>Ga0105245_10002218_pt1 | contig 17585 bp, 18 predicted proteins | sample KBSM54metaG_FD_81523 | JGI IMG/M metagenome (GOLD analysis project Ga0105245, IMG submission 81523) | Miscanthus rhizosphere microbial communities from Kellogg Biological Station, Michigan, USA - KBS M5-4 metaG | ecosystem: Host-associated > Plants > Roots > Rhizosphere > Soil | place...
CGTGGACGCGGGAACCGACGACGAAGCGGATGCAGCCGCGGCGGTAGTCGAACGCCCGGCCGTTGCGGGTGTGGATGGCGGCGTCGACGCGATAGCCGCCGGCGACGAGGTCGAGCGACGGCATCACGAATCGCATGCGCCCGTTCGCGTCGAGCTTCTGCGGCGCCAGCCCTTCCAGGTCGGTGTTCGTGCCGTACACACACGTTCCGTCGGCGTGGTAGATGCCGATGCCGAAGACGAAGTCGGTCTGCGGCGCACGGACCTCGACGTCCATCTCGATCGTGACCGGAGTCCCGGCGCCGAGGGCCACGAGATCGCGCCCCTTGTCGTCGGTCAGCGCGACGCGGCGGAGGATCACCTCGCCCGAGCCCCAGCGCTCCTCCTCCGGCGCCTCGTCCGACTTCGCCGCTTCTTTTTCTTCCTCCGCCGGCGGCGGAAGCGCGACGTGCGTGCCGGAGACCTGCTGCAGGTAGCCGTCGACGACGCGGGTCGGATCGCCGATGGCCGCCGCCTCGCCGTGGTCGAGCCAGAGCGCGCGATCGCAGAGATTGCGCACCTGCTCGAGCTGATGCGTGACGAAGATCAGCGTCACGCCGCGGTACTTCATCTCCTGGATCTTGGCGATGCACTTCTGGGAGAACTCCTCGTCGCCGACGGAGAGCACCTCGTCGATGAGCAGGATGTCGGGATCGACGTGCACGGCGACGGCGAATCCGAGGCGGACGTACATGCCGGACGAGTAAGTCTTCACCGGTTGATCGAGGAAGTCGCCGATGCCGGCGAATTCGACGATGCGATCGAAGCGCGCGTCGATCTCGCGCCGCGTGAGACCGAGCATGATGCCGTTGATGTAGACGTTCTCCCGTCCGGTGATCTCGGGATGGAATCCGGCGCCGAGCTCGATGAGCGCGGCGATCCGTCCCTGCACCGACACCGTTCCGGTGGTCGGCTTGAGGATGCCGGAGATGATCTTCAGCATCGTCGATTTGCCCGAGCCGTTCCGTCCGACGATGCCGAACGCCTCACCCCGATCGACGACGAACGAGATGTCCTTCAGCGCCGGCACGCTGGCCTCGGGCGCCAGCTTCAGATCGCGCTTGAGCAGCGCGCTCTTCAACGTGGCGAACTGCGAGCGCGTGCCGAGGAGACGGTAGGACTTGGAGAGGTTCGATACGGCGATGGAGGGATCGCTCATGGGCAACCAACGATGAACGATGAACGATGAACGATGACCCCGACCGGGCGAAGCCGTTCATCGTTCATCGTTCTGCGTTCATCGTTGCCTTTCATATCGCCTCCGCCAGCGTGTCCCTCAATCGATCGAACACGAAGAATCCCGTGGCGATCGAGACGAACGCGTACGCCAGCATCAGCAGGGTGTCGGCGAGGCTCGGCAGCGTGCCGAAGAAGAGGATGTGCTGATAGCCGATGACGAACGGCGTCATCGGATTGAGGCGCAGCAGCGCGCGCAGCAGGCGCGAGTCGATGCGGTCGATGAGATAGATGATCGGCGTGATGAAGAAGCCGAGCTGCATGAGGTTCGTGATGATGTCGCGCAGGTCGCGGAAGAGCACCGAGGCCGAGGAAACGGTCATGGCCACGCCGGCGACGAAGAGCGTCTGCACGATCATGACGACCGGCACGAGGAAGATCGTCGCGCTCATCGTGGCCTGACCCATGAGCACGAAGATCACCATCGCCGCGAGCAGGATCGGGATGGCCAGCGCGAAGTGCACGAGGTGCGACAACACCACGACCAGCGGCAGCGCCTCGGCCGGGAACATCACCTTCTTGATCAAGCCGGCGTTGCCGGAGATCGAGACGGTCGACTCCAGCACCGCGGCGGAGAAGAACGTCCACGGCAGGATGCCGGCGAAGAGAAATAGCGGATACGGCTTCACCACCTGCTGCGGAAAAAAGCGCGTGAAGACGAGCGTGTAGACGCCGAGAAGCAGCAGCGGATTGGCGAGCGACCAGAAAAACCCGAGGATCGACCCGCGGTAACGCGCCTTCAGATCGCGCGCGGTGAGCGCGGCGATCAGCTGGCGGTGGCGGTAGAGGGATCTGAGCTCGTCCATCGAGTTACCGGTTGCCGGTTACCGGTTGCCGGGCCGATGACGGCAACCGGTAACTGGCAACTGGCAACTAAGACTCATCCGTAACGATGAACATCAACGTCGACCCACCGACGACGAATTCGGCCTTATCCACCAGCTCCGTCGCTTCCGTGATGCGGCGGCCGTCGAGGAGGGTGCCGTTCGTGGAGCCGAGGTCTTCGAGCAGGAAGACGGTGTCGCGCACTTCGACGGCGGCGTGCTGGCGCGAGGCCTCGGTGTCGTTCAGCGTCAGGTCGGCGTTGGCCCGGCCGATCGTCACGCGCGGCTTCTCGATGCGATAGACGCTGCCGGCGTCGGGACCGTCGATGATCGCCAGCGAGAGACGCTTGCCGGTGGGGAGCTTCGGCGTGACGGCCGACTGGTCAGTGCCGGTCGGGATAGGCGACTGCTCGGTCGTCTCCTGCGGCTTCGGCAGCCTGCGGTGCTGCGTGTCGTCGGCGCGCGAGGCGGTCGACTCTCCATCGGCTCGCGGCTTCGATTCTGCGAAGGCGGGATTGTGGATCTCGAAGACCGTCTGGCACTTCGCGCACTTGATCTTTTTCGATGGTTTGCGCTCGAAACGATCTTCGTCGTACTGGTACTTCGAATGACAGTTCGTGCACTCGATGATCAACAGAGGTGGCTCCCGGCCGGGACGATAACATAATGCCTACCATGAAACGCCTTCTGCTTCCGCTTCTCGCGCTCGCACTCGCCTGCCAGCCCACGACCACGACGACACCGGCTCCGAAGGCCGCGGCAACGGGCGGCCTCGCCGTCGCACCCGACACGGCGAAGCGCCTGGCGCAGCTCCCTCGCACGACGGTGGCCTACGACATGTCGCAGCTCAGCGAGAGCGACCGCGCGGTGGTGGCGAAACTGATCGAAGCGTCGAAGCAGATCGACGAGATCTTCTGGCGCCAGGTGTCGGAAGAGAACCCGAAGTGGCGTACGCAGCTGGCGACGCAGGGAGGGGCCGGCTACGACTATTTCATCGCAAACAAGGGTCCGTGGGACCGCCTCAAGTCGGACGAGCCGTTCATCGGCACGATGAAGAAACCGGAAGGCGCCGGCTTCTATCCGGCCGACATGACGAAGGAGGAATTCGAGAAATACGTGGCGGCGCATCCGAATCAGAAGGATGAGCTGACCGGCCTGCTGACCGTCGTCCGCCGCGACGGCGTGAATTTGGTCGGCGTTCCCTACCACGCGTACTACGCCGATTTCCTCAAGCCGGCCGCGGACCGCATGCGCGAGGCGGCGGCGCTGACCACCGACGCGTCGCTGCGCACGTTCCTCAACAAGCGCGCCGATGCGTTCCTCAGCGACAACTACCAGGACAGCGACATGGCCTGGATGGACCTCAACGGCACGCTCGAGGTGGTGATCGGACCGTACGAGGTCTACGAGGACGAGCTGTTCAACTACAAGGCGTCGTACGAGGCGTTCATCTGCGCGGTCGACGCGGCGGAGTCGGCGAAGCTCGCGTCGTACGCGAAGGCGCTGCCGGACATGGAGCGCAATCTTCCCGAGCCGGAGCAGTACCGCAATCCGAACCGCGGCAGCGAGTCGCCGATCAAGGTCGTGCAGGAGCTCTACACGGCGGGCGACGCGCGTCGCGGCGTGCAGACGGCGGCGTTCAACCTGCCGAACGACGAAGTGGTGCGGGAGAAGAAAGGATCGAAGAAGGTCCTGCTGAAGAACGTGATCAACGCCAAGTACAAGCAGAGCGGCAATCCGATCGCGCAGCGCGTCCTCGATCAATCGCAACTGCCGCTGCTTTCGTTCGAGGCTTTCTTCGACCAGATCCTCTTCCACGAGCTGTCGCACGGACTCGGGCCGGGGATGATCACGCTGAACGGCGAGCGCGTCGACTCGCGCCTGCCGCTGAAGAACCTCTACTCCACGATCGAGGAGAGCAAAGCCGACGTGCTCGGGCTGTGGAACATCGTCTACGCGCAGAAACACAACCTGCTCTCCGGCTACGACGAGAACCAGCTGTACGCGACCTACGCCGCGCTGATGTTCCGCTCGCTCCGCTTCGGCATCGGCGAAGCGCACGGCCGCGGCTCGGCGCTGCAGTGGAACTGGCTGCGCGAGAAAGGCGGGATCGTGCCGAACGCGAACGGCCGTTACATCGTCGACTTCGCGAAGTTCCGCGACGGCGTCAAGTCACTCGCCACCGAGCTGCTGACCATTGAAGCGACCGGCGACTACAACCGCGCGAATGCCCTGCTCGAGAAGTACGGCGTGGAGACGGCGGAGATGAAGGCCGTCAACGCCAAGCTGACGGACATCCCGGTCGACATCACGCCGGTGTTCCCGGCGGCGGGAGAGAAGTGACGGCAGCTGTTGGGCGATTCGGCTGTTGAGCTGCATAGCTGAATCGAGCTTCTGAACCGCTCAATCGCTAAACAGCCCAACAGCTCTACTTCGCCATCTTCGCTACGATCGTCTCCAACTCCTCGGCCGTCGGCATGACCGGCTGCACGAGCTGCCCTTCGAACCAGTCGTAGTCGCCCTTCAGCATGCCCTGGACGAGCTTGTACGCGGCGTCGTCGTAGTCCGTGAAGAGATTGTTGAACGTGTTCTCGATGCGGATGCGCGCCTCGCGGCAGAAGACGTCCGCCAGCTCCACGGCGTTCTTCTGGCCGTTCTTCGCCAGCGACGTCGCGTACGTGATGGCCGACGACATGGCGAAGAGATCGGTGCCGATGTCGACGATGCGGAAGAGCACGGCCTGCTTCCGCTCGAGCTTCGCCTGGTAACGCATCATGGCGTGGAAGATCGAGCGGGAGAGCCGGCGCGACGACCGCTCCACGAACGCCATGTGCTTCGAGAGCTTGCCGAACTGGCCGTACTTCGGCTTGCGGCTCCAGCCGAGGTAACGAGACGGATACCAGCCGGCGTAGAACGCGCCCGCTTTCGCCGCGGCGCTGAGCTTCTCGCCGGTCGGCGTGTCGGGCTGCAGGATCTTGAAGCCGCGCTTCATGTGCGGATCGACCGCCTCGCGGGCGATGAAGAGGTGCTGGATCTCGCTCGTTCCTTCGAAGATGCGGTTGATGCGCATGTCGCGCATGATCCGCTCGACCGGATAGCCCTTCTCGCCGCGCGCGCGCAGCGAAGCGGCGGTCTCGTATCCGCGTCCGCCGCGGATCTGCACGAGGTGATCGACGCACTGCCACGCCACTTCGGTGTTGAAGAGCTTGGCCATCGCGGCCTCGAGACGGAGATCCACGTCGCCGCGATCGGCCAGTCCCGACGTCAGCCAGACGATCGCTTCCATGGCGAACGTGTGCGACGCCATCCAGGCGATCTTCTGCGCCACCGCTTCGTGCTTGCCGATCGGCGCGCCCCACTGCACGCGCTCGTTGGCCCACTCCTTGGCGATCTCCAGCATCTTCCGGCCGCTCGCCGCGCAGCCCGCGGGAATGGTGAGGCGTCCCGTGTTCAGCGTGATCAGCGCGAGCTTCAGCCCGAGGCCTTCGCCCCAGAGGAGGTTCTCGTTCGGAACGTAGACGTTGTCGAACTTGATCAGGGCGTTGCCGATGCCGCGCAGGCCCATGAACTGGCAGCGATGCGCGATCGAGAAGCCCGGCGTGTTCGTCTCGACGATGAACGCCGTGATCTGCTTCTTCTCTTTTCCTTTGACCGTCTTCGGCGGCGTCTGGCACATCACCACGATGATCTCGGCCTTCGTGGCGTTCGTGCACCAGAGCTTCTCGCCGTTGATGATCCAGCCCTTGCCGTCAGGCGACTTCGTGGCCGTCGTCTGCATCTTGGCCGGATCGGATCCGACGCCCGGCTCGGTCAGAGCGAACGCGGAGATCGCGCCCTTGGCCAGACGCGGGAGGTATTTTTTCTTCTGCTCCGGAGTGCCGAAGAGCTTGAGCGGCTGCGGGACGCCGATCGACTGGTGCGCGGAGAGCCAGGCGACGCTCGATCCACACCAGGTGGAGACGAGGCCGATGGCGCGGTTGTAGTTCGTCGCGCTGAAGCCGAGGCCGCCGTACTCTTTCGGGATCTTCATCCCCCAGGCGCCGAGCTCGTTGAAGCCCTTGAAGAGCTCGTAGTCGTACTCGCCCTGCTCGTCGATCTTGTCGGCGTCGACGCTCTCCGCGAGGAAGCGCTCCAGCCGCTTGAGGAAGTCGTCGGCCTCGGCCTTGTCAGCGGCCGGCTGCTCGGGGAAAGGATGGATGAGGTCGGTGTCGAGGTTGCCTAAGAAAAGGCCTCCGACGAATGACGGTTTTTCCCACTCCGTCTCGCGTGAAGCCTCGGCGACATCCATCGCTTCGATCGCTTCTTTGGACTTGATTTCGGCCATTTGATGCTCCTTCGGAACGGCAGTCTCCGGGGTGAGGAAATTATGAATGAATGCTCATTCAGTGTCAATTCCCAGATGAAAACTGAGCAATTCGCGCGCCGATTACGGAAAAAGGGGAGCGGACGTCTCGTCCGCTCATGTTGGCGCAACGGAAGCCGGCGAACGGCGTCGGCCGTGCGGACGAGACGTCCGCACCCCTCTCCATTAGACTGCGCGCATGAGCGACATCACCGCCACGGAGCTCGACGCGCTCTTCAATGATCGCGGGCTCCTCGAATCCCCCCGCCCGACCGTCGACCGGAAGAAGGTCGCGGAACATCTGTCCGAGGTCCTGCGGCTGCTGCATGTCGACCTGCAGGACGAGAACGTACGCGACACGCCGCGGCGATGGGCGGAGTCGCTGGTGACGATGACCAGCGGCTACGACTTCACGGACGTCGGGAAGCTGACCACGCTTTTCCGCAAGGCCTGCTCGCAGGCGGACGAGCGCTGCAACAACCTCGTGGTCATCGGCGGGACGTACAAGACGCTCTGCGCGCATCACATCCTTCCGTTCTTCGGCCGCTTCATCGTCGGCTACATCCCGGAGAAGACGATCATCGGCGCGTCGAAGATCCCGCGCGTGGTCGAAGTGCACATGCGGCGGCTGCAGTCGCAGGAGCACCTGGCGCACGACATCGCCGACACGATCCAGAAGATCCTCGAGCCACGCGGCATCGCCGTCTGGATGGGCGGCATCCACCTCTGCATGGTGATGCGCGGCGTGGAGCAGGAGTCGTCGTTCATGGAAACCAACGTGCTCCGCGGCGAGTTCCTCGACGACGAACGGACGCGTCAGGAGTTCATGTCGATCGTGAATCGGCGCGGACAACGCGATTGACGGTTTCCTGTCAGCTGGAAACCGGCAACCGGCAACTGCGTAGACAACTGTCATGAGCCCGGCGCGCCGGATCGCCATCGGTCTGACTTTCACCGCCATCTTTCTGGCGGCGGGAGCGGCATGGACGATCAGCTTGCTGCGGCAGTGGGACGAGCGCGGCTGGACCGGCGTCCTTTTCATCCGCAACGTGAGCCGCAGCGCGGCGGCCCTCGGGCCGGGCCGCGTGCTGATGACGTATCCGAACAGTCCGACGATGCGCGCCGGCATTCGCGGCGGCGATCGCATCGTGGCCATCAACGGCATCCCGATCACGCAGCGCCACGCGCTCGCGGAGCTCGATCGGCGCGTCCACACCGGCAACATCCTCGTCTACACCATCGAGCGTGACCGGAAGTTTTTCAACGTCCGCGTGCCGCTCGTGTCACCGGTGCGCGAGCCGCGTATGCTGCTCGAATCGGCGGTGACGGTGGCGATCGCGGCCTGCTTCCTGATCGTCGGCCTGGTCATCTTTCTGCTGCGAAGCGATGATCGCCGCGCCGTCGTCTTCTACGCGATGGTCGTCGCGTCGGCGCTTTCGCTGATCGTCTCGGTCGGCGCCGCCTCGGCCGTCGGAGATGCGCGCGGGATCACGATCCGATACGACGAGATCCTCTTCCCGTTCGTCATTTCGGCGATCTGCGGCCTGGCTTTCCTGCCGCTCACGCTGCACCTCGCGTTGATCTTTCCCCACGACCGGCCGATCGTGAAACGGCGGCCGAACATCATCCGCTGGATCTACGCCGGCCCGGCGTTCGTCGCGGTGCTCGGCCTGCTGATCACGGCCGCTCACGTGGTACCGAAAGGACAGTCCTGGTTCCTCGATCGCGCCGCCGCGGCCATTCTCATCGTCGCGGCGTGCGTGGCGATCTGGCTGTCGCGCCGGATTCGTGAGGAGGGATTCCGCAGCGCGGTGGCACGGCGTCCCTTCGCCGCGCTCCTGGTCCCGGCGTCGATCGACTTCGCCATCTTCGACGCGATCTCGCATCGCCTTCCGACCGTGGCCACCGTGATCCTCGCCATCGCCTTTGTGCTGCCGGCGATGGCCATCCCGATCTTCCCCGTCGCCGCCTGCATGTCGCTCGCGCGCAGCTATCACGAGGCGTCGCTGGAGGAGAAGCGGCAGCTGCGCTGGCCGCTGTGGGGAACGTTCACTGCGATCGTCACGAAGATCGTCTCGACGCTGGCCCTCTTGATCACCTACGTCTACATCGGCCTGCATCCCGAGGCGATGGGGAGCTACAGCAGCTTCCTCGCCGCCATCGGTCACTCCGCGATTGATGTCGCTCCTCATCCCTTTTTCGTTCGCGGCCGCGATCCTCAAGTACCGGCTGATGAACATCGACATCATCATCAAGAAGACGGTGGTGTACGCGATCCTCAGCGGATTGCTGATCTTCCTCTACCTCTTCCTCGTCGGTGGACTCGGCAGTCTGCTCGTGCGCATCGCCGGCGTGGAGGACCAGACAGTCGTCGTGGCGTCGACGCTCGTCCTGGCGTTGCTCTTCGTCCCGGTACGCAATCGATTGCAGCAGCTGATCGACCGCACGTTCTTCCGGCAGCGCTACGACTATCCGCAGGCGTTGCGGACCATCAGCAGCGAGACGGTGACGGCGACCGACCTCGGGGCGTTCCTGCAATTCGTGGCCGAGGCGCTGCAGCAGGCGCTGCAGACGCGCGGCATCGCGATCTTTCTGCGGCGGCAGAACGACTTCGTGGCCACGGCGAAGGTCGGCTTCCCCGACTCCATCCTCGGCACGCTGCGCGTCGGCGCCACTCCGGAGCTGACGGCATTGCTCGACCGGCCGTTCGCGCCGCATCGGCGACAGGTGGCGGACGAGGACGCGGCGGTGTTGCGGCGCGTCGACGCGCGGCTCATCGTGCCGATGCGGACGAGCATGGCGGTGCAGGGCTTCATCGCGTTGTCCGCGAAGCTCTCCGATCGCGAGTTCGATCTCGACGACGTCGACTTCCTTTCTTCCGCCGCCGATCAGATCGGAATGACCGCCGAGCGGATCCGCCTGCAGCGCGAGGAAGTGGAGTTCGAGCAAGCACGCGACATGCAGCGGACGCTGCTCCCGCGCGAGCTGCCGCGGGTGAAAGGCTTCGACGTCGTCGGAACGTGGGAGCCGGCGCGCACGGTGGGCGGCGATTACTACGACTGCCTCGACCTCGGCGACGGATCGCTCGCCGTCTGCATCGGCGACGTGGCCGGCAAAGGGATGCCCGCGGCTTTGCTCATGGCCAGCCTGCAGGCGGCGGTCCGCGCGTCGGCGGAGGCGAACGTCTCACCCGCCGCGCTGTGCGAGCGCGTGCGGCGGGTGGTGGTGTCGAGTCTCACCGGCGGCCGTTTCGTCACGTTCTTCTTCTGCGTCGTCGACCAGAAGACGCGGACGATCCGCTTCTGCAACGCCGGACACAATCCGCCGGTGCTCGTGCGCGCGCACGGCGGCGTCGAAGAGCTCGCGGCGGGCGGCCCGGTGATCTCGCGGCTGTTCCGCGAGTCGTATGACGAGGGAACGCTGGCGCTCGAGCCGGGCGATCGCGTCGTGCTCTTCACCGACGGAGTGACGGAAGCGCGCAATGCCGCAGGGGAGGACCTCGGCGAAGAGCGGCTCGTGCAACTGATCGTCGACAACCGGCACCTCAGCGCGGCCGGGCTGCAACACGCCGTCGTCGACGCCGTATCGGCCTACAGCCGCGGCACATTCGAGGACGACGTCACGATGGTGGTGGTGGCAGTGGCCTGACGTCATCCCGGAATGACGCCTGACGGAGCCGCGTTGATCGAGGCCGGGTAGCAATGGACAAGAAAAAGATCATCAATGAAATCCGCGTCTTCGCGCTGATGCTGCTGGTCGTCACTTCGCTGCGGTCGGCGCTCGCCGACTGGAACGACGTGCCGACAGGCTCGATGAAGCCGACCATCCAGGAAGGCGACCGCGTCGTGGTGAACAAGCTCGCCTACGACCTGAAGATCCCCTTCACGACGTACGAAGTGGTGAAGTGGGGCGATCCGCATCGCGGCGACATCGTCGTCCTCTTCTCCCCTCGCGACGGCGTGCGGCTGGTGAAGCGCGTGATCGCCGTTCCGGGCGACGTCGTTCAACTCGTCGAGAACGAGCTGTTCATCAACGGCAGGAAGCAGCCGTGGTCACCCGACTTCGTCCCGATGGACATCCCGATGCAGGGCCGCGCCTACGTCACGAACGAGATGCTCGACGGACACGAGCACAAGGTGATGATCAGTCCGCAGATGGACTCGCCGAAGCGAACGTACGGACCGCTGACGGTGCCGGCCGGCCAGTATTTCGTGATGGGCGACAACCGCGACAACAGCAACGACAGCCGCTACATCGGGCTGATCCCGCGCAGGCAGATCGTCGGCAAAGCGCTGGCGGTGGCCTTCTCGCTCGATCGCAACCACTACTACGTGCCGCGGTTCGATCGTTTCTTCAAAGGGTTGAGCTAAGCCGCGTTGCGCTGATCCTTGCCGTTGCTGTGGCGCAGTTCGTTGTTGATCCGCCCGAGGAGAATGCGCGCCACGCGCAGGTCGTGTCCGGCATCGATCAGTAACACCGTGATGTCGCCGCCGCCCCACATCAGTCCGGCAAGGACGAGCAATCGCGTCGCTTCACCGAGCAGAGTCAGCAATGCGCCCTGCCCTTCGGTGACCAGTCCGGTGACGACTTCACCGACCAGCATCACGACCATCAGCGCCGCGAGCACCTTGAACAGCCGCGCGATGTAGCGCAGCGTGACGTAAGGCTCCAGATCTTCGCCGCGCACCTCCTCTTCATGCGCGCGCAGGTCGCCCTCGCGAATGGGCGGCGCGCCGCAGGCAGGGCAGTCACGCGCGGCATCGCCGCGCAATCCGCCGCATTCGGGACATTTCACTTGTTCAGCCACTAAACCATCCTCCCGGCTCTCAGCCGTTGCCGAAACCGCGCCATCTTGCGCGGAAGCCGCGCACGTCGATGTGCGTGAACGGCCCGTGACCACAACATGCCGAATAGACGCCAACACCGCCGACCAGCGACGGGTACTTCCGTTCGACGCGATCGGCCGCCTGCTGCACCACCTCGGCGTCGCGCAGATCGACGCGTCCATCGTGGTTGAGGTCGTCCATCGAGCCGTTGCCGTCGTTATCGACGAAGATGTCCGAGGCGTCGCCGTACATGTGACGGCTGAGGTTCGCGCGGCCCGCGGTGTTGCCGCCGTGCACGTTGTATCGCGGCGTGCGGAACCCGCTCATGATCTGCATATGTTTGACCGGATGGCCGGTGGCCTCGAGCTCCTGGATCGTCAGCTCGAGCTTGTCGAGCAGGCTCGGGTTGAGCAGCAGGTACTTCGGCCAGACATTCGGCTGGTCTTTGGTCAGGAAATCGCGAAGGCGAAAGTGATCGGAGACGTAGGTGTCGACGTTTTCACGCGTGACTTCGATGAAGCCGGATGGGTTGGCGTACGTCGCCTTCACCGGCTTGCGTCCCTCGAACGGCCAGCTGCCGAGGTAATAGAGACCGATCTTTCCGGCCTGTTTCTTACTGAACGGGACGAGCGTGATGACGTTGAGGTCATCGATCTGCCGCGTCGCCTCATCGACCTTCACCGCGATGTCGTAGACCCCGGGTTCCGCCGGGGCAGTGAACGAGCTCGTGATCTCCTGATCTCCCTCGGAGAGCACTGCCGTCGTGTTGTCAGGCGCGTTCGCGATCTCGCTGCCGGGCAGACGCGTGGTGAACCGCACCTTCCCGCTTTTCCCGCGCAACGGCTCGAGGAAGGCGAGCATCGCGTCGCTGATGTACGCCGTCGACGGCGTCTTGGAGGGCTCCAGAAGCGAGGCGGTGATTCGTTGCGTCGGCGCCGCGGCGGGCGGCGGCGGCATGCCGAGACTGCGCGCCTGCTCCATCGATTCACGCTGCTGCCGGAGCGTCTCCGCGATCGCGCCGGTCCAGCCGGTCATCATCAGCAGCACGACTACGACGCCGATCCACGTGAAGATGAATTCCTGCCGCTCGGTGAGGCCACCGTAGACGCGATGCCGTGCCCGTGCAGTCACGGGCAGTGACTCTTCAACTCACGTGCCTCTAAGGAAAATACCCCTTCGGAATCCTCAGCAGCTGCCCGCCGCGCGTCTCGATCTTCAGCGTGTGCCACTGATCGGTGGTCGACGGCGGCGAATAGAAGGCGAGCTGGTACTGCTGACGAAGCTCCTGCGCCAGGCGCGCGTAGACCGCCGGCAGCTCGCTCTCCTTTTTGATGATGAAGTACGTGGCTCCGGTGTCGCGCGCGATGGCCGCGAGGCGCCGCGCCTCGAGCTGGCCGATGCCGAAGCGCATCAGGCGCGACAACATCTTGTTCTTCACGACCGGATAGACCGGGACGCCGGCGTAGCGCGCGTAATGCACGAGGTGATCGAGCTTGAAGAGCGAGCCCTGGTCGACTCCGTCGGTGAGCACGACGAGCGCGTGACGGCCCGGCGTCTTCTGCAGCTCGAAGAGCATCTCGATCACGCTGTCGTACAGATGCGTCTCGCCGATCGGCTTCACGCGATCGACCGCGTCGGCCGCCGCTTTCCAGTCGTTCGTGAATCCGGTGAGCCAGAAGGTGCGCTGATTGAAGCCGACGATGGCAATGCGGTCCTGCGGACGGAGCAGCGCCTGCGCGAACTGCCGCGCCGCGGCTTTGACAACCGGCAGTTCGTCGAGCATCGACTCCGAGTAATCGATGAGGAGGATCACGTTCAACGGCTGATCGGACGCCGGCGTCAACGCCTCGATTTTTCGTGCGACACCATCGTCGAGGAGCGTGAGATCTTCGACGCGCAGCGGTGCCGTACCACTGGCGATGGAGAGCGGAATCTGCTGCACCGTGACGTCGATCTGATCGCTCGGTTGGCTGCCGAAGAAGATGACGTCGTTCGCCTCGTCGCCGCTCGCAGCGCGCGCCACGACTCGCGCATAAACCGCGTTGGGGAACTTCGCGGCATCAAATGGGATCGTGTACGGCTCGTTCGTCGCCGTTCCGATCTTTGTCTCGCCGACATAGAAGTCGACGCCGGCCAGGCGCAGATCGTCGGGATGAATGACGTTCGCGCTCAACACGCCGCCGGCGGACTGCATCCGGACGCGAAACGGCGGACGCGGATCGTTGATGACCATCTCGTCCTGCCCCGCCGGCGCGCCCTGCGCGTCGTATCCGACCGCGCGGATGCGCAACCGCCGGATGTACTCGCCGACGTGCACGTGGATCGTCGCCCGCTGCCCGATGGCCTGCGAAAAATGGACGCCGTTGATCAGCAGCTCGAGGCGGACGACGGGATCGGTGGCGGCGACGGGGACGTAAAGCTCGCCGTGCACGAGGGTCGTCGGCTTGTCGGTGATGCGGACGGTTTGCGCGGTGGCGGCGAATGCAAAATGCAGAATGCAAAATGCAAAAAGAAACGTTGCTCTCCCGGTTTTGCATTTTGCATTTTGCATTTTGCATTTCCTCATGACTTGAACACCTTACGCAGATCGAACCTCTTCTTCCCTGCGATCACCGGCTTCCAGAGATCGCCTAGCTCGCGCACGCGCTCGACGACGTTGTCGATGCGGAAGTCTTCGATGCGCACCCCTTCTTCGACCTCATCCCACGTCACCGGCGTGGAGACGCTGGCCACCGGCGTCGGACGAATTGAATAAATCGACGCCAGCGTGCGGCCCCAGGCGTTCTGGTTGTAGTCGACGAGCACGCGTCCGTGCGGCCGCTTCACCTTGCGGTACTCGGCCGTGATGATCTCCGGGTGCATCGTCTCGAGCTGGATGGCGATCGCTTTCGCGAACGTCCAGACGTCCTTCTGCAGCGGACCGCGGACGATCGGGATGTAGACGTGAATCCCCTTCGAGCCGGTCGTCTTGGCCCAGCTCGGGATCTTCAGCGCGGCGAGGATGTCGCGCACGTGCAGCGCGACGCTGCGCACCTTCGCGAAATCGGCGCCGGGACCGGGATCGAGATCGAAGTGGAGAAAGTCGGGACGGTTCCAGTCGTCACAGCGCGCGTACCACGGGTTCAGGTCGATGCAGCCGAGGTTGATCAGCCAGAGGAGTGACGGCAGGTCCTGCACGATGGGGAACGGCACCGGGCCGGCGTCGTGAGGGATGGCGCAGATGTCGATCCAATCGGGACGCGGCTCCGGCGCGCGTTTCATGTAGAAGAAGTCGCCCTCCGCGCCGTTGGGGTAGCGCTTCATCACCATGGCCCGTCCTTCGACGTGCGGCAGCAGCCAGGGCGAGATGTCGGCGTAGTACTGCAGCAGGTCGCGCTTGGTGATCTTCAGTTTTTTCCAGAAGAGCTTGCGCAGGTTCGTGAGCTGGACGTCGCGATCGCCGAAGCGAAGGATGATGTTGTCGGCGTCGGTCGGAATGGTCAGCGCGCGCTTCACGCGATCAAGACTACAGCAGCGGCATCTTGCCGGTGCCGCCCGGCGCGCGATGGCGCGGAGAGTCGAGCGTCGTGTATTCGAGCTCGCTGTTCGCGCGGACAGCGCGGAGCATCAGGCCGCCGCGCGACATGTCGCCGAGGCCGGCGAAGAGGGCCGGAAATCGCAGGCGATCGCCGAGGATCGGGCGGAGGATGTCGACGTACTTGCCGGTCGCGACGCTGCCGAGGAGGACGACCTGGGAGTTGCCGTCGAGACGCGCGGCGAGCGCCTCCGCCGATTCGCGCAACGGTTTCGTGTAGCGGCGATTTGCGGCGTCGACGTCGATCTTCCGCATCTTCTTCAGCCGTTCGGAGGTGAGGCGCCAGTCCGGCGAGACGAGACCGAATCCCGGCGTGATGACGAACGTGTTCTCCCGCCCGCCGAAGTGGAGCGAGTAGGTGATCTTGCCGCGGAAGTAGAGCGCGCTCATGAACGCGAACGCCTCGCCGATCATCACGCCGTCGTCGGAGCGGTAGCGGAGCGCCGACGCGAACTGCGCGCGCGGCGAGGTGAGCTGTTTTGCGCGCGTGCCAGCGAGATTGGCCGGGGAGAGGAGGAAAACGTTGGGCATCCGTTTGCGACGAACAGCGGCGGGAAGGAACGTCATTCCTCATGTCGTTTACCCTGCTTGCAAGCCATGCCGCGTCAGAAGTCGACCCTCCGCCTGATCCTCGAGCCGCTCGCCATCGCGGTCGGCCTGGCGCTGCTCGTGCGGCAGGGACTTTTCCGGATCTACGCCATTCCGTCGGCGTCGATGGCGCCGGCGCTGCAGCCCGGCGATCACATCCTCGTGACGCCGTACTACCCGTTCGGCGCGCCGCCGCTGCCGGGTGACGTCGTCGTGTTCCGTTCGCCGTCACGCGCCGGTGAGCTGATGGTCAAGCGCATCGTCGGCACGCCGGGCGACCTGGTGAACGCCGGCGGCGGCAACGTGCAGATCGTGCCGGCGGGGTACTACTTCGTCATGGGCGACAACCGCGGCGATTCGTACGACAGCCGGAGCTGGGGACCGCTCCCGGCGGACATGGTGGTCGGACGCGCGCGGCTCGTGCTCTGGTCGTCGGGCCTCGCGGGCGAGCGGCTGTTCCATCCGATCGGGTAAGATTTCCGGCGGAGGTCGCATCATGCGTCGCAATCGCCGTGAGCTGGGTGAAGGGCAGTTCGGCTGTCTCGTCGGTCTCATTCTTCTTCTGGTCGGCGTGTTCGTCGCCTACAAGATGATCCCCGTGAAGGTGAAAGCGGCCGAGATCCGCCAGCTGACGGAAGACGAATCGAAGTCCGCCGGTCAGCACAACGATCACCAGATCATGGAGACGATCCTCCGCAAGGCACGGGACAACGAGATGCCGATCACCGAAGACAACATCCGTATCGACCGCCGTCCGAACGCGATCCAGATCGACGTCGAGTACGACGTCCCGGTCGACTTCCCGGGCTATCGCTACATGTGGCACTTCCACCATCACACCGACAACCCCATCTTCTGAGGAGAGTGCCGATGTCCGTCACCATCAAGATCATCGAAAACGGTCCGTATCGCGTCGAGGGCGAGTTCAGGCTGGTCGACGCGCAGGGGAACGAAGTGGCCATCAGAAAGCCGTCGCTCTGCCGCTGCGGCGGCTCCACCACCAAGCCGTTCTGCGACGGCACCCATTCGAAGATCGGCTTCCAGGGCGCCATCGCCGCCGTCGAGCAGAACGAGCCGAAGCCCTAAGCCTCCTCTTCGTCCATCAGCTCGAAAATCACCACCTCCCACCCGGTCACCCCGCCCCCGCGGGGTGGCCGCTCTTCTTCCCTGTCATCGATGAAGTCGTAGATCAGCATGTCTGTCATGCGGGGCGGGAGTGCGGGGGGCGGGCCGGGCGGCGCGTTCCGTTTAAATATCTGGCGGGGTGGGCTTTAGCGCGATCGGGCTGGTCGCGGTAACGTCAAAATATTCTGACGGTACCTGGTAATCACATACCCGTCACATAAGAACGCCATGACGCAACTCGCATTCTTTCAGTGATTTACGACGACCAACGAACGTCTGAGGCCTTCGAACGTAGACTTCCAGTCACACAGCCCAGTAGGGCCAGTACTTGGCCATCTTCTTGGACTTGCTCTTGGGATCCCGTCGCCTGATCAAGCCGGCATCGATCGTGTCCGCGATAATCCGCGAGGCCATCGAGTAATTTTCGTCGGCGATTCCAAACCGTTGTCGAAGAGAAGTGTTCGTCATCGGATCATGCGAAACGTAACGAAGGCACGCGTGCTGGTAACAGGCAAGGATTCGCTCGTCGTTTTCCATTTCGGATAACTTGCGCGGTCCGAACAGCGTCACTTTCGTGTGCTGGTTCACGACTTCGAACTTGGGTGGTGGAAGCAGGTGCTGTTCCGCCGCCGTGATCACCTTGTCGATGCCGCTTCCACGTTCTTCACAGATGTTCATGCGCCGCATCAAGGAGCCGAGCTTTTCGTTTCGCGATTGCGGCGGCAGGTCGAGAAAGCGTTGCGTATCGATCAGCGGCGTACCCGGATTTGTAATTTCAATTCTTTTCGCGAATATCTCGATCATCGGGCCGGTGCCCGAGATTCTGAAGTCCTGATGGATGAGCGCATTCGCGACGAGCTCGCGTAATGCGATCTCCGGATACATCCGCCGCTCGCTTCTGAACGGACTGGTGAGTTGCTCGCTCGTTGGCAGGAGATCGTTGACATAATTCAGGAGTCCACCAAACCCGCTGGCGTAGCCTCGCTGACCTAACTGCTCGCGGAGTGTTCGGGTGCGGTCCTGATGGGTATAAA
>Ga0105245_10002219_pt1 | contig 17584 bp, 8 predicted proteins | sample KBSM54metaG_FD_81523 | JGI IMG/M metagenome (GOLD analysis project Ga0105245, IMG submission 81523) | Miscanthus rhizosphere microbial communities from Kellogg Biological Station, Michigan, USA - KBS M5-4 metaG | ecosystem: Host-associated > Plants > Roots > Rhizosphere > Soil | place: Michigan...
ACCCATAGATCCCGATAGCGGCGAGAAGTAATGCGGAGCAGCCAAAAAACGTCATCAGTAGCGCATTGAAACGCTGGCGGGAAGTTGACAACGACACGACTTCATTCATAGAGCGCACATCGGATATCGGCAGACCGCTGACTTGGCGCAACTGCTCCTGGACGGCGCTGCTCAAGCTGAGAGGGTGGACCCGTGTGCGCACCACCCATGCAATCGGAAACAACCTCAAATTCAGAGCATTTGCTGCGTCCGGGACTTGGGCCTGGGGGACGAACATCTTCGAGTCCGGATCTCGATTGAGTCCGTTATCGCGTGAATCAGCCACCACGCCGATGATTTGGCGCGGCGTCTCGGTCGCAAACTCGCGCATTATGCCCTTGCCGATGACGATCTGATCTTTGAGAGGGTCGCTATCCTTCCAGAATTTCTTCGCCATCGCTTCGTTGATCACAACGACGGGCGGCGCCGCTTTGTTATCTCTGTCGGTGAAGACCCGGCCCCGCTTAACGGGGATCTTGAAGACTTCGAAATATCCCGGCGAGATGGAAACCCACCCGCCTCCGCCCGTGAAAGGGTTCTTGTTTACCGGCGGCCTTCCTACAATACTGAAGGGCAAACCATAGCCACCCTGGAGCGGCACACAACAAGCGGCGCTCGCGGCCTCTACTCCGGGCAAGGAGCGTAACCGCTCGACGCCGTCGCGAACTAGTTGTTCAACTCCATCGGATGCCAGGAACCGCGGACCGGTTAGCGACATCCGCATCGTAAGAATATGATTCGGGTCGAATCCGGGATTTACGGCTCCCAGGGCCATCGAAGTGCGGATCAGCAGTCCCGTTCCGACTAGCAAAATGAGAGCCAGGGCCACCTCTGCAATCACCAACAGAGCGCGAGCTTTGTTCTGGCGAAATCCCGTTCCAGTGCGTCCACTGGTTTCCTTCAAAGCGGTGTTTAGATCGGTCTTCGAACTCTGCACGGCCGGTATGAGGCCGAATACGATGCCGGTGCCGAGAGAAATCAGAATCGTGAATCCTAGGACGCGCCAGTCGGCCCCCACCAGTGTTCCATTCTCGCCCAACCGCGGCAGCCCGGCGGTATTAACCGCGAGTAATGCGCGAATAGCGGCCAGTCCGAGCGCCAGGCCCGCCACGCCTCCTGCAACCGAGAGCACGACGCTCTCCGTCAGAAGTTGCCGAAAAATGCGGCCTCGCCCGGCGCCGATCGCAGCCCGGATCGCGAACTCTCGCTGGCGAGCAGCGGCGCGAACCAGCAGCAGATTAGCTACGTTCGCGCAGGCAATGAGAAGCACCAATCCCACGGCACCCGCGAGAATCAGTAGAGTCGGTCGGACATTGCCGACAAAAGCCTCCTGAAAAGGCGTCACTGTGAATACATTGCCCGGGGGTAACGCCAGCGGAAATTTACGCTCAAAATCTTGAGTGGAAAGTTTCAATTTGGTTTGTGCCTGCGCAAGGGTCACCCCGGGTTTCAAGCGACCCGCAGCCTGGAAGTAGTGACCTTGGTCTGTTGTATTGGGATCGAGCTGGAACGGGATCCACACTTCTGGCGGCGGACCGAATTCGGCAGTGTTGAAGCTGGCGCCGATGATTCCAACTACCACATACGGGTCGCCGCTCAAAGAGATAGTCCGTCCGATCACGTTCGCATCGCTGCCGAAGCGCCGTCGCCAGAGTCCTTCACTGATCACCGCCACGTGCGGCCCCCGCGATTGATCTTCGTCACCCGAGAACGTCCGCCCACGGATCACGGGAGCGCCAAACAATTGAAAATAGTCCACGCTCACCTGGCCGGATCGAAGCTGCTCTGGCGTCTCTCCGCCGGTGTAATTTACAACGCCAGTGCGAAAAGCCGATACGTCCACAAGCACACTCGATTGCTCTCGATAATGCTGGAATTTCGCAGGGGAAGCCGCCGGCCCCGAGCCCTGTGGGGACTTGTTCATAAACATCACCAGGCGATCGGGATCTGGGAACGGCACTGGCTTCAGCAGCACCGCGTTGATAACGGAGAATACTGCCGTGTTAGCACCGATTCCCAGCGCCAACGTGGCGACTGCTGTAAGAACAAACCCGGGACTCTGCGCAAAATTGCGTAGTGTGTGCTTCAGGTCCTGAAGGAGGTTTTCCACGTCCGTTCACGCGCTTGGATTAGCATACAACGAAGCAATGCCAGTTTCAGCGGTCCGATAATACTGTTTAACGGTATCCTTTCGGCCGTCTCAAAGCCCTATGCACGCCCAACACATTTCGCATAAAGATCCGGGAAAACGCGATCGGGGTCATGACGCTTTTTAAGCTCTTCATACTGCGGCCTGTCGTATAGACTCCAGAACGTTTCTGGGTCGTAGAAAGATGTCGAGTAAAGTCCCTTCCTTCCACCAAGTCCAGCTACTTCGCGCTCGATCATCTTGTTGTAGTGGCCCTTCTCGTGGACGGTAGGGACAACGTCCCAAAATCCGAAGTTAATATACACTTGGTTCGTTTTGAGTCCGCACAGGTGATAGATAGAGGCCGAGGTTCGGAACGGACACATCCAAACTGGCGTGATACCTATGTCCGATAGCAGAAAATCGCAGAGAGCCTCCGCATTCTCGATCGGGACGTGAACATCTTGAATGACGGACTCGACCGTCGCGGACTCGGGGAGTAGTCTCTGTGACAGCCGCATCAAGCTTTGGTAAGTGCGCGAATTGAGAGCCCATTTGGCGAAAAACCGAATGGCCGGCGTCTGAACACCGAAGTGTTTGGAACACCAGAACCAGTCCGTATCCCAGCGCCAAATGTAGTCCTTTGAAGTGAGCCAATCATTCTGTTTCCGTTGAATGGATCTGTAGTAGATATCCCTATAGGTGTAATCGCTTACCTGAGGTGCATCGTCCGTGAATCGAGCCTGCGTGACGTACATCTCGTCGGGGCCGAAGATGGTGCCGTCTAAAAAGTCCAAGTTTTGATCTCCATGCCGATCACAGAGGTCATCAAGATACCCAAAGAAATCGCTACGCTTCGAGAAACGCGTGTGGTTTAGAGAAATGTAGGGCTTGGCCGGCACCAGCCTGACCTTGATGCGCAGAGCATAGCCAAACGCTCCGTAAGAGTTTGGGAATCCGAAGAATAGATCTCGGTTCTTGCATGCCGAGCACGTGATGATACAACCATTACCGGTCAATACGTCCATCTCTTCGACAGTCTCATGCACGAGACCATACTTGAAAGAAGACGACTCAATTCCCAGACCGCTCAGGGCACCGCCAACCGTGATGGTCTTCAATTGAGGAACAACGGCGGGAAGCAAACCATAGCGGAGCGTCTCGTCGACCAACGCTCCATAGGTGGTCATCGCCTCAACGTCGGCGGTCATGCGGTCTAGGTCGATATGGAGCACATGGTCGAATGAATGAACGTTGAGTCGGCGTTTGACACCTTGTTCGCGACGCCGAAACAGATTTGAAGTTGTCTTCTCAAGCCCGACGGGGATGCCTTGCGACTTTGCGGTTCGAAATCCGGCGACGAGCCCGGCGCAGCGGGTCTTGTGTTCCGCGATTCGATCCATGGGAATTGGTCCTACCTCACGGGCTGATATGAGGCGATGTCACCCTTTGACAAGACGATCTGCCAAAGCTGAAGTTTTCGGGCGCGAAATCCGCCGGCGCACCCCATGAGATAGTATTTCCACATTCGATAAAACCGGTCGCCATATTTTTGGTGAAGCTCAGGCCATGCCCTCTCGAAGTTATGCCACCATGCCATCAAAGTGCGATCGTAGTCCGGTCCGAAGTTATGCCAGTCTTCCACTACCCACTTTGCGTCCTCCATCGCTGTACCAAGTTGTTTCACTGAAGGCACCATCCCATTGGGGAAAATGTACTTATCGATCCAGGCGTCGGTACACGTAACAGAAACATTACCGCCAATGGTGTGAAGAAGAAACAGTCCTTCGGATTTAAGCCGCGAAAATCCCAATTCAAGGAATGACCGGAGGTTTTTATGGCCAATATGCTCGCATAGGCCCACCGAGACCACGCGGTCGAACGTCTCGGGTTCACTTGCAGCTTCGCGGTAGTCCCGTTGCTCGAAGCGGACCGGTAAATCCTTGCACCAATGCCGCCCATATGCCACCTGCTCGGCTGAGATGTTGTAGCTCACAACGCGGCAGCCATATTTGGACGCCATGAAATGGGCTAGACCTCCGAACCCTCCCCCAAGCTCAAGCACCGTCATCCCAGGTGCCAGTTTGATCTTGCGGCAAATCAAATGGAGTTTGTTTTCCTGAGCTTGATCCAGCGTTGTCGCGCCCTTCCAGTATCCGCAGGTGTACTGCATGTTCCGATCCAGCATCGCTTCGTAGATGTCGTTGCCCAAGTCGTAATGTTGTTGAGCAACCTCTGCGCACTGTGATTTTCCCTGGCGATTTACAATCAGGCTTTTGAAAGCCAGCCAGATCATTCCCCACTCTCTGACTCGGTCAGCCAAATTGGCACGGTGAACTCGGGTACAAAATTCATCGAGTTCCTCGGCGTCCCACCAACCATCCATGTATGATTCGCCGGCCGCTAATTCGCCCCCCGACAGCAGCCTGTGATAAAAGCGCTCGTCGTGAATCTGAAGATCCCACGGGTTATTACCGCCGATCTTGATGCCAGCGGCTGCAAAGATCTCCTCGATTTTCGCCGCGGCTGTTGACGTTCGATGGGCAATTGAGGGTGGGGGCGAAACGGAAATATAGGAAACTGGCGAACCCGCCGACTCATGGGCACCACTTCGCACAGAACTCATGGACCCCCTCCCCCGCGCCCCTTACGTCGTCCCGTCTAAGGCGCTCATCGTCGATTTTGAGAATGTTTGGCTGTCTTCACTTCCTCGAGTGTCGTTGGGGTGAACGCCCCAGGTTGGTTCACGTACCCTCTAGATCATACTGCAATTCTGGGACCATTTCAGGGATTATGGCCCCAAATGATGCCTGGGCGGTAGTTGTTGCGGTTCCTGGTCCTTAAAGGTAATGTCCACATGACATAGCTACCGTTAATGCCCATTATCGCGATGCAATTTGACCGGATTGACAAAGGTCGATGCGCTGGATAAAAGTCGCGTTGGAATGTTTGCTAAAACCTATTTGCCCGGTTTTGGCAAGTCGTGTTTGGCTTTCATCGGCTGGTATGCGCGGCAGACCGCGTCGCGCGTCCGTCTTCCCCTCGTTTGCCCCGAACCGGATCGCCGATTTGTCCTGTCGAAACGCAACGAGAGCACTTGATTTGTTCGGCCAATACAAGCGCTTCTTAGCAAATCAGAGCACCGAGCGGAGCTATGGAACCATCAGTTGGGGTAGTCGAGCTCGCTGTCGAAGGGCCTACTTATCTGCCTTGTTTTAAAACCGGTGGAGCGGCTCTACCGCATCACTGTTGCGCCACATGCGCCAAGCGATTTGGACAAGGATACAGCGCTACAAATGACATACAGTCCCGACGCGATGGACTCTCTTGCGAAACTATGTGTACACTCCTCGGCACTACGTTTAATTACAATTTGAAAACTTTCTCTTAGGCTGGAGAGTTTTTATGGCTTATAGTCTTTTCCGTTCGAAGTGGAGAGCGCCGAGCGCTGCTTGGTTCGCAGGGGCATTGAACGCCGCGACGGATGCCATGCGTTCATCTGCCACAACTGTTTCTTTTCTTCTCCATCTTGCTCTGGGCTCGGATTTGGCAGGCGATTGTGCCGATTGACCGGAGGTCAATTACTTTAACGAATTGAACACGCACTAAAAACTGAATAGGAAGTCGGGAGTTGTAAATCTCACATCAAAAGGGGGTTGAGAGATGACGCATTCTTGTGGACTGACGAGGTTTTTGGTCTCGCTGTTAGCCGTACTGAGTTTTCTTGTATCGGTCCGGCCCGCTCAAGCACAGCTGCTGCAAGGCAGCATCACTGGAAATGTCACGGACTCGAGCCAGGCGGCTGTCGCAGGCGCCAAAGTGGTAGCCACCGAACAGACCACCAACTTCACCCGTGACACCACTACCAACGCGGCGGGCGTCTATAACCTTCCCACCATGCCGCCGGGAAGCTATAACCTCACAGTGACGGCTCCTTCATTTCAGACCAGCGCGATCACTGGAGTCCGTGTCTCGCCCGAGGAAGTAACGCGAACGAATGTCGTGCTGACGATCGGCCAACTCTCCCAGACCGTCGAAGTCACGGCCGAGGCGAACACCTTGCAGACCGACCGGGCTGAGATACGAGATGACGTCGGCAGCCACGCGCTGTTGAACGTCCCCGTTCCCATAGGCCGTAACTACCAGAGTCTATTTATTACACTTCCAGGCGTCTCGCCGCCGACAAATGCGAATTCCTTCACCGCCAATGCGCAGCGCGGACTGACGTTCGTCGTCAATGGCGGACTCCCCGGCTACAACAGTATCCGTGTGGACGGTACCGGCACGTTCGATATGACTGCTAATAACGAAGCCCAGTACACGCCCGCCCTCGAAGCCATCGAGAATGTCAGCGTTTCAGGCAACTCCTTCGATGCCGAGCAGAGCGCCGGCGGCGGAGCCATCAACATTACCGTTAAGAGCGGCACCAACAACGTCCACGGGGTGCTCTTTGAAGACCACACCGACCAACACATCCAGGCCTACCCTTGGGCGGCCAATCGATCGCTGCCAAACCCGGTATACATTAACAATCAGTACGGCGGCACCATTGGTGGACCGATCAAGAAAGACAAATGGTTTTATTTCTTGAGTTACGAGGGCACCGGCTTAATCGCGACGTCTCCGTTTCTGGCGGAGGTCCCCACCGCGACGATGAGAACGGGCGATTTAAGCGCCAATCCTCAGCCGATCTACAATCCTTTTTCGGGCAATCCCGCCAATGGTTTAAACCGGGTACCGTTCTCAGGAAACATTATTCCACCGGGCATGATCAGCCCCAACGCGCAGGCCTTGCTGGACTATAGCAAAGCAAACGGCAACTTATGGCAGCTGCCGAACCAGCCAGGAACCGGATCTTTGGGTCTCGCCAACAATCTGAACATAAACGGGAAGACCTATTTGGAGCGCAACCAAACGGACTTCAAGACCAACTGGAACCCCACCTCGAAACTCAGCACATTTATCCGTTTCGGTTGGGGCAACAACTACTGGACCACGCCTACTGCGTTCGGCATTCTGGGCGGCCCTGGCCTGTCCCAGACCAACACCGCCCAGGGATACGGTGGCGCCAGCGTCTACAGTGGAACCGTTTCCGGGACGTACATTATCAGCCCCAGCTTGATCTTCGACGCACATTACGGCTATGACATGAATAGCGCCTTCAGCGTGCAGCCCGGTGCGGATCAGAACCTGGGCTGGACAGTGATGAAAATTCCGGGCTTGAGTACGGCGGGGCAGCCGGCGAACATAGCTCGCATAGCGGGCGGTTTACCGCGCATCGCGTTCGACACGGGCTTCAGCCTGCTCGGTTCGCAGAGCCAATTCCAACCCCAAGACTACTGGGATCCGGAGAAAAACGTCGACGCCAATCTCACATGGATCAAGGGAGCTCATAACCTGCGATTCGGTTTCGACTCCGACTTTATGAATTCACGGGAGACTCAGTTGGAACAAATCGGTAGTGGCAACGTCAGCAGCGCGGGAGGGTTCCAGTTTAACCAGCAAACCACGGAACTCTGTAAAACCGCCAACTCCTCCGGAATCTGTACCTCCAATTCCTCGGGGAACGAACTCAACTCGTTTGCCTCATTCCTTCTGGGTGTTGTGAACAGCGGCGGCGCGATCTATCAGCCGGCGCCGAATTACTTTAGCGATACCAAAATGTACTCGTTTTACGGGCGCGATCAGTGGCAAGTCAATTCAAGGTTTACAATGAATATCGGACTGCGCTATGATTTCGTCCCAATCCCATTGCGCAATGGTGAGGGCCCGGAGTATTACAACATAGCTAACAACACTATGCAGGTTTGCGGGCTCGGCGGGGTTCCGGCTTCCTGTAACATCTTCAACCAGGCCCAAAACCATTTAGCTCCGCGCATTGGCGCAGCCTACCGCTTGGGCGATAAAATGGTCATCCGATCGGGTTATGGAATTTCAACCGACCCTACCAACATATTCGCGCTTGGCGAACGCCGGAATAATTTCCCTTACATGGAAATGTATCTCCTGCAACCTCCTCAAACGAACGCCTATATCACAACGCTCAGTCAGGGGTTCATTCCACCGCCGAACCCGTTCCCTCTGCCAAGTAGTGGTGCAATCCCGCTACCCGGCACCGCACCCGTTTTCGATAACAACAGAACCAATTTTACGCGGGGTTACGTCGAGACTTGGAACTTTACGGTGGAAGAGCGCATCAGGCCGGGCTGGACTGGCTCGGTGGCGTACGCCGGCTCAAGAGTGATAGATCCGCTGCAGTATATTGACCAAAACATTTCTCAGATCGGCACGGGTACCGCCGGACAGCTATTGAATACTCCGGGCGTAAATGGCCAGCCGCTTGTCGGCGTTTCGCCCGCGAATCCGAACTATGGCGGAGCCACAGGTGGACGGATTGCCTATACCGGTCTCATGCGCACGCAGGGGAACACCAATTACAACTCCTTGCAGGCGCGTACCAATGGCCGGGTTCATGATTTAACCTTTAATTTGGGCTTCACCTGGGCCAAGAACCTGGGATATCAGGGTACCTCCATAGCAGGCATGCCTTGGTTATACCGAACCTACGACTACGGTCCGCTGCTCAACATCGACATCAAATATAACTTTGAGGCGACGGCGATCTACGAATTGCCTTTTGGCAAGGGCAAACACTGGCTTTCCACCGGCAAGGGGGCCAACATCCTGGGCGGCTGGCAACTCAGCGGCCTGTTCAGCGATTTCACCGGACGGCCATTTAACGTTACCGCCAACAACAACCTCAACGCGGTCGTTTCATCCCAGGTTGCCAACTGTCTTGGACCACCCCAACAGACCGGGACTCTCTTGCAATGGTACAACCCGGCCACCTTCGCTACGCCGGGGTCTACCGGCTTCGGAAATTGCGGTTTGGGCACCTTGAGGGGCCCCGGGCTGGTTAACGGCGACGCAGGCATCGACAAGCGATTCACGCTCAAGGAAAGATATAACTTTGCGTTCCGGATGGAAATGTATAACGTCGGGAACACGCCGCATCACGCGAGTCCCGGCTATGGACCTTCCACGGGCACGACCAGCAACAACAACGTCAACAATAGTGCGTTTATGCAGATTCAACCCCTTGCGAACACCGGGCGGGATGGCATCGATCAGCGAACTATCAAGTTCAGCCTGAAGATGACTTTCTAGGGGAGAGTCCTTTGCGTGTGCAGCTATCGACCTTACTCTGGCGCCGGAATGGCTGACCTTGCGGGCGGCGATTCTGGTGGCATTGGAACCATTTCCGGTGGCGAAAACGGCCCTGATAGCGGCACTTGGAAGCAAGGGAGCTCTGAATAATGTTGCGGCGTGATTTACTCTGGGCGCTTGATCCCGTGTGCTTTGCCCGCGAGGCGCTGGGGTTTCATCCGGATTCATCACAAGCACAGGTGCTGCGATCAACCAAACTACGTCTCCTGCTGAACTGTACCCGGCAGTGGGGCAAAAGTACGACGGCCGCCGTAGTCGCGCTTCATCGTGCGTTGTACTATCCAAACAGTCTAATCCTGCTGGTGAGCCCTTCCCAGCGGCAGTCCGACGAGCTGTTTGCAAAGATCGACGTGTTCATGAAAACACTCGCCGTCACGCCAATCAAATTGAAGGGCAACCAATATTCGCTGCAGTTGGTGAATGGCTCGAGAATCGTGGCGACTCCCAGGCCAAGAAAAAACGATCCGTGGGTTCAGTGGTGTGACGCTGATTATCGAAGACGAGGCCAGCCGTGTGGATGATACTCTCTACCGGGCTGTGAGGCCGATGCTGGCCGTGAGCGGCGGGCGCCTGATTCTTATGAGTACTCCGTACGGGCAGACCGGCCATTTTTTCGAAGAGTGGACCAATGGAGGGAATTCGTGGGAGCGCGTGGAATGCAAGGCCACCGATTGTCCCAGGATTCCACAGCAGTTTCTCGAGGGGGAACGCGCGAGCCTAGGGGACTTTTTCCGCCAAGAGTATCTATGCGAATTCGTCCAGACTCGCGAAGGTCCGAATCAACACCTTGGTGGCGACCGATCAATGTTTTGAGATCGCGTGCAATCGGCTGCAAGTTTTGGGTTGCCAAATCCCAGCGTTAGCGGCCGTCCCCGATGAATCGTCGGCTCCCACGCTCGGGACGCACAAGAGAAGAGGCCGAACGATCAGCAACTAACCCGAAGTGGCGGGCGAGTCGCTGCCTCATGTCACGTATTATCGGAAGCTTGTTGCAAGGGAATAGTTCCGGCTGGAGTCACCCGGCGAATCCAGACCAATTCGAGTTCCAGTCAAGAAATGAGCCGGTTTTCGGTTCGCAGGTTACCCGGGTCTTAAGCATTGGCGCTAGCGCGAATGTCCTTTGCTGTCCGTTCCCAGGACGCTTTTGGTCCTTCCTCCGACTCGAATGTTGGATTGGCCTTTACCAGCACGCGTCCCCTGACCAGTTTTTGCAATCGCTGGGGATCCCGGTGAAGTAGCTTCTGTTTGAGATGCCTTCGCATCCGCAACCGAATAGGTGGCTGAAAGGGGTGTTCTGACGAAGTATAATCGTAGTGCCATCGACGGGCTTTCTAGCGTTACGCAGAAGTGTTCGGCGAACAGAATTTGTTTATCGTTACTGATCTGCTGAATCCTCCCCGACCGTTTGGAATAATCCGTATAACTCCCTTTTATCGTCATTGTCGTCTTCGTCGAACCGTATCAGATTTCCAGTGTGTGGGTGCGGGGTCATTTGGGACCGGGGCGCTTGTTATGCCACGACCGAGATGGCATAATACCGCAGTCGATCGTCCTCGACCGTTCGAGCCAGCGGTTAGGATCTATCGACGGAGCAATAAATGTTTAAGGTGCGTATCTGGGCCAACAAGACCGCTCGCTGGCCGGTGCCTCTCGCCGCTGTTAGGACGGCCGGCTGGTTGAGCCTGATTCTGCTTGGCACAACGCCTTCCGGTCTTACGCAAACTCCGCTTCAGGGCACAGATCCCTTAGGGGCAGCGAATATTTTGCGGCCATTTTTATCCGAAAATTGTTACGCCTGTCACGGGTCCAGGACGAAGACTGCAGGGATGGACTTGGAGGCCTATGTCAACCGGTCGTCCATCCTTGAAGATCGCGCTACGGGGGAATCGGTGCTAAGGATGTTAAAGTCGGGGCTAATGCCCCCGGCCGGCATGCGGAGTCCCAATGAAGGGGCACTCCGGGCTGTCATTAAAAAGCTGGAGGACGTACTCGAAACAAGCGGCGCCGCTCCTAAGCCCGAGAACACCTCGTCCATCAAGCCAGATCCCGGACATGTTCCGCCGCACCGTCTAAACCGCGCGGAATACAATAACACGATCCGCGATTTGCTTGGTGTCGATATTCACGCCGCGAATGACTTTCCGCAAGACGATTCCATGTACGGATTCGATAACATCGCCGATTCCCTGTCTATCTCGCCTCTTCTGATGGAAAAATATATCGGAGCCGCGGAGAAGATCGCGCACATAGCCGTATTCGGACCCGACCTGACGCCGGAGCCCGTGCGTTTCGACGTTCCCATACCGCGACGCATGGAAACCACCAACTATGTGCGGATCAGGTCGCAGCCGTATTACTCGATGTGGAATTATGATTTAACGGGACTATCGCAACCCGGATCGTATCACCTGAATTACCAGTTGCCGGTGACTGGCGAATACGTGTTTCGGATCACAGGTGCGGGTAACCGTCCGCCAGGCTCCGAGCCCACGCAGTGCGAGTTTTATATCGATGGCAAACTGGCGAAGACCTACGATGTGCCCAATGTTTCGCTGTCCGGATTTGAGCGCCGCCCTGACAACTGGGAATTACGGCTGAAATTGCCGGCCGGTGCGCACGATTTCGTGGTGGCCTTTCCGCGGCAATTCGACGGTTTGCCACCGCGGTTCGGAGGTCCGAACCCATCCCAGCTTCCGGAGCCTCCCCAGCGCAATCCGCAGGCATTCGCCGCTGGTCCGGGCCCCGGTGGCCGGATTGAAACCCGCCCCGGTAAGATCGAAGAGCGGCGAATTGCAGCCGAACGAGCCAAGGAACAGGCCGAGCACCCCACTTGGGAAGGCTTGTCGGTCAACCAGTTCGAAATTATTGGCCCGTACAACTACGTCAAGGGTCCGTCGCAGGAAAGTTCGCAGAAAATTTTCACCTGCGGAGACCGCCAACCGGCGTGCCTTCGCAAGATCGTGTCCGATCTGGCGACTCGCGCCTACCGGCGGCCTCTCGCACCAGCGGAAATCGATCCGCTGGTGCAGATTGCGGCAAACGCACAACGCCGCAGCGGCTCCTTTGAGCGCGGGGTCGAAGTTGCGATGCAAGCCATTCTGGTTTCGCCGGATTTCCTGTTTCGAATAGTCAATAAAACCGGCAGTGCCAATGCCGAGTCGCTCTCAAGCTACGAGCTTGCCTCGCGCCTTTCCTACTTTCTCTGGAGCAGCATGCCGGATGCCGAGTTGACAAGACACGCGGCCGACGGATCTCTGAAAACCGCGGAGGTCCTCAAAGCCCAGGTCAAGCGCATGCTCCTCAACCCTAAATCGCGCGCCCTTTTCGATAACTTTGCGAGTGAGTGGCTCGAAGTGCGCCGGTTGGAGTCGGCTGTACCGGACCGGGATACATTCCCGGATTTCGACGATTATCTGCGGCTTTCGATGCAGAAAGAAACCGAGCTGTTCTTCAATAATCTAGTCCGCAATGACGGCAGCATCCTGGATCTCCTGGATGCCAAGTACACGTTTCTCAATGAGCGCCTGGCCGCTCATTACGGCATCCCCGGCGTCAAGGGAACGGAGTTCAGAAGAGTGGACCTTTCCGGTACCAATCGTGGCGGAGTGCTGACCCAGGCCAGCGTCCTAACGGTCTCTTCGTACGCAACCCGCACTTCCGTCGTTCTTCGGGGCAAATGGGTATTGGATAATATTCTCAACGCTCCGCCCCCGCCTCCACCGCCGGGGGTACCCCCGCTGGACGATAAGAAGGTAGGCACGTCGGCTTCCTTGCGCCAGGTAATGGAGCAGCACAGGGCCAATCCTGTTTGCGCCTCTTGCCATACGCGCATGGATCCGCTGGGCTTTGGTCTCGAAAATTATGATGCGGTGGGAACCTGGCGCGAGAAAGACGGTAGTTTTTCGGTGGATTCGTCCGGTGTGCTTCCCGATGGCCGTACCTTCCAGGGCCCTGCGGGGTTACAGTCCATTCTCCGCGCCGACAAGGATAAATTTGCGAGTGCCATGACTACAAAGCTGCTGGCGTATGCTCTTGGAAGGGGCGCTGCAAGCTACGATGAGCCTGTCATTCGTCAGATCGTGACAACACTACCGGCCGCCGATTACAGTATTTCCAGCCTCGTGCTGGGTATCGTTGACAGCTATCCGTTTCAGATGAAGAGTGGAGCTGGAGTTCAATGAGTTTCGTAACCCGGCGACACCTCCCGCGCAGAAGTTTTCTGAAAGGCGCAGGCACGGTGATTGCTTTGCCGTTCCTGGACGCGATGGTGCCGGCCTTCGCGCCGGCTGCAACCACTAAATTCCCAGTGCGCATGGCATTCATGTATGTGCCCAACGGCATCATGATGAAAGACTGGACTCCGACGTCGGCCGGAAGCAACTTTGAATTTCCGCGAATCCTCAAGGCTCTTGAGCCACTTCGCGAAGACGTGCTGGTGTTGACAGGCTTAGCCCATCGGACTGGGGATGGATCAGCCGGAGACCATACTCGAGCCAGCGCCACCTGGCTGACGGGAGTTGGTCCGAAGCGGACCACCAGCGCCGATGTTGAAGTCGGCATTTCCGTCGATCAGGTCGCGGCCCAGGCCATTGGATCGAAGACCCGTTTGCCGTCCCTCGAATTGGGGTGCGAAGTCTCGCGGTCCGTCGGGAGTTGCGACGCCGGGTATAGCTGCGCCTACGTCAACAGCATGTCGTGGAGAGGACCCTCGACTCCGAACCCCCCGCAGATCAACCCGCGTCAAGTTTTCGAGCGGCTGTTTGGCAGTCTGGCCGGCATCCCGGATCCTCAGGTGCGCGCCCGTATCGACGCAGACCGCAGGAGTGTTTTGGATTCGATCACCAGCCGGACGAGTCAGCTCATGGCCGAAGTCGGGGCTTCCGACCGGCACAAAATCGACGAATATCTTTCCTCGGTTCGGGAGATCGAAAAGCGGATTGCGTTTGCCGGCTCTGAAAAGGAGATAGATCCTGGAATGGCGAAGCCTGCCGGTATCCCGCCTGCCTTCGTCGATCACGCCGTACTGATGAATGATCTTTTGCTGGCCGCATTCCGCGCCGACATCACCCGCGTATCCACGTTAATCTACGCCAAAGAAAGCAGCACGCGATCTTACCCAGAGCTAGGATTTTCCGACCCGCACCATCCGGTCACGCATCACCAGAATGATCTTGACAGGATCGAGAAGGTGACGAAGATCAATATCCATCATATGGAACAGTTTGCGGACTTCGTTCGAAAGGCTAAAGCGATTCCGGAAGGCGATGGAACGCTGCTCGACCATTCCATGCTGGTGTACGGCAGCAGTATCAGCGACGGCAATAATCACATTCACGAGAACCTGCCGGTAGTGCTGGCGGGGCGAGGCGACGGCACGTTGAAACCCGGACGTCATGTTGTCTATCCCGAAACGCCGATGACGAATCTATATCTCACGATGCTAGAACAGATGGGAGCGCACACGGAGAAATTGGGAGACAGCACGGGTCAAGCAACACACCTCACCGACGTATAACTCAAAGAACTATAGAAAAGAGGAACACATGAGCCACATGCAACGAACATTTAACCGCCGGGCTTTTTTGAAAACACTACCTGCGTTGGCGGCCATTCCAAGATTGCGTGGCGGCGCACGACTGAAGATCACGGATGTCCGGATCGTACCCTTAAAGGTACTTAAAGACCTGGGTTCCTACCCGGACTGGTTGGGCAATCCCAGGCCGATTCGCATCGGTGGCGGCGCCATCGTTGAGGTGCATACCGATCAAGGTTTGGTTGGTATCGGGCCGGATATGACGCCCGGGGTGCTGGAGGGCGTAAAGGCGCTTCTAATCGGTACCGACCCGTTCGATGTAGATTTGCACGCAGAGCGCCTCTATGGCATCCAGGCGGGAACAGGGTATCGCGGGACCGCAAGCGTCGAAATCGCTCTCTGGGACCTGATCGGTAAAGCAACGGGTCAACCACTTTACAAACTGTGGGGAGGTGGCAGGGAACGCGTGGCGCCCTATGCCAGCATGCTGCGTCTTTCGACGCCCGAAGAACGCGCCGATATAGCCGTCAAGTTAAAGTCGCAAGGCTGGCAGGCCATCAAATACCGGGCCTCATTCCCCACCATGAAGGAAGATATCCGGCTGGTGGAAACAGTGCGTAAGGCGGTCGGTGACGATTGGGTCATCATGTGCGATGCCAACAAGGCGACGTTGAACTACGCATCGGTCAAGGGCGTGCCTTGGAGTTTCACTCGCGCCGTTCAGACGGCGCTTGAGTACCAGCGGATGAAAGTGTATTGGCTCGAAGAACCGCTCCCCCGCTATGATTTCGATCAGCTCGCGGAATTGAACCGCTTGATTGAGATGAATCTTGCCGGGGGCGAAGGAAATCGCGGTATCCACGAATTTCGAACCCTCCTCGAGAAAGGCTCTTTTGACATCGTACAGCCCGAGGTAATGCTGGAAGGCCCGACGCATCTTCGCAAGATCGCTGTTCTTGCGGAGTCCATGAACAAGATGTGTATTCCGCACCAGGGTGACAGCCGACTGGGCACCGTTTGTGATCTGCATCTGGTCGCGTCGTGGCCTGGCGCGCCATATCTGGAAATATTCAACGACGTTCCGATCGGCAATTACGAACATCCATTCTCAATCTTCGAAAATCCGCTGACACTCGATAAAGAAGGATTTTTCAATCTTCCGCAAGCGCCCGGCCTTGGTATGACGATCAAGAAAGAATTCCTGCCGAGCTAAACGGCGATAGACTACCAAAGGCTGTTTGGTTCACTGATTCTTACTGATTAATAGGCAATTATGCGTTCATAACCAAAGAAAATGTTGGCGGTGTCGTTAGCATTTGTAGTTGTCCGGTTTTATTAACACGTTAGTTGTCCGGTTTGGTTTCATGCTACCCTCTTCGCCTTTGGTTTGGGAGAGAGAGGATTCGTAGTCGAGGCGGTGGAAAAGTGGGAATCGCCGGAGGCGATTTCCAAGGAGCGGTGGAAAACCGGGTTTTGGTTTTCCAGGGCTCCGTCTTTTCCACGGCCCACTACATGCGGGCCGTAGCGAATCGAGACCGTGCCATCCAGGTGCTGATGAATCGTCACGGTCTGGCCTGCCAGGGTGTGGCGCCAGCGGGATTTATCGAGTTGCCACCATTGGTCACGGATCGCCACGGTGTTGTCTTTTTCCACTACCCGTTCGGTTTGAATGGAGAAGATCCAGTCCAGATCGCTGCGCCCGCAGCGGCGAAAGGCCGTGCCTCGTTCGGCGGCCTTCACCGTGAACTTATGGTTGAACTGGGCAATGTAGCGCTCGCGCAAGAAACGGTTGGCTTGTTCGACGGTGGCGATGCCGGCCAAGCGAAGCTCTTGCGGCAAGCGGCTCTGCCAGGTTCCGAAGTTCCGTTCACTGCGCCCGCGCGCTTGCGGCGAATAGGCCGGAATCATCTGCACCCCCAGTTCCTTCAGCGCCCGGCCCACTTGGGTCAGGCGCGACTTATTGACCGGTTCGCCGGCCTTGGGTGTGACGAAGAAGTGACTGGCGCGATCGCTGTAGAGTGTGCAGAACAAGCCTTTGTGCTCGATCACTTCGCGCAGCGCCGCCATCACCGTGCGCGTCGATTCCTCTGCCACCAACTGCGCATAGTAGATCCGGCTGGTGGCGTCGTCCAGAATCACCAGCAGGTCGTAGTAGCGATCGTCCTGGAACCAGCGGTGTTTGCTGCCGTCGATGTGCAGCAACATGCCCGGCAGGGGCCGCCGCGGCCTGCGCCTGCGATGCGGCCCGCGCTTCCTGCGGCGCGCCACCAGCCCCGCGCCTTGCAGCGCCTGCTTCACCCAGCTGTAGCTCAGATGGATGCCTTCGGTTTCCTCCAGCTTTTCGTGGAAGTGCCGCACGTTGAAGTCCGGATACTTGTCGCGGTACAGAGCCAGCACGCGTTCGGCGGTCGCCATCGGCACGCGGTGAATGCTGCGCTTGCCCCGGCGCTGATCGAACAAACCATCGTAGCCGTGGTCTTGGTAGCACTGCCGCTTGCGCTGCATGTTGCGCACGCTCATCCCAGCGATCTCGGCTGCCTGAATCCACGTCAGCTTCCTCGCCATCGCTTTCAGAATTACGTCTTGTAGTTTCATCATCCGCTCCGTTTCTCGGGCGGGCATCATCTGGCTCGGTTCCACCTCGCCAGATTTACCCG
>Ga0105245_10002221_pt1 | contig 17579 bp, 16 predicted proteins | sample KBSM54metaG_FD_81523 | JGI IMG/M metagenome (GOLD analysis project Ga0105245, IMG submission 81523) | Miscanthus rhizosphere microbial communities from Kellogg Biological Station, Michigan, USA - KBS M5-4 metaG | ecosystem: Host-associated > Plants > Roots > Rhizosphere > Soil | place...
GCTGGGGGCAGATCACCACGGTAGGGACGCTGCTCGACCCGATCGCCGATAAGTTGCTCATTTCCGCAGCGCTGGTTTCGCTGGTGGACATCCACCGCGTACCGGCATGGATGGTGATCCTGATCATCGGCCGCGAATTTGCAGTCTCGGGATTACGTTCGATTGCGGCGGCGGGCGGCTACACGATTGAGGCGAGCGATCTGGGGAAAACGAAAATGGTGGCACAGGTGGTGGCCATCGCGCTGGTGATCGCCGGCATCCGCTGGCCGCAACTGGACCAGTTGGCGCTCTTCGCCATGTGGTCCGTGGTGCTGTTCGCGCTGCTTTCGGCCGCCGATTACTTCCGCAAGTTCTGGGGCACGGTGGACAACCAGGTGAAAACCCGGCGGCGGCGGGAATTGTTAGCCTGGCAACGGCAGCAGCGCAGACTCAGGCGCTCCGAAGTAGCTGCGTCCGCGAAAGCCGCGAGTAACCGCTAGACGCTCACCGCCAGACCGGTCGCCTGCCAGGCGTCCAGCCCGCCGATCAGGTTGGTCACGTTTTCAAAACCCGCGCGCTGAATCAGACTGCACGCGATCGCGCTGCGGTAGCCGCCCTTGCAGTGAACCACTACCGGCTTGGTGGAATCCAGATCGCCCAGCATTTTGGCGACACGATCCAGCGGTTTGTGCAGAGCCCCGGCTATGTGGCCTTGTTCCCATTCGGGCTTTCGCCGGACATCGACGATTTGAATCGAACCCGGTTCCTCGGCGAGCTCGCGATTCAGCTCCGCCGCGGTAATTTGCATGATTTGCGCGGTGGGCTTCTGCTCGCCCGCCCAGCGTGTCATCCCGCCGTCGAGGTATCCGGCAACGCGCTCGAAACCCACCCGCGCCAGACGAGTGCGCGACTCCTCGATCGCGGCTTGGTCTTCGGCCACTATGAGCAAATCGTGATCCAGGCCCAGCAGAGAGCCCGCCGAACCCGCGAACTGTCCCGCGAGCGGAATGTTCACAGCGCCTGGAACGTGGCCGGCACCGAATTGCATCGCTGGACGCGTATCGAGCACAATGTCGCCGGCTCGCTGCCGTTCTAGAAGTTGATCTGCCGTGAGCGCATCCATGGGCAGCAGGAAGTCGAGCGGAATCGCGCCGGTGCGGTTGATTTCGGCGTCCTGCGCGAAGTACTCAGGCCGGTCGGGCAGTTCCGCAGTGAGCAGGCGCACGAACTCGTCCTGGCTCGAGGCCCGCAGCGCATAATTCAGCTCGCGTTCCTTGCCGATGGTCGACTGGCGCTCCGGCCGCATCTGCTTACCGCACAAGGAACCGGCGCCGTGGGCGGGATAGACCTCGACGTCGTCGCCCAGCGGAATCAGTTTTTGATGCAGGCTGTCGTAGAGCATCGCCGCCAACTCCTGGGGAGTTTTACCAGGCGAGAGATCGGGGCGCCCGACGTCCCCGATGAATAGTGTGTCGCCGGTAAGAACTGCCCACGGCTTTTCGCCGCGATCCAGATCCGTCACCACGACCGAGACGCTCTCCACGGTGTGACCCGGAGTTTCCAGGAATCGCAGAATCACGCGGCCGAAGCGAGCCTCGTCCCCGTCGCGCACGGCCACATGCGGAATGGGTGAATCGGCCGCCGCGCCCAGGTAGATCTTCGCGCCGGTCTTGGCTGCCAGTTCCACGTGCCCACTGACAAAATCGGCGTGCAGATGAGTCTCGATGATGTGTTCGATTTTCAGCCCGCGCGCTTGGGCTTCGTCAAGATAGATGGATACGTCGCGCTGCGGGTCCACCACGCATGCGATACCCTCGGATCCGAGCATATAGGACGCATGCGAGAGGCAGGTCAGATAGAACTGTTGAAAGTACATGAGCTGGCTTAGGGCGATTACGCCGGCAGGTATTGGCGAAGGGTCCCATAGAACGACCGAATAAAATCTGCAGCGGACTTATCGGCCGCCGCTTCGTCTTTGTTGACGATCGGAACCACCACTCGCACTAATGCAGTGTCGGTGCGATTCAGGCGCATCGCGTCCACCACCACCCAAAACTTGGCCGTGTATTCGCTGGCGATAGCACGATCGCGCGATTGATACCAATACATCACCAGGCTGCGCTCATCCCCATGCGCCACCACGTAGCGATTCACTGCGATGGGCATTGGCCCGCCCACGTCGATCGACGCATAACTCGATTCGAGCGGCGTCCAGCCGCTGCCGGGAAGGCAGTTCTTGGGCGAATGCGGAGCTTTGCCGTTGCGCTGGGACCGGAAAGCGGCTACAAACAGGTTCGCGCCGGTGCCATTCCCCGAGTAATACCGGTTCAGGAGGTCGTCGGCCTTCAGAACGGCTTGGGTCTCGGCGTCAATCACCCCTTCCTGTAGCAGCGTCCAAGAACCCAATTTAGTTGGGAATTGCGCCAAGGCCCGGCCGCTGGGGGGCGATTCCGGGCGCACTGCGCTGTAGATCAACGCACCTTGTAAGACAATCAGCACGGTCGCCGCCAGCGCGGCCCGGGAACTCAGGAACTTAAACATTGCCTGCCTCCGTTGCGGGTTTCCGCGTAAAACGATTAATCAAGAAGTGGAGACCGCCCAACATGACCAGAGCAATCAAGAAAATGATCCAACCTTCCAGGCTATGGAAGAAACCGCGCGCCAGTTCCGGATTGATTTCACTCAGGATGCCGGTGATGGTAACGCGGCCGGAGTTCGCCAGAATAGCAATCGGGATGGTCGCGGCGAACAGAACCCAGCGCATCCATACCCGTTTGTCGAAGAAGTAGGCGTATACCAACGAAAGGAAGGAAAGCGAAAGTAGACTGCGAATACCGCTGCATGCTTCAACCACCGAAAGTTTCTGACTGGCCAGCTCCAAAATGTTGCCGTCACGCAGCACCGGAATCCCGATCAACCCCAAGCTGAACTCAGCCACCTGACTGGCAAACAGTTGGAGCGGAAACGTGATCTGGTTGTAAATCACCGACGGGATCGGGATCATGAAGAGCAGCAGCAACAAAGGAAACGCGAGTTCCCGCACCAGCCGCGTCCCGCCCAATACCAGCAGCAATCCCAGCAGCGCGATCAGGAACGATGTCCGCTGTAGGAACAATTCGGCGCCCAGCGTGCCCACGTAACCTTGCAGAGCGGCCCACGCCATCACGCCCAATCCCCACCAGGCCGGATGGTAATCTAGAGCGAGAATCCGGTCGCGGCGCTGCCAGGCTATGAACGCAGCGACAGGAGGCACGAAAAAGCCGTGGCTGACATCCTCGTCCGTGCTCCACTGCTCCACCAAGTGCCGTAATATTGGGAAATAAGCAATGATGAGGAGCGCACTGAACCACGCTAAAGGAACCCACGGAATTGACCGGCGCTCGACGGCGGGCGCCTGCTGGGACAGATGGTCGATAGCCGAGGCCATAAACTGCCTTTAGTATATGTGATCAGGCGTCGCCTCAAATAGAACAGGAGTACTGTGCTCAAGAAACTTATTGTTAGCGCTTTGTGCACGGCCGCAGCGTTCGCGCAAACACCGGCCATCAACTGGGACCAGCAAAAAGCCGAGATCCTGCGCCATTACCGGGCGTTGGTGCAGCTAGACACCAGCAATCCGCCGGGAAACGAGACCCGCGTCGTCGAATACTTAAAGAAAGTACTAGAGGACGAGGGTATCCCGACCAAAACTTTCGCTCTAGACCCAAAGCGGGCGAATATCGTCGCCCGGCTGAAAGGCAACGGCAGTAAGAAGCCGCTGCTGATTCTGGCCCACAGCGACGTGGTGGGCGTGCAGCGCGAGAAGTGGCCGGTGGATCCCTTTGGCGCGATCCTCAAGGACGGCTACGTCTGGGGCCGCGGCACGCGGGACGACAAACCGATTCTGGCGGCAAACCTGATGGTGATGCTGCTGCTGAAACGCGGAAACGTGCCGCTGGATCGCGATGTCATCTTCCTGTCTGAGGCGAGCGAGGAGGCCGATACCACCGGCGTCGGCATCAATTACATGCTGGCCCAACACTTCGAGGATGTGGACGCGGAGTTCTCGCTCACCGAAGGCGGCGGCGCCACACTCGAAGGAAACAAGGTCACCATCGTGAACATCGGGACGGCGGAGAAGGTCCCTGCGCGCATTCGCCTGATTGCCAACGGAACATCCGGACACGGTTCGATTCCGCGCCTCGATAATGCGGTGACGCATCTGACTGCGGCGGTGGAGAAGGTTGGGACTTGGGAGACTCCCATGCGCCTCAACGACACGACACGGAGTTACTTCGAAAAGCTGGCAACTATCAGTTCGCCCGAAGATGCCGCGCGGTATAACAGCCTGCTGAATCCGAAGACTTCCGCGGCTGCCCAGCGCTATCTGGCCGAACACGATCCCAGCCGGTACTCCATGCTGCGAACGTCCATCGTGCCTACCATGCTGAAAGCCGGCATCGGCCCCAACGTGATTCCTTCGGAAGCCGAGGCCACCATCGATGTCCGCGCGCTGCCGGACGAAAACGTCGCGCAGTTTTTCGCGGAGATGACGAAGATCATCGGCGATCCAGCGGTGAAAATCGCGCCGCTGCCCATCGCGCACCCGCCTTCCCCGCCCTCCAGTGTGAACACGGAGATGTTCCGGATCCTTGAGCAGGTCAGCAAGAAAATGTATCCCGGCGTCACGGTTCTTCCGACCATGACGACAGGATCGAGCGACAAGGCGCAATTGCGTGCCAAGGGCATGCTGAGCTACGGGATCGGTCCCTATGCGAGTGAAGCGGACACCGCCCAGTACGGGGCGCACGGCGATGTCGAGCGGTTGCTCGAATCGTCGCTGTACAATTTCGTCGAGTTCGATTGGAATGCGGTGACCCAGGTGGCAGTGAAGAAATGAGAATTTTCGGGTTCCTTCTACTGACTGCGGCTACTCTCGTGGCGCAGCCCAAAGCAATCGACTGGGGCCAGCAGCAGGCCGAGATCTTGCGGCATTTCCGGGCATTGATACAGATCGACACTACTAACCCTCCGGGGAACGAGACCAAAGCCGTCGAATATTTGAAGAAGGTACTGGAGGACGAAGGCATTCCGACCCAGACCTTTTCGCTCGATCCCAATCGCACGAATCTGGTGGCTCGCCTAAGGGGCAATGGCAGCAAAAAACCGCTGCTGATCATGGCGCATACCGACACCGTTGGAGTGCAGCGCGAAAAGTGGCCGGTGGACCCGTTCGGCGCGGTGCTAAAAGACGGCTATGTCTGGGGGCGCGGCACCACCGACGACAAAGACAAACTGGTTGCAGTGTTGATGTCGATGCTCCTGATCAAACGCTCGGGCGCGGTTCTTGACCGGGATCTCATCTTTCTCGCGGAGTCCGGCGAGGAAGCGGATGCCACGGGAGTCGGAATCCGCTTCATGACAGAGAAGCATTTCGAAGAGATCGACGCCGAATTTGCCCTGAGTGAGGGTCCCGGCGCGACCATGGAGAATGGGCGGGTCACAACGGTACAGATAACCACCACCGAAAAGATTCCGCGCAGGGTCCGGCTGATCGCGAACGGCACTTCCGGCCACGGCTCGATTCCGCGCCTGGATGATGCCGTGACGCACCTGAGCGGCGCCGTGCAACGAGTGGGCACATGGCAGACACCGATGCGCTTGAACGACACCACTCGCACTTATTTCGAAAAACTGGCGACCATTAGTTCGCCGGAGAAAGCCGCGCGCTATAAAGATCTGGTGAATCCGCAGCGTACAGCCGCGGCCCAGCGGTATCTGGCCGAGTTCGAGCCGGCGCACAATTCGATGCTCCGCACTTCGGTGGTGCCCACCGTTCTCAAGGCCGGCATCGGACCGAACGTCATCCCATCGGAGGCGGAAGCGAGCATCGACATCCGGACACTCCCCGACGAGGATCTCCCACAGTTCATGGCGCAAATGACAAAGATTATCGGCGACCCAGCGGTGAAGATCGAACCCTTCTATGCGACCCGCCCGCCGGCCCCGCCGTCACGGCTGGACACCGAGATGTATCATGCGCTGGAGCACGCGGCCAATCGAATTTACCCGGGGTCGACCACCCTGCCGACGATGCTTACCGCATCGACAGACATGGCCCAACTGCGGGCGAAAGGCATTCAGTCCTATGGGATCGGGCCAGCGCTATCGGCCGACGACTTTGCGAACCACGCCTGGCACAGCGATGTGGAGCGAATCCCGGAGGCTTCACTCTACAAGTTTGTCGAGTTCACGTGGAACGCCGTGACTGAGGTTACAGTCAAGAAATGACCGGGGACGATTAAGCTGCTGGCTCGGGCGCGACCTTGTCTTTTCCGCTGTTCGCGGTCAGCCGTTCCGTCGTCCGATTGACCAAGTGGCGCGGATCGAGCAAATGCTGTGGCCGGAAATCATTGCGCGACCAGCGGCTCCCGGACTCGAATTCGATTCCCAGGAAGTAACCGATTTCACGAAATACGCAATACTTCACTTTGCCGACCAGCACGCCTTTGGGATACGTGATGCGGTAGGGGGTCCCCAGAGGCACGGGGCGGTCTACCTGAAGACAGGCGCCCGAAAGCGAGATATCTTCAAGGTTGGCAACGCTGCGGCGAACGCGGCCAGTCTGATCCTTCCACTGCACATCCACCAAGTCAGCACAAAGCAAACGGGGCTCAATACGCCTATCCATCATATCTGTATTGGTTATCGTCGCTTCCTGCATATTTGTTTAGCGAATGGACCCTAGGCAATTTCTACTTAGCCAAGCGTTAGGGCTTATGCTTGCAAGACGATGAAAACTCCATAAACGTTTCCATTGGTACCATGTGGGGACGGAGTTGCGTCTTGCAGAGCGTCATCCTTCATCTCGTCCTAATCGCTATTTTCGGGGTGTTTTTGCCCCTTCGCAAGGGATTGGGGTTCCTGGAGCCTATCATGATCACGGCTTATGCCTGCCTGGGGGTCCTATTCGCGGCCCCCGCGGCCGCCAGCGCGTTTTCTAAAAGTCGGCCTCAAACTATGGTGGAAGCCGGGGTGCGGGCGGCCAAAGCAGTGGCCTATGGCGAGGGCCTGGCTCTGGTGATGCTGATCGCGGGAGTCGTTTCCCTAAGCTTTGCCAATGGGCGGGCATTGTATCCGGAGTTGGATGTATTGGGTCTGGGCGCCGCACTGGGCTTGGCGGCATCCATCGCCCTAGCGTTGTTTTCCGGCTGGATGACGCTGCGTTTTTCCGCAGCCGCCGCGCGGATGGGCATGCGTGCTATTTTCGTCGGACTGCTGGTGCTCTTCGTATTCCAAGGGGAAAGGCTTCCGGAAATCCCGCTGCGCGGAGTGGAGCTTTCGGTGGCGGTGTCCGCGCTCATGATCATCCTGCTGCGCCGGCAGGTGCATCCGAAATGAACGCGGGGACTCAAATCTCACCGGCCAAATTCGATCCGGATAAATTGCGGCTGCTGGTGCGCGTGGGAGTTTTTATATTGTTGGTCATCCTGGGGAGAATGGTCTTCCCGGTTCTGATGCAGCCCTTCGGCGGGCTGCTCGTGGTTTCCGCACTCTCTGCTTTCGCCACGGGTGCGCTGGCGAATGCCCTAGTGGCTCGCGGCTGGGAACGTGGCCAGCTTTCCGATTTTGGCCTCGGCTGGACGCCGGCATCAGGCCGCGACCTGATGACAGGCATCGCTGGCGGAGCGGGCGGCGCGACACTCATCGTGATGGTCGCGGTGGTTTCTGGGCTGGCTGCGTTCGATACGGTCCCGCTTGCGGAACGCACTTGGGGAGCGATCCCGGTATTGATCGTAGTGCTGCTGTTTGGTTCGGTAGGCGAGGAATTGGTGTTCCACGGCTACGCCTTCCAACACTTGGTGCGTCACATAGGCGAGTTTGCCACGGTCCTGCCGGTCGGGATTCTGTTCGGGCTGCTGCATCTGGGGAACCAGAACGTGACGCTCCTGGCCGTGGTCAATACCATCGCGTGGGGCGTACTGTTGGGATGCGCCTACTTGCGCACGCGCGCCTTGTGGCTGCCGATCGGAATGCACTTCGGCTGGAACGTCGCCACTCCCTTCCTGGGAGTAAATCTCAGCGGGTTTACAATAGCAGTGACGGGATATGAGCTGCACTGGAGGACCGGCGTTCTCTGGAGCGGCGGCGCGTATGGCCTGGAGGGCGGCTTGTTCACGACAGTAGTCGTGGCGGGGTTGTTCGTACTGCTGTACCGTGTGATCCCGCAGCGAGGTTGATGATGCGAAGACTCGCGCTGATATTGATTTTTTCGGTGGCATCCGCCCGCCTGCACGCCGACTCCAAGAAGTTAACCGAGGACCAGCGCATCGAAATTCTGCGCGGTCTCAGTTCCGAATACGCCAAGATCAAAGTGCAGCTGCCGCGGACCAAGAAGATTCTGGAATTCTCGACTGACGGTACTTGGGATCACGATGTCTGGCAAGCCGCCTTCAAAGAGTTGGGCGCCGCCGGCCGCATCGGCGACTTGATCCAGATCACGCACGTCGACATCGACAAGGACCGCATCGTCCTGGACCTCAACGGCGGAATGAAGGGGGGCAAGCGGAAATTCATGGATCACGTGCAGATCGGCATGGGCACGCAGACCAGTCCTGTCACCGGGCCCGCGACCAACGCGCCGGGCGGCACCACCGTGGCGCTTACCTTCGGCGGCCCGATCGGCGAGGTCACGTCGGCCGACATCAAGAAGATGCTGCAGCCGATTCTGGATTTCGAAAGGGAAAGCGTGACGGCAAACTACGTCGACACCCTGCCGGAGCCGATCAAGGTCGCGGTCAAGTCTAAGAAAGTCATCGAGGGGATGAATCACGATCAGGTCCTTCTCGCGGTGGGCAAGCCTGTACGCAAGAGCCGCGAGACTAAGGAAGGCGCCGACTTGGAAGATTGGATATACGGCGAGCCACCCGGGCGGATGACGTTCGTCACGTTTGTCGGCGACAAAGTCGTGAAAGTAAAGGAAACCTACGCCGGGCTCGGCGGGTCAGTGGCGGAGACTCCTCAGCAGCCCTAGAGTTTAGTATCTGTACCCTCCCCGTACCATTACTTGCACACCCAGAGTACCTTGTGGCCTCTCAGTTCCCAGGGCCACACTCATTCCAAGGACTTCTGTCTCTTAATGGAGCGTAGCGACTTCGAAGCATGGAACGGCAGGGAGGTGGCCAGGTTGCTGGCGCTGGTGGAGAACCAGCGGCGCTATTACCAGGACATGGTGGCGAGCCTTCCGGTGGGGCTGGCGGTGCTCTCCGCGAACCGGACGGTGGTTTCCGCCAACCGGGCATTCCGGCAAACCTTGGGACTTCGCATCGAGGACCTGCGTGGTAAAGCGATCGAGCAGATTTTGCCCTCCGACCGGCTGATCGAAAAGATCCGCGAAATGGGGGTGGAGGGGATTCCGCAGCCGGCATTGATACTGCAACAGGGCGGAAAGCTGCTGCGCATCTCGATTCTTCCTCTTCGCAACTGGGACGAAGAGACGGAGATGGAAACGCTGCTAATGGTCGCCGACGTCAGCGATGTGGGGACGCGGGCGGTTGCCGCAAACGCCGCGCCCGCAAGTGCCGTCGCCAGTGAAAATATGGGCGCGATTGTGTGGCGCGCGGATGCCGAACGGTTCCAGTTTACGAACGTTAGTGGCGGGGTCGAGCAAATGCTGGGATATCCGGCGTCGCACTGGCTCAAATCGCCGGGATTCTTCGAACAGCGGATTCAAAAAGAAGATCGCGAGGCGGTGCTGGCGCTCTATCGAACTGCTGCCCAGGATACCCGCGAAGTGACTGCCGAATTCCGGGCGGCGGCGGCATCGGGTGCGACGATTTGGTGCCGTGAGACGGTGCGCCAAGCCGAACCCGGGGTTCTGGCGGGAGTACTTACGGCGATCGGCCAGCGCAAAGAGCTGGAACAACTGCGCGTCAACGCCGAGCGCAACTCCGCGCTGCACAGCCTCTCCGCGCGTCTGGCGCACGATCTTAATAATCCTTTGATGATCATCTCGGGTTATGCGGAGGAGATGCTCAATCCGCTGGAAGCCAACGATCCGCGCCGCGCCGAGTTGGAACAGATTCTCACGGCGACCGAACGCATCAGCAGCTTGACGGCGCAATTGCTCCAATTCACGCGCAAGCAGGCGAGTCCGGCCGAGCGGGTGGACCTCGCGGCATTGGTCTCCGGCCTGGGCGCGAAAAGCGAAACGCGCACCGCGAAGCCAGTGTGGGCTATGGCGAACCAACAGCAACTTGAGGAGATCCTGCCGGTGTTGGTTTCCATCATGAAAGAGGACCGGACACCTGTGGTCGTCACCTGCGATACAGCTGCTATCACGGAACAAATCGCGGGTGCTTCGCTCGCTCCCGGGACCTACGCTCGAGTGACGGTTGCCGCATCGGGCTTCGTAATGGAAGCCGAGAAGCGCAAGGTGATCTTCGAATCGTTCCTGCACAAGACTTCCGGCAGGTCCATGGGCGCGGCGCTGGCGCGCGCGTACGCCGTAGTGCGCGAATGGGGCGGCGAGCTCGGCTTTGAAAGCGAGGCTCCGCGAGGGTCCGTTTTCACGATGTATTTGCCTCTGGCGGAACCGGAAGCAGAGTTCAAGACCGCGGCGCGGCCTGCGGATGCCCAGCGCGAAACCATCCTGGTGGTGGATGACGAAGCCGGAATTCGCAGCTTGATCGCCAAAATTCTTCGGCGAGAGCGCTACCACGTGCTGGAAGCAGGCACCGCTGCGGAGGCGGCTGCGATCGCCGCAGCGCACGGCACCGCGATCCAACTCCTGGTCACGGACGTGATGTTGCCCGACCGCAACGGACGGCAACTCGCAGAGAAATTAGTGCAGACGCTGCCGAAGCTGAAGGTGATGTACATCTCCGGCTTCACCGACGATGAATCGGTACGCGCCGGCGCTTTCCCTCCGGGCGCGCGTTTTCTGCAGAAGCCTTTTACGCTGGGTGCGCTGATAGGAACCGTGCGCGAAACACTGGAACGGTAGCTTATTGAATTGAACCAGGTTGCTTCGGCTCCAGCTTGATCTCCCCGAAGGTCGATTCGTACTGCGACACATTCTGGTTAAGCACGTTGGCGAGCGCCTTGGCCTGCTGCGGGCTCAAATAAACCCCTTCGAAATTGTGAATCGTCACCGCGTCCGGCGCCGACTGGTTCATGGTTCCGAACAGCAGGAAGAAATCCCACAGGCTCACACGCACTTGAACGCTGTTGGCATAATGCTCACGATAGTCGGTGGTGTTGGTGAGCTGAATCTTAGTTTGCGGTGGCGGCTGCGGAGTCATATACGTTCAGCATAAAACGTCCAGCAGGAACGCGTACTCGATGGCGGTTTCTTTCAGGTACTCGTAGCGGCCGGACGCGCCGAAATGACCGCTGCCGAGGTTGGTCTTCAGGAAAAGCGGGCGATCGTTCGTCTTCAGGGCTCTGAGCTTCGCCGTCCATTTGGCCGGTTCCCAATACGATACCCGCGGATCGTTTAAGCCGGCGGTGACGAACATCGCCGGATACGGCTGGGCGGTCACGTTCTCGTACGGCGCATAGGACTTCATGTAGTCGTAGAACTCGCGTTTGCTGGGGTCGCCAAATTCTTCGTACTCACCTACCGTAAGCGGCAAGGACGCGTCGAGCGCGGTATTCAGCGAGTCGACGAAGGGGACGCCTGCGACCACGGCGGCGAACAGATCCGGGCGCAAGTTCACCACCGCTCCCATCAGGAGGCCGCCGGCACTGCGCCCCATGATCGCGAGCCTATCGGGCGACGTGTACTTTTCCGCGATTAGCTTCTCGGCACAAGCGATGAAATCGATGAAGGTGTTCTTCTTCTTGAGCAGGCGGCCATCTTCGTGCCACGGCTTGCCGAGGTCCATGCCGCCGCGGATATGGGCGATCGCGTAAACGAAGCCCCGGTCGAGCAGGCTCAGGCGATCCGAACTAAAAGACGGATCTATGCTGATGCCATAGGAACCGTAGCCATAGAGCAGCATCGGCGCACGGCCGTCCCGCACGAAGCTTTTTCTATAGACCAGCGAAATTGGGACCTCGCCGGCGTAGATGCGTTCGGACTGGTACTGCTGTGGATCGTAGCCGCCTAACACCGCCTGCTGCTTCTTCAACTCGCGCTCGCGAGTTTCCATGTTGTAGTCGTAAACCGACGCCGGCGTCACCAGCGAGGTGTAGTGGAAACGCAGCAGTTTGGTGTTGAACTCGGCGTTGGCGCCTAGTTCAGCGGTATAGACTGGCTCGGGAAATTCGATCGAGTGCTGTTCTCCGGTACGCATGTCGCGGATACAGATCTGCGTCAAGCCGCGGTGGCGTTCCTCGGTCACCAGGTAATCCTGAAACGCGGTTACGCTCTCGATGGTGATGCCGTCGCGCCCGGGAATGACGTCCTTCCAATTAGCTTTCGCGGGGTCGGCCACGGGCGCTTCGATCACACGGAAGCCTTTGGCTCCGTCGTTGGTGCGAATGAAAAACGAGTCGCCGTGATGGGTCGCGTCATACTCGGTCTCAAACACGCGAGGCAGCAGCATGCGGAACTCGCCGGTGGGTTGATCCCTGCGCAGGAAGCGGACTTCGGAAGTCAGTGAGCTGTTGATGTTAATGAAAATGTAAGCGCGGCTACGGGTGCTGCCTAGATCCAGCGTGAAGCGCTCGTCGGGTTCGTGATAGATGAGCGGATCCTCCTTGACGCCCAGCGTATGGCGGAAGACTTTGTCGGGACGTAGGGCTTCGTCCAGGGTTGTGTAGAAAAAAGTCGCATTATCGGCGGCCCATTCGACGGTGTAGGACGTATTTGGGATCTCGTCGGGCAGCGATTCTCCGCTGTCGAGATTCTTCACGCGCACGGTGTACTTCTCATCGCCTTCGAAATCCACTGAATACGCCAGCAGACAGTGATTGGGGCTGGCGATGAAGGCGCCTAGCCGGAAATACTTGTGACCTTCCGCGAGCTGGTTGCAGTCAAGCAAAATTTCTTCTGGCCCCACTCCCTTCTTGCGGCAGTGAATGGCGTACTGCTTCCCTTCCTCGGTGCGCGTGTAGTAAAAATATTCGTCGCGCTTGACCGGCACGCTCAAATCGGTTTGCTGAATGCGTCCGAGCATCTCGGCGTAGAGCGCCGCCTGCAACTCTTCGGTGTGTTGCAACTTCTCTTTGGTGTAAGCGTTCTCCGCTTCCAGATACGGGATCGTGTCGGGATCCTTGCGATCGCGCAGCCAGAAGTAGTTATCGATAAGCGTGTCACCGTGGACGGTCGTCGAATGCGGAACGATTCTCGCGACTGGGGGCATGGGAAACTATAGTTTAACGATGGCGAAGGCGCTTCGCATTTTAATTTCGCTGCTATTGGCGGCGCTCGTGCTGGCAGCTTCCGGACCTGGATTCCGATCGCGACGGCTGTTCGAGGAACACTACGCCAAGCACGGCCGTGAGTTCGGGAATATTTCACCGCAGGAGTATCTAGCGCGCGCACAAGCTTTGCGCGATGCTCCCGCCGGCGGCCCCATTCTGCAGGCCGTCACACCAGAAGGCATCATTTCACGTTTCGACCGTAAAAGCGGCGCTTTCGGCGCGTTTAACCCGGATCGGACGATCCGCACCTTCTTCATCCCCAACGCGGGCGAGCGTTATTTCCATCGTCAGGCGTCGAAACGAGGCGCGGACTGAGCATGACAGAAATCCAAGTGCAAGACTATCTCCGAGACAACGGCTACCCGGAACATCTCGTACGCGAAGGGCGCGCCGGACTGGTGCGGCGCTGGCGCGAATTTGTCGAACACGTGGAGCAGGGCTATCCGCTGGGAATTGAAGACTACCGCAATGACCTGGACCTGCGCGGCATTATCGCGCTTGCCAAAGCTGACGATGCGGAAGTGTATTTGCTCGACGAGCGGCTGCGCAAACTGCTGACGGATACCAGTATGCGCGTGTGGGAAAGCGGTCCGGCAAATGCCTTCTGGGACTTCGGCTATCCGCGCAACGCCGGTCCGGACCTTATTGAGGATCTGCGGAACGAGAAGCTACTACTCTAGGGACGTGTTTTCAGGTGTAATCCAATTCGCTGTTTGTGCGTCGTTTAATTGATGCTGAATCAGCGTGACACTGTATCCCGACGCGACTGGCTCAAGGCCGCCGGGTGTGTGTGGGCAGCCTCCTCCGCTTTTGGCCAGCAGGCGACGGCGCCCTCTCAGGAGCCTCAACCGAACAGGACTTTCTCGACCGACGTAAAGGTCGTGAACGTCTTGGCCACCGTGCGCAATAGTAAAAGCGAAATCGTGCGTGATTTGACCAAAGACGACTTCACCATCGACGAAGACGGCCAGGCCCAGACCATTCGCTACTTTTCCCGGGAAACCGATTTGCCGCTGACATTGGGGCTGCTGGTGGACGTCAGCGCCAGCCAGCGCCGGGTGCTCGGGGAAGAGCGGCATGCCAGCACTGCTTTTCTGGATCAGGTCTTGCGCGAAGACAAAGACCAGGCGTTCCTGATCCAGTTCGAGCGGGAAGTGGAACTGCTCAAGGATCTGACTTCATCGCGCAAGGCTCTGGAATCGGCCGTGAACTCGCTGGATGCGCCGGAATTGCAACGGGCGGGCAGCGGTTCAGGCGGTGGCAGGAGCGGTGGTGGCGGATATCCAGGCGGAGGCGGTGGAGGCGGCGGATATCCCGGTGGCCGGCGCGGTGGCGCACGACGCGGCGGCACTTCACTCTATGACGCGGTATTCCTGGCCTCGAACGATGTACTACAAAAGCAGAGTGGACGTAAGGCGGTGATCGTGCTGTCCGACGGCGTCGACAACGCCAGCAAGACCAGCTTAACGGAGGCGGTGGAGTCGGCGCAGCGCGCCGATACGCTGGTTTATTCCATCCTATTCGCGGACGAGCAGCAGCCGGGGATGGGCGCCTTCGGCCCGGGCATGGGCCGGCGCGGCGGGCACGGCCGTGGCAGGATGCCGCAGGAATCCAGACCTGACGGTAAGAAAGTCCTCGAGCGCATTTCTAAAGAAACCGGCGGAGCCTTTTTCGAAGTATCGAAGAAGCATCCTCTGGATGAGATCTACAAGCGCATTGAGGAGGAACTCCGCAGTCAGTACAGCTTGGGCTACACCCCGGAGCAGACTTCCGGCGGAGGCGGTTACCGCAAGATTCGCGTTACGGCGAAACAAAAAGGTCTTACGGTACAAGCCCGCGACGGTTATTACGCGCGCGGGTAGCGTTAGACGAAAAGCTACTGCTCTAGATACGTGTAGCCGTTGAGGCCGTCTTCATAAAAGCGCAGGAGCACGCCGGATTCTTCATACCCGATGCGGCCTTCGCGCACCGCGCCTTCCACATCGCGGCGGAACTGCTCGAAAAGCGTGGTGGATTTGAACTGCACGTAATCCAGCACCTCGCGCACTGTGTCGCCGCGGATCAAGGCGTCGATAACCACTGCGCCTTTCTCATCCAATTGCACGTGGACCGCATTGGTGTCGCCGAACAGGTTGTGCAAGTCACCTAGGATCTCCTGATACGCGCCCACCAGAAACGTTCCCAGGATATACGGCTCGCCGTTGAAGGAATGCAGTGGCAGGGTTTTCTTTACATCGCGGCGATCGATGAACTGATCCACCTTGCCGTCAGAATCGCAGGAAATATCGCCCAGAATGCCGTGATGCGAAGGCTCTTCGTTCAGACGGTGGATCGGCATGATGGGGAACAACTGCTTCACCGCCCAACTGTCAGGCATGCTCTGAAACAAAGAGAAGTTACAGAAATAAGTGTCGGAGAGCAGTGAATCCAAGCCTTCCAGCTCTTCCGGCGATTCGCCCAAATCCTTCGCCATTTTTTGAATTCGGCGGCAAATCACCCAATAGAGGCTTTCCGCCCAACTCCTCTGCTGCAGCGGCAGATACCCGAGGCTGAACAAGTTGAGAGCCGAATCCAGCGCCTGCTGCGCATCGTGAAAACTTTCCAGCAGGTTCTTCGAACTCAGCCCACGCAGCGTGTCCTTCAAGTCCAGCAGCGGCTGCTCCACGTCGTCGGTAAATTCGGGCAGCGTCTCTTCTTCGCCGAATCCAGTCACGCCCAGGACGTTGAACACCAGTACGCTGTGATACGCCACCACCGCGCGTCCGCTCTCCGAAACGATGGTTGGATGCGGCACCTCGGCTTCGTCGCACACACTCTGAATGTGATACACGATGTCGTTCGCGTATTCCTGCAGCGTGTAATTGACGCTGGATTCGAAATCGGTCTGCGAACCGTCGTAGTCGATACCCAGGCCGCCTCCGACGTCCAGATAATTCAAACCCGCGCCGGAGCGCCGCATTTCGACGTAGGCGCGCGCGGCCTCAATCACGGCGGCTTTGATCTGACGGATGTTGGTGATCTGGCTGCCCAGGTGGAAATGCAGGAGCTGGAGGCAGTCCTCCATACCCAGTGACTTCAGTTGTTCCAGCGCCCGCAGCGCTTCGGTGACGGTAAGCCCGAATTTTGACCGGTAACCGCCGGACGATTTCCAGCGGCCCGACCCGCGGCTTGCCAGCTTGATACGCAAGCCGATCACCGGCCGGACGCCGACGCGCGCCGAATGTTTCAGGATCAGGTCCAGCTCGGTGTACTTCGCCACCACCGGGATGATCTGGCGCCCGATTTTCTTCGCCAGCATCACCATCTCAATGTATTCGTCGTCCTTGAAGCCGTTGCAGATGATCGGCGTCTCGTTGTCGGCGATGGCCAGCACCGCCAGCAGCTCGGGCTTCGATCCGGCTTCGAGGCCGAACTTGTACTTCCGGCCGTACTCGAAGACTTCCTCCACCACCTGGCGCTGCTGGTTCACCTTGATCGGATACACGCAGCAATAGGTCGACTTGTAATTGTGCTCGGCGATGGCGTTTTGAAATGCCTGGTGCATCTCGCCCAGCCGGTGTTTTAGGATTTCACCGAAACGGATCAGGATGGGCAGCGAGATGCCGCGCAGTTGCAGGTTGTCCACCAGCTCTTTAAGATCGATCCCGCGCGCGGGGTCCTTGTCAGGGCGCACCCATACGTGCCCATTGGATTCTACGGCGAAGTAACCCTTGCCCCAACTGGCGACATCGTACAATTCGCCCGCCTCGGCGATGGACCAGCGGTCGGCCGGCTCGCGTACCGGCGCGGTCTCGTTGGACTTTACAGTTGCCATGAAACTTCAGTGTCCTTCGATTCGATGTGAGCCGCAAGTGAATAATTGATGAAAAAGTTGCGCACTGTTCACATGGTATATTGAATGTGATCGCTCATGTGGGCGGCTAGCTCAGTTGGGAGAGCACCGCGTTCGCAATGCGGGGGTCGGGGGTTCGAACCCCCCGCCGTCCACCATTTAAGTCTCTCCCGCTGCTTCTCCCGTCCCTCCCATACTGATTCATAGATCGCCTGGCATATTATGGGAACGTGAGTATTGGACGCACGCCGGGTTTGAGCAAAACGCAACAACTCGAAAAAATGCAGCGCGACTGGGATGCGCGTGCACGCGAAAACGCCCGCTATTACGTCGCGACCGGCAATGCGGAGTGGTCCGACGAAGAATTCTACGCCTCGGGCGAGCAGGCCATCGCCGAGGACATCCTTACTGATATGAC
>Ga0105245_10002223_pt1 | contig 17573 bp, 17 predicted proteins | sample KBSM54metaG_FD_81523 | JGI IMG/M metagenome (GOLD analysis project Ga0105245, IMG submission 81523) | Miscanthus rhizosphere microbial communities from Kellogg Biological Station, Michigan, USA - KBS M5-4 metaG | ecosystem: Host-associated > Plants > Roots > Rhizosphere > Soil | place...
CCGAGGTGAAGGCGAAGATGTCGCCGATGATCCGCATCGAACCGCTAGGCGGATAGATGTAGGTGTTGCGGACCATGAACTCCTTGAGAATGTCGTTCTGGATCGTGCCCGAGAGCTTTTCGGGCGGCACGCCCTGCTCCTCGGCCGCGACGATGTAGAGCGCCATCACCGGCAGCACGGCGCCGTTCATGGTCATCGACACCGACATCTGGTCGAGCGGGATGCCTGAGAACAGCGTGCGCATGTCGTAGATCGAGTCGATCGCGACGCCCGCCATGCCGACGTCACCCGACACGCGCGAATGATCCGAGTCGTAGCCCCGGTGGGTCGGCAGGTCGAAGGCGACGGAAAGGCCCTTCTGTCCGGCCGCGAGATTGCGGCGGTAGAAGGCGTTGGAGTCCTCGGCGGTCGAGAAGCCGGCATACTGCCGCACGGTCCACGGCTGCGTGATGTACATCGCCGGGTAGGGGCCGCGCAGATAGGGCGCGATGCCGGGATAGGTGTCGAGGAAATCGATGCCGGCGAGATCGGCCGCGCTGTACTGCGGCTTGACCGGAATGCCTTCGGGCGTGAGCCAAGCTTCGCCCGCTGCGGCCGGCGCGTTGGCAGCAACCGGGGTGAAGGCGACACTGGTGAAGTCCGGAATACGACTCACGGGCTCGATCCTGTCAGACGCCAATTATAGCTCGCCGCTACGAGGTCATTCCAATGCGAGTCTGGGCTTCCTTGAGGGCCGCGAGCATATCGCAGCCCATATAAATGAAGTTTCGCACGCCAGCCGTCTTGAACATTGTTTCCTGATCCCCTGGACGGCCTGCAAGATAGATATGCATTGCGCCAGCCTGCGACAAAGCCTTCGCGGCGGCCGCGGCATGGCTCGCATAAGTCGCCTCCGACGAGCAGATGCAGGCAAGCTTCGCGCCCGATGATTTGAACGCCGGTCCGATGTCCGCCGGATTTACAAACCCATCGTTGCTGACGGCTTCGATCCCGCCCGCTTCGAAGAAGTTTTTGGCAAATGTCGCGCGCACGGTGAAGTCGGACGTTGTCCCGAGATTGGCGAGGAACACTTTCGGACGCGTGCCGGTTTTCGCCAGGACGCGATCGGAAGCGTCGCGCAGAGCTTCGAACGGTTCGGCGAAGCGGATGGAAGGGAGGGGCTCGACCGACACCTCTGCGAGTTTGGGCGGCATCGGCGCGCGGCGGGCAACGTCGAGCACGCTGACCGCTTGCTCATGAATGTCGGGGAATGCGCTGGCGCCGGTGAGGGCGTCGCGGCCAAGCGCGATCGCGCGCTGGTGCTCGGCGCGTACTGCTGCCACCTTTCCCTGAATAACCTTCGCCTCGAGGGCGCGCCACGCGCCGCCGGCGTTCTCGATTTCCTGGAACAGGCTCCAGGCCGCATCGCACAGCTCACGGGTGATCGCTTCGAAGCTGCCGGCGCCGGCGGCGGGGTCGGCGACTTTGGCGAGGTTCGACTCCTCGATCAGAACCAGTTGAGTATTGCGGGCGAGGCGGCGAGCGAAACGGTCGGGCAGGCCGAGCGCCTGAGTGAAGGGCAGCACGCTGATGGAATTCGCTCCGCCGAGCCCGGCGGAGAACACCGCAACGGTGGTGCGCAGCAGGTTCACCCAAGGGTCCCGCCTGGTCATCATGCGCCAAGCGGTCTCCGCGGCGATGAAAGCCGGCTGCGGCTTCAGCCCGCTCGCTTCCTCGACCCGCGCCCACAGCAGCCGCAGGGCCCGGAACTTGGCGATGGTGAGGAGCTCGTCGGCGTCAGCGGCGAGTTTGAACGAGATCAGCGCCCGCGCCTGATCGAGTGCCACGCCGCCCGCCTCGAAGGCGCGCAGATAAGCGAGCGCGACTGCCAGCACCCAGGCGAGTTCCTGGGCCTCCGATCCTCCGGCGGCGTGGATGATGCGGCCATCGGCAAGTGCGAACGGCCCGCGCAAGCCCTGCGCCATGAACTCGCTGATCATCTTGGCAAAGCGCGGCGCAAGAACGTCCCAGGCGACGAGGCTGGCGCCGCTGGCGGCGAGCCCTCCAATCGGATCGAAGTTCATGCGGAGGTCGAGGGCGGCCGGGTCCATCTTGCGGCGCTTGGCGAGCGTCGCGAGGTGTGCCGGGGCGTCACTGGTGTGCCAGGCGAGGTCAAGATCGAGCGGGATCGCGTCGAAATGGATGCCGTCGAGGATCCGCGCGAGCGCCTCGGGCGAACTGTCGAGGCCATAGCTAAGCGCGCCAACAGCGCCGGCGAACACCAGGGTAAGCCCGGTCGCGCCATTCTCGAGGTCGTGCAGGGCCTCCGCGTTCGCCGCAACCGGGTCAGGGTGATCGGCGCGCTGCATGATGGTCCAGGGCGCCGCCCCGGCACGGCCGACGACGGGCTTTGCGCCGGGGTCGCGTGCGTAGAGCGGTTCGATCCGCACCTGATCGTAGGTGCGGCTGACCAGCTTCTTGTCGAACGGTGCGCCCTTGAGCACGCCATCGATCAGCTTGAGCCACTGCGCGCGGTCGGCGGCCGGGAATTCGCCGGCCAAGAGGAGGTCGTCCTTTGCCATGTCAGCCGACCATGCCATGGGCCACCCCGGCGCGTCATCCGCGCTGCCGGCCGCTTCTCGTCACATCAGGTGGCTCAAGCGCGGGGGCAGAGGGATGACCCCGCTGGTGACGACGCGTTTGACCGCGTCGCGCACCCGCGTCCCGGCAATGACCCGATCCGGCGCGATTTCGGCCAGTGGCACCAGCACGAACGCGCGTTCGAGCAGATGGGGATGCGGCAGCTTCAGCCCCGGCTCATCGATGGTGATGGCGTCGTAGGCCAGGATGTCGATGTCGATTGGCCGCGGACCCCACTGCTCGCCCTTGCTGCGGTCGCGTCCGAGCACCTGCTCGACTGCCTGCACCCGCTCGAGCAGGGCATGCGGGGACAATGCAGTCTCGACCATCAGGCACAGATTCACGAACTCGGGCTGATCGGTCTTGCCCCAGGGCGGGGTGCGGTAATCGCGCGAGCGGGCGGTGAGGGTGATGTCGTTGCCCTCGGTGAGCATGGCGATGGCGCGGTCGAGGGTGACGCGCACATCCCCGACATTGCCGCCGAGGCCGAGGAGGACCTCAGCCATGACGCCGGCGGATCAAAGTGACGCCGGCTTCCCCGAAAATGGCGGCGATCGGAGCATGCGGCTTGTGAACGGTGATCCGGACGGCATCGACGGTCGGAAACTTCTGCAGGATCGCCTCGGCCACGGCGCCGCCGGCCGCCTCGATGAGCTTGTAGCTCTTTCCGGTGAACACGGCCGTGGTCGTATCGACGATGGCGCTATAGGACACCGTGTCGGCAAGCTTGTCCGATTTCGAGGCCGCAGTGAGGTTCACTGTCAGCTCCAGGTCGATGACAAAACGCTGGCCGACCTTGGCCTCGTGCTCCATCACGCCGTGGTGAGCGTGCATGAGCAGGCCTTTGACGAAGATGGTGTCGGTCACAGCCGGCTCCTGAGCGCCGCCAGCACCCGCAAGGCCTGCACCGTCTCGGGGACATCGTGGGCGCGGATGATCGCTGCACCATTTTGCACCGCGAGGACATGGCTCGCGATCGAGCCACCGATGCGCCGATCAGGCGGAGCGGGCGCAATCCGGTCGATGAAACGCTTGCGCGAGGCGCCGACCAGGAGAGGCAGGCCGAAATGCTTCAGTTCAGCGAGGCGCGCGATCGCCGTCATGCTTTGTTCCGGGGTCTTGCCGAAACCGATGCCGGGATCGAGCACGATCTTGCTGCGCGCAACGCCGGCGCGCTCGGCGATGGCGAGCGAGCGCACAAAGAACGCATCGATATCGGCCATGATGTCACCGGCGTCCGCCTGCTCGCGGTTATGCATCACAATGACCGGAACGCCATGCTTCGCGACCACCCCGGCCATGTCCGGATCGCGTTGCAGGCCCCAGACGTCGTTGATGATGGCGGCGCCCGCCCGCACTGCCCAATCGGCAACGGAGGCTTTCATGGTGTCGATCGAGACCGGCAAGCCGAGCGCCGTCACTGCCGGCAGCACCCGTTCGAGGCGGCGGCGTTCCTCATCCGCGGTAACCGGGGTGGCACCACCGTAGGGGCGCGTCGACTCCGCTCCGATGTCCAGGATGTCAGCTCCGTCGGCGGCCATTTGCCGGGCGTGCGTCACAGCCACGTCGGGATCGAAGAAGCAGCCGCCGTCGGAGAAGGAGTCCGGCGTCACGTTGAGGATGCCCATGACCAGCGGATGACCCGCCGTGAGCAACGCGGACAGCGGCCGGGGACTGTCCGTCGATATCGTGGACGCAACCATGGGGTCGCTTTGCGCGGTCCGGATATCCCTGTCAAGCGACCGACAGGGGCAGTGTCCCACTAATAGGAGACTTCGTTCTTGAGCTTTTTGGCGTTTTCGATCCAGCGCGAGATCATTTTTTCCGACGGCGGTGCGAGATCGGCCTTCCGGCGGGCGCAGGCGGTGGCCATGGTCTCGGCGAGATTGGCCGGATTGCGGTAGCGCAGATCCTGCACGGTCTTCACGCCGGCGATTTCCAGCAACTCGGCATGTTCGCGCCCGATGCCTTTGACGCGCAGGCGGTCTGCCATGGTCACGCAGCGCAGGACCTGCTGCACGGGAATGCCGATCCGATCGGCGAGGGTCTGGCGCTTCTTGGGCGTCCGGGCCTGCGCGAGAAGCCGGTTGGTCGTGCGAATCTTGTTCGCCTTCAGAATGTTACCGATACCCGGCGTGATCGTGTCGAGTTCGGAGACAGGATAATTCATGCCAATCAGCCGCCCGCTTCAGATGTATTGAGAGAGGCCCGGGATCGCCGCAGCGATGTCCGAGAGCGCATCTCCCGCGCCCTTTTCGCGGGCATAGACCACCAGTTCCTTGATGACGGTTTGGATGTCACCCATTCCGAGCCCGGCGCCCATCAGGCGGCTGCCGACACCCATGATGCCCCCGACATTGCCGAACAGTCCGCCGCCGTCATTCGCCGCACTCGCGATCATTGCCTCGTGCCCAGGCAACTTCGCGAGCAAAGTTTTCACTTTGTCCGCAGGACCTTCTTTGGAGAGAAAATCGAGAATGATGCCGATTGCTTTTTCGGCAGTCGGTCGGTCGACACCAACCCGCGCAACAATGCGGTCGACCAACTCCGTCATGGCCCCTCAACCGCTCGCACTGATGGCGAGCTTCTTGTCGAAACTTGAACCGAGCAGAAGTCCTCGAGACAAGTTTCATTCCGCCGCGGGCTATAGAAGTGCCCGACTGTGATACATGTCAATATAAATTCTGTTCGAACTTTCGACGTGCGAAATCATTGTTGCATTTTTGTCTGTCGCTCATGTGCGGCAAAACAACGTTCCACTTTCCTCAGAGCCGTTCTAAAATCGCCTCACGCGTCGATCATGCGACCGATGTGAACCTCCAGGGCGCAGACAACGATGAATCCCGACCAGGCAGGCAAGGTTTTCGTCGGCAAGAGCGACAAGGCGGAATACCTCACGCTCGCATTCGCCAACCGGCACGGACTTGTCGCGGGTGCGACCGGCACCGGCAAGACGGTCACGCTGCAGGTGCTCGCCGAGGGTCTGGCGCGCGCCGGCGTGTCGGTGTTTGCAGCCGACGTCAAGGGCGACCTCTCCGGCATTGGAGCCGCGGGCGAAGCCAAGGACGCGCTGGTCAAGCGCGCCAAGGACATGGGTTTCGACTACGAAACCGACGAATTTCCCGTCGTTTTCTGGGATCTGTTCGGCCAGGAAGGCCATCCGCTGCGCGCCACCATCTCCGAAATGGGACCGCTGCTGCTGGCGCGTCTGATGGACCTCAACGACGTCCAGGAAGGCGTGCTCAACATCGCATTCCGGGTCGCCGATGAGCAGGGATTGCTGCTGCTCGATCTGAAAGATCTGCGCGCGATGCTGAATTTCATCGCCGAACACGCCGCCGAGCTCACGACGCAGTATGGAAACGTCTCCAAACAGACCGTCGGAACCATTCAGCGCCAATTGCTCGTGCTCGAAAACCAGGGTGGGACGCAGTTCTTCAGCGAACCGGCGCTGGCTTTGAAGGATTTCATTCGCCAGGACCGCGACGGCCGCGGCACCATCAACATTCTCGCCGCCGACAAGCTGATGCAGAGCCCGCGGCTCTACGCGACGTTCCTGCTATGGCTGCTGTCGGAATTGTTCCAGGAGCTGCCCGAAGTAGGCGACACCGCCCAACCGAAACTCTGTTTCTTTTTCGACGAGGCGCATCTCCTGTTCACCGACGCGCCCAAGGCGCTGCTCGATAAGATCGAACAAGTGGTGCGGCTGATCCGTTCCAAGGGTGTCGGCGTGTATTTCGTGACGCAAAATCCCCTCGACGTGCCCGAAACGGTCCTCGCGCAGCTTGGCAACCGCGTGCAGCACGCATTGCGGGCCTTCACACCCCGCGACCAGAGGGCCGTAAAGGCTGCAGCCGAGACCTTCCGGCCTAATCCCGCGCTCAATACAAGCAGCGTGATCATGGAACTCGGCAAAGGCGAAGCGTTGGTGTCGTTCCTCGAAGGCAATGGCACACCGTCGATCGTCGAACGTTGCATGGTCAGGCCGCCGTCGGCCCGGATCGGCCCGCTGACGCCGGAGGAGCGCAAGGCGGTGATGGCGAAGTCGCCGGTGAAAGGCAAATACGACCAGGCAATCGATTCAGAGTCGGCCTATGAGCAATTGCAGAAGCGAGTCGGCGGCAAGTCGACGGCCGCGCCCGGACCGGCGGGCCAACAGCCGGCGCCGGCTGACGCGGGCGGCGGAGGTGTTCTCGGCCAGCTGGGCGGTATGCTCGGCGGTATCTTCGGCACCAACAACAAGCGCGGCGAGCGGTTGAGCCCGGGACAGATCGTCGCCCGCTCGGTCGCGCGCGGCATAGGTTCGGAAGTCGCCCGCGAGCTCTCGAAAGGGCTCGGGGGTGGCGTGAGCGGGCGCGTGAGCGGACAGATCCTCCGCGGCACGCTCGGAGGAATTCTCAGGAGATAACATGGCCCCGTCGCAGCAGCTCGACGCCGTTCTCGCTCATATCGATGCCGACCTCGACAACAGCCTCGCGCGGCTGTTCCAGCTCCTGCGCATTCAGTCGATCTCGACCGACCCGGCCTATGCCCAGTACTGCCGCGCGGCGGCGGAGCATGTGGCCAAGGACCTGACCAGTGTCGGCTTCGAAGCGAGCATCCGTCCGACGCCGGGACATCCGGTGGTGGTCGCCAATGCGCCCGGAGCGAACGGGTCAGCACCGCGCGTTCTGTTTTACGGCCACTACGACGTCCAGCCAGTCGATCCGCTCGATCTGTGGGAGAGCCCGCCGTTCGAGCCGAAAATGTCGGCGACGCCCGACGGGCGCAAGTGTGTGGTCGCGCGCGGGGCCTGCGATGACAAGGGCCAGATGATGTCGTTCGTCGAAGCTTGCCGCGCATTCAAGACGGTGACGGGCAAGCTGCCGCTTCCGGTGACGATGATGATCGAGGGCGAAGAGGAATGCGGCTCGGCGCACCTCTTCGATTTCGTGAAGACGAACGCAGCCGAGCTCAAGCGCGACGTCGCGCTCGTCTGCGACACCAGCATGTGGGATCCGACGACGCCGATGGTGACCACCTCGCTGCGCGGGCTCGTCTATGAAGAGGTGCGGCTCACCTGCGCCGATCGCGATCTGCACTCGGGTCTGTTCGGCGGCGCGGCGCAAAATCCGCTGCGCGTTCTGTCGAGGATCCTGGCCGCGATGCACGACGACAATGGCCGCGTCACCATTCCGGGCTTCTATGAGGGCGTGCGCACCATGCCGCCGGACATCAAGGCCGATCTTGCAAGCCTCGACCTCACGCCCGAGAATTTTCTCGGGCCGGTCGGACTGAAAGCGCCGGCCGGCGAGAAAGACCGCCTGCTGGTCGAGCAGGTCTCGACGCGACCGACGGCGGAGATTAACGGCATCATCGGCGGCTACACTGGCGCCGGCGCCAAGACCATCATCCCCGGCAAGGCCATGGCGAAGGTGTCGTTCCGCCTCGTGGACGACCAGGACCCGGAGAAGATCCGCACCGCCTTCCACGCGTTCGTGCGCGCGCGTCTCCCGATTGACTGCAAGGTCGAGTTCGAGAACTTCGGTATGGCGCCCGCCTTCGCATTGTCGTTCGACAATCCGGCGCTGACCCGCACGCGCGCGGCGCTCGCCGCCGAATGGGGCAAGAAGGCCATCGCGGTCGGCGAAGGAGGCTCGATTCCGATCGTCGGCGACTTCAAGCGCTTGCTGGGGATGGACACGATCATGGTCGGCTTTGCGCTCGACGACGACCGCGTGCATTCGCCCAACGAGAAGTTCGATCTCACCTCGTTCCACAAGGGCACGCGCAGCTGGGCGCGTATTCTGTCGGCGCTCGCGCAATAATCTCCGACGTCGAACGGACCGGCGCGCCGGGATAGCTCCGGCGCGATTTGCGTCGCACGTGCGAAATATATGGCAGGCGCTCGACGGAAAATGACGGTAAATGACGGGAATGACGGGCTACTAATTTTTTTACAGCGGCTTTTGCGTCGCATCTGCGAAGCAAAAATAGCTGCCGAATAACCTGCGACTGTTCAAGTCAGCGACCGACAAGCAGCAATGCTCCGCTGGGCCGGTGCAAGCCTTGCGGCCGACGCCGGATCAGCGGCGAGCGCGTTCAGTTGAGCAGCGAGAGCGCCGCTCCGTCGAGCGGACGTTTTTGCCAGCGTGGATTAGTCGGAAAACGCTTCGGGCGTCAGGCGACGCTGCGGGCGAGTATGTCTCTCGCGATCGCGGCCGGTGCCGGCGGCTGCTCGTCGGCGCCGATGCGGCCCGGGCGGCCCAGCAGATAGCCCTGGACCTCCTCGCAGCCTTCCGCACGCAGGAATGCGAGATGCGCCTCGGTCTCGATGCCCTCGGCGAGCACCGGGATCGCCAGGCTTTTGCCGAGTGCCAGCACGGCGCGGACGATCGAGGCCGCCTGCGCGTTGACGTTGACCTTGTCGACGAACGAGCGGTCGATCTTGATCTTGTCGAACGGGAACGCCTGAAGGGTCGACAACGACGAGTAGCCGGTGCCGAAGTCGTCCATGGCGATGGTCACGCCCAGCGCCTTCAGTCGCCGCAGGATGTGCAGCGTCCGGTTCATGTCCTTAATCAGGGTGCCTTCGGTGATCTCGAGCTCAAGCCGCGCCGGCGCCAGCCCGGTTTCGAGCAGGATTTGCTGCACGGTCTCGACGAGGTCGCTTTGGGCGAACTGTACCGGGGAGAGGTTGACCGCGACGCGGTAGCGCGCCGGCCACTTCACGGCGGCGGTGCAAGCAGTGCGGATAACCCAGGTGCCGATCGGGATGATCAGGCCAGTCTCTTCCGCGACCGGGATGAAGTTCATGGGCGAGACATTGCCACGGGTCGGATGCTTCCAGCGCAGCAGCGCTTCGTAACCAATGACCTCGTCGGTCGCGATGCGTTTCTGCACTTGGTAGTGCAGCTCCAGCTCGTTGCGGGCGATCGCCTCGCGCAGTTCGAGGCCGAGCGCACGGCGCTTGCGGACCTCGTCGTCCATCTCGCTTTCGAAGAAGCAGATCTGGTTCCCGAGTGACTTCTTGGCGCGGTACATGGCGAGGTCGGCGTTTGCCATCAGCCCCTCGAGGGTGGTGCCGTCGTCAGGGAACACGGCGATGCCGATGCTGGCGCCGATCATCACGGTATTGGCGTCGAAGGTCATCTCGCCGCAGATCGCAGAGATCAGGCTTTCGGCAAACGCCAGTGCACCTTCCGGCTTCTCGTGCGAGCAATGGATCGCCACGAGCTCGTCACCGCCGAGGCGGGCGATGAAGCGGTCGTTGTCGAAATGCTCAAGAACGCGGCGGCCGACCTCGGCCAGAACGCGGTCGCCGAAGCCGTGACCGAAGACGTCGTTGACCTCCTTGAAGCGATCGAGGTCGACACTGAGGAGCGAGAGCTTGCCTTTCTTCAGCCTGGCGCGATCGAGCTCGACGGCGAGGCGATCAAGGAACGCGGCGCGGTTGGGCAGGCCGGTGAGCATGTCGAAATGCGCGAGCTGGTGGATGCGGCGCTCGGCGGCGCGCTTGCCGCGGTAGTCCACGAAATAGGTGGCAAAGCTCGTGCCGATCACGAGCAGCGACACGCTGGCAACCGCGATCGCCATCATGTAGTCCGGCATCACCTGCTCAGGCACCACGATGGTCGGGTCCGGCAGGATGGTGACGGCGCCCATGCCGGTGAAATGGTGGCCGACGACGGCGAGAACGAGCAGGCCGGCAACCTCGTACTGGCGGCGCGCGCTTTGCGTCGCGCTCAGCCGATACATGGCGACGGCGGCGACAACGCAACCGATCACCAACGAAGCGGCGACGAGCTGGAAGTCCCACACCACGACGCCGGCGGTGCGCAAAGCGGCCATGCCGGTGTAGTGCATGGCGCCAACGCCGAGGCCGGTCAGCGCGCCGCCGATGACGGTGATGGCGCGCGGCGTCCGGATTGAGGCGATGCCGAAACCGAAGGTCATCGCCACGATGGCGACGAACAGCGAAACGATGGTGAGCTTGGGCTCATAGCCGGTGGGCAACCCCGGCTCGAACGCGAGCATGGCGAGGAAGTGCGTCGACCAGACTGCGGAGCCGAAGGCAAAGGCAGCGAGGAACACCCACAGCGCGCGGGTGGTGGGTGTGCGGCTGACGTAGCTGTTGCAGAACAGCCGGACCGCGATCAGGGACCCCAGAATACAGACGACCGCAGCGACCACGACGTAACGGAGATCGTGCTCCGTCGCCAAACACGACAAAACCTTGAGCATGGCCTACCCCTCGAACGGGGCGCAAAATAATGGGCGCTGCTTAAGAAACGCGAAGCGGGCAAGGCCCGCGCGCCTCCCGGCCGAATGGAACCCGCAACATGGTTCAGGATCGGTTAGCGAAATTGGCAGCTTTGGACCCTTTTGGGACCTAAAAAACCACCACGCTCCGGATCGATTTGCCCGCGTGCATCAGGTCGAAGCCCTTGTTGATGTCGCCGAGCGACAGGGTGTGGGTGATCATTGGATCGATCTCGATTTTTCCGTCCATGTACCAGTCCACGATCTTCGGCACGTCGGTGCGCCCGCGCGCGCCACCGAAGGCGGTGCCCTTCCACACGCGGCCGGTGACGAGCTGGAATGGGCGGGTGGCGATTTCGGCGCCGGCGGGCGCCACTCCGATGATGACCGACACGCCCCAGCCGCGATGGCAGGCCTCGAGCGCCTGGCGCATGACAGTGACGTTGCCGGTGCAATCGAAGGTGTAATCGGCGCCGCCGATCTGATCGGCGCCGCGCTTGGTCAAGTTCACGAGATGGGGGACGAGGTCGCCGCCGGCTTCCTTCGGGTTGACGAAGTGCGTCATGCCGAAGCGCTCGCCCCAGGATTTCTTCTCGTTGTTGACGTCAACGCCGATGATCATGTCGGCGCCCGCGAGCCGCAATCCCTGAATGACATTCAGGCCGATGCCGCCAAGCCCGAACACGATCGCGGTGGCGCCAGGCTCGACCTTCGCCGTGTTGAGCACGGCGCCGATGCCGGTGGTGACGCCGCAGCCGATGTAGCAGACTTTGTCGAAGGGCGCGTCGGCACGGATCTTCGCCACCGCGATCTCCGGCACCACGGTGAAATTCGCGAACGTCGAGCAGCCCATGTAGTGGTGCAGCTTCTTGCCGTCGAGCGAGAAGCGCGAGGTGCCGTCAGGCATCACGCCTTGGCCCTGTGTGCTGCGGATCGCGGTGCAGAGATTGGTCTTGCGTGACAGGCACGACGGGCATTGGCGGCATTCAGGCGTGTAGAGCGGGATGACGTGGTCGCTTTTTTTCACCGACGTGACGCCTGGCCCGATGTCCACGACGACGCCGGCGCCCTCGTGTCCCAGAATTGCCGGAAACAACCCCTCCGGATCAGCGCCCGAGAGCGTGAATTCGTCGGTGTGGCAGATACCGGTGGCCTTGATCTCCACCAGAACCTCGCCGGCTTTCGGCCCGTCGAGTTTTACCGTCGCAATTTCAAGGGGTTTACCGGCCGCAAGGGCGACGGCTGCCTTCACATCCATAGTTCGTGACCTCACTCGCGCGATGATTCTGCTGCCCGTTCAGGCAAAGCCCGAAAAGCATAGCTGCACATAGCACCGGCGGGCCTCAAAAGTTGGTCAGTAGCGCAGATTGTTAAGCAGCGGGGAGTAAGACCCAAGGCCGCGCAGCCAGCGGAATTGTCACGACAAACTGGGACATGGCGTTCGACCCCCCGACGTTATTTGGACTGAGCGGCCTTGTCGGCACGACTGCCGGTGTTCTGCTGCTGTTTTTCTGGCTGCATGACCGCCGCGTGGCGGCGCTCGCGCTCTGGGGCTCGGCCTTTGTGCTGGTCTCGCTCGGCAGCGCGTTGGTGGTCACCCGCGCCAATGCCGCCGACGTCTGGTCGTCGCAGGTCGGTCCGGTGATGACTCTTACCGGCTATGGGCTGATGTGGTGCGGCGCGCGCAGTTTCGAGGGCCGATCGCTACATTTCCCGCTCGCGGTGCTCGGCGCCGTCGTCTGGCTGGCGGCGATGCAGGTGGATGCCTTCGTCGGGGCGCCCGCGCTACGCATGCGGCTGAGCTCGGCCACCATCGTGATCTATTCTTTGGCAACGGCGGCGGAATACTGGCGCGCGCGCGACCCCGGGCTGATATCGCGCTGGCCAGCGATCGCGCTCCTGCTCGTGCACGCCGCGTTCTTCGCCTTGCGCTTCGCGCTGGTCGAGGCGGTTCCGTTCCCGGGAGGGTCAGCGCCGGCCGACCCCAAATGGGTCCCCGTCGGCGCGGTTTCGTTGCTGCTCCATGTTGTCTGTCTGGCGTTCCTGGTGATGAACATGGCGCGCGAGCGCGCCGAGTTGCAGCAGCGCCGGCAGGCGCATCTCGATCCGCTCACCGGCGTCGCCAATCGGCGCGGCTTCCTCGATCGCGGCGAGCGCACGCTGCGGCGCTGCGTGGCGGACAAAGAGCCAGCGGCCGTGCTCATCGTCGACCTCGACCTGTTCAAGCAGATCAACGATACCTTCGGCCATCAGGCCGGCGACCACGTGCTGTGCGTGTTCTGCGAGACCGCGAACACAGTGTTGCGCCCGAACGACGTGTTCGGGCGGCTGGGCGGCGAGGAGTTCGCCTGCCTGCTGCCGGGCGCCTCCGCCGCGGAGGCATTGCAAGTCGCCGAACGCATCCGCGCGAGCTTCGAAGATCGCCGGGACTCGATCCCGATGCGCCACGGCGCCTCGACGGTCAGCGTCGGTGTCGCCACCACGCTCGATGTCGCGGCCGATCTCGAGACTCTGATGGCTGCGGCGGACCGCGCGGTCTATCTCGCCAAGGCCAAGGGCCGCAATCGCGTCGAGCAGGCCACCGCCGCCGCGTAAAGTTCCAGCGCGGGCATGATGCTCCAGTCGCTTTGCCGAACCCGATTGAGTATAAAGCGCACGCCGGTGATGGCATGCGCTCGTAGCTCAGCTGGATAGAGCATCAGACTTCGAATCTGAGGGTCGGGAGTTCGAATCTCTCCGAGCGCGCCACTTGCCGCCAGTGTCGGCCGCGCCGCGGCTCGCTATAAGTTCTTTTTGCGAAGCGTCGCGGACTGCGCTCGACGACGCTTCGCGAAATTACACCGCGCAGGAGAGCAGGCCACATGCAGATGTTCGAGCAGCAGGATGTAAAGACAGAGATCGGCAAGCGGCTGCTGGCCGCCGGGCTTGATCCGGCCGATCCCAAGGTCAACGCCATCACGTCGATTGTGAGCAAGTATTTCGCCGAGCGCACGGCGGAAGTGTTGGCACGCGTCAATGAAGTGCTGGGGCAGATTTCGCCCGACGAGCTGCACTAGGGCAGTACGCCAGCGGCGCTACTCAAATCCCGGCGGCGGCACGAAGCCCTGGAAGGCGTCTTCCAACAGGCGCGCAAAGTGAATGGTGGTGCGGTCGCCGTAATGCGGGCCGACGATCTGCACTCCGACGGGGAGCCCGGCGCGCGTGAAGCCGATCGGCGCCGCCGTCGCCGGCAGATACATCGACCCGACATAGCCCGCCCAGAAGATCTGGTCGCTGTGGTGCCGCTTGCGGCCGTTCACGATGTACGTGCGCGTCGCTGTGGGTTCGGTGGTGTGGGGCAGGGCGGTGACCGGAAAGATCGGCGCCAGCAGCACGTCGTAGTCCTTGAAAAATTCGTGCCACTTCCAGCGCAGCTTGTGGCGCTCTTCGTTGACGGTCAGCCAGTCGCGGTGATGCATGGTCTGTGCGCGCAACACGTTGGCTTGCGGCGACTGGTCGTTGGGGTCGAGCGCCTGCGCCGCCTTGAAATTGTCGACGAACTGTTTGTCGGTCTGGCGATGCGAGGTGGTGCTGCGCAGGAGCAGGGCGAACATGCGCTGCACCGCCTTCATGTCCACGTCGGGCCGCGCCTTGTCGCTGATCTTCACCTTCGCGCGCGCCAGGAAGTCGGCGAGCGCCTGCAGGCGGTCCTGGATCTCTTGATCGACCTCCGAGACATCGTCGCTGATGATGATGCCGGCCTTGAAGTCCTTGAGTGCTTTGCGGCGCGCGGGCGGCAGCGTGAGCTTGGCGCCGGCCTCGATCTCATCGGGGCCGGCGAGCACGTCGAGCGCCGGCTCGAGGTCGACGGCGCTGCGCGCCAGCGGTCCGATAACGTTGATGTCGTCGGGTGCGGCCTGCTCGCCGAGCGAATGCCCGCGCGGCGAGCACAGGCCGTAGGTCGGTTTGTGTCCGAATATGCCGCAGATGTGTGCAGGATTGCGGATCGAGGAGGCGATGTCGCTGCCCGTTTCGATCCCGGAAAGGCCGGCGGCGATGGCGGCCGAGGAACCGCCCGACGAGCCGCCAGGCGTGCGCGTCACGTCCCAGGGATTATTGGTGACGCCGTAGACCGCGTTGAAGCTCTGGCCGTCGGCGAGCCAGGCCGGCACGTTGGTCTTGCCGAAGACGATCGCGCCCGCGGCCTTCCAGCGCTGGACGGCCGTGGCGTCACGCTTCGCGATGTTGTTCTTGAAGTCCGGCACGCCCCAGGTCGTCGGCATGCCGGCGACGTCGAAGGCTTCCTTGATGGTCATCGGTACGCCGTGAAACGGACCCCAGGGCTTGCCGCGGGCGAGCGCGCGATCAGCCTCACGCGCACGTTTGCGCGCTGCGTCGAGGTCGGTGGCGATGATGGCGTTGAGCTTGGGGTTGTATTTCTCGACACGGGCGATGAAGTGGTCGAGCAGCTCGCGCGCGCCGATCTTCTTGCGGCGGACCATTGACGCAAGCGTGCGCGCCGGCTTGAAAGCGATGTCGGTCATGTGCCTCCCCCTTGTGGCCCGCGGCCGGGCCGATGTTCGCAGGCTTTATGGGCCCGCGCCAAGCCCGGTGCAGGGGAGGAGGATTGCCGGAATGGTCGAGGAGCCTGCCGCGGCAGGCAGGCTAGTGGACGGTGGTGGTCGTCGTCGGGACGTGTGCGGTCGCGGTGGCGTCGGTCTTCCACTCCGACATGCCAAAGGTCAGCGCGACGGCGATGAAGACGACGACGATGCCGGCCGAAATCAAATTCCAGTTGCGGGGCAATTCCATGGTGCGGGCGTTCCGGTTTGGAGGATGCCCGTTGAAATGGGCGGGAGCTCGTTTGATGCCAAGCAAATGTCACCACCGGGTGTAGAGACACGCGGGGAGGGAGTCGAGCGAACCGGCGCAAGCTTACGAAATTTTAATGGAGGCGAGTGGCGCGCACGCGCGCAAACATCAGCGAAAGCGGGGAAGCGCGCTACTGCAGCGCCGTGACCTCGGTTTCGCGGCAGGGGCGCACGACGTTGGCAAGTTGCGGCCCTTGCAGGAAGATCATCGTGGACTTGAGGCCGCCATTCTTGGCGATCCAGGTTCGCAGGCGCGCCGGATAGATGTTGAGCATGCGCCGGGTCTGCGACGGCACGATCGCCTTGTGGCCGTCGGCCGTGGGCGTCCATGCGGCGTGAAATCCGAGCAGCGCTTTCTTGGTTGCGCACACGCGATCGGGCGGCAGGATGCCGATGACCAGCGTGCAGGCCGAGAGGCAGGGGCCGTCAATCTGAACGCGCTCGCCCGTTCCGCGCAGGGCGACGTAGCGTTGCACGTAGCTTTCGATCAAGCCGCCGACGTCGCGGGTAATTCGCATCTCGGCCGAAGCAGACGTGGTCCAAAGTGCCGCCACAGCGACACCCACCATTGCGCAAAGCCGCATGTCCCCACCCCTGAAAACCCGTGTGAGGCAGCGCGCATTTCCGCGTGTCATTGCCGCGGTGTCGCGAGCCGCTGTACGAATCCTTTATCAAGCAAATGCCACGGAGCAGCGGTAAGGCGTTAGGCGTCCTGATTAAGTTGCGGGCATCGAGGTTAAGATCGCCGCGCGCTGCGGTGCTATCTTGAAACCCAACGGTGTCTGATTCCTTTTGGCGGCCGCGGCGGAACGTGTGCGGCGTCGCCGGGTTCTAGCGGGAAGGCCTCGGTCGGCGGAGATCGCGTGATGGCGAAGGACCAGGACGGCTGGCAGAAGACTTTCTATCAGCGCGCGATCCAGACCTCGATCGGAAGTGCGCTACGCGCGCAATACGACCTGTCGCAACCGCTGCCGGATCGGCTGACTCGCCTTCTGGAAGAGCTCGATGACCTCGATCATGCCGTGGATGGCGACGACACCGCGTCGGCGCCGGGCCGGGCAGGGTTGAACCGGCCGCGTGGCCGGCTTTAGCTGCCGGCGCTTCTCACGTCGCGATTCGGCGACGCTCCTCTGGCCCTGTCGATGAACACATCCGAGCAGATCCTGAAGTGGCTCGATCAGCATAACGTCAACCTTGCCACCGTCTCGGCGACGATCGGGCTTCTCGTCGTCGCTTTCGTGGCGATCATCCTCGTCAACCGATTGCTGCGCGGCTGGCTGCGGTTACTCGAAACGCGCGTCAACCTGCCGCACGAAACGGTCCTGACCGTCATCCGCGTCGTCTCAGGCGTGCTCTGGCTGATCACGATCCTCGTGCTCCTCGACATCTGGGGCGTCGGCCTCGGGGGCCTGTGGACGCTGCTGGTGAGCACAGCGACCGTCATCGGCGTCGGTTTCCTCGCCACCTGGACCATGGTCAGCAACATCACCGCGAGCTTCTTCATCACGCTGTGGCGGCCGTTCCATATCGGCGACGTGGTGGAGGTGATGCCCGAGAAGCTGTCCGGTCGGGTTGTTGATCGCAATCTCATGTTCACCGCGTTGCGTGAGGACAGCGGGTCGGTGATCCAGGTTCCGAACAACCTGTTCTTCCAGAAAATGTTCAGGGTGAGCGACCACGACGAGCGATTGCAATTCGACGATCTGGGTCGCCGCCGCGGCAAGCCGGCGCAGCGGCCCGCGCCCTGAGAGGCGGCTTCCCCGCGGCGCTGAGGAAAGCGGCCACGCCGCATCAGGTCGCCGGGTGCGCCGCAGTCAGAGCAAGTTCATCGGAGCAGGACTGCGCCGAGGATACAAACCCATC
>Ga0105245_10002225_pt1 | contig 17567 bp, 40 predicted proteins | sample KBSM54metaG_FD_81523 | JGI IMG/M metagenome (GOLD analysis project Ga0105245, IMG submission 81523) | Miscanthus rhizosphere microbial communities from Kellogg Biological Station, Michigan, USA - KBS M5-4 metaG | ecosystem: Host-associated > Plants > Roots > Rhizosphere > Soil | place...
CACATGGTCATGGGGTTGTGGCGTGGCCAGGAGATCACATCGGAGTTGTGGCGTCAGGTGCGCCCGGAGCATGAGTTGCCGTTCCGGGTGCTGGATGAGGCGGTGGCGTGATGGGCGAGCGAGCCTTCGAGGGCGTGCCGGGCACCCCACTGTTGATGGGAGTGGTGGGTTCCCGGGCGTTCGGGCTGGCCACTGAGGACTCGGATGTGGACGTGTTGGGCACCTACGCCGCCCCGACTCACCAGCTGGTGGGGTTGCGGCCCCCCACCGTCAGGAAGAACACCGTGCAGAAGCACGGGTCCACGGTGGAGATGACCTGGCATGAGGCGGGGAAACTGGCCAGCCTCGCGCTGGGCGGCAACCCGAGCGCGATGGAGCTGTTGTGGTTGGAGAACTACCAGGTGACCACCCCCCTGGGGTGGGAGCTGGTGTCGCTTCGCCGGCGGATGCTGTGCCGTAAGCGGGTCAAGGACGCTTACCTGGGATTCGCCACCCAACAGTTCGCGCGGTTGTCCAAGGATGGCCGGTTCCCGGACGTGCCGACCAGCAGGATCGCGAAACACGCCCGGCACCTGTTGCGGCTGGTGGAGCAGGGCACCCATTTGTGGGTGACGGGGCACCTGGTGTTGCGGGTGCCTGACCCGAAGCGGGTGCTGGACTTCGGTGATCGGGTCGCTGAGGGTGATGTTGATGCGGCGTCGTCGGTGTTGTTCCGGGCCCGGCACACGTTCGACCACGTCAACACGGTGTTACCCGAGGCCCCGGATGAGGCGGCGGTGGAGTTGTGGTTGCAGAAGGTGCGCCACGCCCACTACACACCACCCGAGGGCGTTGTAGCTGACCCCGCCCGGGTATAAGGTGTGATGGTGGGTCGACGGGCCCGGAGACGACACGGAGGCAGCAGCAGTGACTGACCCATTAGCGGTGTTCACCCCGGTGTTTGAGGCGCAACCCGAGGGGGACGGGCCCCTCCTGTTCATCACCCGCGGCCTGCCCGCGAGCGGGAAGACCACGTGGGCGTTGGCCCTGATCGACGCGCTGCGCGGTGAGGTGGTGCGCGTCAACCGTGACGAGCTACGCCGCGGGATGCTGCGCGCCGAGTACCACCAGCCCGTCCCGGCAGAAGAAGTCACGATCACCATCGCGCAGCAGGCCATGGTGGAGGCCCTGCTACTCAAGTCTGTGTCGGTGATCGTGGATGACACCAACCTGCGCGCCAGGTACGTGCGCCAGTGGTTGGAGCTGGCCCGTAAGTGCTCGGCTGGGGCCCGGGTGGTGGACTTCACCACGGTGCCGGTGGACGTGTGCATTGAGCGGGACCGGAAACGTGAGGGCAGCGCCCACGTGGGTGAGGCCGTGATCCGCCGCATGCACGACCGGTACCTGGCCGGGCTCAAGGGCGCCGGGTTGCCGATCCCAGAGCTGTCACCCTTCGGCGCTGACATCTACGCCGGGGTGCAGCCGTACACGGCGCCCGACCATGCTCGACACACGGTGTTCCTGGTCGATTTGGACGGCACCTTGGCGCTGATGAATGACCGGTCACCCTACGACGAGACCCGCGTGGGAGAAGACGATCCCAACCTCCCGGTGATCGAGGTGGTGAAGGCGTTGATCGAGCGGGGCCTGACTCCGATCTACTTGTCCGGGCGCACCGATGGTTGCCGGGAGGCCACCGAGAAGTGGTTGGTGGAGCACATCGGTTTGTGGCACACCCGGACCGGTGGTGTTCGGCTGTTCATGCGGAAGGTGGGTGACCAGCGCCCGGACTGGCAGGTCAAGCTGGAGTTGTTCGATCTCCACATCCGACGCCAGCACCACGTGGCCCTGGCCATTGATGATCGCGACCAAGTGGTCAGGCTGTGGCGCCGGCTGGGGTTGACGTGCCTACAGGCCGCGGACGGAGACTTCTGATGGGTCAGCGGATCAACGAGGCCAAGGCGCGGCGAATTGAGTGGACCGCGCACAACGAACCGTGGTTGTGGCCGGTGATGGGTGTGTTGGCGGCCGGGTCACCGTTGTGGTCCAAGCACGGCGGCCCGGCGTGGCCGTGGGGGGTGGTGGCCGCCGCGTGGCTGGGTGGGTACCTGGTGGGCACCCGCAAGGCCCACCACGACCTGGCGTGCGCGCGGTGCTGGCGACGGACCCCACCGCAGTCGATGGCCGCTGGTGAGGTGGCCCGCTACCGGCGGTTGTTGTGGTTCGCGCATGCGGCCATGAGCATGCGTGTCCTCTGGCTGTTCGTCCCGTGCCTGGCGGCCATGTTCGTCCCAGTCCAGGCGGTCAGCGTCGGGGGCCTGGTGGGGCTGGTGGCTACCGGGTCTGGTTTGGCGGTGGCGATGACCAAGCACAAGCAGCTGGCTCGGTGGTGCCCTCGGTGCCCTAGACACGGCGGCGGGGGTGGGGGCGGGACCTACGCCCTGCCCCCGCTGCCGGTGACCACCGGTTCCAAGGTGAGGAGATAGCGATGACACAAGGCCAGGAGACACCGGATGACCAGGTGCGCGCGCAGTTCGAGTTCGAGGACTGCTCCAGCTGCGGCCGGGACGAAGAGGGCCACATGGTCGGGTTCGGCCCGTTCGGCGAGGTCCACGCGGTGTGCAAGGACGACGCCTACTAGCCGCCAGCCAACAACGACACGGAGGTGAGTGGTGGGACGCAAGGTACGTAGGGTGCCCCTGGACTTCGGCTGGCCGCTGCACGAACCCTGGTCGGGGTACCTGAGACCGGACAGCTTGGACGGTAAGGCGTGTGAGGACTGCGAGGGAACCGGGGCGTCGCGCTGGGCCCGGCAGCTGTACGACATGTGGTACGGCAGGACGTTGTTCACCCCGGAAACCAACGGGTCTAAGCCGTTCACCGCGGCCCACCCCGTGATCCAGGCCCGAGCCCGGCGCAACGTCAACAGCTCACCTCACTTCTACGGCCGGGGTGAGCTGGCCGTGCTCCAGGAGGCCGTTCGGCTGGCCACGCTGTTCGACGGGGCGTGGTGTCACCACCTCAACGCCAAGGACGTGGCCGCTCTGATCGACGCTGGCCGGCTGATTGACTTCACTCACCACTGGGACACCGCCCAGCGGCGCTGGATGCCCAACAATCCCGTGGTGGTTCCCGACCCCGAGCAGGTCAACCAGTGGTCCATCCACGGCTTCGGGCACGACGGCATCAATGCGGGCGTGGTCATCCGTGCCCGCTGTGAACGTGACGGGGTGCCCGACACGTGCGCCACCTGCCAGGGGGAGGGGGACACCGAGGTCTACCCCGGGCAGCGGGAGGAGTCCGAGGACTGGACACCCACCGACCCGCCCGACGGGGAGGGCTGGCAGCTGTGGGAGACCGTCACCGAGGGCTCCCCGATCTCCCCGGTGTTCGACACCGCCCAGGGCTTGGCCCGGTGGCTGACCAGCCCAGAGGGCGCGCGGGTCAACAACCCCGGCGACCCGCCCATGCCCTACGACGTGGCCCTAGCGTTCGTGATGGAAGGCCACGCGTTCACCTTCTACACCGACGAGCACGGCGTCCACGAGGGATCCCAACACGTCGGGCAGCTCGCGGCCTCAAGGACAACGGAGGAGACCTAGATGGAGCCCACCGGTAACGACACCACTGCGCGGTTCGCCCCGGTCACGCCGCCAGCGGCCAAGAGACCAGCATGGCTACCCACAGGCCCGGCGTGGATGGTGTACGCGCTGGTGGTCCTGCTGGCCATCGCGGTGACCACCAATACGTTGTGGTTCCTGCTGGCCCACCCCGCCCAAGGCGGCAACATCGCGGCGGCGGGGCTGACGATGGTGGGGTTCGCGATCCTGTTCAGCCACGCCGACCGGATCCGCAAGCTGGAGAGAGACCCCAAGACGTCCCGCGGCCCGATGGAGCAGATGATCCTTGACGCGCTGGCCGCGGCCCGGCTGGCGGGAAGCACAGAGACCCAGGCCCAGGCCATCGCCAGCGAGATCCTGGCCACCACCGTGCGTAACGCCGGCGGGTGGCGGGCATCGTGACCGTGCCGCCCCGGATGACGGTGACCGCTATCCCCGCGCGCTCCCATTTCGTGATCCAGGTCGGCGGTTCGACGCTGGCCGGGTTGCTCACCGAGGACGAGGCCCGGGAGTTACGCGATGAGATCAACAGCTGGTTGCGCGCTCGGCAACACCACCGGCGGATGCGGTACTGGGGTGCCGTGGTGCGCCGCTCCGCGGGGTGGATCAACCACCACCACCGCAATGGCTGATGCGCCGGCACGTGATGTAACACCCCACTGGGCTGCCGCGATATACGGGTATGAGCATCAGCAAGCTAGTCACCTGGATCCAGGACAACCCGTGGGAGACCTGGTTGATCGTGGGCTTGTTGTGCATGGTCGCGGCCATGGCGACCCTGGTGGTGGCCAGTGCCACTGGGATGATCGACCCGGGCACTGGCCACCAGTTGGCGTACGCCACGCCGGGCCTCGGTAGGTGAACGCCGCCACGTAGGCTAACGCGTGGGCGCTTTTCAGATGGACGATCAGGGATGGGCCGTTCACCGATGGTGGCGGCCCGTTCACCGTCTGTAGGTCACGGGAAGGTTTCATCCCAGCCTGGTGGTGGGTCAGGGTGTCTCGCCGTGACCACAGGTCGACATCAAGCCCCCCGGCGCCGGGGCGCGCACCAGAGGATCGAGCCGTCCAGGGTCGCCGCGTTGGCGGTGGGCACCGGGGTGCTGTTGTCCCCCGTGCTGTTGCCTGGGACCGCCCTGGCGGACGCGGACCCCAATTGGGATGCCATCGCGGCGTGTGAGTCCGGGGGCAACTGGCACACCAACACCGGCAACGGGTTCCACGGTGGCCTGCAGTTCACCGAGTCCACGTGGCGGGCCAACGGTGGCCACGGCTCCGCGGAGGGCGCCTCCCGGGAGGAGCAGATCCGGGTCGCGCGCAACGTGCAGCGCACCCAGGGCATGGGCGCGTGGCCGGTGTGCGGCCGTCACGCCTGGGACGGAGGACATCGCAAGGCGGTGGTGGTCACCAACCCTGGGCCCCCACGCCATGCGCAGCCGGTGGTGTTGGCCGAGCGTGAGAGGACACCGCCACCTACCCGCACCGAGCCCCCAGCTGCCATGCCGCCGGCTGACACCACGCCCGCGCACGCGGCGACCCCCGTGGGGCTGCTCGACGCCGGGTGGGTCGATTCGGCCAACATCACCGCCCCACCCCGGGCGCACACGGTGTCCCAGGATGAGACGTTGTGGGATATCGCCAGGTCGGAGGGGGTTCAGGACTCGGGGTCCACGCCCGGGTGGCGCGCGTTGGCTGCTTGCAACCACCTCAACGACCCCGACATCATCCACCCGGGGCAAGTCCTGACGCTGCCAACCTAAAACGTAACGCCGTTACCGTTGGGGGTGGCCCGGGAACCTACAACGAACGTTGGATGCGCTGTGGGGGCTAGTGGGACCATCGGGCAGTAGTTGGACTAGCCACGGGCCTATCGGGCAGTAGTTGGACTAGTCACGGGCCTAGTTGGAGGTCGTGATGCGCGCAGCGGTGTGGTCGATGCTGGTGGTGTTGGGGTTGTCCCTGGGGATGGCCGTCTACCCGATGGGCCCGGGGTGCCCGGACAAGCCTGGTGTGTGCGGGCCGGACGATTGGACGGCGGGGACTAGCGCTGACTGGTGACAAGGGAAAGGGGCCAGTGCTGGTGCCACCAACGCTGGCCCCAACTGCGAACCACTCAGCGAAGAGAACACCAGGAACGTACACCCACCAACGGGCGGTGAATCAACCCCGAATAGGTGTAACGAGCCTGTCGTGGGGGTCGATAGACTGGGTGTACGGGGTCGACGGACCCCACACGACACGGAGGTCAAGCCACGATGCCCACGCCATTGACCAGCCTGGTAGACGAACCGGCCACCACCGCCGAGTTCAACTTCATGACCACGTGGCAGCACATCAGCGCCGACGACCGGTTGCGGCTGGTGCGCTTGGGGGCGATGGACCGCTACTACAGCGTCTCGGGTGGCTACGTCCAATTCGACGCCACCCTGTACCGCCGCCCGAAGCTGCGGGTGATCGTCAAGCTGATGGCCGACGACACCTACGCGGTGGAGGTCGGCCGGCTCAAGCGCCGCGGTGGGGACGTCGTCTACTCCGTGGTCGACCAGGACCGTGGCCTGTACGCCTACCAGGTGGGCGCCGTCATGGAGGCCATGGTCGAGCAGGCTTGGGCGTCGTCGCTGTAACACCGCCCCCACCTGCAGCGATACACCGGGTGTAAGCGACATCACGGGGGAATAGGAGCATAGGAGACCGCTATGAGTTACGTGGACGCCACAGACATCGCCAAGCAGGTCCGGGCCAACGTCAAGGCAGCCCAGAAGGCCGGGGAACTACCGCCGGACGTCAAGGTCAGCGTGACGATCGGTCGGGCCAGCATGTGCTCCGAGGTCAACGTGCGGATCCGGGGGGACAAGCTGACCAGCGAGTACCTGTTCACCGACCAGCACCGCTGGACGCCGCAAGCGATCGAGCTGGCCGGCAAGGTCCGGGCGCTGATGGGTCCAGCTGAGGAATGGGAGGACGGGCGCATGAAGTTCGCGTGCCTGTACTTCCGTGACGGGTTGTGCGCCCCCTGACCGTCCTGGCCTGACCTCACCCACCCACCAACCCACCCATTACCTGAGGTGGGTTGGTGGCGTGTTGGCGGTGTGTTGCCGCTCCCGTTAGTTGGGTGGGTCACCCACCGTTACGCTTTTCGCTCACCGTGGGTGCGGGCACACGCAAGGGGGCGAGTTTGGGTGGCTGCGTCAAGTGCTCCGCACCAGCACACAACGATTACTTGTGCGCTGGGTGCCTCGTCGGCCTGCGGGTGGAGCTGTCCGATGTAGCGGGTCGGATCCCGGACAACCACGGCAAGGGCTGGCAGGTGTCCCTCCCGGATGACCTGCGGGTCACCCAGGCCAAGCTGGACCACCTGGTCGACTCCGACCCGGTGGGTGGGTCGGGGGAGACCCCCCTGGTCTTCAAGGCCCACGCCGGTGAGGCGTTGTGGGTGTTGCACAACGTGCTGACGTGGTGGGCCGCTGAGTTGGGGCTCTACGGCCACCAGCTGACCCCACGAGCCCTGGCCCGCTGGATGGTGGACCACCTGGACCTGGTGGCCAAGCACCCCCAGGCTGGGGAGCTGGCCGATGAGGTCACCGACGCCATCCACCAGGCCCGCCGCGCGATCGACCGGCCCGACGATGACCGGGTGTTCCTCGGCAAGTGCGGCGCACCCATCCACGAGCACACCCCCCGGTTCATCCGCACCCGCACCTGCCCGGAGGAGCTGTACGCCTACCCGTGGATCGACGTGATCACCTGCCCCAACCCGCAGTGCCTGACGATGTACCGGGTCACCGACCGCCAGGAGTGGCTGCGGGAGCGAGCCCAGCAGCACAAGGGCACCGCCACGGACGTGGCCGGGTTCCTGCGGGTGACCGGGGTGGCGTGCACCCCTGACCAGATCCGTGGTTACGCCCGCTCACGTCACGGCCGCCCGCCCCGGATCCAGCCGGCTGGGGTCAACGACCGGGGGCACCCCACCTACCTGATCTCCGACGTGCTGGCCGCGATCAAGGACCGCTACACGCGCCGATCGTGAAGTACACTGCGTGACGCTGCTACGACTGTTCATCACTCACCGTTGTCCCGGTGTCGTTGCCTGCTGGGCGCCCCTCGCGCATGCTGGGGGCGCCCAGTGTTTGGGCTGTGAATCCGCTGGGTAACTTGCCCCGATGCTTGCAAGGTCAAAGGCGCCCACGTACCCTCGCGCCTGACCTAGTCTGCCCCCAGCACTCCAGGTCGGCACTCAGCTAGCGATACGCCCCCCGTTATCGTCGGCTCGGATGCCACCGGCCCACCCAGCCTCTACCCCCGACCGAGCTGGGTGGGCCGACCCGTTGATGGCCGGTGTAGCGGAAATGGACACCGCACCGTGAAGTGCCCGACGCGAGCTAGCCGCTCAAGCCCGGACGTAGCGGAGGGCCCGGGTTCGAGTCCCGGCGCCGACCCTAGGGGCGCCGCGTTCCGCAGCTTGCCCCCGCATGATGGGTCCAACGTGGAAGCCCTGTTCATCGCGCCGCGCATTGTCGTGATGGCCCAATTCATGGACATGATCCGCGACGGAGACCTTCCAGCGATCAAATCGACCGTTCACGGCGACACTGAGCTGCTGACCATCACAGCCAGTAACGGCACGTGGGTGTATGTCGTTGGGCAGCTCGACTCTGGCCGCGACGTGTACCAGTGCCACTGGCCGGACTAACCGAAGGGATCGTCACCCATGGGCCGTCACAGCCGCCCGACTCACAAGCTGCGTAACACCCTGATGGTGGGCAGCGCGATCGCCGCGAGCGCGACCACCCTGTTCGCCGCCCCCGCGTCAGCTGACCCCCTGGATGGGTGCACCGCCGGCGCGCGTAACCCCGACATCCGGGTCTGTCAAGACGACCCTGACGCCGACCAGTCCAACTCCATCCACGCCCTGGTCAAGGCCAACCCGCTGCTGTGCGTGCACGCGGTGATCCTGGACGGCCGGCGCGTGGTGGGCACCCGCGACTGCTCCCACCATGGCGTGGTCCCGGTCGTGCCGGTGGAGCCGGGCCCGGTGGGCGGCACCGAGCCGTGCACCTGCACCCCCACCGCTCCCACCACCCCGGGCTCCTCCAGCTCCTCGAGCTCCAGCACGGTGGTCACCAGCCCCACCACTGGTGGCTCGGCGAGCTCCTCAAGCTCCAGTGAGACCCTGCCCGAGGCCCCGGCCCCGCAGACGGTCACCAATGAGACCGCCCCTGGCCCGTTGCCCGCTGTCACGCACTAGGTAGGGCACGCACCGGCACGACTCGGGGGGGAATGGCCCGGTGTGCGCCTACTGGGGATGATCATGGGTGTGGGGCTGTGCATCACGTGTGCACTGCTCCTGGTCGCAGGGTGCGGCGTGATCTTGTTCGCTGTTGGACTCGGCTACTAGGAAGGACCACACCCATGATCGTCATCGGTCTCATCCTGCTGGTGCTCGGCCTGCTCGTCGGGGGCCTGCACATCCTGTTCGACCTCGGCATAGCCTTGATCGTCATTGGTGTCCTCCTGGAGCTGTTCGGAGGACTGGGCTACACCATGGCTGGTCGCAGGCACTGGTGGTAATGTTGATCACAAGAAACCCCGGCGGTGCGCTAACACCCCGGGGCCCTGTCTAACCTGGTGAGAGCAGGTCAGCAATGCCTGATTGTACGCACTCGTTCGTGATCACCAAACGTGATGGCTCGCGCCACCATGTCCTGGTCGATGAGCGAGACGCGGAGCGCGTCATGGGATTTGGTTCCTGGTGTCTTACTGCCAAGGGGTACGTCTACGGGTACCGCCGTGGATCAGGCGGGGGACTGGGCTGCAACGTCTATCTCCATCGGTTCATCCTTGGCCTGACTCCCCAGGATCCGATGGTTGACCACGCTAACGGGATCAAGCTGGACAATCGCCGGGTCAATCTTCGACTGTCAACCAACCCCCTAAACGTCGCCCACCAGCTAGTTGTCAATCGGAGAGGTACGAGTAAGTACCGCGGTGTGCACTGGCGCAAAGACACCTGCCGGTGGGTTGCAGCACAGAGGGTTAACTACAGGACCGTGACGATCGGGTGCTTTGATACCGAGGCCGACGCCGCCGCAGCAGTTGCGATGTTCCGCGTGGCACATGGATTGCCGACCGGCTACTAGCGCAGATAGGACCCCCCTTTTGACCACCACTGACCCGGAGTCAACGAACTGGCCACCCGGATGGCAAGCCACCCGCGATGCCGTGGCCAACATCCCCGTACCCACCGTGGGCCGGATCGTGCACTGGGCGGACAACACCAGCCAGCGCCCATGGCCAGCCCTGATCGCCGCGGTCAACGATGACGGCACCGTGGACCTGACGGCGTTCAACCCGCTGCCCAACTACTTCAAGGGCGTGGCGTTCGACCACACCGGCACCGTGGGTGGCACGTGGCGCTGGCCCCCGAGGAGCTGACCATGCCCCGACGTGACCCGGTGGTCACCACCGACCCCAACTTCACCCCCACCGCGGTGGACCACCCCCCGGCGGCCCCGGCGGCCCCGACTGACCGGGAGATCGCCCGGGCCATGGCCGTCCCCGTCCAGGTGGTGGGCGACGACCTCTCCCCAATCCCATGGCTTGGACAGCGTGTCCATTTCTTGGGACAGGGTGCGTCGGAGTGCCTGGCCGGGATGATAATCCGCATCATCCCCCCAGCGCCTGGTCTCCCGGACACCGACCGGTGTGAGCTGACGGTGTTCTCCCCCGTGACCCCCCACCCCGTGTTCGTCACCGCCGAACGTGACGAGACCGGCCGCGGGTACTCCACCTGGCACCGGATCCACCCATGAACACCACCGATGCCCTCTGGTACGCGGCCCTGCTGCTGGTGGTGATCGGGGCGGTCACCTTCACCGCGTGGGAGATCTGGCAATCCCGCGGCACACCGCCCCCACCCCCGCCGCCGCGCCCCAGGCCACCGCATGACCCCCCGAGCCAGGAATGGCGCCCCTAGGGTCGGGTGGTCGGCATCGGCGACGTCAACGGCGCCGGCACACCGCTCGACGCCCACGCCCCGTCCTGGCCTACGTGATCTTCCTGGCCGACGTGGCGGTGTTCACCACGATCATCTGGCTGTGGGTGGCGCGCTAGCCACCCCTGGCAAGGAAGGCCACCCCGCATGCAATGGAGGATCATCACCCACGTTCGGGAACGCCTCACCGACTGGGCCGCCCGCCGACGCAACGCCGGCCACCCCGACCACCCCAAACGAAAGCCACGACGGCCCACCGGCCACCAACTGCGCGACCACCACACCCACGCACCCCACCACGGCGACGACTAGTGGCCGACTGGCCACCCAAGACCCTCGGTGACCACGCCTGGCACTGGATCGCCTGGCACCTCCCCCACACCCTGGTCACCTGGTGCCTAGCCCGCGTCGCGGCCACCGCAGCCGCATACAACCCCCACACGGCGCCAGAAGACCTCACCCTCGGCCAGCTCTCAACCACCTGGGCTGACCCCCACCACCCAGAGCCAGCCACAAGCCCTGACCAAGCGAGGTGATCATGACCCCTGGTCAAGCCATAGAACCCGATCAAGCCACCCAGCAACCCCACCCCCGGAAATGCACCGGCCGCCGCAAAGACGGCGTCACCCCCTGCACCCGCTGGGCCATCCAAGGCTCAGACAAATGCCCCCAGCACCTTCCCAACCCGATAGCGAGGAGGAAGGCCATGGTGCGCGCCGAGCTGGCCCACTGGGGCCTGGGTGACTCCCACATTGACCCTGGGGATGTGCTGCTGCGGCTGGTGAGCCAGTCAGCGAACCGCGCGGAGTTCTACGCGGGGCTGCTCCAGGAGCAGTACGAGCGGATGGACGCTGGTGAGGAGGAGACCACCCTGCCTAGCCGGATCCGTTCGCTGGTGGGGGCCGCGTTCGCGTTGAGTAATAAGGGCGAGCGGGTGGTGATCGGTGAGGCTGTTCGTGCGCTGGTGACGTTGGAGAACGATGAGCGGGACCGGTGCTGCAACTTCGCGGCTAAGGCGGTGGCTGCTGGGCTGTTGGAGCGGCAGGTGCGTCTGGCTGAGCGTCAGGGCGAGTTGATCGCTGATGTGCTGCGGGCGGTGTTGGGGGATGAGCGTTTGGGCCTGTCGGCTGAGCAGCGTGCGTTGGTGCCTGGGCTGGTGCGGGAGCGCCTGGCGATAGCCTCGTGAGCATGGTGGACCAGGCGCGGCAGGTGTGGCTGGCTGAGCAGCAGGGCGTGTGGATGGCTGCGGTGATCCGTGCTGTGTTGTGTGACCCTCAGGTGGGGTTGTCGCGGCGGCAGGTGGAGGCCGGGTTGCGTGCGGCTGCGCGGCACTCAGCGGCGCTGGGCGGCTGTCCCCAGTAGTAGCCGCCTGACACCGAAAGATGTAGACCACCTACGCCCCCAGAGGTAGGTGGTCTACACGCTTGCGGTGTCAGGCGACAACGTCAACGAGCACGTCCATGTTCAACAGCAGGCCCCGGCAGTCGCGCTTGTCGGTGAGGATCCGCACCAGGTGGCGGCGGGTCTCGGTCTCTAGGCCGGTGATGGTCTCCGGGCCGTTGAGCATCACGGTTTGGCCGGGGGTGAGGTTCCGGGCGGCGGTGCGGGTGGCGGCGGTGGTGTTCATGTCTGCTGCGCTCCTCGGGTTGTTGTTGCCTTACACCCCATGTATCGCTGCCGGTCCGGGGTTCGTTACACGCGCCAACCGGGTCACCTCCCCCGGTGTCGGTAGGGTCCGTGGGGTGGTGACCCGGCTGGTGTTGGTGCTCGCTGCGCTGGTGGTGTGGGCTTTGATCCTGGTGTTACTGGTGAAGACCTACCCGCTGGCCCTACCTGCGGTGTTACACCCTCACGCCAGGTATGGTGCTCTCCTCCAGTGAGCTACGGTGCGGGCCGGGGAGCGAGGGTCGCTAGCCCTACGCTTCCCGGCCCGTTGTATCGCCTCACCACTGGCCTACCACGCACCCCGTCATGCGAGGGTCGCACCACATTGAGTACGGGTCCAGGGTGGCGTGGTGGTACATCGCGACCGCGTAGACGAGCACCATCAGCACACCCAGGGCGCACACCACGGCATCCGCGGTCGGGGTGGCGCGCATCAGTGGCCCCGGAACACTCGGGCCAGACCACGGGTGGCGTACCAGATCCCCGCGCCGAACCCCACCACCGTGCCGCCCACGGCGGCGGCGGTCACCCACACCCACGTCATCCCTGGCCCCTGTCACGGATCGCTTGCGAGGTGCGGTCAAACCCGTCCGCGATCTGCCCCAACCACTGGTTGACCTCGTGACGGTGCCCTAGCTCACCCGCCCACTGGCGGACCTCCAGCGCCCACCCCGCCATGCGGTCGGCGTCCTTTGCGGCTTGGAGCTCTACCGCGCACTCCCCGCACACCAGCTTGTCCTCGAACACCACCGTGGCCACCCCGGGGCAGGTGTAGGGCACGTCCTGGGGTGCGCCCACCGCGAGTGACTGGACGTCCCGGTTCATCCGGGGCCGCCCGCACACGGGGCTACCGTCAGGCAGCATGTCAGTCCCTCCCCGCCCAGCGATCCCACTCCGGGCGGCTCTTGTCCGACCAGGTGGGGCGGCCTTTGGGCTTGCCGGTGAACAACCCGACCTTCTCCCCCCGGGCGATGGCCCGCTCGGTCTCCTTGCTGCGTAGTAGTCCCATCAGTGATCCTCTCTGTCGTAGTACACGGCTTGGGTGGGGATGGCCCCGCAGTCCACCCCTGCGATGGGTGTCCCCTGGGCGGCCAGCTCAAGGCAGAACCGGCGGGCGTTGACCCTCTGCACTGTCAACGCTGATGCGGGTGGCGCCGGTGGTGGGGTGGCGCCCATGGCCATGCAGAACCGTTTGACCCGCCGCGCGACGCGTTCCCCGGCGGTGGCCGCCGGCGGCCCGGCGACGTCGACTTCGGTATGGAATACGCACCGCATGGGCTCGGGTGCGGCATCCGGTGGTGGCTGATCGGTGCCCAAGATCAGCGCGATGCCCACCACGGCCGTGGTGATGGACACCGCGAGTAGCGCAGCGCCGAGTAGGTGACGGTGGGCCCGCACGGGCTCAGCCAACGGGGGTTGCGGTCATGGCTCAGTCGTCCAGCCCGAACAGCTGCTCCCCGGTGTCATCGCCACCGAATACGACCGGGTCACAGGAACCGTCGCAGCCAGCGATGTCGCAATGGTCAGACATGGTGATCTCCCTGGTAGTGGACTAGAAGGACAGGGCTGACACGGCGGTCTCCTGTCCTAGTGGTGGGTGTAGTAGGTCTGGTCTGCGGGGATGGCCTGACAGTCCCGGTTCGGGTCGCCGCAGCCTCGACGTTGGGCCTCCAGGCACATCTCCCGGGCGTTGACCTGTGTGGGATCGGGTGGTGTCCAACCACCCATGCAGGCCGCTTCCTGCGTGGCTGTCTCAAGTGCGTCACACAACTTGCCGGGGTCCAGGCGCGGGGTGCCGGGTGGCGGCGCGCCATCGGTGTCGACCACCTCAGCGTGGCAGTCCCCGCCGTCTGCGCCGGCGTCGTTAGCGACTGTGGGTGCGGTCACGGCGGGTGGGGTCGCTGCGGTCGGTGGGGTGCCGGGGATGTGCCCGGTGTGCCCGACCGCGACCAGCAGCGCCACCCCAGCCGCGGTGACCAACCAAGCTCGTATGGTCATGTCGTTACCTCCGTGTCATGCGGTGCGGCCGCCGCCGCTGGGGTGTATCACCTGGTGTGTGGTCAGTCGTCGGGCTGGTCACCGAGGTCTCTGGGGTTACCGCTGGCCAGCCCCTCATCGGAGGTGCTGGACAACACCTCGTAGGCGCCCCTCAACGCGGCGAAGTTGTCTTTGTTGACTTCAATGTCCGGGTCACGTTCCATGATCTGCTGCCTCCGTGTCGTGTGTTTGTACTGCTCAGAACAGGGGTCTCTTGAGGGGTGATGGGTTTCCCTGCCCTTGCTGACCAGCGCATTCGCACTTGTCGAACCCGCCTGACCTAGCCGCCCTGCTGCTCGACTCGTCAGCTAGCGGCCCGCTGGTCAACGCCTCGGTGATCCGCTCCGCGGCGTCCGGATCGTTGTATGTGGTCATCGGTTCTCCGTTCGGTCTGGTCGTACGGGCGCGCATGGCGGCGGTGACCCGCAGCAGCGCTGCGAACCCCCGCAGGATCTGCGCGTCGTGCTCGGTGACCGTCCCCTCAGCGACCGCGGCGGTCAGGGACTCGTCATCGGTGTAGATGAAGCACCGGGCTGGTCGCTTAACGCCGCCCATGGCCCCACCCCTTGCGTAGCGATTTACACCGGCCTGGATCGTGGTTGTAGAACACCAGGTCCACGATGTCCGGGCCGTTGTCTTCGACGATTTCCGCCCACCGGGTCCAGGTGGCGGGCCAGATGGTGTTGTTGGTGTGCTCGATCAGCACGATGGGTGTTCCGCAGAACTCGCACGTCTCGACTAGGCGGTCGGTGTGCGCGCCCCAGATGAACAGGTTTTTCATGCGCTGGTCACCTTTGAACGAGGCCAGTGTCTGCTCGATGATTTCCATGGGGTCGCTCACCATGGGTCGTACTCCCCGAACTCTGTGACCAGCTGCTCCCAGGTGACCATGCACCCACCGACCTCGATGCCCAACGGTGAGCCGGTGCCGTTGTCGTAGGTGAGGTGCCACAGCAGGTGGTAGGCCTGCTCCAGGGTTTGTCCCTCGGATAGGTCGCTGGTGGTGTGCGTCCGGTAGGTCTTGTAGTGCAGGGTGACGAGCACCCGGGGGTAGCTGATCTGCTTGCGTAGGCGGTCACGCTGTTCCTGGGCTTGGCGGATGACCAGGTCGCACAGGTGGATGCGGACCCGGATGTCGCGTGCCCGGATGTCGTCTTCGAGTGCCTGGTAGTAGGCCGCCGCGGCGTTCGGGTTAGAAGTCATGGGTGCATTCCTGGCAGAAGTGGATGTCCTCAGCTGGCGGGACGACCAGGGGGTCGATCTCGGCGAGTAGACCAGCCGCGAGGGTGCCACCTGCGTTGATCTGCCGCTGGAACTCGGCTGTGATCCGTTCGATCTCCCGCCGGTACGCGCCGCGGAGCGCCTCGGGGGTGGCGTACACGTGGCCGCATTCCCAGCAGATGGTGTGGTAGTAGGCCGGGATGGGTTCGTAGCCGTGGATGTAGCAGTTGTCCGGGCCGACCCACCCGGGGCCGTGCGGCGGGGCTGGCTGGGTGGTCATGTTCCCTGGTCCGGTGTGTGGCGCATGACCCGCAGGATGTCCTCTGTTTTCCCAGCTCATGTTCACCTCGCTTTGATCGCTTTGACGTAGCTGAGGCTGATTCCGGTCCGCCGTGATGCCTCTGCTGGCCCGACTTGGTTGGCCAGCACCCGGAGCGCGGCGTCGCGGATGTGTCTGGCTTCGGCGATCGCTTGCTGGCGTTGCTGGATGTAGGCCGCGGCGGCGGCGATGATCTCTTCGGGTCCGGTGACCGCCCGGAGTTCCGCGATGCTCTTGGGTGCTGGGGCCACAAATGGATGGTACTACGGTCTAGACCGGTAGACCATCGGCACCTGGGGTAATGCTTGTGCGGGTCTCCGAAAACACGGGCCTGTAAGAATGATCATGAGGTCGAATACGGTGATGGCCATGACGACAACCGGATTCAACGACGTGGTCCTGCTCTGCTGCCGCTGTGACCACCACGTCACCCCAAACGGCAATGACTGGCTCTGCGCCCGGGGCTGCCGGTGCACCATGCGGGGCTGTGTCTTGGATGCGGAAACCCGCCGGCTGGTGGAATCCCGCCGCCCCACCCGGGTCAACTCCGTGACCATCACCCCACAGTGCCGCTCGGGTCGTGGTGATCAGGGCGCGTGGGATGAGGCCGTGGACCGGCTGGGTCTGGAGTACTCCGCGATCTGCGCCGGCTGGGCTGACAAGGCCAACCAGCCGGTGCTGCGTCTGGTGTTGGAGATGGAACGCCCGTGATCGTGCACCGGGGGATCACCCGCACCGTGTTCCTGATCGGCCGGTGGGCGGTGAAAGTCCCCTCGCTCCGTGCGTACGACGGTGGTCTGGCTGGGGTGCTGTGGAGCTTCACGAGGGGTGTGCAGGCGAACCTGTCCGAGCGGGAGTGGTCCGGGTCGCCGGGGGTGTGCCCGGTGGTGTGGTCGTTGGTTGGCCTGGTGAACCTCTACCCGAGGTGCGCGCCGGTGCTGGTCGAGCCAACTGACGCGGAGTACACGGCCACGGGCGTGCTCGGGCCGGTGGACCGGAAACGGCAGAACGTGGGCTGGTTAGCGGGCCGGCTGGTGTGGATCGACTACGACATGTCATGGAACGACTGCCGAGTGTGCGGGAGGTGACCTGTTGACCACTGGTGTCCCGGAGCGTTTGGAGACGGTGCGCCTGCTCGTCGCTGAGTTGTCCCCGTACTACCGCAACGCCCACCAGGGCAACGTGGCCCGTATCCGCCAGTCCCTGCGCGAGCACAGTCAGTTCAAACCGATCGTGGTCAACCGCGGTACCCACACCGGCAGGCCCAACGAGGTGCTGTGCGGCTCGCACACCCTGCTGGCCGCCCGCGCGGAGGGGTGGACGGAGCTGGATGCGGTGGTGGTGGACGTGGACGACGACCGCGCCGCGAAGATCAACCTGGTGGACAACCCCCGGACCAACCACCCTGAGGACTTGGACTACGACGACCGCTTGCTGCTCGAACAGCTCGCGGAACTGGACGATCTCACCGGCGCTGGCTACGACCCGGGGGATCTGGACGACCTGCAAGCGCTCCTCGAGGAAGACCTGCCCCACCGCTCCCACGATGACTCCCCGCCCGGTGGCGGTGGAGGTGGGGGCGGCGCGGCGGTCACGGAGAACGTCCGCGCGCTGGTGCTGGCCTACCCCGGGCCGCGGTACGTGTGGGTGGTGGACAAGCTCGCTGAGCTGATCGGCTCCGGTAAAGCCGACAACAACGCGGATGTGATCCTGGCGCTTCTCCAAGAGGCCACCGG
>Ga0105245_10002226_pt1 | contig 17559 bp, 8 predicted proteins | sample KBSM54metaG_FD_81523 | JGI IMG/M metagenome (GOLD analysis project Ga0105245, IMG submission 81523) | Miscanthus rhizosphere microbial communities from Kellogg Biological Station, Michigan, USA - KBS M5-4 metaG | ecosystem: Host-associated > Plants > Roots > Rhizosphere > Soil | place: Michigan...
GCGTCGCTATGCGGCGCGTACGGTCGAACACGGAATGCACGCGCCGAGCCACTTCGCCATGAGGGTCCAATTGTTGCTTAGGCGTGCTAGATGAGCCAAATGACCGAGCGAAGAGACGGATCACCAGGGAGTCGCCGGCCACCTCGCAGGAGTGGCCTCTTGGTGTGGGGGGTCGTGTGTGGAGTGCTCGCCGCTCACTGCGGCGGCTCATCGGGGCCTGCCGCGGACACGGTCGGCGGTTCGGCGGGTGAGGCGGGCGCGAGCGGCGCTGGCGTGAGCGGTCACGGTGGCAGTAACGCAGGCAGTGCCGGCGTTGGTGGCTTCGGCTTCGCCGGACATACGGGAGCCTGTATGAATATGCCTCGCGGCGCGTGCATTCCCGGGTGCGGTTGCATGCCGGTGCAAGGCAATGCGGGTGAGGCGGGCACAGGTGGGGCGGGTGGAAACGCGGGTGAAGCGGGGGCTGGCGCGACAGCGGGCCAACCCTGAGCCGCGATTGAGCGGGAAGCGTTGATGGTCCCGCAGCGGCACTGGCTTCACGCGACGCTCTTGGCGCTCGCGGGTGTCACGCTCGCGTTGACGCTTCACGGCTCCGACGGCGCTCTGGGCCTTGCCGCGAGCTATTTGCGGGCCGTCGGTTGGGCGTTGCTGTTCGTTTTCTCGAGCCTCGTTGCGGGCCACGCTCTCGTTACTCACGCGTTTCGAAGGACCCTACCGTTCGAAGAACACCTGACCATCGCGTTCGCTCTGGGCGTCTTTTCTTTCTTCGGCGTGGGGTGTCTGTTCGGTTTCAGCGCTCAATACGGCTGGCGCTATCTGCTCCTGGGTCCTGCGTCATTGCTGGCTTTCGGTTTCAAAGCCAGTTGGCGCACGGCGGTTCGCTTGCGGCGTCACCTCGCTCGGGTCGAGCTTCGCTGGCGCTCCCGTCCGCTCCACTGGGTGGTGTTCGCATTCGGAGTCATCGGCCTCTTGCTTCTTTGGGGCACGGTCTTGACTCCGGAGAACGCGTCGTACGATGCGCGCTGGTACCACCTGGCCCTCGCAGAAGAGTACGTTGCGCGCGGCGGCATCCAACGGTTCAGTGAGGGGTGGATCCACGGCGCGTTCCCACAGTTGGCGACGCTGCTCTACGCGTGGGCGTTCTCGACTCAAAGTGGGATCTTCGATCGCGTCATCACCGCCGCACACTTGGAGCTGTCCGTATTTCTGATGACGCTCGTGGGTGTCAGCGCCGTGGTGCGGCGTGTATTGGGGCGACGCTCGTTGCTGGCCTGGGTCGCTGTGCTGCTCTTCCCCGGGATCTATTGTTACGATTCTGGCTTGGTTCTGGGCGCGGATCACGTGGCCGCGCTGTGGGCGTGCCCCATCTTCTTGGTTCTCCTGCGCCATCGCGAACAGCGCACCCGATCGAGTGCGCTGTTGCTCGGCGCGTTCCTAGCGGCTGCTCTGAACACCAAGTACACCGCCGTCATTTTGCTGCCGCTCCCCATCGTCTGTCTCGCGTACGACGCGGCCAAGGCCACCGGGCAGAGGAAGGTTCACGGGTCCGGTGCCGCTTGGATCACGACGTCGCTCGTCGTTCTCACGTCACCCTTCTGGCTGAGAAACGCCATCTTCTATTCGGATCCGCTGTTTCCGGCGTTTCGACACTATCTTCCTTCGCACCCCTGGGCGCTGGCGGAGGGAGCGGCGTATCAGGTCGACTACGCGCTTTATCATCCGGTGCTGAGCGGTGCGAGCGTACTCGAGTGCTTGAAGACGCTCGCCACGTTCTCGTTCGTTCCGCACGACTTTCCGGCGTTTCACGGAGCCGTGCCGGTATTCGGTTCGCTCTTCACCGTACTCACGCCACTGGCTTTACTGGTCACGAAGAGAACGCGGCTTCGGCTATTATTGGTGGGCTGCTACCTCGGCCTTTTTGCTTGGTTTTGGCTGCACCAACTGGATCGCTACCTGCAGGTGCTCGTGCCTTGGATGGCAGCCGCAACGGCCGTCGTCCTACAGCTGGTCTGGGAAGAGGGAGGCCTGCTCCGACCGCTCGCCGCGCTGACGGTCGCTCTGCAAGTCGCGTGGGGTGCCACGCTGCCGTTCAGGTTCGTTCATCGCGCTGCCGGCATGCCCATCTATCAATCGGTGCTGGCGCTCCTTGCACTGGGTCGGACCGACTCTGGCTCCAGCTATGACGTTTGGGAGCACATTGGTCGGAATTTGCCCGGGGACGCTCGTGTGCTCGTCCATGAAGAGGACGTCCACCTGGGCTTGGCCCGTGTCAGCCTACGTGACACCCCGGGCGATCAAGGGGTTTTCTATTGGGGCGAACCGGGCGTCGTGACCGCCGCCCAAGTTTGGGGACTGCTGAAGGCTCAGGGCGTCTCGCATCTCGCTTGGGCAAACGAAATCGATCACGGATCGAGCACGCTAGCGAGCGCTTTGGTCTTCTTCGATTTCACCAAGCGCTACACGGAACCCGTGACCTCGCTTGCGGGCTTTTCCGTCGCAGCGATCACCAAGCATCGCCCACCGGAGGAGCAGCCGGGGCGCGTCGGCTACTTCGGTTGTGATTCGACCCTCGGACTCGCGACCGGGCTTTACGAGTTGAACGCACTGAGCTCCGCCGCCGACGAGCACTCCCGCCGAGCGTTGCAAGTCACGACTTCGGTGAAAGAGGTCGCCGCAGGTGCGCATTTCTTGGTCTTCGACCCCGGTTGTCAGGGGCCGCTGCCTGTCGCGCTCCGCGATCGATTTCAACTGCTCGCGCGCCGAGGTCACACCCTCTTGTTCGAACAGAAAGATAGACCGTGAGCCGTCCCCCAACGCGCACAGGGAACTCGACTCCGGCTAGTTTGGCGGTGCTATTGGTTCCGTTGTTCCTTGGGTGCAGCAGCGATCCCAGCGCCCCCGCTTATGTCGCCAGCGCCTCCTGCCCGTTGAAGTCGCCCGCAGCATGGCAAGCGTTCCTCGAGCAAGCGACGGACGACCCCCACTGGGTCAAGACCTGCAGTGATCTGAACGATTGTTCGACGACCGTCGGTGAATTCGCGAGTCACGTGACGGACGACGTGCAGAGTGTCTTCTCGCTTTGCAGCGCCGACATCGCTCGCAATCCCACCATCGACCGCTGCAGTGCCAATTTGCGGCGCTTCGTTCCGGCGTGGCTCGCCCAACACTCGCCGACTGCTTACGGCTTCAGTCTGGACAATTCAGACTACTTCTTGGCTCAAACCGCGGTGAACGAGCCGACGGCGATGATGGATCCGCCCCCCGGCTTGCTCTCTGTGTTGCCGCTCCGCAGCTCGATCGAGCAACTCGCCGTGGACAACGGGTGGGCTTACCTGACTCATGACTCGTGTCTCGGCGGGGTGCGCACGTTCATTATGAAGAAAGACCCCTTGGATCGGTTCGACCAGTGGTTCTTGTTCGGTCTCGATGCCGACGGGAAGCAGATCGATAGCCCGTCGATCATGAGCTTCATTGCGGTTCAAAAGAAGGATGCGCAGGGTCAATACCTCCCGAAGGTCCGGCTACACTTCCGCGACTATCTCGTCACACAGACTCCAAGCGGATGGACGCTGGAACTTCCCGCCGATTTTCCTGGCAAGTGCTACGCGTGTCACGTCAGTGGCACGCGCCGGCTGCTCTCGACCCTCAGCGGCGTGGTCAGCTCCTCACCGGTTCGAGGAGAACCCGGATTCGGGCTTCCGACCCCTTTGGCTTTTGGCGAGAGCCGGTTGGCAGATTTGAATCAACGTCTCGACGCCTATGGCGTGCCGGACTGGGACGAGACCATCGACCCTGCGGCTCACGGACCCGCACTGGGTTCGGACCTCGGCTGCACGCACTGCCACGACGGCGAGCTGCGGGGCATGCTGACCGTTTCGACGAGCGAAGGAACCTTGGGACAGAAAATCGTCGACCAGCTCAGCATGCAGGCGGCTACCGCCGCTGATCGCGTCGTGCCCGACGCTCCGGCGATGGCGCTACTCGAACGGTCGAAGCTCGGGGATCCAACGCTATCTTCTGCCGAGCGAATCCAGCTCGACGCGGCACGCGCCCGCCATGTCGCCGATTATGAAGCGCTCGCCGCAAGTCGGTTTCCCACTTGGCGTGCGTGGGCGCTCACCTCGAAATGCGAGGACTGAGAGCCGGTATCAGGAGAGAGGGCGTCGGCGCCGCCCGAGCGCGAGCAGGCCGACCACGCCCGTGAGCCAGGCCCATTTGCTGGATGCGTCGTGCGCGCCGGTCGCCGCGACTTTGCAGCTGCACCCGTTCGAGGAGCCGCCTTCGGTCGGTGTGCTGGCCGCAGAATCGCCGCCTGAATTCGCAAGGCCGCCGGCCCCTCCGTGGTTCAGTGTATCGCCCCCGCCGCCGGCCGAGCCTGCAGTTGGATTGCTGTCACTGCCGCCGCTCGGAATGCCGGCGCTCCCACCGCTGCCCCCGTTTGGACTGCCGCCCGTCGTTGCAGCTCCGGCAACCGCGCTGCCACCCGAGCCGCCGTCCCCTCCCGCTCCTCCGCTGCCGCCCGAGCCGCCGCCAGCGACCACCGGCGGATCGAGTTGCGTGACCATCTGGACGACGACCGAGCCCTCGGCCTCCATCGCACTGAAGTTCGTGCTGGGTGTCGGCTTCGTGAAGTTGTTCAGCGATACGTCGTAATCCGTGCGCCGATGGCTCCACGCGGCGTCCGCATTGTTTTCTAGCCACGGCGCGTACGTGGACCAGAGGCCATTTTCTCGCGCAAAACGGCTGAGACCGCGGAAGAACTGATCGCCGCCGAAGTCACCATTGGCCGGATGATCCTCGGTCATGATGGGGTATTTCCCGATCACGTGTTTGGCGGCCAACTTGGCGTCATCGAAGTATTGCGAGTCGTGCGTCAGCCGGTACAGCGAGGCCGCGGCGTTGACGATGAGCCCGCTGTTGTAAGCGTTGTCGTCGCCGATCACGCCTTTGGGTCCGATTTGCTCGTGAACGAGGCCCGTCGTCGTGTCGAATAGGTTCGAGCGCGCCCAGGCGTAGATTTGCTGCGATTTGGTCAGGTAGCTCGCGTCATTCGTTGCGCTATTGATCAGGGCACCCGAAATGACGAAGGGCCAATTGCTGAGTCCGCATTTCCCGTACGAGGGGACATGATCCATGTCCTCCCAGATGCCGCCTCCATAAGTTGTATCCCAACCGCGCTTGTAGGCCATGTCCCAGGCTTTGGTCGCGGCGTCGCGGTAGGTAGCGTCGCCCGTGATCTGATAGCCGCGAATCAACGCGATGATGGCCCAGGCGGTATCGTCGTTCCAGCTATCCCAAGATAGGTCAGCGGAGTTCTTCTTCTCGAAAGTGACCAGCAAATCTCGAACGAGCTGCTTGTCGGCGGCCGATTGGCTGCGATCGTAGGCGTCTTCCACGCCAGTGATCAGATACGCCTGGCCCCACATGAAGGCCATCGAGCGGTCAGTCAGACTATTGGCGAAGTAGGTCTGCCCTCCATCCCGAACGAGATAGGCCTTGAGCCATCCCGCATAGACGGCGTCCGCTTCCATCTTGCTCTCGGCGTTTGCCCGAGCAGAACAAAGAAACGCCAGGCACACGCAGGCGAGCGTGCACCGCCGAATTCGCGCTTGGATGGGGCTTGTGAGGACCGGGGAGAGTTTCTCGTTCATGATCACCTCGCTGCAGCGCTTCGAGCTCAGCCCAGAGGTCGAAGCTCACGCTCGGAAGCAGACGAGTTTTTCGGGGGCAGGCCTCTGAAAAATATTGTTCGTCTGGTTCGCAGCCGTATTTCGACCTTTTCTAGCGTACCCGATGCTCGTTGAACGGAAGCCCGGGCGACGCGATCGGCGGCTCCAGAGCTCGGCTCGGACCTCAGCGAAAGGCCAAGTGGATGCGTTTCTTTCGAGGCGTGACGAGCGCATTACTGCTCGCGATCGCTCCCTCTGCGTGTGCGGCGGACAATCCTCCCGGCGCGGGGATGGGTGGCGGTGCGTCCGTCGGAGCAGGAGGGGGGAGCGCGGGCGGGGCGGCAGGCATGACTGGGGTTTCGGGTTCGTCGACCGGCGCGGGCGGGAACGGCGGTGCTCCGAATTCAGGCGGAAGTAACGTCGGAGGCGAGTCGGGGCAAGCGGCGGGCGGCTCGGCCGGTTCGGCTGGTTCGGGCGGTGCAGCGGGAACTGGTGGTGACAATCCCAATCCGCTCGCCGCCGTGCTGCCCCTCTTTACGGCGCCCGACGTGCCCGTGCGTGGTCCGAAGGAAGCGACGCTCGAGCCGCGCAACTTCAACGGTACGGTGCCTACTCGTCCCGGAAACGGCATCGCGCAGCATCCGCTGCTCTACGTGGGCGAGAACTACAATCGAATCTCGCTGACGAATCAGGGCAAAGTCATCTGGACCTACGATACGCAGGGCGGGTTCGAACTCGATGACATTTGGCTGCTATCGAATGGCAACGTGCTCTATTCGCACATGACCTACTTGGAGGAGGTCACGCCGAAGAAGCAGGTGGTTTGGCACTACGATCCGCCGCAAGGCTCGGAGATCCACACCTGTCAGCCGATCGGGCTCGATAAGGTGTTGATCGGGTTGAATCAAGATCCGTCGCCCAAGATCCAGATCCTCGACACGAAAACGATGACCATCGAGCTCGAGCACGCGATGCCCGACGGTGGTGGCTTGCCCATCCACGGCCAGTTGCGCCGGATGCGCATGACCGCGACGGGGACTTACCTCGTTGCGTGGCTCTCCAAGGGCAAGGTCATCGAATACGACAAAGACTTCAAAACCGTGTGGACATACGCGACGCCCCGACCTTGGTCCGTGGCGCGCTTGCACAACGGAAACACCTTGATTCAGGACGAAACGGAGACCACCTGCAAAGAGGTCGACCCGCAAGGAAACCTGGTCTGGTCGCTGAAAAAGTCAGAGATCGTGGTGCCAGGGGCACAACTCAACGGCAACACCCAAACTTGCGAGCGCCTAGCCAGCGGCAACACGGTGATGCTGATTCACAGCTCACCAGGAAACCTCCAGGCCGCCGAAGTGACCAAAGAAAAGAACGTGGTCTGGGCGCTCGAGGATTGGAAAAACCTCGCCGACGCGACCTCCGCGCAGTTTCTCGATCAGCCGGGGATCCCGGAAATCCCCGGCGCAACGGAGCATTGAGGCTCGACAACGAGCAGTCACTTGCTGTCGAAGTCTGGCGTCAGGAGGGTCATGTCGCTCCAGCCGGTCGGTTGCCAACCGATGTCGTCTTGCCAGTCCAGCGGGATCGCCCACTGTGATTGCCAATTGGGATACCAATTGGCAAGCTTCTGCTGAATCGTGGCGAACAAGTCGTGCGACACTCCCCAACTCAAATAATACACACCCGAGCTGTCTTGGAGTGACGTCACTGCGTGCCCGTCGATCGGCTTGCCGTAGGAATACATGTTCCACCGCTGAACGTCGTAGCCATTGACGACCCCCAAGAAGGCATTGATGCGCGCGGCTTCCAAGCACGTTCCGTAGTGGGTGTTGTCCGTTTGCAGCTCGGTCGCCAAAGCAATCTGCTTCGGAGATGCGCGCACGACCTCCCCGGTGGGAGACCAGGAGAGGATCGCGCCGATCCACAGGATGTGGGCATTTCTCGGCGCAGAACCCGCCATCATCGTGCTCAGTGGGTTGAGCATCTGCGCAAAATTCCAGGGCACGTACGGATCGGGAGATGCTGGTGGGGTCGGAGGGGTCAATCCCGGAATCGGCGCCAGAGTCAGCGAGGGTGCCAGGCTGAAACCATGATTCGGATCCTGCCCCAGCAGGCTGCAGGTCGGGCACACGTACTTGCTTTCCTTTTGGTCGCGGTTTGCAAAGTCCGTGTAGATATCGGTCTCGCCGAACTGAAACCCATCGGCGATTAGGGACTCTTCGCCGTCGACCGACGGATTGATGAGCTCTCCATCCATGTAGAGCGCGTAGTGGCCCGTGGGGTCGGTCGCGTTGAGTGGGTTGTTCGTCACGTAGCCGTAACGGTTCAGCGCCTGGCTCGAGGTGGGGTTGGGGCTCACCGGATCGCGAGTGAGGAAACGCTGCTCGCTCGGGTCGTACATGCGCCCCACCATGTCGATCAGTCCGAGGTCGTCTTCATGCGCTTGACCGGTGAAGCCGATCCGGAGACCGCTCGGGCTGGCGTTTCCAGGGTTCGCCGGGTCGCTCGGCGCGACTCGATTGCCGAACGGGTCGTACTTGTTGCGCTGGACGCCGTCGCTATCGCCGAGCGCGGTTTCGATGGATCCGAGGTCGTTCGTCATCAGGGCCGTCGTATGCACGCTGGTCACCACGCCTTCCTGAACGACAGTTTCGATTTGCGCGACGGGGCGGTCCCCCCTGATGAGCTCACGGTAATGATCGCCGTCGGCACGTCGCTCGAGTTCGAACATCCCGTCGAACGAATAACGCACATTTCCTGCTGGATCCGTGCGCGCGAGGCGATCCGAGTCGGGGCCGTACTGATAGTCGTATTCACCCGCCGCGGTCGTCACGCTCGTCGGCAGATCGAGCCCGTTGTACGTCACGTCTCGTCCCGCGAGCGTCACTTGATTACCGCGCTCGTCGTAGGCGAAACCGTTCGTGCCATTTCCGGAGGCCTGGTGTGGCCCGAGGCCGGCATCGAACGTGTAGGTCGTGCTCGTGCCCGGACCCGCTTCGATCGCACGCGTCACTAAGTTGCCGATGTCGTCGTAATCATAGCGGACGGCGCGCGGTCCCTTGCTGGTCGTCGCGCTCCAGTGCGTGAGGCGCTCGAGCCCGTCGTAAGTGTAATCGTCGGTTTCGCCGGTCATTGCGTCGGCGATGCGACGAACGCGGCCGTGCCCGTCACGCGTGTAAGCGAGGTCTTGCACGAGATTGGGCCCCTGGTAGCCGAGGATTTTGGACACCCACCCTGGGTGTGAGGGATCCTCACCAACGGCGATCAGTGCACCGTTGGTGAGCCGCGTGACACCGAATCGTTCGTCCGCCGAGGCGGAGACCCGCGTCCAATACGGCGTGGCTCCCACTGCTTCTCGGATACTGACGAGGTCCCCGCCGATATCGGAGCCGCTGAACGACTTGTTGATGGTGAGCGGTGCTTGGCCGGCGATGGCTGGATAAGTCAGGCTATTTTCGCGGTTGTAGGCATCGTACCCGTAGCGGAACGTGGCGTTCTGATCGGCGACCTGAAACTGCTTACTCGAGAGTCGAGAGAGCGGATCGTAAGTGAAGGTCACGCTCGCGTCAGGGCTCGTTTCGGTCGCCATCTTGCCGACCCCATGCGCTGCTGCATCCCAAGTCGTCGTGCGGGTGAAGTCCGGAGCGGTCTCGGCAGTCACTCGTCCGAGTTCGTCGTAGGCTCGGTGCAAAGTGATGCCGTCGTTCACGTTCGTCCCGTCCCAAGTTCCACCGCGCACGCGATCAGTGGCTTGCCCGAACGCGTCATAGCTCACGAGCTCGGCTCCGGTATCCGGGTCGAGCACGATTCGGGGACGTCCTACTCGGTCATAGTAGGTTTGGACGACATTGCCTTTGGTGTCGGTCACGCGCTCGAGTTCGCCAAACGGGCCGTAGTCGAGCGTCGTCGTCACCGGGTGGGATAGGTCGCCGGGATTCACGCCCTCGACGACCCGCACCGTGCGGCCGCGGGAGTCTTCCGTGACCGCTCGCAGATTGCCCGTCGTTGAAAGGAACGTCGTGGTCAGCCCTTGGTAGCGGTTGGTCGCTAGCGCGCCGTCCGCGTAGCTGATGCTGACTGGTCGATTGAGCTCGTCATAGGAAGTCACGGTCTTGGTCAGCGGATCGGCTGCAAAATGGGGCAGGGACACCGCCTGGGTGTTGCCCCGGGCGTCGTAGTCGGTGGTCGTGAACACGACCTGTCCGTCGCTGCGGCCACTGGTTGCCGTTTGCACGACGCGCTGCAATGAATCGAGCGAAGTCACGACCAGCGGTTTCCCCGCGCGATGGTCTTGAACGGTATTGCCACTCGTGCTCGTCGCGCCCACGTAGCTCACCGTGCGGGTGTCGCCGGTGGGCGGACGTTCGCTACGAATGCGCCCGAAGATGTCGTATTGAAACGTCGTGACGAGCCCATTCTCATCGGCCTTGGCGGCGACCACACCGAGGCCGGGCTCATAGGCTTGCTGGGTCACGTGACCGAGCCCGTTGCTCTGGTAGACCTGAAACATCCGCTCGCGCTGATCGTAGCCAAGGGCCTGCAACCGGCGTTGACTACCGAAGTCGCGAGTGTCTTCCGTGATGATGGTCTCGGGGAGGCCGTCGGAGTTGAAGAAGTACTCCGTGTAGAGCGTTTGGACGCCATCTGGCTGTGGCGGTAGCGGCGCGAAATCAGCGCCCTCTTGCGCGCCGGGATTGTCGATGCGAGTCACGACGAGCCCTCTCGGATCGTACGCGTAGCCGACGCCGCGCGTGACTGACTCGGAGGCGTTCGATGCGGTGATGGTCACCAATTGCGGCTGCGAAATCAGCCAGGAATCCGGGCGATTGTCGTAGCTGGTCTCCGTGACCTGGCTTTCGCCCGTGAGCGGCCAAGCTTCGACTCGCTGGGTGACGTTGCCGTAGTCATCGAAGGTTTGACTCTCGACGAGGTGTTCGGAGATGGTCGTCTCCACACGGCTGCCGACGACGCGTTCGGTGACCCCTTCTTGCGTGGAGCTGGCGTTTACCGTGTAAGGCCCGCTGCCCACGACTTGAAACTGCGTGGTGCGATACGAGAACCGGTTCGTCGCTTTGCCGGCGCCGTTCACGATCACGCGTTCGGAGACGGCACTCGGCACGCCTGTCGTCGGATAGAACGGAATCGGCCCGCTGTTGTTTGCGGAGAGATCGAACTGCCGGTTCGTGGTGGTGCCGGATTGCAGGTCGTAAATCGTGTGGCTCCGAAAGCCGAGAAAGCCCCATTGCAGCGTGTCCACGCGCCCGTTTTGAAACGCGTGCTGATAGCTGCTCAGGCCTCCGATCCCGTTGTCGACCGACACGGTATCGACGACCCACGCGCCGCCCGTCACGCAATGGATCGGGAGTTTGCAGTCAGCCGCGTCATCGGGTCCAACGAAAGGCTTGTAGCTGACCGCGCTTTGCGGCCCGAGCCCCGCGCTGACGTTGGTCAAGAGGTCGGGTTTGCCGCCGCTGTGCAAGAGTAAGTGTACCCGGCCATTGACGAACATGACGACGTCCTGCACGCCGTCACCGTTCACATCGCCGACTTCGAATAGATCGAGCGGGTTGTTGGTCTCGTACAGATCACTGTTGAAGGCGACGGGCAGATCGGTCCGCTGGATGAGCGTATTGCCGTTCTGCAGTGAGAACACCTGCATCGTCGGACGGTCGACCTCGCGCACCAGGATGTCGCTTTGCCCGTCCAGGTTCAAATCCACGGCGCGCGCAGCCAGCGGCGCGCGTTCGGTGAACAAATGCTCGCCACCCGTAGGGAGGAAGTTCTGGAACCCTTGGTTGACGAGGAACGAACCGTGCGCCACTCCGGGGACGCCGTAGTCAATCCCAGAACCATCCGTATAGCTTTGGAACTGATCGATCAGCCCGTCTCCATTGAAGTCGCCGAACACGCCGGTGATTGGAAACGGCGCGATGAGGGTGTCATCCGCGGTGGGATTCGGCGGATTGGGGTCGTTGCAGAACTCCAGATCGGCGAAAGACGTCGACGAAAGCGGCCCATTCTGGAAACCGAGCAAGTGGTTGCCGATGTCGACCACGGAGGACGTGCAGCCGATGGGTGAGTAGAGAATGTCCGCAGCTCCGTCACTGTTGAGATCGACGAGGTGATGGCCCGAGCTCAGCTTCTGCGGCAAATACAAGATGGGGCCACGCTGCTGCCACACCCCGTTGGTGTTGAACGAATAGACGACGTCCGTCACCGGCGTGTCCGGCGGTTCGCACTTGGCGTGACCGTTCGACGTCGCCTGACAATTCTGCATGACCGGCGGGGGCTGATTCATCATCAACAAGTCCGGATAACGGTCGCCGTTGAAATCGGCCACCTCGACTTGCTGATAGCCGTACGTCATGCCCGATGCGACGAAGCCCCACGTGCCGTTCCCGAGTGGACGCGCGAGGAACAACGTCGAGTGCGGGTCTTGCGAGTCGCCCGTTTGCGCGAGCACATCGGCGTGGCCGTCACCGTCGAAGTCGAGGACGAACGGTCCCGGTGACATCCAGCGCTGTTCCGAATCGTCACGACCTGGGATGGGGGTGATTTGATCCGGGCCAAAGGAGTCGCCCATCGAGAAACGGAGGTGGTAATAGGCTGGATTGCTCGCTGGTCGATACACGAGGTCGTCCCGACCATCACCATTGACGTCCGCAAGGAACAAGCGCGGCGAGCGGGTCGAGTTGTCGCTCGTCAACACGTCGCTGATGGACGCCCCTGCCGAGTCCGTCGCTGCGTCCGTAAACGCCGCCGAGCCGGGCGAATATTGAAACGTGCTCGAGTGACACTGCCGGGCCTTCGAGTCGCGCCCATCACATTCGGCAATGCTGGTGAGCAGGCTGCGCCCGGTGAGCGAGCTCGAGTCATAGTTGAGCAAGTAGTGCCGCAGGGAGAAGGCATCACCGAGCGCACTCGGGGCCACCATGGTGATGCCCGAGAGGCGCTCGGGGCGGGTGACGTGAGCAAGGGCGACATAACCATCCTGAATGTCGCTGCGTTGCGAGTCGTAGCTAAAGAACACGGAGCGATGGGTGCTCGGGTCACTCAGCGAACCGGTGTAGTCGATGCGGCTCGGCAAGATCTCTCCGCCCGCGCTCGCGCGGTAAGTGACCGTGAGGAAGTTGCCAGAGCGGTCCTCCTCACGTGACTCGCCCCAGGCGAGCCGAGCCCGTCCCGCATTGAACTCGACACGCGAATCCGGCGTGCCGCCGAGCGTCACGATTCGGCCGCTTTTAGCCTCGATTCGAAAACCGAGGGGACCTGCCGCGTCGGTCCCCAGCAAGCGGATCCGGGCATGAGCATCGTGGAACAGTCGAAATTCGCTGCCGTCGGAGTTGACCGGGACCAGCGGCTGCCCATCGAGGCAATAGCCATCACGCGAGTCCAAACTGATCGGCGGTGAGACATCACCCATCGCGTGGGGTTTGCTACACCGCTCGATGCGAGATAGTCCGGACAGTTGCCAGCCGACACCCAGCCAGCCATTGCCGGCGCGGCTCGAATAGTCGAGGGAGAGATCCGGTTGCACGCCGGCTCGACCCGGTGGCACCCAGAGCGGCACGTGATACAGCGCCTCCCCCTTATCCGACACACTGAACGCGGCCTTGCCGAGCGGTGCGAATACGTTTTCGCCTTTGCCGCGTAAGAGGAGCGTGTCCGTGGGCAAGGGGAGTTCCGCCGGCACGATGGAGCTCTTTGCGTCCGCCAGGATCTGATCGGACGAGCGCGCGTCTGCATACAGCTTCACGTCGCGGATACGATCGACTGCCGTGGTCGTGACGTCGCCGGGGCCGATGACGAGCCCCACCGTCGTACTCGGATAGGTGATGTCACCGGAGGCGGGACTCGAGAGTTGCCCCGCTTGCCCGTCCACGAAAATGGCTGCTTTTTGGCCGTCGAAGGTGCCGGTGACGTGATGCCATTGGCCATCGGCCCAGTTCACGGGCGCTGAAGCTCCTAAGGGCTCGCCGCCGCCCACCCGGATCGCGAAATAGGCGGCACTGTCGTCGGCCTGCAGCTGAAATGCGGGCGTCAACGCGTCCGCGGCGAGCACCAATGAGTGCAGGCTTCCGCCACCACCCAGTACACTTGCTTCGATCGTCACGGCTCGAGTTGGCCGCAGCTCGCTGGCGATGGGTACGGTAATGCGCTGTCCGCTGACGAAGCGCGGTGCACGGATCGCATCGTGCACCCAAGTCGGGTCGCTCGATTCCTCCGCCGTCGTCGCGCCGAGCATCCCGTCGTCAGCGAAGCGACTCGAATCCCTCACTTCTTGGCCAGCGCCTTCGTCCAACCGAAGGTAACTCAATAGGCCGGTCGCAGGGGCCGGCGGGAAGCGCGGCGGGATGGTGCTGATAGGCGGTGTTGGACCCGCATGCCAGAGCGCGCTTCCGCGCGATCCAAGCGGCGGCGAAGCCGAGTTCGAACCGCAAGCCGAAAGCCAACACACCCCCAACGCTAGATAGACCCATCGCATGGCAGCCGTCCGTACGAGCCCACCGCGATCTTGGTTGAAGTTTTTTGTTCGCAGCTGGGGCAGGCCGAGCTCGATCTCGAATGGACGAGTGCGTCGCTCCCCGACCCCTCCCACTCCAGGTTTATGCCAGACACCGGGGCTTGCGGCAAGCCCGGGGTCATGCCGCACAGTGATCGCCATGACGAGCAGCACGAAGCATGCAGTGGTGATCGCGGGAGGAGGTCCGACAGGGCTGATGTTGGCGGCCGAGCTCGCGCTTTCTCGCGTGGACGTAGTCGTTGTCGAGCGGCGCGAAAGCCAAGCCCTCGCGGGCTCACGCGCAGGTGGCCTGCATTCGCGCACGATCGAGCTCTTCGATCAGCGAGGCGTCGCCGAGCGCTTCCTCTCGCAGGGCAAAGTCATGCAGGTCGCGGGCTATGCCGCGATCCCTCTAGATATCAGCGATTTCCCGACTCGCCACAACTACGGACTCGCGTTGTGGCAGCATCACATCGAACGCATCCTCGCCGAATGGGTCAGCGAGCTCTCGGTCCCGATCCATCGCGGAACCGAGGTGACGGGTTTTACTCAGGACGAGACCGGCGTCGACGTCGAGCTCTCGGACGGCCGTGGATTGCGGGGGCAGTACCTCGTCGGCTGCGACGGAGGGCGTAGTCTGATCCGCAAGAGTGCCGGTATCGAGTTTCCGGGATGGGACGCGTCTGCCAGCTATTTGATTGCCGAGGCCGAGATGACCTCGGAACCCTCGTTGGGCATGCGCCGCGGAGAGAAGGGGGTCAATGGCATTGGCAAACTCGACGCTGGGAAACGCGTGCGTATCGTGTTGATCGAGCCGCACGTCGTGACCGGTGATGAGCCGACGCTGGGCGAGCTACGCGCGGCGCTCATTGCCGTCTACGGGACCGACTACGGTGTGCACGACGTGACCTGGCTCTCCAGGTTCACCGACACAGCGCGGCAGGCTGCCTGCTATCGTGAAAGACGGGTGTTCCTCGCGGGTGATGCGGCCCACGTGCATTCTCCGACGGGCGGGCAGGGGCTCAACATCGGTGTTCAGGATGCCGCGAATTTGGGCTGGAAACTCGCCCAAGTGGTGCGCGGCAACAGCCCGGACAGCCTCCTCGACAGTTACCAGGCCGAGCGGCACCCGATCGCTCGGCGCGTGCTCAAAAACACGCTGGCGCAAACCGCGCTCAGCCGCGGCGATGAGCGCACGAACGCGCTCCGCGAGACCTTAGCCGAGCTCTTGCAGATGGACGAGCCGCGCAAACGCTACGCGGCGATGATGTCCGGACTCGATATCCACTACGACCTCGGCACGGGACACCCGTTGCTCGGACGCCGCATGCCGGATCTCGATCTCGTCGACGAAAGCGGCGCACGGCGCGTGTTCACTCTGCTTCACGGCGCTCGTCCGGTCCTGCTCGATTTCGGCGAGCACCGCGCTCTCGATATCCAGCCCTGGGCAGATCGCGTGCAACGGTTCGATGTCAGATACGATGGGGCTTGGGAGCTGCCAGTGCTGGGCGCCGTCCGCGCGCCGTCGGCCGTGTTGATTCGCCCGGACGGTTACGTCGCGTGGGTGGGCGAGGGTACGGACGAAGGCCTTCGCGATGCGCTGACCCGGTGGTTCGGGGATGCTACGCCGCCGACGCCTCCATGATGAGCTGCCTGAACAGTGTGAGCGCCGGATCCGTGTGCGTGCGCTGGTGCCAGGAGAGGTACATTGGGCTCGGCGGAATGCGGAGCGGCGTGGTGACGATGCGTAAAGCGAGGGCGGGGCTCAGCGCTTGGACCACGCTTTCGGGGATCGCTGCGACGAGATCGGTAGCGGCGACCACGGCGGCGGCCGCGGTGAAATTGGGCACTGCCATCGCGATACTGCGCTTGACGCCGAGCTTTTGATACGCGCGTTCGACGACTGGGCTCGGCTTGCCGAGCGCTACGTGCACTTCCACGTGGCGTTCGGCGCCGAGCGCGCGCCGGCCTGCCCGCGCGCCGAGTCGCGGGTGATGGGTGCGCGCGACGACCACGTAGCGCTCGGAGTAAATGGGCTGCCGGTGGATGCCGGGTGCGGCGTGACTCACCCCGATGGCGACATCGACTTCGGTGCCGCCCAGGCCGCCGAGCGCCAGCATTGCATCCACGTTGACGACTCGCAGGCGGGCCTCCGGCAGGTGCGTGAGAACCAGTGCGGCGAGTCGAGGCAAGCGAGCGAGCTGACCCGCGTCGGCTAGCGCGAGAGTGAGCGTTACCTGCGTCCTCCGCGGGTCGAAAACCTCACCGTGGAGCGCGCGCTCGATTTCGCCCAATGCGCGCGCGATCGCGGGACCGAGTTCGAGTGCGCGCGGGGTGGGGACGATGCCGCGACCGCTGCGGGTGACGATTGGATCGCCCAGCGCGTCGCGCAGGCGCACGAGCGCGTTGCTGATTGCGGGCGGCGTGACGTGCAGGCGTGCTGCTGCGCGCGCCACGCTGCGCTCGGCGAGCACGGCATCGAGCACGAGCAGCAGGTTCAGGTCGAGTGAGGAAAGATTCACGTTAGTGAATATAACAATCACGAGAAATAACTGGTGGTGAATAGTCGCTAGGCCCACGCTCAGGGCATGAAAGACCTCGATCGAAACAAGCAAACCGTTCGTTCTTTGTACGAGGAAGTCCTCTCGAGTCACCGGCCCGAACTGGCCGATGAGCTATTCGCGGCCGAGTTTCCGGGAGGAGCGGGCGGCTTTGTTGCCGCGATCGGTGAGCTCCTCCGCGCTTTCCCGGATATTCGCTATACCCTGCTGGACTTGGTCGCGGAGGGCGATCGCGTTGCGGTTCGATGGCAATGGACGGGCACGTATCGGGAGCCGTTCCGCAACTTTGCGCCGACTCAAGCAACCATCACCGATACAGGGATGGGCGTGTTCACGCTCTCGGGCGGACGGATTGTTGGCGTCGAGATTCAAACCGACCGGCTGGGCTTCCTGCAACAGATCGGCGTCGTGCCTGCGATCCCTGGGCTACGTGCTGCGGTGTCGAGCACGCCACGTACATAAACGCCGCATCGAATTCGGCAAGCTTTCGACTATCCTCTGCCCTTCGAATTGCCTCGTCAGGCACGAGAGGAGCATAGCGAGATGAAGCCGAAAAATACCATCTGCCTCTGGTTCGATAAGGACGCACTCGAAGCCGCGCGGTTTTACGCGGCGACGTTCCCGAACAGCGAAGTGACCGGCGTTCATCACGCGCCGGGTGACTTTCCGAGCGGCAAAGAAGGTGACGTGCTCACGGTGGAGTTCACCGTTTTGGGCATCCCCTGTCTTGGCCTGAACGGTGGTCCACATTTCAAGCAATCCGAGGCTTTTTCCTTCCAAATCGCTACCGACACGCAGGAAGAAACGGATCGCTTTTGGAACGCGA
>Ga0105245_10002229_pt1 | contig 17555 bp, 8 predicted proteins | sample KBSM54metaG_FD_81523 | JGI IMG/M metagenome (GOLD analysis project Ga0105245, IMG submission 81523) | Miscanthus rhizosphere microbial communities from Kellogg Biological Station, Michigan, USA - KBS M5-4 metaG | ecosystem: Host-associated > Plants > Roots > Rhizosphere > Soil | place: Michigan...
CGTAGTGCCGATAAGAAGGGCTATTCCTCCGCGGAGCACGGTTTTCGGAGTCAACTGATAGGCGAATCCAAGTCGCGGTCCAAATCCAAGTTTGTAGCTGTTGAAGAAGTTATTGTCGCAACCGCAGGTCGCCCCATAGGTAACGCCCCCGAGACGTCCACCGTCTTGCGTATTGGCCACCTTGGGGTCGAAGTTGTTATAACGGCCGTACTGCTCTTTTCCAGCGGTGGAGTAATCGTAGCGCAGCCCGAGCTCGAGCGTAAGCTTGCGGTTGACCTTCCAGCTATCCTGAGCATAAATCCCCAACTGGTGTTTCCCGAGCCTCGCTACCGCCGGTGAGTCGACTTCGTAGAAATTGGGTAGACCCAGAAGGAAACTGGCATAGGGAAGTCCGATGGTGCTGCCGTTCACAGTGGCCGTATTCAAGTAGGGGAGACCGGTTTCGTTCGCGCTGAAGCCAAACAAACCGTTGGTGCTTATGATGTTGTAATTCGGGTATCCTTCCATGGACGCTTCCGCGCCGAATTTGAAGGTGTGGTTGTTCTTGACCCAGGTAAGGTTGGCCACCAGGTTGGTCTTGGCCTCGTTGGTGTTCTGCGTTCCGTTAAAGCCGAGACCGATACCGGGGGCCGGTCCTATTACGTTCATGCCGCCGGTGTTGTTAGCTCCCAGCAGCCCTGAGAACGCGGGGAAAGCGTGATCCACAAACGGCCCGGTTAATCCCAGTCCCTTGGCGTTGTTGTAACAGCAGTACGGCGTGGGCATGTCGAGCCTGCTGTCCACGTACGCACCCCCTAAATGCAGGAGCAGAGTCGGCGTAAGGGTCTGGTCGTAGTTCAATCGATAGTTGATGGTGTTCCAATCGGTGGGGGCGAGAACTGAAATCAGGGAAGGTAAACCTTCCGCCGTGGTGTTGGTGGGCGGCCCAGGGGTACCCTGGTGGTTCCATCCCCAGTTACCGCTCAGCTTAATCTTGGAACTCAGCGAGTGGTCGATCTTAATCGAAGGAATAAAGTACTTGGCTTGGGTCTGATATGGGTTGAGGTAGTTTTGGATCAACCCATTGGCTAAGGGGCCCTGCGGCTGCGGGATCAGGTCTTGAACCTTCAAAGCGACCTTATCGAGCTGATTTGTCGGAATCTTGTTGTTCACGAACGCATCCCGGATAATCCGAGAATCGGACGGGGATGCCGCCCGCTGCGAAAGCGGATCGTAAATTGAGTTTTGAATGATATTCCGGTTCAGAATATCCGTTCCGAGAACCCTGTTGGCGGTCGCCGCCGCAGCTGCGCTAAAATCGCCTGTCCGATAGGCGGCCGTGGGAACAGTGACCAGGTTGTTGGAGTTGGAGTTGGTGGTGGGACGGGACTCGTAGCTGAAGAAGAAAAAGGTCCTATCTTTGCCCTGGTAGACCTTGGGAATCCAGATGGGCCCGCCGGCGGTGCCGCCGAAGTCGTTAATCCTACTCTTGTTGCGGGTGTGGGAGTAAGCGCCGTAGGCGTTGAAGGCTTCGTTCGTCCAGTAATCGTATGCAGATCCATGATATTGGTTGGTGCCCGATCTCATGGTGTAGCTCAAAACGGCGCCAGTAGACTGACCGTATTCGGCTGCATAGTTGCTGGTTTGTACCGCGACCTCCGAGACCGAATCCACGCTGGGCGCACCGAACGAGTAGTAGGCGTTGCCCAAGGTGTAGGTGGCATCCATGCCGTCGATCCGGATCCGTTCGCTGGCGGCCGGCGAGCCATTGATACTCATATTGGTGAGGCCGCCGTTCACGCCGGGAATCGTTAATATCACCTGCGTGGTAACACGGACGGCGCCGATCTGGCCCATGGGAAGTTCGTCGAGCCGGTCGGTCGTGACGTTGTGGCTTACGTCTCCGGTCTCGGTTTTGAGGAGCGAGGCTTCGGCGCTCACCGTCACCGACTGTGTGGAGTCGCCAATTTCGAGGGAAATGTCCACGCGCGAGGTTTGCAGCTGCTGGACCTCGATCCCCGTCCGGGTGTACTTCTTGAATCCCGTGAGGCTCACAGTGATTTCATAGGTGCCGGCGGGAAGAGCGGCGATAACGTAGTTGCCGGTAGCGCTGGTCGCGGCCGATAAGACGACGCCGGTTGCTGAGTTCTTAGCTTCGACGGGTGCGTTCGGAACCACGGCTCCCGCGGGGTCCGAAATCAAGCCAGTGATGGTGCCGCCGGTCTGCCCAAACGCAGTATGGGCGAAGGTCAATAGAAGAAGAGCTATCGCTAGCTTGGCGGATCTCATGGCACACCCCTTAAGAGAAATTGAAGCCAGTTCGGTTCTACAGTTGCGACCCCAGAGTCACGAAAAGTTTACACCCGCAGCCAACCTCCGTCAAGCCCAGCCCAGAGGCTTGGCGGGCGCTTGCCGCCGTTTCCCTTAGACGGATCGACACCAAATCCGAAGTTCGTGAAACGCCGTTTCCAGCCGGCAAAACGGAGTGCGCGGCTAGTGTCATACTTGACAAAACGACGACTCGCTCCGGCGCGGATGCTGGGACTGGATCGTGTCGTTCTAAACTTGTTTTTGGAAAGCGCTCAACAAGAGGAGAAAACTCATGCCTAAGACCAACATTGCTGTCGCCGCGGCGCTGCTGATAAGCGCCAGCGTAACCCTGGCCCAACCCCCCGGTATCACGCCCGAGATGATCTCACGTTCGCTTCCTCTCGAAGGCGCGCCGCTCGCGGTGCCTGGACCGTACAAGGTCACTTCGGAAGCCGCCTTCGGCTCACCCGGGCTTCAAGTTTATCGTCCCGCGGCACTCGAGACCTTCCCGAAGAAGGACACCCTGCCCGTGATGGTATGGGGCAACGGCGGTTGCGCGATTGACAGTACGCGCTATGGGGGCTTTCTGACGACCATCGCCTCGCACGGCTTCCTGGTGATGGGTACGGTCCCTCAGGAAGGCGCGGCGCGACGCCAGGAAACCGCCGATGACGTGCGTACCGCGATCGATTGGGCCGCCAAGGAAAATGCACGAACAGACTCACCGCTGAAGGGAAAGATCGCTTTGGATAAGGTCGCTGTCATGGGTCAGTCGTGCGGAGGATTTCTCTCGATCACGCTCGGCGCCGATCCGCGCGTCAAGACCATCGGCGTATTCAACTCGGGCATAACCAATACGCCTCCGGCCGAAGCGCAGGGCAAAGCCAAGGGCAAGGGCGGCGGCTCCCCGCAACCCGGTGCGGAAGCGCTAACCAAGCTGCACGGACCCGTGCTGCTCATCAATGGCCATGAACCCGACTTCGCCATGCCCTGGTCGGTAGCGACGCTTGAGGCGATCAACAACCTCCCGGTGTTCTACGGCGCCCGGCACAACGCCGGCCACACCGCGACTGTCTTTCATCCCGGTGGCGGCGAGTTCGCCAATGTCGCCTCCAACTGGCTCAGCTGGACCTTCAAGGGCGACAAGAAAGCCGGCCAGATGTTCGTGGGCAAGAACTGCGGCCTTTGCACGAATTCGAACTGGGACGTGAAAACGAAGGGGCTCAAATGAACTCGCGGATCGCGGCTACGGCAGTCGCGGTCTGCGCTGTAGCTGTTGTCTCCGCGCAGAGTCCAGCGTCTTCTTTTCCACGCGGCGGCAGCCAGCAGAGCTGGCAGAATCCCGGATTGAGGAACGTGCTCGCGAAGTGCAAGAATCCGCCTCAGCCGTTCTCGATTCCGATCGCTAACCAGCCGGCGAACGCGGAGGCGGCGGCTCCGGCCCTTCCACCCACGGCCGCGATTCCCGGCGTGCTCGCCGCAGGGCAGTCATGGAAGGTCGTCTGGTCGTGGGAAGGCAATAACGTTGACGGCCCCATAGCCGGCGACAACGGCACCGTATTGTTCGCGAACAACGACGCGAGCAACGTGATGCAACTCGACCCTTCGACTGGCCTCGCCAAGATCGTCCACCGCGACACGAACACCGGTGGCGCGGTCTCGCGCAGCAAGAACGGCGCACTGTTCGTGGCGGAACGCGGACTCGGCTCGGCCATCGAACAGCTAGAGCCTCAGCGGAAGATGCTGGCGAATTCGTTCCATGGCGAACCGCTTGAATGCGTCGGTGGCGTCGTGAACGATTTGGCGGCCGATGCGCGCGGTGGCGTGTACTTCTCGGTTACCGGCGCCACGGGGAGCGGAGTGTTCTACGCCGATTCGAAAGGCGTCGTGTCCCAGTATGGGAAGGATGTTCCACTCGCCAACGGAATAATCCTCAGTCCGGATGAAAGGACGCTCTACGTCACCAACGGCGCGGTGGTGTACGCGTTCGACGTGAAGCCTGATGGCTCGCTGACCAATCAGCGCGAGTTCGGCAGACTTCGGGGCGGTGAGGGCGGCGACGGTTCGGCCGTGGATCAGCAGGGCCGCGTCTATGTTGCGACCGGCAAGTCAGTGGATGTCTTCGCGCCAGACGGCAAGTTCGTCGGCAGCATCCCAGCGGCGCAGGGAACGCACGGCACGTTCTTCGGCGGACGCGACAAGAGGACGCTCTTCGGCATTGTGTTTTACGGCGGATGGGGAACGCCCAGCGCGCGCAACCGCATCATCGCAATTCCGACTATCGCGCAGGGTTATACCGGACGAGCGAAGTAATTGCAGGCGGAGTTCGGTGATCGCATCGAAGCTTTAGCGAAACATCGCGCCCATTGCGGTCCATTCGGTCATGAAGCTCGCCAACAGCGATTGTTGATTCAACGAGAAACCATCGAAGGTCAACGGTGGAATTTCTTCCGCAACGAGTCTGGGCGGTAATAGTGACATGCCGGCTGCATTGACTACCGCATCCACCTTCGAGACCGCCAACGCCAGGGAGATCTTGCCGAACCCAGCCGGACAGTTGTCCGGCTCGTGATGATGGGCCGCCGCCGCGCGGATCGATTCTCCCAACCCCCAGTAGTCCACTGCCATCGCGGACAATTCCGCATGATCGGTTTGGAGCAGAAGGCGCTCGGTTTCAAGAACCGAGCCGTCTCTCACAGCCGCGGCTGTCAGGATGGCTTCGTACTCCTGTGGCAAGGCCACCGCGATCACCAGTTTGCCGACGTCGTGGAACAGACCGGCCAGAAACGCGTCCTCCGCGTCCTCAATCGGCACCTGGTCCGCTAGCAGCTCCATTAACAGACCGGTGGCCACCGAGTGGAGGTTGAACCGCGTGATGGAGAAACTCGGAGCGATTTTGTGCCGTCCGAAAAGGTTTGAAATCGACCGGGCAAGGGCAAACTTCCGCACCGTTCCAAGACCGACCATCGCAATCGCATGGGATATGGAACTGATTTGTTGTGCGCGGCCGAATGCCGCGGAATTGGCGATGGAGAGAATTTGCGCCGAGAGAAGAGGATCCCGTTCAATCAAGACGGCCAGTTCGTGAACTTCGCAGTGACGCCGGGCAAGGCGGCCAAGGAGTTGGGCGGCCGTGGGTGACAATGCCGGCACGCGGGCCATGCTCAAAAGGGCCTGCTTGCGCGAATTGCCTCTCCTATCCATAATAAGGGACGCTATCCCCCCTCTTCATATCGTAGACAAGTCTCGATATTCGACAATACTTTGCGAAATCGCAATCGAAACCGCGTCTTGGAGTCTAAGTTAGATTCGCGGAGGCGCGTCAGGTGGATTTTGCGCTACCGATCCAATGGCGGAGCGCACCGGCCCGAAGCCGGTGCGCTACAGGACTAGAACTGGAACCGCGCAACAAGCTGGCCGCTTCGCGGTGCCGCCCCGGTGCCGAGAGCGTTGAAGGAGCCGCCGTTTACCCAGTTCACATACCCGAAGCCGGAGGATAGCAGTCCGGGGGTGCCGCTCAAGGTGTTCGCGCGGCCCGTGGGCGTGGTGATGGTCACGGTTGGAGCGGCAAAACCAGCTCCAATCGACGGCAATGAGTAAAACGTGCGATTGAAAACGTTCTGGAATTCCGCACGGATCTGGAGGCGGTACTTCCCTTCCTTCCCGATCGGGAACATGCGTCCGAAGGCGATGCTCTCGGAGGGCTGCCGCTGCCAGCGGAAATCGTTGAAGTAAGGAGCTGATGCTCCAAACGTGCCGTACGGCGGTTCTACCCAGGCATTCGTATTCAGTACCAATTGCTTGGTTGGATCGAACTTGGAATTCGGATCCACGTTGAACAGAGGCTGGCCGGCCACCCGGTTCAGGAACGTGAAACCGCCGCCCCAGATGGCGGGATTGTTAGACGGTCCCCGAGCCAGGTTATCCAAGAGGTTGTTTGCGGAGGGCGGGCTGGGAAGTATCTGGCCGCTGCGGTAACTCATGACGCCGCCGAACGTCCAGTCCCGCACGGCCCAAGACAGCGCTTTGAGCGCGTTGTGATCGCCCGGCAACTTGGGGGTCGTGTAGTTGAAGGAAATGGTCAATGTTTGTGGCTGGCTGAAACCCGAAATTTGCTTGTTCAGCGACTTGTTGTAAACGTCATTGATCAGCGGCGCGGACGGCGTGACGTAGGATGTATTGGAGTTGGTGCCATTGGTCAACTCTTTCTGCCACGCGTAGGCCAGCTGCACGTTCAGGCCATGCGAAAGCCGCTTGGTTGCTTTGATCTGCAGTGAATCGTACCAGGTGTTTCCGTTGGGCGGCCCCAGAAAAGGAGGGATGCCGTTCCACTGCGGGTAATCCCGAAGTGCCTGTTTCAAAGGCTGCGCCACCGGGAATCCCGGGTAGACGCTATTGGGATTGGCCAGCCACGGGAAGCGGGCAATGACCAAGGGCGAACTGATGGGAGTGTTGAGAAGAGCCGTGTCGGTCCGGTTGGTTACATCGATCTTATACCGCGACATCAAGACGTCCGGCGTAAGCGCGTTGTAGTTCAGGGGAGACAGCAGCGGCGCTACAAACCAGGCGCTGCGATTCCCTACGTAGGAAGCATCCACCACCAGGTCGCGCATGACCTCCCGCTGGAAGCCCAGGCTCCATTGGAAAATCCGCGGCAGACGGCCGGCGTTCGGAGCGATGGAGACGAACGGCGAGGCCGGAGGAACCACCAGGGGCGATTGCGACGCCGGGAATGGGAACAGCGGATCGAAGTCCGGCCAAGTGACGGGCTTGTTCCCGAAGCGGTTGCCGGGAGCGTACGGATTCCCGTCTTTCATGAGGCCCGCGGCAATTCCATAGCCCGGCGAGGACACACTGTAGAAGTCCCCCGCGCTACTGTTCAGCCCGGCTTGATCCGAAACAGAACCGTAGGAAATAGACCCGCCTGCGCGAAACACCGTTTTGGGCGTGATTTGATACGCGACTCCGATGTGCGGACCGACGGCGTAGGGGTAAGCAGAAGCGAAATGGCACTTGCAGGTGGCCTCATACTGCACCGTGCCAGGCCGTCCGCCGATCGCCAGATTCGGTTTATCGAACGCAGCGCTTTGCATGCGGCCGTATTGTTCCTTCCAAAGGATGGCGTAATCCCAGCGCAGTCCGTAATCCAAGGTTAGCTTACGAGTGATTTTCCAATTGTCCTGAATGTACATCCCGTAGGAGTGCGTGCCCAGGCGCGGACGCGCCACGATCGCTAACGCCACGTTGTTCGGCTGGCCGAGGAAAAAGCTGGCGTATCCGAATCCACTGCTGGCCGTGTTCGAAAAGGGCTGGCCGAATTGCGCCGGATCGGCGGTTTGCTGCTGCAGGAATCCCATTTGTCCATTGGCGCGGCTGGCGTTCACGCTTTGAATCCCTTCATATACGGCGGTCGCGCCCAGCTTGAACGTGTGGTTTGCCTTGACCCAGGTCGCGCTGGCGTTGAATGTCGGCTTGGTATCGTAGGCCTCTGGAGTGAGAGTGAACGCCGCGCTGGTATTGGTGACAGGAAATCCGCCGCCACCGTTCCAGCCCCCGCCCAGCGTGCTCGACATGCCGGCTAGATACGGGAAGTAAGACGCCGCAAAGGGAAGGCCCTGGGGAAACAGCTTGTTCGCTGCCTGATCGTACGCGACGGAGTCCTGGGGGTTGCTCGTACGCAGAATCCCGGCGCCCAAATGGATCAGCAGTGTCGGCGTAGCGCTATAGTCCCAGTTCAGGCGCACGGTGTGAGATAGAGCGTTCTGAGGCTGGGTTGCGGTAAACGCTTGCGGAAAGCCGTTGTTCTGGGGCGAGAAGGTCCTGGTCTCCGAAAAGTAGCCGGATAGCTTCATCCTGTCGTTCAGGCTGTGATCGATCTTGAAGGAGGGGATGGTCGTGTGGCGGTAATTCGAGTAGGTCGGAGGAGTGTAGTTGAACAAACCCGGCGCGTTCGGCTGGGGAAGCATATCTTGAATGATCTTCGCCGTGGGATCCATGCGGGTTGCATCGATCTTGTTGCCCGGAAACGGGTCTCGCACGGTGATGCCGTTTACGACCCGCGTGGTACTCGGGTCGAAGACCTGATTGAGGCAAATCTGACTATTGACGGGGTCGACGGTGGGTGCGACCGTCGCGCAATTGCCAGTAAGGGCCGCGCTGAAGTCCCCGGCTCTTTGCGCTGCCGTCGGCATGATCGCAACCGTATTGCTGATATTCGCGGCCTGGCGGAACTGTTCAAAGTTAAAGAAGAAGAAACTCTTGTCCTGGCCGTTGTAGACCTTGGGTATCTTGATCGGCCCGCCCACCGTGAAACCATAGTCGTTCTGCCGGATCGGGTTGCGGACGTGCTGTCCGGCCTTGAGCGGGGTGGCAGTAAAACCTGCGTCCGTGAAAGGCAGACCCGCATTCAAGGCTTCGTTCACAAAATAGTCGTACGCACTCGCATGCAACTGGTTGGTACCGGATTTCATCGTGTAGTTGAAGTAGCCGCCACCTGCCTGCCCATACTCGGCGGTGGAATTGCTGGTTTGGATGGCGACCTCCTGGATCGCGTCCATGCCCGCCTGGCTGATCTGGTTTTGCTGCTTGAAGAAGCCGTTGGTGGCGTCCTGGCCTTCGATGTTGATGGACTGCGAGTTGGAAGGCATCCTATTAATGCGCATGACCGAATCCGTGGTCATCCGCGAGCCTGGCAACAGCCCGACGGCGGCCAGGGGGTTGCGGATATTTCCCAGGCTGTTCGCGGTTCCGATACCGGTAGCCGGCGTCAGCGTGAGAATGGGCAGGTTGTCCATGGCTTCGGTCGGGACGTTGTGGCTGATATCCCCGCCTTCGGTCTTGAGCAGCGGCGTGGCCTCGGTTACGGTCACGCTTTCCGTGGCCGCTCCGACCTCCAGAGTGGCGTCGACACGAAGCGTGCTGGCAACTTCCACCACCAAACCCGACCGGACGAACTTCTTGAAGCCCTGCACCGTGACGGCCAACTGATAGGGACCAGCTGGCAGCTGAGAAATGGTGTAGTTGCCGGTGGCCGAACTGGCGACCTGGGAAACGCTGCCGGTGGCGACGTTCCTGGCTTCGATTGCCGCATTGGCGATCACCGCGCCAGCCGGATCCGAAATTGTCCCCGTAATCGTGCCGCGGTCGCTCTGAGCAAAAGCTGCGAACGTAGTAACCAGCAGACAAAATGTAAGTGAAAGAAAGCGCATAGTAGCCTCCCTGCCAAAATTTGAGTTCACCCTTAGTCACCCAAGCGTCACCCAAGATGGAGCGAACTCCCATCCCCGCAGTGCGCCTAATTGGGAGAAAGCATATGCCCTTCGCGCCTGAGTGTCAAGGGTGGTGCGAAAACTGTGTCGTGAGCACGTTAGTTGTCCGGTCTAGACCCTAGAAGCGGAGCTGACGACAGCCCGGTGCAGAGACGGCAAGTTGGATCGTACTTCCGCATGCGCAAAATTGCCGCCGCGCACACTCCATCGCAGCGGAATTGAGAAACGCCACAAGATCGGACTCCGGAGTGAGTCTCTGCGGATTCAGGCCAAGAAATGGCGGCCGGGCTTAGCCTCCGAAGACCCTTCCGGAAAGCAGAAAACAGGTATGCTTGGTAGGATATTTCCAGAAGACGGAAAAGGAGTTCGCGATGAATCGTCGATTTTCAGTCGTGGCGCTTGCCGCAACACTCGGATTCGTGAGTTTCCCGACACAGGGACAGGCGCCTCCGCCCACTGCAGATCCCTATGCGAATAACCCGGACGCGGGAAAGACGCAGTTCCCGCTCGCGGCGCCGGCTGGCAAGGACTCCGGCGCAATCTCGAAAGCGCCCGCGGGCGCCGTCAATCAGGGAATGCTCGATCCGGCCAAGTGGAAATACGGGCCGGCGTTCGACGCTCCGCCTAATTCCAAGATCTGGAATCCGGTGATGATTAAGATGATGAAGGGCGAGAAAGTGACCGGCGGCACGGTGTTTAGTACCGACAGCCCGGAAACTTATTGCGCGATGGCCAATGCCGGTTATGACTTCATCTGGACCGAGATGCAGCATGACTCGCGCGACTGGGAAGCGGTGGGGCGCATGTGGAAGGCGTGTCCGCACGCGAAAGCGGTCCCCGGTGTGCGGGTGGCCTACACGGATGAACGCGAAATCCAGCACGCCATGGATCTCGGTGCACTGGTGCTGGTGGTTCCCACGGTGCGCTCCGCCGAAGAGGGTAAAGAAGCCAGAGACTGGACGATGTTTCCACCCCTCGGCAAGCGCAGCCAGGGTGGCGGGCAGGCCTTCGATCCGGAGGTGTGGGGCGGCGTTCCTGGCGGCTATCGCAATACGATCAACGACAACGTCGTGCTGATCGAGATGATCGAGACGCTGGATGGCGCGGTGGCGGCGCGTGAAATCGCCTCGATTCCAGGGGTGACCGCTCTCTTTGCGGCCAGCGGAGATCTGGGCAATTTCTCGGGTTACCGGCAAGGAACACCCGACTACGAGAGGCTGATCAACGTCGTGCACGACGCGGCGATTGGTGCGGGCAAGCGTCTGTGCGGTCCCTTCGCCTGGCGCGACCGGCCTGATTTCACCTGCTTCCAGAACGCCAGCGAAACCGCTGCCATCGCCCGCGGGGTTGCGGCCGAACTCGGGCCGCTCAAGGACACGCAAGGCAAGCCTGAAGTCGGACCTTACGCCCCGAAGAAGTAGAGCGCGCCCCTCTAGTGCGGGACTGCCCGTTTGAGCTTCTTTCGGACCACCCGATTCCACCACACCACCGCCCCGGTCACCACCATGGCGGCGGGCGCGAGTCCGAACACGGCCCAAAGCAACTTCGTAGTGAAATCGCACAGTCCGGGACCGCGGCAGGGAATCCCGATGCCGTTAATGCGTCCGAAATGTAAGTAGGCGAGCCAGTAGATAACCTGGTCGACGATGCGCGTCCGTGTGTTGCCGTCCGTGATCGGCTCGATTCGGTCGGCCAGGTCCTGGAACATCTCCGGATTGCTGAGGTAGACGCCGCTTAGTGCAAATACCAAAGTAAACCCAAGGGTCCAGAAGCCGATCGACTTGTGCAAATCCCAGGTAAAGCGTTGCCACCCCACGTCCCGTCGAAGAGTAAGGCCTTGTCGCCAGGTCTTGATCCCTGGCCACCAAACAACCATTCCCGTCAATGCGATCACCACCAGCAGGAGCGCGCCGTAGCCATTCACCAGGCGACCGGTTTTCCCGCCCAACAGATCATCGTGTAGCTCGAGAAGTTTGGAAACCAGCCGGATGCCCAACGGAACCGCGTCGCCTAGATCTGCTCCCGTATACGGATTGAACAAGCGATCTTTAAGTTTGCCGCCGGCCTTGAGGGTAATGCTGACGGCTTGATCGGGATTCTGCACCAGACCGAAGCTGAGAACCGTATATCCCGGATAGACCCGTGTTGCGGCCCGCTTTAATTGGTCATCGGTTAACCGTGGACCCGACTCGGCCACAATGATCGGATCGTGGGTCGCAGCCCTGTAAAGCTCATTGCGATAGACCAGAATGCTGCCGGTCACGCTGACCAAGAGGACATACAGGCTGAGGCCGATCCCGCTCCACAGGTGAAGCTGAAAGATCGCCTTGCGCAGCCATAGGGTCTGCGGCTGCCTAACCCATCGCTGCCAATACGTCAACATGGTCTTCGGTGCTTGGCTAACGCCAGGTTTGATCGAATGGCTACACAAGCTTCTGTCGCGAGAGCGGCAGCTCGCGGATGCGCTTCCCCGTGGCTGCAAAGATGGCATTGCAAAGCGCGGGAGCAAACGGCGGGACGCCCGGTTCTCCGACTCCTGCCGGCGGAGCGTCGGTTTCCACAATATAGACGTGGGTTTCGAGGGGCGCTTCGTTCATGCGCACCACCGGATAGTTATTAAAGTTGCCCTGATCGATCTTGCCGGCAGTGGCGGTAATTTCACCCATGAGAGCCAGCGAAGCACCGAACACGGCCGCGCCCTCGAACTGCGACCGAACGCGATCCGGACTGACGATCATGCCGGCATCCACGGCGGTATCCACCCGAGGGATAGATATCTTCCCCTCCGGGCTGACCGCGACTTCGACCACAGTGGCGATGTAGCTCAGAAAACTGCGGTGCGCGGCGATGCCTAGCGCGTGGCCCTTGGGAAGCTTGCGCTTGCCCCAGCCGGATTTCTCGGCAGCCAGTTCGATCACTTTGCGTAAACGTCCAGCATCCACCGGATACTTTTCGATCGGACCCATGTTGGGGTAGTCCACGCCTTGGGCCTTCAGGTCTACCAAACGAGGCGGGCCAATCAGCTCCAGCAAATAGTCCTTCGAATCCCGGCCCGCAGCGTGAGCCAGTTCGTCGGCGAAGGAGCATACCGCGAAGGCGTGATAAATGTTCGCCACCGAACGCAGCCATCCGATGCGCACGTGATTCACGGCTTCGCCGTTTTCAACCCGGTGATTGGCGATATCGTAAGGCGTATCGGTGAAGCCCATGCCCAACTCGGCAGCGCTACCGGATTTCACGTCCGGTCCGAAAGTAGAAAATATGGAAGGGAATGCGGAACGCTGCAGCCAGGCCACCGGTTTTCCCTTTTGATCGACGCCGGCTTTCATATACATGGCCGCTACAGCGTGATAGTAGTCGAAGTGGATGTCGTCTTCGCGGGTCCACACGACTTTGACCGGCTTGCCGAGCTGCTTCGACAAAATGGCGGCTTCAGCGCAGTAGTCCGGTTTCGACTTGCGCCCGAATCCGCCGCCCAAAAGGGTGACGTTGCAGATCACATTCTTCTTGTCGATACCTACCGCGGCTGCGACGGTATCCTGCACGGCCTGCGGATTCTGCGTGGGCGCCCACAGCGTGCACTTGCCATTCCGGAAGTCGGCGACGGCTACCAGGGGCTCCATCGCCGCGTGGGCGAGGTGCGGAACATAGTATTCCGCTTCCAAAGTCTTGGCCGAGGCAGCGAAGCCCTTATCGACGTCGCCAACATTCCGGACAACCATTCCCGGCTTGCGCACCGTCGCCTGCAACTGCTTCTTGTATTCCGAGGACGAGTAGCTGGCGTTCGGACCCGGATCCCAGGTGATCTTCAACTTCTTGCGCCCCTGAAACGCGGCCCAGGTACTGTCGGCGATGACGGCGACGCCGCCCAGGGGCTGGAAGCCATGCGGACCCTTGAAGCCAGGGATCTCCGCAGTGCGGGACACGCCGGCGACCTGGAGGGCTTCCTTATCGTCGAAGGACACGAGCTTTCCGCCCAGCACGGGCGGGTGCTCGATGGACGCGTAGACCATGCCGTCGACTTTCACATCCATTCCGAAAACAGCCTTACCGTGCGTGATATCCGCGAGGTCGTAGACCGAAATATCTTTCCCGATGTAGCGGTATTCCGATTTCTTCTTGAAGACAAGCTTGGACTTGTCGGGGACCGGAAGCTTGGCAGCGGTGGCCGCAAGCTCTCCGTAGCCGAGTTTCTTTCCGCTGGCTGCGTGGACTACCTGGTGCAGAGTTGCCTTGCACTCGGAAACCGGGACTTTCCACGTGTTGGCGGCAGCCTGCTCCAGCATGAGACGAGCCGAGGCGCCACATTCCTGCATCACACCGAAGAAGTCGCGGACGGAGTGCGAGCCGTCGGTGTTCTGGTCGCCGTATTTCTCGTCGCCGATCGCTTGCTCGATTTTTACGCGCTTCCAATCGGCTTCCATCTCGTCGGCCAGGATGAGAGGGACCATGGTGCGGCTGCTGGTTCCCATTTCCGAACGATGGGCGACGATCAGCACCGTTCCGTCGGCCTTGATGCCCACGAACATATTGGGCGAAAATGCGGCGGTTTCAAGGGCGGCCAAGGCGCGGGTTGGAAGAATCCGCGCGCCGAGCACCAGTGCGCCCGCTCCGAAAGCCTGACGAAGGAAACCGCGGCGGCTGGAGTTCTGGATGGTATTCATGCCTTCTCCTTCGCGGCCATGTGAATCGCGGCGCGAATGCGCTGGTAGGTGCCGCACCGGCAAATGTTGCCCGACATCCCCTCGTCGATATCTTTATCCGTGGGTTTAGGCTTGGTCTTCAGCAGCGAAGCAGCCTGCATGATCTGGCCCACCTGACAATACCCGCACTGGGGAACGTTCAAGGCGGCCCAAGCCTTCTGCAGCGGATGACCGCCGCTGCCACTGCCAGAAGAGCCCAGGCCTTCGATAGTGGTGATCTCCTTGCCCACCGCGCCCCGGACCGGAGTCACGCAGGAACGAATGGCGACGCCATCCTGATGCACGGTGCAGGCGCCGCACTGGCCGATGCCGCAACCGAATTTCGATCCCGTGAGTCCGGCTACATCCCGCAGGTACCACAGCAAAGGCATGTCGGGATCGCCGTCGAACTGGCGCTGTGAGCCATTGATTTTAAGTGTGATCATGGTCAGTTTTCTCGAACTGTTCTTCAGCATACTCCAAACTTCGAATTTGGCAACAACGATAATGCATGCAAAGAGTTGCGACGTGGGCAAAGACGCTTCGACCGATCGACAGGGGCCGCGAGGATTCCGGGATGTGTGGCCACGACGGCGTCTTTGGAAGGACACGCCTAGCCCGTCCAACCGAACTACCTGAGAATCGATATTTGCCGTGCGGCATACACAAAATCGCACTTTTGTATGCAAACCCCTTGCTTGGCACCCCAAAGTTCGATAGACTGGCGCGGACTCGTTGGTTGGGGAAAATTAATGAAAACCACTTTTCGGAACCTCGCTCCAGTTCTTTCTCTGCTTTTGATTGTCTCGACGGCTGCCACGCTGCGGGGACAAACCGCTCTTGCGACCATCACCGGCACGGTCAACGATCCGACCGGGGCGGTCGTCGCAAACGCTCCGATTTCGGTCAAGAATCTGGAAAACGGACAGGTCTTCACGGCCGCCAGCTCCGCTACGGGAAACTACACTGTTTCGCAGTTGCCGATCGGCGACTACGACCTTACCGTGGCAGTGGCGGGATTCAAGACATACTCCCACACCAAGTTCCACTTGGCGGCGAGCCAGACCATGCGCGAGGATATATCGCTCGCCGTGGGTAACACCACGGAATCGGTCACGGTTACCGCAGAGTCCTCGCTGCTCAAAACCGAGACCAGCGAACTGTCCCAGAACGTCACGCTGTCACAATTGAATAACTTGCCGATTCTGATCGTCGGCGCAACCGGCGAGGGCATCCGCGATCCGTTCCAAGCGGTCCGGCTCGTCCCCGGAATCCGCTATGCGGCGGGCGCGAATATCGGCTCCGGCGGCGCTCCCGCCGTTGTAACCACGATGGTGGTCAACGGAACGCCGGCGAACACATACGGGACGCGCCTGGACGGCATGACCATGAACCCTACCAGTCCCCGGCTGCTTGGCGCCCAGATGCAGACCCAGCCATCCGTGGATTCGCTCGAAGAAGTGGCGATTCAGACCAGCAATTTTGCCGCTGAGTTCGGAGCGGCCGGCGGCGCGATGGTCAACATGGTTACAAAGAGCGGAACCAATGCGTTCCATGGCGGCGCGTATGATTACGCCACCAATGAGGCCTTGAACGCCCACCAGCCGTACCTGGGTACCCGCAACAAAGTCCACCAACACGACTGGGGCTTCACGTTTGGCGGTCCTGTCCGGATTCCAAAGCTCTACAACGGTACCAATAAGACTTTCTTTTTCTGGAGCTACGAGCAGTTTGATCAAAAGGGCGCCGTTGTTGCAAGTTCCAGCGTCCCCACTCCAGCCTATCGTTCCGGCGACTTCAGTAACCTGATCACGGCGGAGAACCGGCTGGTCACCACTGCGACCGGTCCGGCGCTGGACGCGCTCGGCCGCCAGATCCAGAGTGGCACGATCTTCGATCCAGCCACGCAAACTGTCGTCAACGGCAAGAATAACCGTGATCCGTTCGTGGGCAATAAGTTCCCCACAAGCCGCTTCGACCCGATCTCCGCCAAAGTCCTGGCTTTAATTCCTAATCCCCAGGGCGTGAATTTCGCCAAGGGGCTCGTTAGCAATAACTTCACCGGCACCTACAATACCAGCCGCAGGTCTAAGATCCCATCGATCAAGATCGACCAGAATCTCGGAGCCAAAGGCCGCGTATCGTTCTACTTTCAGAGAACCAATACCTCCACGCCTCGGACCACTGCCGGAGCCGATCCATTTCCGGATTTGATCACCACCGGTGCGACCTCAGATTCTTCCGGTAGAACTGTTCGCCTCAATTACGATTACTCTGCGACATCGCGTCTATTGCTCCACATCGGCGTGGGTTGGAACGACAGCTTCTTCCAGCTCGAGGCGCCGGTGAGCAACTTCGACGCTTTCAAGGTACTGGGTCTGAGCGGACAGAACGAGGCCCGTTATTTCCCGAGGGTTACAGCCGGTGTAAATGCAAACGATCAGATCGGCGGATTGTCCTCGTTGGGTACGAATTTCCCGACCTTGAATTTGGAGCGGCGCCCCACGGGGACCGTCTCCGCCAACTACGTAAAGGGCGGGCACACCTTCAAACTGGGCGCGGAATACCGTTTAGAGAAATTTCCGAGCTACGTCCGCACCTCCGGTCTCGGCAATACCTCCACGAATACCACGGGGACCTACAACTTCGACGCGAATTGGACCCAACAGCCCTCGCTTCAGGGTGTGACTACGAACCAAGGGTTCCAGGGCTTTCAGTTTGCCTCCTTCCTGTTGGGCGGCATGAGCGGGAACTCCTCGGTGGCGGTCACGGGGTTGAGTACCAGCAAATCCCAAACCGGCCTGTACTTCCAGGACACCTGGAAAATCACCCGTAAATTGACGCTGGACTACGGTCTGCGCTGGGATTATGGGACCTACGCCAAGGAGCAGTATGGACGTAACGGCTCGGTTGGTCTCGCGGTCCCCAATCCTTCCGCATCCGGACGGTTGGGGGGAACCCAGTATGAGGCCATCTGCAAGTGCAATTTCGCAGGGAACTACCCGTATGCCATCGGACCGCGGCTGGGCGTAGCTTACCAGATTGACAGAAAGACCGTACTGCGCGCCGGTTGGGGCGTGGTTTACAACTCGACCTCGACCGCGTCCGGCGCTACGAGCGCCTTTGCCTCTTCCACCACATTTCCTACGAATTCAGGCCAGATTACTGGCCTGTTCAAAGACGGCATGCCAGCCAGCGTCCATGCCGTGTGGCCCTCATTTGACCCTGCCTCCGGTCAGGGCGTGGGCTCGGTCATCGCTATGCCCACTCTCCTCGACGTAAGCGCCGGCCGTCCGGCCCGGCTGGTCCAGTGGAA
>Ga0105245_10002236_pt1 | contig 17525 bp, 20 predicted proteins | sample KBSM54metaG_FD_81523 | JGI IMG/M metagenome (GOLD analysis project Ga0105245, IMG submission 81523) | Miscanthus rhizosphere microbial communities from Kellogg Biological Station, Michigan, USA - KBS M5-4 metaG | ecosystem: Host-associated > Plants > Roots > Rhizosphere > Soil | place...
CAACGCGCTGCAGACGCCCGCCGGCTCGACCGACACGCTCGGCAATCAGGTGTCCGAGATCATCACCAACGATCTCAAGAATAGCGGCCTGTTCGCGCCGCTTTCGAAGGACCAGCTCAAACCCGTCAGTTTCCCGCAGGTGTCCGCTCCCGATTATGGCGCTTGGCTGCCCACGGGCGCGCAGGCCTTGGTGCAGGGTTTCGTTCAGGCCAATGGCGACGGCACGCTTACCGTCGGCTGCTACCTCTATGACGTATTTGCCAAGAGCGAGATGGCGCGCCAGGGCTTTGTGGTGAAGCCGGCCGAATGGCGGCGTGGCGCGCATAAATGCGCCGACACGATCTATTCGCGGCTGACGGGCGAGGGCCCCTATTTCGACAGTCAGGTAGTCTACGTCTCGGAAACGGGACCGAAGAAAAACCGCACCAAGCGGCTCGCGATCATGGATCAGGACGGAGCCAGCCACCGCTTCATTACCAACGGCCAGAGCCTGGTGCTGACGCCGCGTTTCGCACCCAATCGCCAGACCGTGGTGTTCATGTCGTTCGAGAACGATCAGCCGCGCGTCTACGTCTATGACGTGGGGTCGGGGCGGAAGCGGCTGGTGGTCGATCAGCCTTACACGACGTTCGCGCCGCGTTTCTCGCCCGATGGCCGTTCTATCCTCTTCTCGATGATCGTGAACGGCAATTGCGACGTCTATCGCGTATCGGCGAGCGGCGGCACGCCGGTTCGGCTCACCACTTCGCCTGGGATCGACACCGGCGGTTCCTATTCGCCCGACGGCAGCAAGATCGTGTTCGAAAGCGATCGGTCGGGCACGCAGCAGCTCTACGTGATGAATGCCGACGGTTCGGGCCAGCGCAGGATCAGCTTTGGCGGCGGACGCTATGCGACGCCCGTGTGGAGCCCGCGCGGCGATCTGATCGCCTATACCCATCTTGGCGGCGGTTTCTCGGTCGGCGTGATGGGCACGGACGGCTCTGGCGCCAAGGATCTGACCAACGGCTGGCAAGACGAAGGCCCTACATGGGCGCCCAACGGCCGCGTGCTGATGTTCTTCCGTACCGCCAAGGGATCCGGCAAGGCCGATCTCTGGTCGGTCGACCTTACCGGCGTTAATGAGCGCCCCATTCCCACCCCGCTGGATGGATCGGATCCGGCCTGGGGACCGTTACTTCCCTGAACCGATACGCTTGATCCACATCAACAGAAGGAATGCACCATGAACAAGACGGCCACGCTGTTGGCGACCGCAGCCCTGATCGGACTTGCCGGCTGCGCCAAGAAGCCGCCCAAACAGCTTCCTCCGGCGCCGCCCTCGCAGACCACGACGACTACCACGACCACGCCACCGCCGATCACCGAAAATAATGGGCCGACCCCGGGTTCGCGCGCCGATTTCGTGGCGCAGGCGGGCAGCGACACCGTGCATTTCGCGACCGACAGCTCGGATATCGATCAGGAGGCGAATGCTATCCTGGCAAAGCAGGCGGCCTGGCTCGCCAAATATCCCAATGTGCGGGTCACGGTCGAAGGCCATTGCGACGAGCGCGGCACCCGCGAGTACAACCTTGCTTTGGGCGATCGTCGCGCGAATTCGGCCAAGAATTTCCTCGTCAATGCCGGCGTCAACGCCGCGCGTATCAGCGTGATCAGCTATGGCAAGGAACGCCCGGTCGCGACCGGATCGGACGAGGAATCCTGGGCACAGAACCGCCGCGCCGTATCGGTGGTGCCGCAATAGGCTGCGATAAATTCTCTCCAGCTTTTGCTGGGGAGGGGGACCAGCCGGAGGCTGGTGGAGGGGCATAGTACCGGATTTTCCCCTCCGCCACCGCTTCGCGGCGATCCCCCTCCCCACGAAATCGTGGGGAGGATCTTAACGTTCCGTCATCAGCACATGGTCGCGCAACGCCCGCGCATCGTGGAGCGCGTTGTGCGGGACCTGGCTGTTGCGTGCGGTCGAGAAACCGGGCGTGCGCAGGAAGTGGAAGCGCAAATTGGCAAGGTCGACAATCTGCGCGTCGCTCGTCTGGATAAGACGGCAGAATAGCGCGATATCCTCCGGCCAATCGCAGACGATCTCCGGATCCGGATCGGTGCCGAGATAGGCGGCGATGTCGTGCGCCGCCGCGACCGGGTCGAGCTCATTATAGAGTAATGGCGGCACGCTGCGCACATAGGGCATTACGTGTTTCGCGACCCAGGGCAGCGGCTCTTCGGCCAGCGGCACGACCACATAATATTCCTGGTCACCCTCCTCGGGCACGAGCGCGAGGCTGATGAGGCGGCCGCCGAACCCGTTATATTCGGTGTCGAGGAAGTAGCGCATCAGCTGCGCTTCTGTTTCGGAGGATGCGCGATCTCGGGATGATTGCCGTCCAGAGCCTCGTCGAGGAGACGGGCGAGGCGGATGCCACCTTTGCCGACCTGCAGGCGCAATGCCGGGATCAGTTCAACGATCTTCGCCTGATCCATCTCGACCTTCGCGGGGGCAGGCTTGGCACAGGGATCGGCGATCACGCTGCCATACACGGTCGTCTTCGCAATCTCCCAGCTTTCGCGGCTCCAATCCTGGATGCTTCCCGCGGAGAGTTCAGCGCGCCGACCGGTTGAGATATCGGACAGGATGCCGTCCGCACCAGCAGGCGGTGTCGAGATGGCACGATCGGCAAGTAGGCCGTCCCAGATCGAATGGAGATTGGTGCGGGAGATCACGCCATAGCTGGCCTTGACCTTGTTACCGCCTTGGTCGCCGTCATGCTCGGCGCCGTGCAGGGGCTGGTGCAGGTCGCCGACGAAATGGACGAGGAAGGCCAGCGCCATCAGCCTGTCCCGCGCCGGCAATTCGCGGTCGGCGATCATGCGTTGCGCGCGTGCGATCTGCGCCGAGACGCAATTGCCGCCGGCGCACGGTTCCTTGAGGTCGAACTGCTTGCAGATGTCGACGTCCTGGAAATGCCAGGCAAAGGCATAAGAGAAGCGGTCTCCGAGCGTCTTGATGCAGTCGGGCCAGACCGAGGCCTCCTCGATTGTGCGCGCGGGGCAGGTCGGGGTCTCCAGCTGCTTCTGCTGTTTCAGAAGCCAGAGAATCGACTGTCTGGTTCGTGGCTTGACCAGCTTCATCGCCACTTCCGCGGTGGTCTGGTGGCCATATTCCCACCATGCGACGGCGGGAGAGGAGGCGTAGATCAGACTAAGGGCGGCGACGAGAGCCGAGAGACGGAAACGGATCATGCAGACGTCCGAACACCAGGATGACACACCGTTCGCCCTGCGCTTGTCGAAGGGCTGCTCTTTCTCTCCGACGGAAGAAAGAAAGGACAGGGCTTCGACAGGCTCAGCCCGAACGGGGAGGGGTTTCGAATGCTCTAGGCCAGCCACATGACCGCGCAAGGTCACTCGTGGCCGTAGATCGCAATTTCGGGCGCGGAATCATGCGTCTGCATCGCGCGATACATGGCTTTGGTGTTGAACGCCCAGCCGCCCGATCCATCGGGCGACACCAGGATCAGGCCGCCCTTGCCGCCAAGGTCGCCCAGTTCGTCGATCAGCGTGTCGGCACTGTCCTCGATGCCCCAGCCCGCCAGCCGCACCCGCGCGCAAATCTCGTGCGCGACGCCCAGCCGGATGAAATATTCGCCCGATCCGGTGCAGGAAACCGCCGCAGCGCGGTCGTCGGCATAGGTGCCGGCCCCGATCAGGGGTGAGTCGCCGACGCGCCCCCATTTCTTGCCGGTCAGCCCGCCGGTCGAGGTCGCGGCGGCGACATGACCCTCGCCATCAACCGCGACCGCGCCGACCGTGCCATATTTCATCGCGCTGTCGAAGGGCATGTCGGGCCGCGCCAATATCTCGTCGAGTTGGCGGCGTCGCTCGGGCGTCTCGAACCATTCCGGTTCTACGGACTCTACGCCGTGCGCGCGCCCGAAGCTGTCCGCGCCCGTGCCGGCCAGGAAGACATGCGCGCTCCGGTCCATTACCTCGCGGGCTAGCCGGATCGGGTTGCGCGTCGAGCGCACGCCCGCCACCGCGCCTGCCTCCAGATTGGCCCCGTTCATGATCGCGGCATCGCATTCGATCCGCCCCTCGGCGGTGAAGACCGACCCGCGCCCCGCATTGAAGTGCGGATCGTCCTCCATCACGACCACCGCCGCCTGCACCGCGTCGAGAGCCGCGCCGCCGTCCCGCAATATCGCGGCGCCGGCTTCCAACGCCCGGCCGAGTGCCTCGCGCGCCTCGCGCTCGCCTGTTTCTCCCAGCGTTTCGGGTGTCATGCTGCCCGCGCCGCCATGAATGACGATGGTCCAGGTCGGCGCGGGTTCAGTCATACGACCGGCTCTAGACCAGCACGGCGTTCGCGGAAACCGGCTTGGGCGCCGTCCGGCGCTTCAATCCGATCAGCGGGCGCAAAGGCTCGATCGAACGCCCGATCAGATAGAAAGCCCAGCATCCCGCCGCCGTCGCCACCACCAGGATCAGAAAGCGCTCCAGCCCCGTCGTCGGCGTGGCCAGCAGCCAATAGCCCACGACGATGATCACCGTCTGATGGATGATGTAGAAGGGGAAGACCGCCTCCGCGAGCATCGGCCGCCATTTGCTATCACGGTTCCAGTGCGTCTCGGCGAGGCCGACCAAAGCAACGATCGCGCTCCACGCCTCGGTCGAACGCGCGACCCGATAGAGCAACCCGAGCGCATAGCTCATCCGCGTGTCGCCCGGATATGCGAGCTCCGCCCAGGCCAGATAGGCCCAGCCGAGGATGGCGGCGATCGCCGCCACCTTCCACCAGCGCGCAACCGCGGCGCGAACCGCATGCGAATTGCGCAGCAACACGCCGAACAGAAATGCGCTGAAATAATCGAGATGCGCGCTCCAGTCGTTCACCAGCAAATGCGTGTCGGCCCAGCCCGGCGAGACGAAATTGTGGATCAGGAAAAAGGTCGCGATCCCGAAGGGCAGCAAGGCCGGTCCAGCCAGCACGCGCTCGGCGATGCGCTTTACGCCGGCGATCCACGCCTTGGGCAAGGTCAGCAAAGCGCCCCACACCAACGTGTAGACCAGCAGGTACACGACAAACCACAAATGCATGTAGGTCGGCATGAACACGCCGTCCAAAAGCTGCGGCCGGTAATAATCGTGCAGCAGGAAATAGCCGAAGCCATGCGGGTAGCCGTGTTGCGTGACCAGCTCTACCCAGGGCTGCGGCGTGACGATCACAGCCACGCCGAACAGCAAGGGAATGCCGAGCCGCGCCATACGCGAACGGAGGAACCTCCCGACGTTCATGCTACGCTCGATCAAGGCTGCGCTGGCGAAACCCGACACCGCGAACAAGAGCGACAGCCGCCACGGGTTGGTCAGGAACATCGGGACCACCGTCCACCCGATCGGCGCGGTCATCTTGATCGAAAAGGCCCACGGCACGAACGCCATGCCCACATGATAGAGCATGAGGAGCTGGAAGGCGCCGATCCGCAGCCAATCCATCCCATAATGCCGGCCTGCCGGCTTGCTCGTTTCCATTTGCCGTTTCTCCACTGGCGGTTGCTGGTGAAGCGGGGCTAGATCGGCGCCGGATCGGCCGGCTATCGGCGCGGGATGTCCGGCGGCAGGGTAGGGATGAGCGAAATCACGTCAGGGACGAACGGCGGGGATACCGGGGCGAGCGGCGTGCACCGCAAGCTCGCGTTCGGCATGGCGGCCACATTCCTGCTGGTCCTTGCGCTGATCACGATCGGCAATGCCGAATCGATGATCAGCGATTTCGCGGCGGCCGGAGTACATGAGACGCTGGCGCATATCTGGATCTGGCAGATCACCAGCATCCTGGCCTGGCTGTGCGTATGCGTGGCGATCTGGCGCGGTGTTGCGCGCATTCGGCCGCCGCGGTTCAGGTGGCCGACGGTGGCGATTCTGTTCGTGGCCGGGCTGCCGGTCGCGTCGGCCTGCCATATCGGGCTGATGATCGCGTTCCGCAGCCTAGCCTACGCGGCGGAGGGCGTGCGCTATCATTTCCAGGGGGATATCGCGAACCCCTATCTCTACGAATTCCGTAAGGACGTGCCGACCTATCTCCAGTTCGTGGCGCTCGCGGCCTTGTGCCAATGGCTGTTGTGCCGGGTCGGGGTGCAGGTGTCGCTGCCGGAGTTGGAGAAAGGCCGCTATCTCGCGGTCAGCGACGGAGCGGTCACGCATCAGGTTCCGATCGACGACATCGTCCAGGTCACGGCAGCCGGCAATTATGTCGAGATCGAGATTGCCGGCCGCACCTTGCTCCACCGCATCACGCTCGCGACGATCGAGAGCGAGCTTGGCGGGCGTTTCGTGCGCATCCACCGCAGCCGGCTGGTCAACCGCGACGCGATTCGCCGGATCGAGACCAACCAGTCGGGCGATTTCGAGGTTTTGTTGTCGGACGGCACTATCGCCAAGGGTAGTCGCCGTTATCGCGCCGATCTGGAACAGCGTCTTTGAACCTTCAGACTTGAGCGCCTATAAAGGCTCCATGTCCTCCGTACGCCCATGGCGCGATATCGCGCGCCGCCAATCGCGCCAGATCATGGTCGGTAACGTGCCCGTCGGGGGTGACGCGCCGATCACGGTGCAGACGATGACCAACACGCCGACCGACGACGTCCGTGCCACGATCGATCAGATCCGTCGCTGCGAGGAAGCGGGTGCGGACATCATCCGCGTCTCCTGCCCGGACGAGGCCTCGACGGCTGCGCTCAAGCAGATCGTGCGCGCGGCGCAGGTGCCGATCGTGGCGGACATTCACTTCCACTATAAGCGCGCGCTTGAGGCGGCGGACGCGGGCGCGGCCTGTCTGCGCATCAATCCGGGTAATATCGGGTCGGAAGCCCGCGTGGCCGAAGTGGTCCGCGCCGCCAAGGCGAATGGCTGTTCGATGCGGATCGGCGTCAATGCCGGCAGCCTCGAAAAGGATCTGCTCGAAAAATATGGCGAGCCCTGTCCCGAGGCGCTGGTTGAAAGCGCGCTCGACCATATCAAATTGCTCCAGGACCAGGATTTCCACGATTACAAGGTTGCGGTGAAGGCGTCCGACGTCTTCCTCGCGGTCGCGGCCTATCAGCAGCTCGCCGAGACGGTCGATTGCCCGCTCCACCTTGGCATCACCGAAGCGGGCGGCCTGATCGGCGGCACAGTCAAATCCTCGATCGGGATGGGCAGCCTGCTCTGGTACGGCATTGGCGACACGATCCGCGTCTCGCTCTCGGCCGAACCGGAGGAGGAAGTCCGCGTCGGTTTCGAGATATTGAAAGCGCTCGGCCTGCGCCAGCGCGGTGTGCGGGTCATCTCCTGCCCATCCTGCTCGCGGCAGGGTTTCGACGTGATCCGGACGGTGGAGGCGCTGGAAGCGCGGCTGACGCATATCCGCACGCCGATGTCGCTGTCGGTGCTGGGCTGCGTGGTCAACGGCCCGGGCGAGGCACGCGAGACCGATATCGGGCTTACCGGCGGCGGCAACGGCAAGCATATGGTCTATCTGTCGGGTATGACCGATCACGTTGTCCAGGACGCTGACATGATCGATCATATCGTCAAACTGGTCGAAGCGAAGGCGGCCGAGATCGAAGCCGCCAACGCCGCAGTAGCCGTGGCCGCGGAGTGATCGCGGGCTTGCGCTATCTTGGCTCCCTCCTGGCCGCACTCTCGGTGGCTTCGCCAGCTGCCAGCAAGCCTCAACACCCCACCGTCATCCTTATGATCGGCAATGACGGACAAAAATGCTTCTCGCGCTTCGAAGGCGTGCCGCACCTGCCGAAGGACTTCGATGCTGCGGTGAAGGTGCTGCATGCTAACCATCCGCACGCAAAAATTCACATCCACTTTCCCCCGGACACGCGATGGGAGTGCGTCGGTGGCCGGATGACGGCGTTGTCGAGGGCCGGCTTCAAAAACATAGGCTTTACCGCCCAGCCACCTCCGGCTGACGGACGGTAATGGCGCGTTCCGGCGGCGGAACGATCGTTCCCTTCCTCGTCGCCTGTCTCGGCATCGCGACCTTTTCGTGCATGGACGCGATCATGAAGCAGGTGTCGATCCATATCGGCGCCTATAATGCGATGCTGTGGCGCTCGATCGTCGGCCTCGCGATGAGCGCGCCTTTATTCCTGATCTGGGGCGTGAAATGGCCCGAGCGCAGCCGCGCGATCCTCCACCTCAAGCGCAGCACCGCCGCCGGTATCTCCATCCTGCTCTTTTTTTGGGGGCTCGTGCGCGTGCCGATGGCCGAAGGTGTCGCGCTGAGCTTCCTGTCGCCGATCATCGCGTTGCTGTTGGCTGCGCCGTTGTTGGGAGAAAAGGTTGGCAAAAGCGCTGTGGTCGCCTGCCTGCTCGCTTTTTCAGGCGTGATCGTCATCGTGCTGGGCAAGGCGCATGAGGGCGGCGGGCCGGCGGCCTTTCATGGGGCGATCGCCATCATCATCGGCGGTATATTCTACGCCTATAATCTGGTCCTGCTTCGCCGCTCGGCTCTGCTCGCCGGACCGATCGAGATCACTTTCTTCACCAACCTCGTCTTCGCCGGGCTCTATTTGCTCGGCAGCCCGATTGGCGCGTCCCTGTTGCCTCTGCGCTGGCTGCCGCTCATAGCCGCGGCGGCGGGGCTCGCGATCGTCTCGTCGTTGTTGCTGGCCTGGGCCTATGCCCGGGCGGAGGCGCAGCGGCTGGTGCCGGTCGAGTTCACCGCCTTCATCTGGGCCGCGATATTGGGAGCGATCGTGTTCGGGGAAAAAGTCTTGCCGCTGACAATATTGGGCGCCGCGATGATCGTCGCGGGCTGCGTGATCGCGGCCCGTGCGCACCATGCGCCGGTTCCATCGACCGAGGCCGCATCATGATCGTCCGTCGTGCAAATCCCGCGGACGTATCCGCGATCCTGCGTCTGATCATCGCGCTCGCCGTCTACGAACATGAGGCCGATGCGGTGAAGGCGACCGAGGAGTCGCTCGCAGCCAGCCTGTTCGGCGAAGACGCGCGCGTGTTCGCGCACGTCGCCGCGATTGACGGCGAAGTCGTTGGCATAGCGGTCTGGTTTCTCAATTATTCCACCTGGACGGGGAAACGGGGTATCTATCTGGAAGACCTGTTCATCAGCGAAGCGGCGCGCGGGAGTGGCGCAGGCAGGGCGCTGTTCAAGGCGTTGGCGCAAGAAGCCGATCGGCTCGACTGCCCCCGTATCGACTGGGCGGTGCTCGACTGGAACAGCAAGGCGATGGACTTTTATCGCGCGATCGGGGGGCGCCCCCAATCGGGTTGGCAGCCGTGGCGGATCGAGGGCGCTGCACTGGAGGCGCTCAAGGCATGAGCGAGGAATTGCTCGCCCGCATAGCCGCCGCGCTCGATCGGATTGCGCCGCCGCCGCCCGAAAGTGCCGACCCGCTCGCGCGCCCGGCTTATGTCTGGCGCGACGGCGCCCTGCAGGTCGCGCGCGCCTTCGAACCGATGCCGCTCGATCTGCTGGAGGGCATGGAGGCACAGAAGCATGCGGTGCTCGGCAATCTGCGCCGCCTCGCCAACGGGCTGCCCGCGCACGACGTGCTGCTTTGGGGCGCTCGCGGCACCGGCAAATCCGCCTTGGTCAAGGCCGCGGTCGGCCAGGTGCAGCGGGAAAGCGGGGCGATAGCGCTGGTCGAGGTCGCGGGTGACGGCCTTGCGGGCCTACCCCACTTGTTCGCCGCATTGGCCGACGTGCCACGCGCCTTCGCCTTGTTCATCGACGATCTGGGATTTGCCGAACCGAGCGAAGCCCCGCGTCTTTTGCGTTCGGTGCTGGAAGGGGGGGCGGAGGCGCGGCCCGCCAACGCGCGGCTGCACGTCACCGCCAATCGCCGTCACATCGTACCGCGCGACCTGGCGGAGCAGGAAAGCGCGATCAATCCGCGCGATGCCGCCGACGACAAGCTCGCACTGGCAGACCGGTTCGGCCTGAGCCTCGGCTTTCATGTCGTCGATCAGCCCACCTATGTCGCGATAGTCACGGGCTATGCGCGCGCTTACGGGCTCAGCTTCGATCCGCACGAAGCGATCGCCTGGGCTACTCAGCGCGGCGGCCGTTCGGGCCGCGTCGCCTGGCAATATGTCGTCGAGCTAGCGGGCCAGCAGGGCAAGAGCCTTTCAGGCTGATCGGAACGCCCTCCTCGGCGGCGCGTTCGGCGCGACATCAAGAGGAGGATTGAATGTCGGACGAAACCAAGGAAGTCGTGGTCGAAAAGACCGGCGTAAATGTGGCTGCGATCATTGTCGCCATTACCCTGCTGATCGCGGTCCTCGCGGGGCTGCGATATTTCGGCATGATCTAGGCCTCGCCACCGATCCTGAGCGTGACGTCTCGGATCCGGCCCAGCATTTCGCTGAACGCGGCGACCTCCTTTGGGTCGAAGCTCGCGAATATTTGTCGTTCGAGTTCCAGAGCTTTGGGCGCAACCTGATCATATAGGTCGTGCCCGGCTTTAGTGAGGTGCAGGCTCTGCGAACGCCGGTCGCTGGCATGGGGCTGCCGTTCTACCAGGCTGCGATCGACCAGTGCGATGGTCGCACGGCTTACCGTGACCTTGTCCATGCGCGTGCGGCGGCCAACCTGCTGCTGCGTGATGCCATCGTCCTCGCCGATGACGGCGATCAGCCGCCATTCCGGGATCGTGAGCCCAAACAAGGCCTGATAGCTGCCTGCGATCGCGTCGCTCACCACGTTGGACGTGACCGATAGAAGATAGGGGATGAATGCGTCGAGACGCAGCGAAACGTCGGTCATGAACGTTGGTAACATTTGACACCATCCGCGCAAAGATGCATTAGATGGTATCAATTGATACTATTTCTCGGACATCTGATCATGACGCAGGATTCCAACAATCCGCTCCAGAATCCTTTGGGCCTCAACGGCTTCGAGTTCGTCGAATTCACGTCACCCGATCCGGAGGCGATGGGGCGCCAGTTCGAGCAGATGGGCTTCGTCGCCAGCCACCGTCACCCCACCAAGAATATCACGCGCTACAAGCAGGGACGCATCAACCTGATGCTCAACCGCGACGCCGCCGGCCGGGTCGCCGATTTCCGCAATGAACATGGCGCGTCCGCCAGTGCGATGGCGTTCCGCGTCGCCGATCCGGAAGCCGCCTTGCTGTGGGCGCTCGCGAATGGCGGCAAGCCGACCGAGGAGGACGATACCGTCATCCAGGGGATTGGCGGCTCCTATCTCTATTTCATCCAGGACGGCATCGACCTCTATGAGGGTTGGGCCGAATTTCCCGGCTGGCAGGACGCCGAAGCCAGCAATAATGTCGGGCTCGATCTGCTCGATCACCTGACCCACAATGTGAAGCGTGGGCAGATGCGGGTCTGGTCCGAATTCTACAAGACTTTGTTCGGCTTCGAGGAGCAGAAATATTTCGACATCAAGGGCAAGGCGACCGGCCTGTTCAGCCAGGCGATGATCGCGCCCGACCGCGCGATCCGCATCCCGCTGAACGAGAGCCAGGATGACAAGAGCCAGATCGAGGAATTCATCAAGGATTATAATGGCGAGGGCATCCAGCATCTCGCGCTGACCACGGACAATATCTACGACACGGTGGAAAGGCTGCGCGCGCGCGGCGTGCGCCTGCAGGATACGATCGAGACCTATTACGAGCTGGTCGACAAGCGTGTGCCCGGCCATGGTGAGGATCTCGAGCGCCTTCGGAAGAACCGCATCCTGATCGACGGCAATGTCGGCGATGAGGGTATCCTGCTGCAGATCTTCACCGAGAATATGTTCGGCCCGATCTTCTTCGAGATCATCCAGCGCAAGGGCAATGAGGGCTTCGGAAACGGCAATTTCCAGGCGCTCTACGAGTCGATCGAGCTCGACCAGATCCGCCGCGGGGTGATCACGGTCGACGAATAATGGATTCGTCATGCCGGGCTTGTTCCGGCATCCACTTGGAGGTTGTGGGCTGGCTTCACGGTGGATCCCGGAACAAGTCCGGGGTGACGTGGACCACAAAGACAACGGGCGGGTACAATGACGGAATATCAAACCGGCTTCGGCAACCATTTCGCGAGCGAAGCGGTGACCGGCGCGCTCCCCGTAAGCCAGAATTCGCCGCAGAAGGTACCGTTCGGTCTCTATGCAGAGCAGCTTTCGGGCACCGCCTTCACCGCGCCGCGTGCCGAGAATAAGCGATCCTGGCTCTATCGCCTGCGCCCGACAGCAAGCCACAAGCCCTTCCAGCCATACCACGGTGCCGCCTTGCTTCGTTCGGCGCCGTTCGACGAATTGCCGCCGACGCCAAACCGCCTGCGCTGGGATTCGCCGGACTTGCCTGAAGCGCCGACCGACTTCGTCGATGGGCTTGTGACCTATGGTGGCAATGGCGACGTCGCGGCCGGCACGGGGCTGGGTATCCATCTTTATGCGGCAAACCGCTCGATGGGGCGCCGCGCCTTCCAGAATGCCGATGGCGAGATGCTGATCGTGCCGCAGCAAGGGATCCTCACCATCGTGACCGAACTCGGCCGGTTCGAGATCGCGCCGCTCCAGATCGCGCTTATCCCGCGCGGGCTTCGTTTCAGGGTCGAGCTTGCGGGCCCGTCACGCGGCTATATCGCCGAGAATTATGGCTTGCCGTTCAGGCTGCCCGATCTGGGCCCGATCGGCGCGAACGGTCTCGCCAATCCGCGCGACTTCGAGACACCCGTCGCCTGGTATGAGGACAAGGACGAGGCTCACGAGGTCGTCCAGAAGTTTCAGGGACGGCTGTGGACCACCACGCTCGATCATTCGCCGTTCGATGTGGTCGCCTGGCACGGTAATCTTGCGCCGTGGCGTTATGACCTGACCCGCTTCAACACGATCAATACGGTCAGCTTCGACCATCCCGATCCATCGATTTTCACCGTGCTGACCTCGCCCAGCGAGCATCTCGGCACCGCCAATTGCGATTTCGTGATCTTCCCGCCGCGCTGGATGGTGGCCGAACACACGTTCCGTCCGCCCTGGTTCCACCGCAACGTGATGAGCGAGTATATGGGGCTGATCAAGGGCGCTTATGATGCGAAGGAAGGCGGCTTCGCGCCCGGCGGCGCCAGCCTGCACAATCAGATGGCGGGCCATGGCCCCGACCGCGCCTCCTACGAGAAAGCCGTAGCGGCCGAGCTCAAACCCCACAAGATCGAAGGGACGATGGCCTTCATGTTCGAAAGTCGCTGGGTGATCCGCCCGACGCGCTGGGCGGTGGAAAGCCCGCTCTGTCAGCTCGATTATGACGATTGCTGGGCCGGCTTCGACAAGGCCCAATTGCCATGAGCGGGATTGACGAGACCCATGATTCCGAACGCCGAAGCTGGGTCGAGAGTGCCAACGGTCACCCCGAATTCCCGATCCAGAATCTGCCGCTCGGCATATTCTCGCCCGGCAATCACGCGGCGCGTCCGGGAGTCGCGATCGGCGACTCTATCCTCGATCTGGGCGGGTTGGCGGGCCTGCTGCCCGACGCGGTGGCGCACACGCTCGCGGGCAACACGCTCAACGCGCTGATGGGCCTGCCCGATGGCGACCGCGTCGCGATGCGCCGGCGTCTGTCCGCGCTGCTTTCGGACGAGACGCACCGAGCGGTGGTCGAGCCCTTGCTCTATCGCGTCGACGAATGCGCGCTGCACCTGCCAGCGGCGATCGGGGATTATACCGACTTCTATGTCGGCATTCATCACGCGACCAATGTGGGCGCACTATTCCGGCCCGACAATCCCTTGCTACCTAACTACAAATATGTGCCGATCGGCTATCACGGCCGCGCGTCGTCGGTGCGGCCATCGGGCGTGCCGGTGGTGCGGCCCAACGGCCAGCGCAAGGGGCCCAACGAGGCCGAACCTAGCTTCGGCCCGGCGCGCCGGCTGGATTATGAGATGGAGCTTGGCATCTGGGTGGGGCAGGGCAATGCGCTCGGCTACTCCATCCCGATCGGCGAGGCTGACCGGCATATCGCGGGCTATTGCCTGCTCAACGACTGGTCCGCGCGCGACGTGCAGGCGTGGGAGTATCAGCCGCTCGGGCCGTTCCTGGCCAAGAACTTCCATACCACCATCTCGCCCTGGGTCGTGACCGCCGAGGCGCTGGCGCCGTTCCGCGTCCCTCAGCCAGCGCGCGCCGAGGGCGATCCGGCGCCGTTGCCGTACCTGTTCGACCAGGCCGACCAGAAAAACGGGGCCTTTGCGCTGGAGCTGGAGGTGGGGATATCGACGGCAGCGATGCGCGAGCAGGGCCTTGCTCCCTTCACGCTCAGCTGCGGATCGGCCACCGACATGTATTGGACGATGGCACAGATCGTGACGCACCATGCTTCCAACGGCTGCAACCTCCAGCCGGGCGACCTGATCGGCACCGGCACCATCTCCGGCCCCGCCAAGGGCGCGTTCGGCAGCCTGCTCGAAATCAGCAGAGGCGGAGCCGACCCGATCGCGTTGCCGACTGGAGAGACGCGCACCTTCCTGGAGGACGGCGACGAAGTGACCTTGCGCGCGGTCGCAAAAGCGGAAGGGCGCGTTCCCATCGGTTTCGGAGCGTGCAGCGCGGTGATATTGCCCGCTTTATGAGCGATATCCTCTTCCACGGTTATTGGCGGTCGAGCGCGGCCTATCGGGTGCGGATCGCGCTCAATCTGAAGGGGCTCGATTACGAGGAGGTCGATCATGACCTGCGCAGTGGAGCGCAGCTGGATCCCGCCTATAAGGAGATCGCCCCGGCCGGGCTGGTGCCCGCGATCGAGCATGACGGCCATGCTTATGTCCAGAGCCTCGCCATCCTCGAATGGCTGGAAGAGCGCTGGCCCGAGCCGGCCTTGTTGCCCAAGTCCTTGAACGAGCGTGCGATCGTGCGGGGCATGGCCCTTACGATCGCAGCCGATATCCACCCCCTCAACAACCTGCGGATATTGAAATACCTCAAAAGCGAACTTGATGGCACGCAGGAGCAGATTGATGCCTGGATCGGACATTGGATCCACGAGGGCTTTGCCGCGCTGGAGGTTCTGATCGATCGGCATGGCGAAGGGTTCGCGTTCGGATCGACGCCGACGATTGCAGATTGTTTTCTTGTTCCTCAGGTGTTTAACGCTGAACGCTTTAACGTGGATTTAAGTAGTTTCCCAGGGATTCGCGCCGCCGCCGGGGCAGCGCGCGCACTCCCGGCGTTCGCCACGGCGCACCCCGACCGCCAACCCGGTGCCGAAACCGCGTGACCTCGGGCGACCGGCTCGTCGAAACTCCGCCTGGCGTCCGCCTCGCCGCGCTTGACGACATTGCCGACGGCAGTGCCCGCAATTTCGTGCTGCAGATGAAGGCGGGCCGCTTTCACGGTTTCGTCGTGCGCAAGGGACCCCAGGTCTTCGGTTATCGCGACCGCTGTCCGCACATGGGCCTGCCGCTTGCGCAGGAGCTTGACCGCTATCTGACGTCCGGCGGGGAGTTGATCCTCTGTTCTTGGCACGGCGCCTTGTTCGATACCGCAAGCGGACATTGTGTCGGCGGCCCGTGCGTTGGGGCGAGGTTATGGACCTGGCCCGTAGCGATCGTGGACGGTGTGATTCGCACCGCCTGACCGGCCCTGCGAAGGGTTTTGCATATCATGGCGTTTTATCCTCGACGGGGAAGTCGGAGTGACGTGACGCTGGCGAGCGCGGAAACTGTGTCGGAGCCCGATGACGTGGCGCTGGTTAAGGCGATCGCGCGTGGCGACGCGTCCGCATTCCGCCTGCTGATCGAGCGGCATGCCTCCCCGCTGCACCGGCTCGCCTACCGGATGCTGGGCGATGCGAGCGAGGCGGAGGATGTGACGCAGGAGACCTTGCTGCGATTGTGGGATCATGCCCCTGCCTGGACACCGCAGGGCGGAGGGCTGCCGGCCTGGTTGCGCCGCATCACATCGAATCTCTGCCTCGATCGGCTGCGCCGCCGCGCCCGGTTGAGCGACGCACCGCCACCCGACCGGATCGATGAAACACCCTCGGCCGATGCGCGCTTCGATTCGCACCGCCTGTCCGATGTCGCGCAATCGGCGCTCCAGGCTCTGTCCGATCGCCAGCGGGCGGCGGTAGTGCTGACTTACTATGAGCAACTCAGCAACATGGCGGCCGCGGACGTGCTGGGGATCAAAGTCAAGGCGTTCGAATCCCTGCTGGTACGGGCGCGGAGCGCGCTCAAGGCGCGCGTCGCCGCCGCCGGCATTTCGGCCGCCGATCTGGTAGAGGGCGCATGACCCGGCCCGACTCACTCGACGATATGCAGCTCGACCAGCTGCTTGGAGCGCATCGGGCGCCGCCGCTGCCGGCCGATTTCGCGCAACGCGTTGCGGCCGAGGCGATGCGCGAGGATCGCACGCTGAGCCTGCCGCCATTTCCACCGCAGACGCGTCGCGTTCATCGGCCCTGGGCACGGCGCGGGCTGGTGGCCGGCCTGGTAGCGGTCAACCTGATCGTGGCGAGCGCAATTGCGGCCACGTTCAGCGGTCATTTCCCGGCCCTGCAGCATGTCGCAGCAACGATGGCGCGTGTGCTGCATATTCCGCGCCATCATGCCACCCCGTATCCGCCGCATATGGCGCACGACGCCCCTCGACATCGTGAAGCCGCTATCGTCGCGCCGCCGCCTGCGCCGCCGGAAGCAATTACGCCGGCCCAGATATTCACCGAGCGCCACCCGCTACTGACGATGCGGCGGGAAGGCCTGCTGCCGTCGCGTCCTTTGGCACAGCAGCGCAGTGCGATCCTGTTCGCAGAACGGCATCCGCTTGCCGCGCATGCTTTGATGCATCGTGCGCGCATGCGTGCGCTGCGTGCGGCCGACGCGGTCCAACCCGCGCCGTTACGCGAGGAACGGCCGGCCCTGGGTAGGATGCCCGCGGAAAAGCCCGCAATTGCCGATACGCTCCGCACTAAAGCACAGGCTGGCCTCCGGGCCCGATTGGATGACCGGGCGGCTTTCGAGCGAGAGCGGCGCGAACTCGAACAGCGCGCCAATGCCGAATGGCCGGCGAAACCAGCGGAAGCGCGGGAAAAGCCTGAAGAAGCGCGTGAACGGCCGCATGACCGACCGGCCGTCACCGAAAGGAAGGCGGCCCACCCTGGTGCAGTGCATCCCAAGTGGCGTGAACGGATGAAGAGGCGCCGCCAAGGTCTTCCCGGCCAACGTCGGGCGCTCTAGCGCATGTCAAAACGGCCGCCGGAACGAACCGGCGGCCGTGCAGTCCTCCACGGATTCGCGATCAGTTGTGGCGGTCGTCGTAAATATCCTTGCTCGTCGCATTCTCCTGCTGGTTGAGCGACTTCTGGTCGGCCCGGGTGATGTGGCCATTATCGAGCTTCGCCATCCGCTGCTCCTCGCGATAGATGCCGCGGTCATCGGAACGCAGCTGATGTGCCTCCTGATGCGTGAGCTGGCCGTCGCGCACGCCGGCATTGATGCGGCGTTCCTGATTGTAGAGGCGGCCATTCACCTCCAGCAGGCGCGGATGCGCGCCG
>Ga0105245_10002239_pt1 | contig 17520 bp, 16 predicted proteins | sample KBSM54metaG_FD_81523 | JGI IMG/M metagenome (GOLD analysis project Ga0105245, IMG submission 81523) | Miscanthus rhizosphere microbial communities from Kellogg Biological Station, Michigan, USA - KBS M5-4 metaG | ecosystem: Host-associated > Plants > Roots > Rhizosphere > Soil | place...
CCCCCCGTTCTGCGAAGGGCAGATCGAAGGCTCGATCCACATGGGCCTCGGCTACGCGCTGACCGAGGAGCTGCCGTGTCCCGGCGGCATGCCCGCGACGTTCAAGCTGCTCGAGCTCGGCGCGTTGCGCGCCACCGACATGCCGCCGGTCGACGTGATCCTCGTGGAAGACCGCGAGCCCGAGGGTCCGTTCGGCGCGAAAGGCCTCGGCGAGATCGGACTCGTGCCGACCGCCGCCGCCGTCGCCGGCGCGCTCGAACAATTCGACGGCATCCGCCGCACGACGCTGCCGATGAAAGACTCGATCACCGCGAAGGCGCTGCGCGCGGGGCACCTCCGATGATCAACGCGCACACGCACATCTACTCCGCGCTGGCCCGCTTCGACATGCCGCCGCCGGAACACGAGCCGCGCGACTTCCGCGAGCTCCTCGAGCTGATCTGGTGGCGTCTCGACCGGTTGATCGACGCCCCTGCGCTGCGCGCGGCGGCGAGGCTGTACGTGGCCGAGGCGATTGAATTCGGGACCACGGCGCTGTACGACCATCATGAGTCGCCGTCGATGATCGAAGAGTCGCTCGACATCATCGCCGACGTCTGCGAAGAGCTCGGGATGCCGGCGCTCCTCTGCTACGGCGCGACGGAGCGCAACGGCGGCCGCACCGAGGCCCGGCGCGGATTGCTGGAGTGCCGGCGATTCATCGAGACGAACAAACGAAAGTTCGTGCGCGGCGCCGTCGGCCTGCACGCTGCGTTCACCGTCTCCGACGAGACGATCACCGAAGCGGGCCGGATGTGCCGCGAGCTCGACGTGCCGCTGCACGTGCACATCGCCGAGGACCCGATCGACCGCGACGCGTTCCGCCGTTTGAAGCCGGCGCTCGTCCCCGGCTCGATCCTCGCGCACGGCGTACACCTGACCGAGGATGAAGTGCGCGCGTGCGATGACCTCGGGGTGTGGCTCGTGCACAACCCGCGATCGAATCAACACAACCGCGTCGGCTACGCGCACGCGCTGCGCGTGTCGAAACGCGTCCTCCTCGGCACCGACGGCTTCCCCTCCGACATGCGCGCCGAGCTCGATTCCGTCATCCCTTCTCCCCCGCGCACGGGGGAGAAGGTGCCGCAGGCGGATGAGGGGGCGATCATCGAAGCCCAATCCCAAGCCCACAGACTCTGGCAAAAACTGCGAGGTCCCTCATGAACGTGACATTGCCCAAATTCTCCGAGCTCGCCGATCCGCGCACCATCCCCGCGTCCATCCAGAAAGAGCTGGAGCAGATCGATCCCGACACGCCGCATCCGCTGAATCTTTTCCGCGTCCACTGGTACAACTCGCGGCGCACGCGGCGGTTCGTCGACATCCCCGAACATCTCGTGCTCCCCTCCTCCCTCACCGGCGTCGACGCGAAGATCGTCGTCCTCCTCGGCAACCGCTTCCCGATGATTCACGCGCACAAAGTGCTCGCCGCGTACGCCTGCATCGCGCCGCGCATCGTGAACGGCGAGTACGACCTCGAGCGCCAGCGCGCGGTCTGGCCGTCGACCGGAAACTTCTGCCGCGGCGGCGTCGCCATCTCGCGCATCCTCGGAACGCGCAGCGTGGCGGTGCTTCCCGCCGGCATGAGCGCCGAGCGCTTTCGCTGGCTCGAAAAGTGGGTGAGCGATCCGGCCGACATCATCCGCACGCCCGGCACGGAATCGAACGTCAAGGAGATCTACGACGCCTGCGCCACGCTGGCGCGCGATCCGCGCAACGTGATCTTCAATCAGTTCGCGGAGATGGGAAATTACCTCGTGCACTACGGCTGCACCGGCCGCGCGATCGCACGTGTCGTCGATCAGCATGGCGGAAAACTGCGCGCGTTCGTCTCCGCCTCCGGCTCCGCCGGCACGCTCGCCGCCGGCGACTACCTAAAGAACCGCTACGGCAGCGCCATCGTCGCCGTGGAGGCTCTCGAATGCCCGACCCTCCTCCTCAACGGCTACGGAGAGCACAACATCCAGGGCATCGGCGACAAGCACATCCCGCTGATCCACAACGCGATGAACACCGACATGGTCGTCGCCGTCTCCGACCGCGCCACCGACGCGCTGAACCTCGTCTTCAACACGCCGGAAGGGCGCGATCTCCTCTCGTCGCGGCGCGGCGTTCCCGACGCCACGATCGCGCAGCTCGACTCGCTCGGCATCTCCTCGATCTGCAACATCGTCGCGGCGATCAAGGCGGCGAAGTACTACCGCCTCGGCGCGAACGACGTCATCACCACCATCGCCACCGACGGCGCGGAGATGTACGCGAGCGAGCGCGCCAGGCACGCGCCGCTCGATTCGATCGACGCCGCCACCGCGATCGGACAGCACCTCCTCGGCGCGTCGACCGACAACCTCCTGGAGCTGACGCAGCGCGGTCGCGAACGGATCTTCAACCTCGGCTACTTCACCTGGGTCGAGCAGCAGGGCGTTCCGCTGGCGGACTTCGACGCGCGCCGCAGCCAGAGCTACTGGCGCGACCTGCAGCGCCTCGTGCCGGCGTGGGACGCCAGGATCGAGCAGACGAGATCGCTGGTCCCCGCATGACGATGACCTGCTCCGGCTGCGGCTGGAGCGTCCCGCCGCACGAGCTCCGTCCCTTCCGCTGCCCCGACAGCGGCAGCGACGACACCGATCACGTGCTCGTCCGCAGGATCGACGACGGCGCGATCGACGACGATCCCGATCCCTTCATCCGCTACCGCCGGCGGATGCACATCAGTCAAGGTGTTGACGATCGTCAATACATTGACGTCGTGCGGCGCCTGGAGGATCGGATCGAAAAAGTCGACGGCCGCCGCTTCACGATCACGCCGTTTGTGGAGCACGGCGGTTTCTGGATCAAAGACGAAACGCACAACGTCGCCGGCTCCCACAAGGCGCGCCACCTGATGGGCGTCCTGATCTGGCTCGAGTTGCATGGCATCGGCGCGCCGCTGGCCATCGCCTCGTGCGGCAACGCGGCGTACGCGGCGTCGATCCTCGGCCGCGCCACCCATCGCCGGCTCGATGTCTACGTCCCGGCCGGCGCCAACACCGATCGCATCGAGGCCAACATCATCCGCTGCCAGCGCCGCACCGGCGAGCGCGGCGATCCCGCCTACCTCCGCTTCCGCGAGGCCGTGGCTCGAGGCGCGCTGCCGTTCACCTGTCAGGGGAACGAGAACGGACTGGTCATCGAAGGCGGCTCGACCCTCGGCTGGGAGATGCGCGAGCAGAACCCGAACATCGAGAGGATCTTTATCCAGACCGGCGGCGGCGCGCTGGCCAGTGCCGTGATCGCCGCGTATCCCGGTCCGCGGATTCACGCCGTACAGACGCACGCCTCGCCGCTCGCCCGCGCCTGGGAGCTGGTGCAACGGCACGGCCTCGACTACGCCATCCACCACCGCTCCGCATTCATGTGGCCGTGGGAAACGGAGCCGGTCAGCGTCGCCGGCGGCATCCTCGACGACGAGACCTACGACTGGGTCGCCGTCATCCGCGGCATGCTCGCCTCAGGCGGCTGGCCGGTGACGGTTTCCGAGGAACAGCTCATCGAGGCCAATCGCATCGCGGGACCGGGCGTGAGCGCGACCGGTTCGGCGGGACTGGCCGGCGCAATGGCGCTGCCGGGCGAGGAAACGACGGCGGTGTTGTTCACGGGATGACGCACGCACGGAGAGGGCCCGGGGTACCATGCCGGAAGGGAGGCATCAATGATTGCTGAATTCCGCGGATTCCTTACCAAGACCAACGCGCTGGCGCTGGCGGTCGGCGTCATCATCGGCGCGGCGGTCGGAAACATCGTCTCCGCCCTCGCCGCGGACCTCCTCATGCCGATCATCGGCCTCGTCCTCCCCGGCGGCGGCTGGCGCGAAGCGAAGATCGTCCTCCAGACCAGCACCGACGCCGCCGGCAAAGTCACCGAAAACGCCATCCTCTACGGCCACTTCCTCGGCACATTCATCGATTTCATCATCATTTCCCTTGTCCTCTTCCTCATCATCAAGGCGCTCGTCCGCCCCGCCCCGGTAACCGCGCCGGAACCGGTGAAGACGTGTCCCGAGTGTCTGGAGGTCGTGCCTCAGGCCGCGCGGCGCTGCCGGGCGTGTACGGCGACGATCGGGTAGCGTGTCCATGCAGCCGCCTCGCCTCGATCGCGCCGATGTGCGCCTTCGTCCGCTTCGGTCGCACGATGCGGAGTCCTGGTTCGCGTACCTGTCAGATCCGCGCGTGACTGAGTTGACGAGCTACGACATACGGCACGTTTCAGACGTCTCCTCAATGATTGCGGGTTACGTAGCCGCGTATGAAGACGGTCAGTTTCCGCGCTGGGCAATCGCCCGGCAGAGTGACGACATGCTCATCGGCACTTGTGGCTTTCATACGTGGTCGGTCAAAGACAAGCGCGCAGAGCTCGGGTACGACCTGTCGCCTGAATATTGGAATCGCGGCATCGCCACACATGCGCTCGCAGCCACTCTTCATTCCGCGTTCGCCACGACGGACCTGAACAGGGCCGAAGCACTGGTCATGGTCGAAAACATCGCCTCGCAGCATGTTCTCGAGAAGTGCGGCTTCCACAAAGAGGGCCGCCTGCGGCAACTTCGCAACTGCCGCGGCGTGTTCCGCGACTTCTACATCTACAGCCGCCTTCGGGAAACAGACGCCGGGCAGGAACATCCCGTCCCGTGAAACGGAGATTCACATGAGAAAGCTCAAAATCATCGAACACATCTCGCTGGACGGCGTGATCCAGAACTCCGGCGAAGATGATTTCCCCTATGGCGACTGGACCGCGCGCTATCGCACTCCCGCCGGCCGGGAGGCGGTCATGGCCGCGCACGGCGAGAGCTTCGATCTGCTGCTTGGCCGTCGCACATACGACATGTGGTCCGGCTACTGGCCAAAAGCGCCGGGCAGCCCGATCGCGGACCGCCTCAATGCGGCAACGAAATACGTCGCTACACACCGTCCCGAAAGTCTCGAATGGGGCCCGTTCGAGGGTCTTGGACCGGACCTCGCCGAGGGCGTCCGCCGCATCAAGTCGCAGGACGGTCCGAACCTCATCCTCTCGGGCAGCTCCACGCTGACATCGACGCTGCTCGAACATGGGCTCGCGGATGAACTCCTGCTGATCGTCTATCCGGTCCTGTTGTGCACGGGGAAGCGCTTCTTCGCGGAGGGAACCCCGGCATGCTCATTCGAGGTCGTCAGCACACAAGCAATGCCGTCCGGCGTCATCCTCAGTGCTTACAAGTTCGCCGGGCCTTTGAAGGCGGGATAGTTCTAAGTTCGTGCTTCTGAGGCGAGTCAGGCCGCCGATTGGCGACGAGGGGCCACCGATACGAAGTGAGTACAGGACAAGAAATCGATTGAGATCGGTAGTTTAAGCGGCAACTTGAACTCGCGCGTATAGAGTTTCTGGCGCAATATCTGCCCCATTGGGCCAGACTATCGTACCGATTTCAGCATTGACGCGTACCTGCCTGAAGTACTCTGGATCGCGAAGAGGCTCGAAGACCGGACCGCGCAGCGATGCGGTAAGGTCGACCTCCCCTGCCGTCCCATCTTCAAACTTGAGCCATACCGTGTAGTCGCCTCTGTACCGAACTTCGACCACATCTATGAGGTCCATCAGTCCTACTCCAAGGGTTGAATGTTATTCGGTTTCTTACCTTCGGACAGCAGTTGCCAGTTTTCGGCAAGATCTTCCCCGTGCATCTCGACAGGCCCCAGGAGCGCGACGGGCGGGCCGTGGAACGAGCAAACTGTCATTCATGCCGTCCGCCTAACAGTTCAGTGGTTAAGCGGCACGGCCAGGGCCCTCGTGCCGAAGCCAGAGCGGCGCGCGGTGCGTCTGCATGTGAGGCGAGCGAATGCGCGCCGCGTGACGCCGTGCGGTCTTGACTCTCATGAGCCGGCTCGGCCGGCGTGCCAGCTTCTGTGGCGAGTTGGGCCGCCGCATTCTTTCTTGAGCTCGTCCTTCTCGGCTATGCTTGCAATCCTAAGGCAGGCCGATGCCGAACTCGATGGACACCTTCGCTCGCGATTGCCTTGAGAGGCTGGAGAGTTCCGGCCTCTCGCCGAAACGACGTATGTACGAACCTCGTGAAACCGTTATCGACCCAGCGAACTCGAGCCCCACGCGTACGGGACTCCGATATGAACTGTCGCCGTATACGCTGCGGCAACTCGAAAAGATTGGGCAGGCAAGATTTGAGATCGGACGCCTGACCGCAGACGACTTTTTGGCGCCGTGGAACGCTGACGCCGCAGCGCTTTGGAACATTGCACAAAGCGTAAACGCGAGCAGTGAAATAGAGGGAGAGGAGATACCAGCCAGCAAACTTGAGTTGGCCCTGGCGGCAGCCACGAAGCCGACCGCCAGGCGCATCGACGAAGAGCTGGAGCGCCGAATGGAGGCGATTTCGTCGATCATTCGCACGTTACTCTGGGCTCTTTTCGAGCCGCCATCTGACTTCGTGAGCTTTGACTTTGTGCTCGAGGTACATCGAAGGATGTTTGCGGCAACGAGCAGCGACACGGCCGGCAGACTCAAGACGAAGCGCGTTGCCATCGAGGGTGGCGGCTACAACATAAAGACTCTTCCCCCCGAGAAGGCGGAGTTATTTCTTCGGGCGCTCTGCGAACGCGTCAACGCTGCATTGGTCGGCGATGAGCACTCCCGCCTCCTCACGATAGCCGAATTTGTATTGGATTTTCTGGCGATACATCCATTCCATGACGGCAACGGCCGCGCGGCGCGCCTACTTTCGACGTACCTACTTGAGAGATGCGGCTACCACTTTGCACGCTTTTATCCCGTGGATAACGTGATCTTAGAGCGTCGAACAGACTACTACGATGCTCTGTTTCGGGCACAGCGTCGTTGGTATCAAAACGACGAAGACTTGACGCCATGGATCGAGTTCTACACCGACGTGGTCTTCAGCCAGTACTCGCGCGCACTGCAACGCGTGAAGGACGCAAACGCGAGAGGAATAGAGTAGTTTCTCCGTCCCTTGAAGTGCCAGTCATTTCGTCTGCCCAACAAGCGCTTCGACTGCACCGCAATCGATGTATGTTCTAGCGCCGCCTTCTTTACCAACCAGATCGCCCTGTGACACGCACTCGGGCGGGGCACGGGAGAAGTGCGGCTGCGAGACTCGGTGTCGGCCTAACTCGTAACTGCATCGGCCTTGGCCGCGCAGGTGAACCTTTGATCCGTTAGCCCGGTTCTACTGCCGGCGGCTTTCTGCGCCGGCCGACTGCGTTGTGTGCGGGGAAGGTTGAGAACGTCATAGCCCGGACGGCGCAATGCCCGCCGGACCAGTCGTATTGATCACGACTACTTCCTCCGTGCGACCCGTACCTGGGAAAACACCCACTTCACGATTCCGGGCTCGGTGAACGCCCATTGCCACACGTTGTGGTCGACGCCGGGGTATTCGGTATAGAGCGGATGTCCTCCCGCTTTACGTCGTGCGGCGATGCGATCGCGGGAGATCGATACCGGGACGGTCTTGTCGGCCTCTCCATGGAAGTTCCATAGTGGCGTCTCCGGTGAGCCGGTGCCGTCGTCGAACGAGGCGCCGCCGCAGCAGATAACGGCGGCGGTAAAGAACTGTGGCCGAAAGGTGAGCATGTTCCACACACCGGCTCCGCCCATCGACTGACCGGCGACGTAAATGCGCCGCTCGTCGATGGCGGAGTCGCGACGCAGTTCGTCCACGATCTCGAGCGCCAGCCGCGCGCCTTCACCGAAACCGGCGGCCGGCCGGGCCGGTCCGTCAGCGGTGTCGGCCTGATAGTGAATCCAGCCGCGATCGGTTTGTGGCGCGAGGACATAGCACGGAAAACGCCGCTGGTTCTCCGGAAGCGCCCATGTCAGCGTCCCGAAAACATTGCCCAGCCCCAATTGCTTTTCGTTGTCGTCGCCAACGCCGCCGCTGCCGTGAAGATACAGGACCAGCGGCAGCTTCCCTTTTACCGAGGGTCTGTAGAGCCGGTACGGCATCACCCAGTCGCTCTTGTGCCGGCCCGCTTCGAACTTTCCGGCCAGACCCTCGGATCGCTTTCTGAACGAATCGATGAGCGCCATTCGTTTCGCTGACGCAGGAGATCCGGGCGCCAATGCCGGCGGCTTGACGGAGCCGCTCGCTTCGTTTGCCAGCAGCCACGTTCCTATCGAGGCCGAACCGACCAGAGAGATGGCTTCTCTTCGCGTCAATTTCATAGGACCGAGCCTAGTGCATCGTTCGCCTGGGCAGGATCAGATGCATGATCCGCGAATGCGTCTGATCAAAACCGCGTAGAAGGACACCTCTCGCCATCTTCCCCGCTTCATCGCCGGCGCCTGTCGAATCATCAGCAGTGCGATCAGCTGAAGCAGATGAGGATCGCCGGCCTCGACCACGACGTCGTCAGGGAGGTCGAAGTCGAGTGTCACCCGATCCGGCCATAATCGATCGCAGGCGCCGACAAAGCGGCTCATCACGTCAAAGAGCACGCTCCGCGATCCCGCCGGCGCGGACACTCCGACGACGCCTGTCAACCGCTGCGCGTCGTCCAGCAACGGCACGTCCGTCACACTGGCAAGAAAATCGGCTCCGTTTCGCCGGCGCACGCGAAAATCACCCGACCAGACGTCCCCCGACCGCAATGTCTCCATGATCCCGGCGGCCTGTTGCCGGGATAAATCCGAGGGCGTCACTTCGAGGATGTCCCGGCCGATCACCTCAGCGCTGGTCCAGCCGTACAGAGCCTCCGCAGACGCGCTCCACCCCGTGATCCGGCCGGGCGTATCGGTCGCGATGACGGCGTGCTGCAGGGCGTCCAGCAACTCGAAGTGGTAAAGCGGCTGTCGGTCGGCAGGAAGCATGGATCGCCTCGCAACTGCGGCGCTATCCTAGTCCATCGCCGAAGGAATTACTTCCGAGCCTCGTCCGATCCTGCTGCTGCCCGGTATGGATGGGACCGGTCTTCTCTTCGCGTCATTCGTGAGCAAGGCGCCCTGCGATACCCGGCCGATCGTCGTCCCACTGACCGCCTCTGGCTCATACGCCGAGCTGCGCGCGTCGATTACGGATTCAATGCCACAGACGGGCTCATTCACCATCGTGGCTGAATCATTTTCCGGCCCGCTCGCAATTCAACTGGCGGTCGCATGCGCGGATCGGATCGACGCGCTGGTCCTGGTGAACACCTTCGTTCTTCCGCCGCGATCGGCCGCGTTTCGCGTTCTGCCATGGTCGTTGATCCTCGCGGTTCCGCCTCCCCGCTGGGTCGTGCGCGCACTGCTGACCGGTACCGACGCGGCCCCGCAACTCGTCGACAGCGTTCGGGCGGCAATCGCGCAAACCGGCGGCGTGATCAGGGCCGCGCGTATGCGCTCGATCTTCGCCGTGAACGAAGTCGCGAACCTCAAACGCCTGCGCTGCCCCGTGCTGTATCTGCGCGGGACGGACGATCATCTCGTCACAAAGCGCAGTGGCGATGTCATCGTAAAAAACAATCCGAACGTACGCAGGCAGGACATCGCCGCACCGCATCTGCTCCTTCAGACCAGTCCTGAAGAAGCATGGAAGGCCATTGAGCGTTTCCTGCGCGACCCAACGTGACGGCTACGGCAGTCCCCGCGTCCTCCTCCGCGTGCCCGGCGCCTTCCGGATCGAGGCCGCAGGCTCGGCGCCTTGCAGCATCGTCTCCTTCTTCGCCGTGACCAGTCCGGAGATCCCTGTGATGACGTGATGGGCCGAGCGCACCGCCCCTTCCTGCCAGCCTGAGAGGTACGACACCTGGTCGCCCGCCACCCAGAAGCGCCCTTCCGACTTCAGCAGCGTCTCGGGAATGGTCTTGTCGCACGACCAGTCGTCGGCCCAGCCGCCGAGCTGCCACGGGACGTTCTGCCAGGCGATCGACAGCCCGAGCTCGATCGGCACGTGCTTGTCGAAATCGGGATGCACCTTCTTCGCTCCCTTCATCGCCTCTTCCAGCCGCTTCTGCAACGACATCTCTCCGTAGGCGCGCGCGTCATCGTCGTAGTTGTACGCGCCGGTGAGGATGCCTTTCTGCTTGAAGTACGCCCACGACGGATACCAGATCTGCGTGATCGGATCGGTGGTGTACGAAATGCCGCCGTACATTTCGTCCCGCGTCTCCCAGAAGCGGCTGTTGGTCTGCCACCCCACTTTCACGGTCGGCGCGAAACCCACGCCAGCGATGGCGGCCTTGTACGCGGGGCTGAAATTGTTGTCCTTCGTGATCGTCGCCAGGATCGGCAGCGGGATGGTGGAGATGCACCAGTCGGCGGTGATCGACGAGATGACCTGCGCCAGTCCGCCCGACGGCCGGAACGCGACCTTGACCTTCGGCTTCCCATCCTCGGTCACGTTGTCGACGTTCACCACTTCCTGGTTGTAGTAGATGAACTTCCCGACCGGCGACTTCTGCAGGAATCCATAGCGCCAGATCTGGTCCATGCCGCCGACCGGCTGGAAGAGCGTCGGCTGCCATTCGTACTCCTCCGCCTGATAGAAGCGGTCGTTCCAGAAATCGGACTTCACCAGATCGGCGAGCGTGAGCGGCTTGAGAAGCCGGCCGCAGGAGTCGATGCCGGGCTGCACGAGATAACCGGAGCGCGACGACCCGAGGTAGTCGTACTTGTCGTCCGGGTCGATGTCGCCGAAGACGGTGAGGAGGTTGAGGAACTGGTCCTTGTCCACGCCCTTCTTCGACAGCTCGGCGTTGAGAGAGCCTTTCACCACGCACTTGGCGAGAAGCTCCGAGATCCAGCCGCGCGTGTCGTTGGCGATGCGGCGGTTCGGCACGGAACGGCTGTCCCACGATCCGTCGCGCTGGAAGTAATTCGCGCGCGTCATCATGGTGTAGACCTCGAGCGGGACGCCGAAGAGCGTGCAGTAGTGAAGGATGGCGGTGTGGTGGTACGGCAGCCGGCCCGGTCCCGCGTTCAGGTAGAAGTCGGGATCGTCGTCGAACCTGCAGACCTGCTTCGTGCCGGTGATCTCCTCGATCGTGTCGCCGGTGCGCACGGTGTGGCTGCGGCCGCCGGCGCGCGAGTTGGCCTCGAGGACGATCACCTCGTAGCCGGCCTTGTTCAGCTCATACGCGGCGGTCAGTCCGGCGATGCCCGCGCCGAGGATGATGACACGCTGCCCGCGGCCGTGGTCCTGCGGCATTTCGGGCGGTCCGGCAAACGCGGCGGGGACGCGGATCATCCCCATGGCCACCATCGTCTCGTAAACGGCGGCGGCGCCGCCCGCCCGGCCGACGGCATTCAGAAAGCTGCGGCGTGTCCACCTCGGGGAGTCGCTCATCGTGACCTCCTCACGCATTGACTTTCGGGAATGCCACAAGGATAGCGGAATCAGGACGTGGGGCCGAGAGTCAGACGCATGAAGACGTTCGCCGTCTCGTACCGGATGTCGGCGGGAAGAGGCTCGTGCCGGAATCCGAGCGATTCGTAGAGCCGGATCGCCGACGTCAGCGAGGTGTGCGAAGTCAGCGTGACTTCCGTCGCGCCGGCGTCACGCGCGTAGTCGATCACGACTTCGCAGAGACGGCGTCCGAGGCCGTGTCCCCGCGCCTCCGGATCGACCGACAATTTCGCCAGCTCGAAGTGCGCCGGCGACATCCGGATCGCCGCGCAGGTGCCGATCACGGTGGAATCCTGCAGCGCGAAAAACACCTGGCCGCCGGGCTCCAGGATGTGGTGCTCGGGCTGCTGCAGATGCTCGAGATCGACCGGCTCCAGCAGGCCGTGGCCTTCGAGCCAGATGCGATTCAGGCGCTCGAAATCAGCACGGAATTCGGGGCGGAACTCGATGACTTCGATCAAGATCGCACGAGCTTAGCAGTCTATTGAGCCGGCGCAGCCGGCGCCGGCGCGAAACCGAATATCGCGTCCCGGAACGACGGTGCACGATCTTCATCATCGCGCCGTCCACCTCGTCCTTTGTGACGCCGCGGAAAACAAGACGGTGCCGGCAGTCCGTTCAATGCCGCACGGCGCGTCGATGACTGGCCGGTACGGGGATCACGGCGTTACCGATCCGCGTCACGAACACGTCATCGTTTCCGCCGCCGTATGTTCGCTGGCCCGCTCCGGCGGTGGTCGGCATATCGGGCGAATCGGTATTGCCGGTCAGATAGACGTTGCCCGCGGAATCGACGGCCATGCCTGCGGCAAAATCGGTGACGTCGCCGCCGAAGAACGTCGAATAGATCGCGGCAGAGCCGCCGGCATTGAGATGCACGGCGAAGGCGTCGTCCAGCAGCCCTTTCGTCGCCTTCATCGAGTCGACGAGCGGGAAGGTCGACGGCGAGATTCCGTCCGTCGTGCCGGCGAAATAGATGTCGCCCGAGCGAGTGACTCCGATTCCGGTGCCGGAGTCGGGGCCGATGCCGCCGTAGAACGTCGAGTAAAGAATGCCCGCCCCGTTGGGCGCGAGCTTCGTCACGAACGCGTCGGATTGCACGCCCCCGCCGACGGAGGACTTGCAGCCGCACTCGGGCTGAACGGCGGCCATGGTCGGAAAGTCGGTCGCGTAGGTATATCCGGTGACGTACGCATTTCCGGCCGCGTCGGCGGCGATGGCGTTGCCGCGATCCTCGCCTTTGCCGCCGAGATAGGTCGCATAGACGAGCGAAGTGCCTGAAGCGCTCACCTTCGCCACGAACGCGTCATTTCCCCCCGGAGCCTTGGTGATGAAGGCGCCGGTGGTGACGGGAAAATCGGTGGAATCGGTTTTCCCCGTGACGTATGCGTTGCCGTCCGGATCGACGGCGATGCCATACGCGTCATCCTGGAAACCCGAGCCGCCGAGAAACGTCGAGTAGACGAGAAAGCTACCGGCGGGATTGAGCTTGGCGACGAACGCGTCATTGCTCTTGCGCGTGGACTGAATCGCGCCGGGAAGCACCGGAAAATCGGCGGACGTCGTAAATCCCGCGACATACGCGCTGCCCGATGAATCGACGGCGATGGCCCGCACGCGATCGGTCGAATTGCCGCCGAGGAACGTGGAGTAAACGAGCGCGTTTCCCGCGGAGTTCAATTTCGTGATGAACGCGATATTGCCCGTGTTCGTGGTCTTGAGCGCGCCTGCGGTGACAGGAAAATTGGTGGAGTTCGTCTGTCCGGCGATGTACGCGTTTCCCGCGCTGTCGACGGCGATGCCGTTGCCGGTGTCGGTGAGGTCTCCGCCGAGGTATGTGGAGTAGACGACGGCACCCTTCGAGTCGAGCTTCGTGACGAATGCGTCCTGGCCAAAGCTGCCCGCCCTCGTGGTGCGGAACGCGCCCGCGTTCGTCGGGAAATTCGTGGAGGCGGTAAAGCCGGTGACATACGCATTCCCGGCCGCGTCGACGGCGATCGCATTACCGAGCTCCTGCCCGCTGCCGCCGACAAATGTGGAGTAGCCGAGCACGGGATCGATGACCAGTTCTCTGTCGCGATCGTAATCACCAATTTCGAATGTCGCCCGCCGGTCGGCGGCGATCGCGTAATGACCGTCGACCGCGTGACGCCCGTTTTCGTTCTGCTGGTAGACGACCGGTTTGTGCAGAAGAAGGTCATCTGTCGCTGTTTTGAGGAGCAAATCGCCATCGCCATTCAGGCGGACCGATTCGGCGCCGTCAAAACGAAACACGATCGATTCCGGTCGCGCGCCCGGTGCCACGATGAAGTCGTGCTCGAGCAGGCGCCCGCTTCCGTAATAGACGACGTCGATGCCGGGGTAGACCTCTGCGTATCTCACACGCGCATACCGGCTGACGTCGGTGCGCCACTGGCGCGAGTCGCTGCCGAGGAAATAGTTCGCTTTGCCGGGAAGCGGCTCGCTGACGGTGGCCGTCGCACGCGGATCGGCGCCGATCAGCCGCATGCGGAGATCGGAATCGAGCAGCCGGAGCCGGGTGCCGCCCGCCTCCACCAGAGCATCGTACCGATCGCCTCGGGCGATGAACGCCGCCTTACCCGAAGCCTCGAACGCCAGAGGCAGACGGCGATAAGCAGCCATCGCCCGGGCGCGGCCGGGCTGCGCCGCATCGACTGCGTGACGTGCGCAACCGGCGAGGGCCGCGATTGCCAGGAAGAGCGTGAGCGTGAGGTGACGGAAATGCATCATCGACCTCCTCGAATGCGCGAAGTATAGAACTACAGAGCCTCCCTGTACGACGTCGGGAAGCGCGCCAGAAACGCGATCACTAAAGGAAACTCGCGCGAGTCGACGCATTCGCCGATCTTGTGCGTGTTCTGTTCGATGCCGGGACCGATGCCGAGCATGGCGGGATAGCGGAACGCGCCGTCTGTGATCCAGCGCTTGGAGGGGGGCGGATTGTAGGTGCGGGTCGGGAATCCGACGCCGTCGGTGGAGAAAATCCAGCGCGCGACGCGCGGCGCGCGATGGGCGACCCGCTGGTACGCGTCGACCGCGGCCGTCACCGCGGGATGATTTTCCGGCGTGACCCAGCCGGGATAGATCTGCGGATTATTGAGGCGATAGCCCTTCCACGTCGGCTCGTTGTACAGCGGCGCGCGGACGTCGACCTGCAATCCATTGGCAATCGCGTTGTTTACCGACGCCAGTGAGCGGACGTCGTCCAATGCCGCATCCGGATCCTCTCCTGCCGTCAGGCGGCGGTCGAAACGGAACGTGAATCGCTCCGGCACCGCACAATCGCTCGGCGTCGACAGATTCGCCCAGCTCGCGGTGCGCGTGCCCGGCCCGAGGAATGCGTCGCGCTCGAAACCGTCCCCGTCGCGATAACGCTGCGCCGCCTCCACGATGATCGCCGCGCCGAATTCGAGCGGATTGCGTCCTTCCCACGGCATCGAGCCGTGACAGCTCTTGCCCGTGACCTCGACCTCGATCTGCATCCGTCCGCGCTGACCGCGGTAAATGCCGAGCGGACCGAGCTTCGCGCAGCCGGTGCCTTCGGTCAGGATGACCACATCCGGCACGCGATCGGGTGCGGCGTTCGGCAATTCCTCGCGCAGCAGGTACATCGGTCCGCCGCCGTCATTGTCTTCTTCGGCCACAGTGCCGTACGCCCGCACAATGACGCCCTTCAATGAGCCTTCGGCACGCGTCTCGAGCAAGACCTTCGTGGCGACGATCTGCATGACCACGCCCGCCAGTTGATCGGCGGAGCCGCGGCCCCAGACCAGGTGCTCCCACTCGCTCTCCGGCGGGAGATATCCGAGCTCGCGGCGGAGGAACTCGCGATCGACTTTCGAGCCGTCGGTCCATCCAAGGTAGGGGTCGATGCCGCCGCCGATCGCCTCGTGCCAGCGCGAGCGCAAGGCATTGACGGTGTCGGTGTGGCCGTCGAGCATGATCACGCTCTTCGTCTGCGCGTCGATGCCGTCATTGCGGTCCTGTACCACCCAGCAGAGATTGCCGAAGCCGTCGAACCAGACGTCCTCCGGCCGTTCCACCGCGCCGATGGCGACAACGGTGCGCTTCAGGTATTCGAGGCGCGGCAATTCGTGATTGGAAAGGCCGCAGCGCGGGTCCTCGTCGATGGAATCGGCGGGAATGCGGATCGCCTCTTTCAGGATGCTGACGGCCAGCGGACGATATTCCTCCGCGAGCCGCGTGATTTTCTCGTCCAGTACAGTGCGCTCGAGAATGGCGGTCATAATTCCTCCGAAATATTGGCGGCGACGCCTTTCGCCAGCGCGAGCAGCGCCATGATCACGTACACCTTCTTATTGGCTTCGCGGGCGAGCGAATAGCGGAAACGCTCCAGCACGGACGCGCTCACTTCCGCGCCGATGTCCGCCGGCAGGCAATGCATGTAAAGCGCTTTGTGCGTGAGGTTCATCCGCGTTTCGTCGCAGATCCAGGCGGTATGTTCGCGATTGCGCTCCAGTGCGCGCCTCTCGATCTGCTTCATCTCCGCGGCGTCCGCGCCTACGCGCTCGCACATCAGGTCATAAGGGCCCCAGCTCTTCGGATAAACGACGTGCGCGCCGCTGAACGCCTCGTCCATGTCGTTCGTGATGGTGAACGAGCCCGACTCGGCCGCATAGCGCGCCGCGAGCGCGGTCGATTCGGGCATCAGCTCGTAGCCGGGGGGATGCGCGAGCCGCACGTTCATGCCGAAGCGCGTCAGCAGCATGATCAGCCCCTGCGGCACCGACAACGGCTTGGCGTAGCTCGGCGAATAGGCCCAGGAAACGGCGATCGTTTTTCCCTCGAGCCCGTCGGGAAAGCGCTCGCGCAGGAACGTCAGGTCGGCGAGCGTCTGCGTCGGGTGATCGACGTCGCACTGCAGATTGATGATGGGAACGATCCGCGCTTCGCCATTGAGGCGGAGGTAATCGTCGATCCCCTTTTTCACGCCGCGCATGAACTTGTTGCCCTGGCCGAGGATGAGGTCGTGGCGGATCCCGAGGGCGTGCGCGTTCATGCCGAGCATCGCGCCGGTTTCCTCCGCCGTTTCGCCGTGGGCCACCTGCGTCGACGAGCCGTCGACGACCATCGGATGCGCGCCGAGCCTCGCGGCGGCGCCGGCCCAGCTCGATTTCGTCCGCGTCGAGTTGTCGAAAAAGAGTCCGTAATGCAGCTCGTTCGGCAGGAGATGCGTCCCCCGGCCGGTGCGGTCGAGCATTTCGAACAATTGCGCCAGGTCGCAGACCGCGGCCAGTTCGTCGCGGCTCCATTCGGAGGTCAGCAGCATGCTGCGGCCGCGCAGCAAAACGAGTGATTCGAACATCGGTGTCAGTACGGTCATGCGTTCTCCACGTTCAGGTAGTTGATGTGGGACCGATCGAAGACGGCGGCGCGCACGTCGATCGCGGCCTGCCGCGGCTCGACGTGGCCGTCGCCGAAGATGCGCGGCTTCATCCAGTTCGGCGCGCCGACGTCGGGGCAGAACGCCTCGCAATTGCCGCAGTCGTTGCAGACGTCGGCGAAACAGACGATCTGATGTTTTCTCTTCTGCTGCCCGCGCGACGGCACGCGGAAGAGCGCGTCGTTCGGACAGAGCTCGACGCAGAGGTCGCACGTCGCGCAGTCGAAGAGACCGAGGGCCGCTCCCCTCTTGCGGCGCGTGCGCGGGAGACGCTCGCGGCGATAGCGCGGATCGCGCTCCAGCTGCGCGATGTAGTCGTCGATCGTCAGCGGCTTCGCGTCTTTCATCCGCTCCGCCAGCGCCTCGGCGTATCCCTGCAACCGGCCGTACCCGCCCTGCTTGAGGAGATCGGTGCAGACGGTGACCGGACGCAATCCGAGGAGCACGGCGTCGGGGTAATTGAGACGATCGATGCCGGCGGAGAACGAGATCGGCAGCTCGGGCATCGCACGGCGGAAGCGCCGCACGAGGTACATCGCGAGCACGTGCAGCGGGCGGCCGGAGAGATACGCCAGCTTTTCGGAGCGCGGCAGGAACTCGCTTCTGTTTTCGACGACGAGCGTGTTCGTCAGCTTGATGGCGAAGCTGCGCCCGAGGCCGCGCGCGCGATCGCGCAGGCGGC
>Ga0105245_10002240_pt1 | contig 17510 bp, 18 predicted proteins | sample KBSM54metaG_FD_81523 | JGI IMG/M metagenome (GOLD analysis project Ga0105245, IMG submission 81523) | Miscanthus rhizosphere microbial communities from Kellogg Biological Station, Michigan, USA - KBS M5-4 metaG | ecosystem: Host-associated > Plants > Roots > Rhizosphere > Soil | place...
CATAGTGCGTCAGCCCCAGCAGGCCGGAAGCTGCAATGCCAAGCGCCACCGCAATCAACGGAGCTGGCGACTTCGGAAGCCACCGCTCCAGGGCTATCATCAGTAAAAGCGTGACCACTGAAAATGCCAGCGTGATTCGCGAAGTCTGCGGCAAATGCTGGATGATTGAGACGATGTCCCGAAGAAATCCTGTCTTTAGGATGTGCAGGCCGAGGAGTTTCGGCACCTGGTCCAGCACAATGACCAGTCCGATCCCCGCTTTGAAACCCGCCAGCACCGGGTCTGAAATGAAATTAGCGATGAACCCAAGCCGCAGCAGCGAGGCCGCCATTAACATGGCGCCCACCAGAACTGCCAGCGTTGCGCCCGCCGCCATCAAGGCCCCGGGTTCGCCATTGGGTGCGGCCCTGGCGATGTCAGCAGCAGTCAGAATGGAAATGGTGGTTGTGGTACTCACGCTGAGCGGTCTTGATGTGCCCAGCAGCGCGTAAATTACCATCGGAACAAACGCCGTGTAGAGGCCAACCTGGACAGGAAAACCCGCAATCGTGGCAAAGGCCATGGCTTTGGGAATGACGACGGCAGCCGCTACAAGACCGGCCATAATGTCCGCGCGCAGCCATGGCTTGTGATAATCACGCAGCCACGTGATGGCAGGAACAAAGCCGCCTTCGGGTTTCTTCATTCGTTTTCCAAATCAAACGGCCTTCAACAAGAAGGCGTAAGACCCGCAAAATTCTGGGATTTCCGCGTACCTTAAAAGTATTTTTGAGAAGGCAGAAGGGAATAACTGACAGAACTTACAGCTTTGATTGGAACACTGTTGAAAGACTCAGTTGTGTAACGCGTAGCCGATCAGGATTGCGGAGCCAACCGGTACTGCTCCAGAAACTGCAATCGTGGCACTGGAGGAAGCACACCGCACTCAGCGCCATAACGGAAAAAGAGCCGCAAGCCTTCCACGTTCTCCGCGTCGAGCGAATAATCCACGTTGTGCGTCAAGTACTCGGAAATCAGCCCGGATGAAAGGCCCAGCTTTGGCGACCATGCGGCAGCAATTGCTGGAATATGCTGAAGTCCATTATTGCGCGATTGCTGAAATACCTGCGCGATGTTCGGCTCGGCGAGGCCCTGTAACGCAGCCTTGCGCACCGCCCAGAAAGCAAAGACAAATGGACGCCCGGTCCAGCGCTTCCATTCTTCCGCCAGGTCGTAAACAAAGTAGCCGTCCGTCCGCGCCTGGAGTGCGGGATCGCCAATCAGCAATGCTGCATCATGCCACTGCAGCATCTCTTTGAGTGACGGCTTCTGCCGAGTAAAGCCCGGATCAAGGCCGACGAATTTTCTCAGGTAAATTTCCACCAGCGCCGCTGAAGTGCGGGACGAATCGTCCGTCGCCACACTGCGGATCTTGTTGATCGCAACCTTGCTCACCAGAAGAATCGACCGCACCTTGTTCTTCGCGGCAATTGCCACATCAGGCACGATGACCAGATCAGGAATCATCGTGTAGGCCGCCACGGGGATAATGCCAATATCGGCCGCCCTTTCCTTTAATTGCTCCGCGCAGCGTGAAGGGATGGTGTAACTGATCTCAAAATGCTGCCGCAGGCGATCTGCAGTTTCTCCGTTCTCAAAGTCCCACATGAGCGGAGCGGTATTCAGAAAGTTGATGGCAGAGACGCGGAGCTGCATGGAATCATTCTAGCAAGCATGGATTATTTGCTGCCCATTACTCAGGATAATGTCCGGCAACTTTGGCTGGCATCTAAGTTTTTCATGGCAATAAGAGCTATCTTTCCAACTTCGCCTGATGTAAGTCACGACATAGACATACTCTACCGTGACGGCATTTCCCGGGACTGGGTGGAGCAGCTCAGAGAAGACATGATGACCGCTTTCTCGGCTGATGAGTCATGGGGTCCACGCATGTGAACGCCTCATTGTCCTGTGCTCTCACCGCTGGTTGGACCAAAGCCGCAACGCCCACGCCAGCTTTGGCGCAATTTTTCGCGCTCTTCGGGGGTCATGCGCTCCCAGCGCTCGTCCATACGTTCCTGCATGCGGCGCCGCATGTTGGAACGACTCCCGCGAAAACCGTGGCTGCCAAAAAGGATGCGGCATAGCGCAAGAATTCCAATGGCTTGCCAGAAGGTAATCTGCCGCACGCCAAACAACATCGGCACCAGCCAGTTCCACAGGCGCATCACAATTTCGCCGCCGATGAAGACAAAAAGCGCCATCCCCAGGATCCCCGCCGGGACCATCCAAAATAATTTTCGCTTTCCCCTGGTCATATCAATCACCTCATGCTTTCAAAAATCACTTCTTCGTAAACTCGTCGTAAATGTCCTGCAACCGCTCGCGGAGATGAAGCACCGCATAGCGTTTGCGCGAAAGCAGCGTATTCACGCTCACTCCGGTTTCTTCCGCCAGTTCCTTGAAGCTGCGTCCTTCCAGTTCATGCGCGACGAACACTTCCCGCTGCTCGTCAGGCAGCTCCTCAAGCGCAAGCTCCAGCTCGTCCAGAAGCAGGTTGCGGAAGTAGAGTGCTTCCGGCCCCGCATCCGGCGAGGGCAATAGATCTTCAATCTGTAACGCTTCGCCTTCTTCGTCCTCGATCGCTGTGTCGCTGAAATTTTCCGGCTGCTTCTTGCGAAAGAGGTCGGTAATGCGATTGCGCGCCACGCGAAACAGCCAGCCAGTTACGTGCTCAATCGGCATCAGCAGGCGATTGGCTTCTACCAGCCGGTAAAAAACATCCTGAAGAACGTCCTCAGCGTCGCGCGGATCAGGCACGCGCCGGCGGATGAAGTTTCGTAGACGGGACTGCTCCCGCTTCACCACTTCGGAAATCCGCTGGTCCTGTTCGAGTGCCATGTGATCTACGCTCGCCACGACATTCCTCTACCCATGTAGACGAATGAGGAGCGCGGATATTGTAGGCGCTAACTGGCTGAGGATGATGACTGGCCCCATTGCGGGTTCCACAGTCCGCGCACTGCGAGGATGATGGAAAAAAGCGCGGTTACGCCGAGCGCGATGAGCGTCCAGACGAAGAAGAAGCCTCCGCTGGGAGCTTTGGCGACTTGGGCCCCAAGCCCCGCCCCCTTCATGTGGACGAAGGGAATACCCAATCCAAGAAGTGACCCGAGAAGGATGATGACGTACCCCGATCGCCGTCCGGCGAGCACCAGCGTGCCGTACAGCCAGATGACCAGGATGGGCACAGCAATGAGATTCGAGAGCCCTCCTTTCTCCATCCCGCGGACGATGTCGTCCGACATGTGAAACGTCGACAAGAGGATCGAGAGGAGAGACGCGATGGTTAGCAAAATGTTGGGCTTCATTTGATGTTCTCCTTGTTAGCTCTGTCTGTGCTTCGCAAGAGGCACATGATCGGCCGACAGCAGGTTTTCATCTTCTACATTGAAGCCACCACGGCACCGGCCTGCTCCCTCCACCGTTGTTCATTCACGCCATATACCACGAACCAGACGATGAGCGCTGCTGCCCCGAGGACGGCAAACATGGAAATGAAGGGGAACATACGGCCTCCGAGCGGCGGATACAAGAAGGTCAGCCAACCTAAACCTCCAACCACCGATATCGCGCCCAGGACCCGAGGCAGGAAGCTGGACTTGATAATGAGGTAGCCCGTCAGGATTGCGTAGAACCCAAAAAATACCAGGGCGATGCCGGCTCCACGGTCATTCATCTTGAGAAAGAGCAGGGCCAGCGCCTGCAACTGTTCCGCACTAAACACACTCAAGTAGTGTGCGCCTCCCAGGATGAACAAGGGAGCGATAAAAAAGACCCGGGTAAAAGTCTTGATGACGCAACCGGTAAGGCCCAGGAACGCCGCAACCAGAGAGACGCTCTTACCCGCCGGCTTAAGCAGAGCGTAGAAAAGGGCCGTAAGCGCGACCTGGCACGCCATTTCGATGAGATAGACCGCGAAAGCCAGCTGAAACAGGCCGCGGTGAGCAAGTATGTTGGTCGCCGTAGCCGCGGCATCACCACTGACCACAATCTTGGCAGTCGCAAAACCGGCAGAGAACATTCCCATCAGTATGGTGAGGAGATAAAGCACACCGGCGATCCTGGCCATCAGACGCGGCGACGTTTCTCCGGCCCCCATCCACGCAACACCGCTGCGGCTTGTGGGCTCCGGCGCGACGCGTTCTTTCGTTATGGTTGTACTCATATTCGTTTCTCCGTTTCTCCAAGCCCATCGATGGAACACGACTGCCATGTAAATCAGATGGGGCCACGATAACGGCGTATTTGAATCGTTGCGGCGACGAATACAGCCGCGACGGCCAGGCCGATCCACAAGCCCGGCTGATCAAAGAAATGGTGCGGAATAAGCATGCTCATGAAATCCGCTTTACCAGTCATTGTCATCTCAGGATCGGGTGGCCCCGTCAGGCGTACTTTCATCAAGTTGAAGAAATGCGATGTTCTGAAAGCCATCCCTTCCACGGCCCAGACCATGAAGGGCGGCAAGACGGCCCATACGAAAGGAGCGCGCGGCGCCGTGACGGAAACCAGCAGCAGCCAGGCGTACAGAGGCGCGTACCAGAGACCATGAACGGTGAGCATGTGATAAAAAAGCTCGAGCGAGAAACGAAGGAAAGACTGTTGGGTCCAAAGTGCGGCGATGTTTGCGCCGCTCCCCAGCAATACAGTACTGGCCAGCAACAGCATGATGAACTGCGTGACCAGGGCGATGGCAAAAGAGAGCACCGGGATAATGACCAGCGGAATCGCCAGCTTTGAGAGAACTGTTGTGAGATCGGAAACCGGCATCGACTTCCAGAACAGGATGCTGCGATCGCGACGTTCACCGTAGAGCGTGTCAAGCGAATAGAAGATCCCCACAACAAGAGCAATGCCCATGATCAGGGCGGCTGAGAGTTCGAAAGGCAGAGTAAAGGCTTGGTGCTGGCTCCCCGTATCAACAGGCCATACGCCATGCATGCGGTACCGCAGGTTAATTGTGCTGATTACGAAGCTGCCCAGAAAGATAGCCGCGGCGGCTAATGGTGCGGCATAGACCAGGCGGTTCTCCCACAATTCACGTCGTACGGACCAATAGAAGGACTGAGCGTAAGAGATCGTCCTGGGAACGCTTGCCTGCGAGCTGAGCGAAGCCCCCGGCATGGCGACATTTGGAGTGTTCATACTTTGGCTCCTTTCGCTTCGCCCGCATGATCGCCAACCACGGCAACAAACAGGTCCGCGATGCCGGGTGTACGCATTTCTCCAAGAGCAGAGAGTTGCGGGCGATCAGCACGATCAAACAGCATGATGCTGCGGCCAAGCACGTTGCGCTCATGAATCGGTTTGAGCGCACGCGCCGCCGCCAACTGCGCAGGCTGCACCGTCAATTCCACGTAGCGCGACTCAATCTCTTCCATGCTGCAATCGAGCACAATACGGCCACGATCCATGAACATCACGTCAGTGAGGACATTCTGGAGCTCGTCCACCTGGTGCGTGGTGACCACAATGGTGCGGTTGCGATCAAAATAATCGTTGAGCAGCGAATCATAGAATTGCTTGCGATAGAGAAGATCCAGCCCCAGCGTAGGCTCATCCAAAACCAGCAATTTTGCGTCGATGGCCATCACCAACGCGAGGTGCAGCTGCGCCACCATACCTTTGGACAGGTGCTTGACCTTGCGGTCGCGGCCGATGGTGGTGCGGGCAAGGAAACTCTCGGCCTTGGCGCGGTCGAAATGCGGATGCACACCGGCAACGTAATCGAGCGCCTGTGAGACCTTGATCCAGCGCGGCAGGATGGCGACATCCGAAATGAAGCAAACATCGCGCATGAGCTGGTCGCGCTCAGTCCAGGGATTGCGGCCCAAGACTCTCAGCTCTCCCTGATATGGAGTGAGGCCCAGAATCGCGTTGAGCGCTGTAGTCTTGCCTGCGCCGTTGGGGCCAATCATTCCCAGTATTCGGCCTTCTGCCACGCTGAAATTGACGCCATCAAGGGCGACGGTGGTCCCGAACGATTTACGGAGACCGCGAGCTTCTATGCAGGCCATAGGCTTCAGCGCTCCTCCTCTTTGGATTTGGATGGATTCGGTTCGGCGGGTTGCGATGGCGCGGCGTCCTGGGGTGCAACGCTAGAGGACGTCGAATGGGCTGCTGCGTCGCCGTTGAGAAGATCTTCCGCCTTCAGGCCAAGCCGCTGAATGGTGTCTTGGATTCGGGGCCAATCTTCCGTCAGAAATTTCTGCCGTTCACCCTGCAGCAACAGCTTGCGAGCCCCAGGATTTACGAACATTCCCAAGCCGCGCCGCGTTTCCACCAGGCCGTCATCCACCAGTTGCTGATAACCCTTGAGGACCGTGAGTGGGTTGACGCGATATTCGGCCGCGACTGTGCGCACCGAAGGCAGCGGATCGCCCTCTTTGAGCACGCCGTCCAGAATCATCGCGACGACTCGGTCGCGAAGCTGGCGGTAAATCGGCTGACTGTCATTCCATTCACGGTCCATTAGGTTTTCCAGTTACCTCTATCGGGCAGAAGCTGTTTCCTGCTTTGCGCGCTGCAAGTCCATGTGCGCGTGCATCAACTTGTCGCCCTTCATCTTGAAGGTCCAGTCTTCAGTGTGATGGTTCGCGTCAATAAAAGTGAATACCGCGTGTTCCATGTGGCCGTACTGCGTGTTGCCAGCGACGTCAAGAAAATCGAATTCCAGGGTCTTCCCATCAGGTGACGTCCGGGCCGCCATGCGGGGCCGATTTCCTGCGTCACAATAATGCGTGAGGACGAGGCGATCATTATCCAGATAGAACATGGTAACCGGATGGTCGTACTTGGTGGGATCGTCTTTTCCCGTCTCGCCCATCTCATGCACCAGCGCGTTACCGCGGGAGGTTACGCGCAGTGTGACATCGCCCATCGCGCCATTGCCAAACTCTTTCACAGGCGGATCTGTGGTGATGGAAGCGTGCCATGTGCCGGCGAGGGTTTTAAGTTGATCGAAAGATTTTTGCGCGTCAGATTTTGGTGCGCTGGATTGGGCAGCAGGCTTGTGCGCGGCAGACTGGGCAATGGCCATAGTCGACATCGACAACAGAATGAGAGGAAGCAGGGTGCGAAGCGATTTCATTTTGAATTCTCCTTCAAAGCGGCTGGATGACCGCTGCATACTGTTATAGTTAACTATAACAGTGATACATGTCAAGTGGATTCTGCCAGGTATTTGCATCTAATTGAAAATAAAGAATTTTTGCAGCAAGAATATTGAGGTTTTGCCGAAGTGAAAAAACGTCTGCGGAAAGATAGCCGCAAGTTTAGCGGGCAGTCTTCAAAGCCAGCGTTGCGGCGGTTATCGCGATGGCGATAATGATGCCGCTAAGCACGTGTCCGAGGAAGGCTATCAAGACTGCAACAATCTGGGTTCCGCGTTTGGTGGGTCGTATATCTCCGTACCCTACGGTAGTTGCGGTGATGAACGACCAATAAAAGCTATTGAACCGTGACCAGCCTTCTTTCATCCCAACGGCCTGTCCCAACAGCGTTATGAGTGCTACAAGGCTCAACAAAAGCGGAAACGTCAAAGAGAGCCCAAGCCCGAATTGCTTCAGGAACGTGAGGGTCAAACCATTGAACATGGGAGCAATTCCCCTTCCTTCTTCGCTCGTCCAGCAGAACCACGCCGAACCATCCGCGACGAGATCTGCCAAGTATTATTGGTTCCAGCAGCAAGACTGCAACCTGTTAAGGATGTCAGGGGAAACCAGCGGTCCCTAGAATGGCGCCGGCGGATACTGATTCCTTGCGCTGGAAAACCGCGGACGGCGAAGTCGCAAAGGAAGCAATCCAGCGCGCGCGTAATTACTTTGGTCACCGACCTTCGGGCTCTTACTAACTGACTCTGCTCATGGTAAAAATCTATTAACGATCTGCCATTGCCGCTTCGTCTCATCCGTCTCCCCTGACAACTTTTGTAGTTGAACCATTTCCGGACTGGATCGGAATCGGGGTGAGATGCGTGATGCGTTATTTCAAGGTTTTGGCGTCTGTTGCCGGTCTGTGCTTGCTCAGCGCGTGTGCTGGATCCAAACAAATTGGTTCTAACCAAGTTGGGGCCGCGGTCGAAACGAATAGCTCTTCTCCTGTTGCCACGCATAGTAGTGGCAGCGCGATTTCTAACGGACCTCGCGCCGCTAGGGCGCGTTCGGTCTCAGACACAACTTCTACTTCGACGGGCAGCAAGCTTATCGCGCTTACGTTTGACGATGGCCCCCGGCCTTATGTCCTCTTCGGCAGCAAAGAGAGCAATCGCGGTCCGGGCCTGGTGGATATCCTTGACCAGAATGGTGTAAAGGCGACGTTTTTTGTTGTCGGCTGGCGGCTGACGCCCAAGACATGGGGCGAGCCCAGGCATGAAGAAGATATCGGCGTTAGCTGCCTTGACGCAGCGGAGCGATTGATCCGGCGCGGGCACGAGTTGGAAGACCACACTTATAGCCATCTGGAGCTGCGCACGGCAGAGAAGAAAAATGGCGAGCAGTGGGTGATGCATGACGTGGACCGCGGAGCGCAGGCGATCAAGGCCGTGACCGGTACGCAGCCGCGGTACGTGCGTCCTCCGGACTGGATCCTGACCGATGACGCGCGGCGGGACTTGCAGAAGCAGGGCTACCGCGTGCTGACGATTTCGTCGGCGAATCCGATAGCGCTGCGCGACGTGAACTCGCTCGACTATTTGTGCGCGGGCAAAGCTGTGGGGTGTCCCAAGCCATCTCTGCCGGACGCAGTCTTGCAGCAAATAGAGCAGCGCGAAAAGAAAGGCACGTACACGCACATTCTCGCCTTCCACGAGCTTTCCACCACGGCAGCCATCATGCCGCGGCTGATTAATGATCTGAGAGCGCGAGGCTATCGCTTTGTGACGCTCACCGAGTACATGAAGCTGGTTGAATCGAAGCCCGGGGAGACCGTGAAGCAGACGGCGGCGGTGACGAAGCCGGCGAGCATTGCGGCGTTGAGCCGTTAGACTTTCACAAAAATCTTCTTGCGATACAAAGCCCACGCTACCAGCGTCCATAGTGCCACGTAACAAAGGGCGAAGGCCAGGGACGCATTCTTGGGTTCGGCCAGCGGCGCGAACCAATGCTCATAAACCCAGGTCTGTACGGTGATTCCGTTGGCCACCTTGATAATCGAACCCAGTTTGGCGACGAACGTGGAGAGCGCATAAGCCACGATGGCGTTTGATCCCAGCCAGAGGAAAGGCCTCGACCAGAGACGCCAGCCGCGCATTTCAATCAGCCACCAGCAGAGCGCCAGCAGCAGGCATGCGGCACCGGCGGTAAAGAGAACGTAGGAACTCGTCCAGAGCGGCTTGGAGATGGGAAAGAAAGGATGCCATGCGTAACCGGCAGCGACTCCCGCAAGACCGGCAAAAGCAAGGCCGCGCAGTTTGAGTTGCAGGCTAGCCGCGCCGCGCAGAAATTCTCCGGCCAGAGTGCCCAGTAGAGTGGTTGCAATCGCAGGAAAGGTGCTGAGCAGGCCTTCAGGGTCGAAGTCGCGGCGGTAGAGATGGCCGAGCATCAGCTTGCGGTCAATGAAGCCAGCGAGACTGCAATGCTGCGTCATCCATGCAGCAGGGTCGCATCCCGGCACCGGGACAAAGCGCATGACGGCGTAGTAACCGGCGAGCAGTCCGGTAATCCAGAGAACGCGGCCGCGGGTTGAGGTCCACAGCGTAATCACTGACGCGAAAAGATAGACCACGGCGATTCGCTGCAAGACTCCGGGATAGCGCATGTGGGCAAAGTTGAAAAATGGCAGGATGCGGATGGCGTAGCCGATCAGCAGGATCAGTGCGCTCCGCCGGGCCGCGTGCTTCATGAGCGACAGTCGCGAATCGCCACGCGCGCGCCGCGCTGCAAATGACAGCACCATGGACGCGCCGACAATAAACAGGAAGAAAGGAAAAATCAGGTCCGTGGGCGTCCAGCCGTTTGCCTCGACCCACCACTTGCCCGGATACCAGCCGCTTGGGTGCGCCGTCATGAGTTCGTCGGCGTGATTCAGTGGCCAGTAAGAAGCGTCTGAACCGGGATCGTTCACCAGGATCATGCCTGCGATGGTGAGTCCGCGGAAGACATCCAGTGATTCCAGCCGCAGCCGGCCAGTGGACGGAGACGTGGCGGGGGTGGACGTTGGTGCTGGATTGGTCGTGGTGTGGGTGGATGTTGCCATTTATTTGGGGCACGCTTCGTGCCGGCCTTGCGGTGATTGTAGAACAGGTGAGCTGGTTATTCAGGTTACCGCGGGCCAAGGGAAGGCAAACCCCTTTTTGCCACGGATTTTCGCGGATGAGCGCAGATCAAAAGCAAAGGCCTTTACCGCAAAGGACGCAAAGCGACGCAGAAGAGGAAGGTCCCGATAGTTTCTTCTGTTTCAACTTGAGTCCTCAGCACCAGGCCGTCATCTATGTAGAGCATGGCAACCTTGACTGAATTCAACCTGGACCAGACTATCGCAGTTCTCACGCGCACTCCCGCAGCCCTGGATGCGCTGTTGCGGGGGCTGCCCGAAAGCTGGGTGCGCAGCAACGAAGGCAAAGATACCTGGAGCGCATTCGACATTGTGGGCCACCTGATCGTTGGGGAGCGTAGCGACTGGATGGTGCGGGCCCGCGTCATTCTGGAAAGCGGCGAAGCGCGTCCCTTTGATCCGTTTGACCGTTTTGCGCAGTTGAAAGAGACTCAAAACAAGTCGCTGGAGCAGCTCCTGGACGATTTCACCCGCCTGCGGAGGGAAAATCTGGCCGCGCTGCAGGCGCTGAATTTACTGCCCGAAGATTTGAACCGGCAAGGAAGGCATCCGGCGCTGGGAGCGGTAACGCTCTCACAACTTCTGGCGACCTGGGCCGTTCACGATCTTACTCACGTGCATCAACTATCTCGCGTGATGGCCCACCAGTATCGTGACGCAGTTGGTCCGTGGAGCGCGTATCTGGGCGTGCTGCAGTGTGCTGGTCATAGCTCTTAGTGGGAGTTTGCGCGCTCCGCTGCATTGCAGTTCCAGATCGGGACAGGGCTGCACCCCTAAGTGGGCAGATTGCAAGGCCGGGAAGCAGTTGATCCCGTGGAGGTTACGGATCGTCACAGGGATTTCCCAAGTGTCCGAAAATGGGATACTCTCAGCTTACGTATCGCTGTTGGCTGCGTCCAAGTAATTGCAAGGAGAAGGGATTACAGAGGACAGAATAGATGCCGGCCGACTCAGCATTTATAAGAGTGACGGTTGGCGCGAGCGGTGATGCAAGAAGCTCCCATTCTTCCGGAGAGATGGTGAGTCAAGCCCTAAGTCGAATCAACGACAGTGAGCTGATACGCGCCGCTCAGCGCGGAGACCGTGCAGCTTTCGAGACACTGGTGCGCCAGTATGACCAGGCCGTGCTGCGCCTGGCCATGCACCTGACTGGATCGGACGCGGACGCGCATGACATCTATCAGGAAGCCTTTCTGAAAGCCTACAGGCATATTGGCAATTTCAGGTTTGAATGCTCGTTTTATACCTGGATCTATCGCATTGTGACCAATCTTTGCCTGGACCATCTGCGCAAGCGTCAAACGCGGAAAGAAGATCCGCAGATGGTGATGGATTCAAGCGGGCAGCCGGTGGACGTGCTGGAGCGCGTATCGGACGACCGATCTGGCGCGAACCCGGAGCGCGACCTGATGAGGCGCGAGTTGGGAGCAAAGATCAACCAGGCTTTAACGAAATTAACACCGCGCGAGCGCATGGTTTTTGAGTTGAAACATTATCAGGGACTCAGGTTGCGGACGATTGGCGAGATGCTGAACACGACGGAAGAGACAGCCAAGAACACTTTGTTCAGGGCGACGCAGAAGTTGAGAGGCGCGTTGGGGCCGATGAGGTGAGAAGAACAGTAGTTAGTAATTAGTAATTGGCATTTAGCTTTCTTGAGGAGATGCGAGCAGCGTACACGCGGCAAGATCTTTGAGCTAAATACCAAGTACCAAATACTAAGTACTGGAAAAGTTATGACCTGCGATTGGACCAAAGAAAACGTTGTTTTATACATTTACGGCGAGCTGGCCGATGACGCCAAGTTTGAGTATGAACAGCATGTGCGGCATTGCCTGGGATGCAGGCGCGAGTTGGAGCAGGCGCTTGAATTCAAAGACGCCATGGCTGCGGCTCCGGTAAAAGAAGTTTCGCCCAGCTTTTTGGCGGCCAACAGAATGCAGTTGCAGGAAGCGCTGGAGCACGCGGAGCAGTCACGCAACATTTTCAGTTCATTCATCTTTGACGCCACTGGATGGTTCCACCAGATCAAGCTGGCTCCGGCGATGACCGCCGCGCTGCTGATTCTTGGCTTTGTGGGCGGCGTAGGCACAACGTACAAGATGATGGAAGACAAGAAGGCCCCGATCACTTCAGCTGGTGGCCCTGGTGGCACAATTGAAGTTCCGGCTACGGAAGCGAACATTGCCGGAATTGAATCGGTTACACCGTCGGCAAATTCCAACCAGGTACAGATCAAATACAACACGTTGCAGCCGCAGATATTGAACGGATCAAGCGACGATCCGCGCATACGGCAATTGCTGGTGCTGGCCGCGCGCAACACGCGCAACCCCGCTGTCGCGCTGGATTCCATTGACGTGCTGACACGCGGATCAGAAGATGACGCGGTGCGCGAAGTCTTGATTGAAGCTTTGCGGTATGACAAAAACCCCGGCGTGCGACTGAAATCACTGGACGCGCTGAAAGGCTATGTCCGCGGCGACGTTCACGTGCGCGACGCCGTGGTAGAAGCTTTGCTGCATGACAACAATGCCGGCGTTCGCCAGGAAGCCATCAGCCTGCTGGATGTGGTGAAGGCCGATACCAGCGTGCGCTCCGCGTTGACGGTGTTGGCGGACCGCGATCCGAACAAGTTTATCCGGGAAGAATCAAAGCGGTATCTGGCAAGCATGCCGCATTTGGATTAATCAGCAATTAGCAATTGGCAGTTAGCAATTAGCTTTGTTTGGAAGATAAAAACGGCTTGGAATCGGAAACGGCTTGCAGCCCTTACGAATTGAGCTGATCAAAGAAGAGAAAACGAGCAACGATGAAGAAGAGCCTACAAATCGCGACGATGATTTTGGCCGCAACTGTTGCGGCAATCGCGCAGGGCCCGCGCCTATACCGCGCGCAAGGCAATGAGTGGATACAGGAAGTTTCCGGAGTGTTTTCCGCGGGCAAGACGGTGAAGGTGAAGTCGAGCAGCGGGTCGATTCATATTGAGGGCGCGCAGCAGAATAACGTTACCTACACGATTCGCGAACATGTCCGCGCGCGGAGTGAAGACCGGGCGCGGCGCCAACTGAGCCACATGAAGTTCACCACGTTTAGTTCCGGTGAAACGGTGGTGCTGCAGGCGGACTGTGAAGGATCAAACCAGGGCTCGATCGATTTTGATATTAAAGTGCCGGCGCAGACACAGCTAGTGCGGTTGCAGACTGAAGGCGGCGCGGTGGCGGCAAAGAATTTGTCTGGACGCGTGGAAGCGAACACGGGCGGTGGCGGAATTCAACTCGATGGCATCACCGGCGTCATCGCGGTCTCAAGCGGCGGCGGAAATATCGATATCGGTAAAGTAGGGAATGACGTTGAGGCATCGACCGGCGGCGGAAGTATCCGGCTGGTTTCGGCGGCGGGCCACGTGAAGGCGCGGTCCGGCGGCGGGAATCTGAATATCGGTTGGGCCAAGGTGATGACGCTGCAAACGGCCGGCGGGTCGATACAAGTCACAAAATGCGATGGCAAGATCAAAGCAGAAACCGGTGGCGGCAACATTGAGCTAAACGATATTGCCGGAGCGGCGGAAATTGAGACGGCTGGCGGGAGTATCCATATTGGGCCGGCCAGAGGCGGAGTACGCGCGGAGACAGGCGCAGGCGCGATTATGGCCAAGCTGGCGTCGGGCGGCGCGCCGTTTACTGACTCAAAGCTGGAAACCCAGATGGGTGACATTATCGTGTTTGTGCCGGAAGGCCTGGGCGTGAACGTGCGCGCGGCGGTGGAATCAGCGCGGAGTTATGGAATCCGCAGTGAGTTTGGCGAGCTAAAGATTACTCATCCTTCCGCCACCATGGGACCGCGCGAATTTTATGCTGAAGGCAGCCTGAATGGCGGCGGCCCGCTGCTGCACGTCCACACCACGGCTGGGAATATTGAGATTAAGAGAGAAGCACCGTAAGAAGAAAAATTTTGGAGCGTTCCTATGATTCAGAAAAAGACAGTCACGCTGTTGCTCATTGGACTGGCGCTGCCGCTGATTGCAGCCCAGCCGTCGTCCACACCGGACGCGCTTCCCCACTCGGCGGACGGGTACCTCAATGCCGCAGGACGATCGTACCTTGGCGTTGATATTCGTGACGTAACCACGGACCGCATGGCCGCGCTCAAGTTGAAAGAAGAGCGCGGAGTGGAAATTACGATGGTCGACGCTGATGCTCCCGCCGGCAAGGCCGGTTTACGCGAACACGATGTAATTCTCGACTTCAACGGAACAGCTGTTGAAAGTGAAGAGCAGATTCGCCGCCTGATTCGTGAAGTGCCGCCCGGACGCACTGTCACAATCGGCATCAGCCGTGATGGCGTTCCCATGAAGATCAACGTCCAACTGGCCGACCACGGAGCAGTCGTAGCACAGACATTTCCGCGCATTGTTGTGCCCAATCCCCGTCCGCGCGACTTCCCCCGCAACAGCATGGACCTGCCGTTCCAGATCCAGACGTACTCTTCCGTGCTCGGCGTCCAGACAGAAAGCCTGACGCGCCAGCTGGGTGAGTATTTTGGCGTAAAGGACGGCGAAGGCGTGCTGGTGCGCTCAGTAGAAAAAAACAGCGCCGCGGAAAAAGCCGGCCTGAAAGCCGGTGACGTTATCGTGAAAGCCGACAATGAAAAGCTCACCGACCGCAGCGACCTAAGTCACATTCTCCGCAACCATCGTACTGGCGGCAAGATGACTCTCGTCGTTTTGAGAGACAAGCACGAGCAGACGCTTACCGTAACGCTGCCGGACCGCGGCTCGCGTGATTCTTCCTTCCTGAACCTTGATGCCGAAGAACTCCAGGCGTCTCTCGCCAACGTGGAGGACATGGTGCAGGATCTTGATTTCGACGGCATCATCTCTCTGGAGGATATGGCTTCGCTCGATCTGGATATGACGCGCCAGGCCAAAAACTTGCTGGAATCACCCGAGATACAGAAAGCCATGCGGGAAGCGGAAAAAGCTTTGCAGGATTTGAAATTCGACTCCGATCGCATCTAAAGACGTTCCTTCATGCTCCTCTCAGCTTGAGCGTGGCTTCTTCAGGTCACGCTCTTTTTTTTGAAGAGCATCCTTGCCATATCCACACCCACTGAATATCAACTTCCCGGAGGATGCAGTTCCAGCAGCGTCCTTGGATCAAGATATTCACCGCGCCAGCGCACGGCAAAGTGCAAGTGTGGGCCAGTGGAACGGCCAGTTCCGCCACTGAGGGCGATCAGTTGCCCCGCCGCCACCTTATCGCCTTCTTTAACCTTGAATTCGGAGAGATGCATGTAAACCGTGATCAATCCCTGGCCATGGTCCAGCATCACGCAGTTTCCTTCAAAATAGAGCGGCCTCGCCAGGATCACTGTTCCTGCGTTCGTGGCATGGACCGGCGTGCCAGTACTCGCGCGGAAATCCAGCCCCAGGTGCTGGCTTTTTTTCTTGCCGTTGTAAACGCGCGCGCTGCCGAATACGCCCGAAGTTTCTGTGTCCATCGGCCGCTCGAACGCGCCTGACCACAGCGGGTTCATATCTGTGGCCGAGAATGCCTGCTTTTTCGCGGTGTCCGCGGCGGCAATCACCGGATCGGCTTCCTTGGGCGGCTCAACAAAGGCAGGCGCTACTTTGATAGTGCTGGTAGGATAATGCGCCGCGCTCACACGCACCAGGTAACTCATGGCGGCTTCTTTCCCCACCGCGCCTTTGCCTTCCACTCGCAACGTATATGTTCCTGGCTTGGTCGTCAGGCTTACACCGGCAAATCCATACCAGCAATGGCATGCCTTGCTGGAGCGGAAGGACAATTCCTGCCCCAGAAAATTTCCTTTCAATTCGGTGAACCACGGCGGGGCCGTCACGCGGAAAAGCACCGGAGAGCCATTCACCAGCTTCGTCGGTTCCCACTGCGCACTCCATTTTGCTGGCGGAGCGGCGCCGGCAGAAAAAATTGTTAACAGCAGAAAGCACAGAATCGAGAGTCGCGGGCGGAAGGGGAACATGAAGTCAGTCGTATATGAATGAAACCGGTTAGTTAAGAAGGGCCGGCTTCTATCAGTGTGATCAGTGTAAATCAGTGGCGAAAATCCTACTCGGTCCACCTTCTAAAGATCAGTGACCCATTCGTCCCGCCGAATCCAAACGAATTAGAAAGCGCAACATTCAGCGGCGCTTTGCGCGCCACGTTAGGCACATAATCCAGGTCGCACTGAGGATCAGGATTCGTGAGGTTGATGGTCGGTGGCAGAACCTGGTCGCGCAGCGCCAGGATTGTAATGCCGGCTTCCAGCCCGCCGGCCCCGCCCAGCAGATGTCCGGTCATGGACTTGGTCGAGCTCACGGGGATTTTTGTATCTGCGCCGAAAGTCCGCTTAAAGGCCATGGTTTCCAGCATGTCGCCAATCGGCGTGGAAGTTCCATGGGCATTCACGTAATCGATGTCTGAAGGACTGAGCTTCGCGTCGTGGATAGCGGTCGTCATCACGCGCCAGCCGCCTTCGCCCTCTTCCGCGGGCTGGGTAATGTGGAAGGCATCGGCGCTCATCCCGTAGCCGATAATCTCAGCCAGGATGTTTGCGCCGCGCTTCTGCGCGGACTCCAGCTCTTCCAGCACCAGAATGCCCGCGCCTTCGCCGATCACAAAACCGTCTCGTTCCCGGTCCCACGGGCGGCTCGCCGTTTCTGGACTGTCGTTGCGGGTGGAAAGAGCGCGCATCGCGGCAAATCCGCCCACGCCCATCGGCGTAATGGCCGCTTCTGATCCCCCGGAAATCATCGCGTCCGCGTCGCAACGTTGAATGATCTTGTAAGCGTCTCCAATGGCGTGCGCGCTGGTAGTACAGGCCGTAGCGGTGGCCTCGTTCGGCCCTTTAGCTCCGTAGCGGATGCTCACGTGCCCGGCCGCCAGATTCACGATTGCAGCCGGAATAAAGAAAGGAGAAATTTTGCGCGGACCACCCTTCAGCAGCTCTGCGTGCTCGCGTTCAATCACGTCAAAGCCACCCACCCCAGAACCAATATGCACACCCACGCGCGTGGCATTTTCTGGCGTGATCTTGAGCCCGGACATCTTCATCGCTTCATCCGCTGCCGCCATGGCGAAGTGGATGAAGCGCCCCATCTTCTTGACTTCTTTTTTCTCGATGAATTTTAGAGGATCAAAGTCTTTGACTTCCGCCGCAATCTGGCAGGC
>Ga0105245_10002241_pt1 | contig 17507 bp, 17 predicted proteins | sample KBSM54metaG_FD_81523 | JGI IMG/M metagenome (GOLD analysis project Ga0105245, IMG submission 81523) | Miscanthus rhizosphere microbial communities from Kellogg Biological Station, Michigan, USA - KBS M5-4 metaG | ecosystem: Host-associated > Plants > Roots > Rhizosphere > Soil | place...
ATGCACGCCGTGGCCGAGCTCGTGGGCGAGCGTCATCACGTCGCGCGGCTTGCCCTGATAGTTCAGCAGAACATAGGGATGCGCCGACGGCACAGTCGGATGCGAGAACGCGCCAGGTGATTTGCCGGGACGCGCCGGCGCATCGATCCAGCGCTCGTCGAAAAAGCGCGCGGCGATGTCCGCCATTCTCGGCGAGAAGTCGCCGTAGGCCGACAGCACCGTGGCACGCGCCTGCGGCCAGGCGATCGTGCGCGCGGGCGCCTTTGGCAGCGGCGCATTGCGGTCCCACGATGCAAGCTTCTTCTTGCCGAACCATGACGCCTTCAGCGCGTAATAGCGATGCGACAGGCGCGGATAGGACGCGCGCACCGCATCGACGAGTGCTTCCACCACCTCGCGCTCGACGCGATTGGACAGGTGGCGCGCATCGGCGACGTCCGCAAAGCCGCGCCATCGATCGGCGATCTCCTTGTCCTTGGCGAGCGTGTTGGTGACAAGGGTGAACACCGGCAGATTGGCCTTGAACGTCTTGGCCAACGCCTGAGCCGCCGCCTTGCGAACCGGCTCGCGCGCATCCTGCAGCAGGTTGAGCGTCTGCTCGATGGGCAGTTCCTTGCCGCGCACGCGGAAGCGCAATTGCGCCACCGTCTCGTCGAACAACCGGTTCCAGGCGCTATAGCTCGTCACCGACTTTTCGTGGAACAGCTGCTCGACACGATCTTCCAGCTGGTACGGCTTGTCCTTGCGCACGTCCTCGATCCACGGCCGGTAGTGCGCAAGCTTCGGGTCGGCCATGGCGCGGGTGAGTGCAGCATCGTCGATGCGATTGAGTTCGAGCGTGAAGAACACGAGATGCGTCGAGGCCGCCGTGATGCGTTCCTGCATATCGCCGAAGAATTTGGCGCGCCGGGGATCGGTGGTGTTCTCGGCATAGACGAGATGCGCGTAGGAGATCAGCCGCCCGATCAGGTCGTCGATCATCTCGAAGCGGCGGATAGCCTCGGCGAGCTGCGCGCCGGCATCCTGGACTGAGGCGAGACCGACGAGCTTGCCCTTGAAGGTCTCCTCAAACGCGATGGAGTAATTGTCGGCGCGGTCGAGATCGCGCTTGAGCTCCGGCGCGTCGATCGAGGGATAGAGATCGCCCAGGTTCCATTCGGGCAAGGAACCGAGACCGCGTTCGCCCGCCTTCGTCCGCTTCACCGATGCTGTGCGCGCTTTTGCCATGACGCCAACATATGGCATCGCGCGCGTCAGGCAACACGCGCAAAATCAGTCACTGCAAATTGTGGCGTAACAAAACTGTCGCGTTATACGAAGGCGGCGGCCTGCGGGACCAAATGGACCAGCAGTTCTTCGCCTTCCGCCCACACCGCATCGAGCTTCTGCTCGATGCTTTGCTTCAGCCCGCACCACACCAGCAAAGCCCGCGCGAACAGACCGCGCCGGCGCTTGCGCAGGTAGTCCTTCAACTCCGCGGCAAGAACGGTGAGGCTGTTGTGCTCGCTCAGGATCAGGCCCTGCCCGTCTTCGAGCACATAGGTCGAGCCGAGCCGCGAGATCGACAGAATGCAGTCGTTCTCGGGATGCGGGGTCAGCAGGTAGAACTGCGGATCGCCGGCCTCGGTGGCACCGGTATCCCACGCCCCAATCCTGCGCCCGGATGACTCGGCATGCACAGCTTCGACGATCTGCGCGATTTCGGCATCGTGCCAGGTTCCGTTGCGGGTCTTTGGTTTGAACGCGAGGACAGTCATTTTTCTTTCCCGAACAGCAGCCGGTGGAGCTCCGGCTCATAAAAGTTGATCAGTTCTCGCGCGAAGCGTTGCGGTTCAACTCCGACCGCCTTTGCCCATCCGGCAATTGCGTCAGTGGGGACTCGCCCGAAGCCGTTCTCCACCTGCGCGATGAACGTGTAGTACTTAAAGCCCAGCTTGGTCGCGAGTTCGACCTGCGACAAACCGGCCTCCCTGCGCAGCCCTTTGAGCCACTCACCCGCCTGTTTGCGCTGGTGTTTCGCTTCCGGCGTGGCACGTGCAAAGCGCATTTTGCCCCATCCCCTGGAACGATCTCGCCGGTCGTGCTATTTCAGATGTACGAAACTATCTACTTAAGGTTTCGAGTCGCAGCAACGACTAAAGCACAATGCCGGCGTGAACTCCAGGCCGGCGCGGAGGCATCGATGAAAACCGCCATCGAATCAGCAGCTTGGGCACGTTCGCGACGCGCCGGTTCGGACCCGCGCGCGCTGCTCTATGGCGGCGGCATCGCCATTGGGACGGCCATTGCCGGCGGCGTAGCCTATGGCCTCCTCCCGCATCCGGCGCCGCTTCCGGTGCTCGTGACCGCCTATTTCGCGCTGGCCGCAACGCTCGCGGTCGCGGCGTGGCTGCGCCCGCAGGCGCAGGACGGCCGCATCACGCTGTGGGACGTCGCCGGCGCCCTCGTCTTTATCGGCGTCGCAGTGTCCGCGCTGATCGCACCGGAGCATCTCGTCGCGATCATCGAGGGCGCGCGCGAGTAGCCGCAACAATCGCAAGCATCGAGGTAACCGCGTGGATCTGTCTCAGCAGCTGATTGCTCTGCTGCAAATCATCATCATCGACTTCGTGCTCGCCGGCGACAACGCCGTGGTCGTGGGCATGGCGGCCGCGCGCGTTGCGCCGCACCTGCGCATGAAGGTCATCGCATGGGGCGTCGGCGGCGCCGTTGTCCTGCGCATCCTGTTCGCGCTCGTTGCGACACAGTTGCTCGCTATCGTCGGGCTGACGCTGGCGGGCGGCATCCTGCTCCTGTGGGTGTGCTGGAAGATGTATCGCGACATCAGCGTGTCCGCGCAGGAAATGGCCTTCGCCGGCGCCGGTCACACCCCGGTCGAGATCAAGACGGTGAGCTTTGGCGCAGCGATCATGCAGATCGTCGTCGCTGACGTCTCGATGTCGCTCGACAACGTGCTCGCCGTTGCCGGCGCCGCGAAAGGCCAGGTCTGGGTGCTGGTGATCGGCCTGACGGTCGCCGTTGCCTGTATGGCATTGTTGTCGGCCTACATTGCCAAGCTGCTCGCCCGCCATCACTGGATTTCCTGGATCGGCCTGCTGATCGTGCTGACCGTCGCCGTCGACATGATCTGGACCGGCACGCACCAGGTCGGCTGCGAGTTCGTGTCAAAGCCGGCGTGCGAAGGCGGCGGCCTCGCCACCCTGCGCGCGCTGTTGAGCTGACAGATCGCCCAAGTCTTTAGCGGCCGTTAACCCGGCTCGGCGACAGTGCCCCGAATTGGGACAGAGCGCGGAGTACCGGGTCATGGCCGAACGTATTCTCATCGTCGACGACGACCCGGTGCAGCGCCGGCTGGTCGAGAACATGGTGACGCGCTTCGGTTACGAGGCGGTCGCGGTCGACGGCGGCGATGCCGCAGTCTCCCTGCTGCGCGACCCGGCAGCCGCCATCGACGGCGTGATCCTGGACCTCGTGATGCCCGATCTCGACGGCCTCGGCGTTCTCGCCAAAATGCGCGAGCATGACGTGACGGCGCCGGTGATCGTGCAGACCGCCCATGGCGGCATCGACAACGTCGTTTCCGCCATGCGCGCAGGCGCAGCCGACTTCGTGGTCAAGCCGGCGAGCGCCGAGCGGTTGCAGGTGTCGCTGCGCAATGCGCTGGCGACGCGCGCGCTCGCGGGCGAACTTACCCGCATCAAGCGCAGCCGCGACGGCACGCTCACCTTCAAGGACATCATCACGCGCAGCCCGCGCATGCTCGCCGTGCTGCGAGGCGCCGAGAAGGCGGCGACCTCCAACATCCCGGTGCTGATCGAAGGCGAGTCGGGCGTCGGCAAGGAGCTGATCGCACGCGCCATTCACGGCTCCGGCGCGCGGCGGGCCAAGCCGCTGGTGTCGGTCAACTGCGGCGCCATTCCCGACAACCTCGTCGAGTCGATCCTGTTCGGCCACGAGAAGGGCGCCTTCACGGGCGCCACCGAGCGCCACACCGGCAAGTTCGTCGAAGCGGACGGCGGCACGCTGTTCCTCGACGAGGTCGGCGAACTTCCGCCGGCGGCGCAGGTGAAGCTCTTGCGCGCGATCCAGGAAGGCGAGGTCGAACCGGTCGGCGCGCGCAAGTCGGTGAAGGTGGACGTGCGCGTGGTGTCCGCGACCAATCGCGACCTGATCGCCGATGTGAAGGCCGGGCGCTTCCGCGAAGATCTGTTCTACCGCCTGCACGTATTCCCGATCACCGTCCCGCCACTGCGCGAACGTGCAGAGGACGTGCCCGAACTCGTTCGGCACTTCCTGGTCCGCTTCGCGGCGGAGGAAGGCAAGCGCGTGCGCGCCGTCTCGGGCGAGGCACTGGCGTTGCTGATGGCGCATCGCTGGCCGGGCAACGTGCGACAACTCGAGAACACCGTTTTTCGGGCCGTCGTGCTGGCGGAGGGCGAAGAGATCGGTGCCGACGACGTTCCGCAGATTGCCGCGATCGCAGCGACGCCGGCGGAGCCCGGCGCTGTCGCGAATCATGCGGCCCTGCCTCCAATGCCCTCCCCGCCAATCGCCCGCCCGCCGGTGGGTCAGGAAGGTCTGACGACTGATGGCCTGGGGCTACACGACGCCTCGTTCGTGCCGGGCGCCGTCAGCGTTCTCGACGCCGCCGGCGAGGTTCGGCCGCTTGAGGACATCGAAGCGGACACCATTCGGTTCGCCTTAACGCATTACCGCGGCCAAATGTCGGAAGTTGCGCGCAAACTCCGGATCGGGCGCTCCACGCTCTACCGGAAGTTGGACAGCCTCGGTCTGGCGCATTCCGCGAGCGATTCGGACGTTGCCGCCGAGTAACACCGGCACAAATTGTCGTTAACTTAGATGAATTTATGAAGCGCGGGCCGCGCGAATTACGCTAGATTGCCGCCCGTCTCATCGGGTTAGGACGCGACGGGGGGAACCGGTCGCAGCAGCTTAACTTATAGCAACAGTCCGCGATGACTGGCGGGCCGGAAAGGACAATTGCGCTATGGGTAAGTTTCGTTTCGACCGCTTGCTGACGGGCACAGCGCTCGCATTGGTGTTCGCTCTGGGCACGCCTGCGATGGCGGAGGAATCCCAGAAGGACATCGACGCCGCCGTTCCGATGCCGGCCCCCGCTGAACTCAAACAAATTACTCCCGCCGATGTAGGCAACACTGGTTCTGTGCCGGCGATGAAGTCGTCGGAGACGAGCGCGCCCGCCGCGCCGCGCGCCGAGGCCCCGAAGGTCGAACTGCCGAAGGCAGCCGAAACCAAGCCTGCCGAAGTGAAGCCCGCCGACACCGCCGCCGCAGTCGACACCGTGATGGGCGACAAGATCCGCGACGCACTCTCCGGCAAGAGCACGCGCGCATTCGCGAAGGCTTCCGACAAGAGCGCCGCCGACGCATTCTACAGCGCGCGCAAGAATGCGCCGATGTGGGTGACCAGCGCGGGCCCGACCGAGAAGGGCAAGGCCGCCGTCGCCTATCTCATGTCGATCGCCGACGAAGGGCTCGATCCCGCCGACTACCCGATCCCGAGCTTCAAGGCCGGCCAGAGCGCCGATGATCTTGCCGATGCCGAGATCAAGCTGACCGCTTCGGTGATTTCATTCGCGCGGCACGCGCAGGTCGGTCGCGTCGCGTTCTCGCGAGTCAGCGGCGACATCTTCTATCAGCAGGATGTGCCGGAAGCTTCCGACATCCTCGCCAAGGTTGCGGACTCGAAGGAGGTCGCCAAGACGCTCAATGGTTTTAATCCGCAGCACAAGCAATACCAGGCGCTGAAGGCACAACTCGCCAAAGTGCGCGGCATCAAGACCGAAGCGCCGGCGCCGGTGAAGATCTCGGAAGGCCCGACCCTCAAGGTCGGCGCCAAAACGCCGACGACGGATGCGCGCGTGCCGCAGCTGCGCGAGCGCCTCGGCCTGCCGGCGAAGGCCGGCGACACAACCTACGACAAGCAGTTGTCGGAAGCGGTGGCCAAGTTCCAGAAGGATCGCAGTCTCAACGCCGACGGGAATCTCGGCAACGCGACTGTCGCCGCGCTCAACGGCATGAAGCGCGAGAAGACCGCCGACATCATTATCGCCAACATGGAGCGCTGGCGCTGGCTGCCGCGCGATCTCGGCAAGTCCCATGTCATCCTCAACATCCCGGACTTCACGCTGCGCGTGATCCGCGATGGCCAGCTCTATTGGACGACCAAAGTCGTTGTCGGCAAGCCGCATACTCCGACGCCGCTCCTGTCGGCCTCGATGTCCTACATCACGGTCAACCCGACCTGGAACGTGCCGCCCTCGATCGTGTATGGCGAGTACGTCCCGGCGATCCAGCAGGATCCGACCGTGATGCAGCGCATGGGCTTCAAGGTCACGCAGAACCAGGACGGCAGCGTGCACATCGCGCAGCCCCCCGGTGACGGCAATGCGCTCGGGCGCGTCCGCTTCAACTTCCCGAACAAGTTCCTCGTGTATCAGCACGACACGAACGAGAAATACTACTTCGCCCGCTATCCGCGCGCGTACAGTCACGGCTGCATGCGCGTCGAAGATCCGGTGAAGTACGCGGAAGTGATCCTCTCGATGGTGCTCCCGAACGAGGGTTACACGCAGGATCGCATCCGCAAGATGTACGGGCCGAATGAGGTCGACATCAAATTCCCCAGCAACATCCCGGTGCACATCACCTACCAGACCGCATTCGTGGACGACCACGGGCAGTTGCAGATCCGCGACGACGTCTACAAGCGCGACGAGCGCACGCTTGCCATCCTGCGGGGTGAGGAGCGCCGCATCGCCGACGTCGCGATGGACCGGCCGCAACCCAACTACAGCCGTCCTGCCGTGACCCTGCCCTCGGGCGCGCTGACGGCCGGCGGCGGCTACAACGCCTACGCCGGCGGTGGTGGCGGCGGCTTCTTCGAGATGCTGTTCGGCAACAACAACCGTCAGCAGCCGCAGGCACAGGCCCAGAGCCAACCCACCCGCCAGGCACGTGGCGGCCCGCGCTCACCGGCACCGCCGGTGTCTTGGTAACAGGAACCCGCATAGCCGCATCATCTGGTATCGCGGCCGCATTATCCTGCTGGATAATGCGGCCGTTTCATTTTCCCCATTAACCAGACCGGGCCTACCCCCTCGCCCCACCCGGCAATTTTTTGCCATAATAATCCGGCACTTAATGGGGGTGCCTTGGGGCACATCTGGGGGCATTGGGGACTGCGCGATTCTCGCGCTTTAACTGATCCCGATTAGGACCTCGTTAGCCATAGCGTCGCGGTACGCCGCGGCGCGCGTCGTTGGGTTCTTACGCGAGATCGAGTGTTGTTGGGGACAGCGCGATCGTTCGGTTTGTCGTGTTTTGCGCGGGGCGTCCTGGCCGCACTCTTCGTGCTGTTCGGCTACGACAGCCTGCCCAATGCCGTCGCCAACGGTGACCGCACCATCTCGCTGCACCACGTCCACACCAACGAAGACATCACCATCACCTACAAGCGTAACGGGCGTTACGATCCCGAGGCGATGAAGAAGCTCGACTGGTTCCTGCGCGACTGGCGTCGCGAGGAATCGGTGCAGATGGATCCTCAGCTGATCGACCTGATCTGGGAAGTGCAGCAGGACGTCGGCGCGCGCAGACCAATCTGGATCATCTGCGGCTATCGCGCGCCCGCCACCAACAGCATGCTGCGCCGGCGTTCCTCGGGCGTGGCGCAGAACAGCCTGCATACCCACGGCCACGCCATCGACTTCTACATCCCCGACGCAACGCTCGAGGACCTGCGCGTCGCCGGCTTGCGCTTCCAGCGCGGCGGCGTTGGCTATTACCCGACCTCGGGCTCGCCGTTCGTGCACCTCGACACCGGCAGCATCCGGCATTGGCCGCGCATGAGCCGCGAGCAGCTCGCCCGCGTGTTCCCTGACGGTCGCACCGTCCATATCCCAAGCGATGGTCATCCGATGGCCAAGTATGCGCTGGCGCTTGCCGACGTCGAGCGCCGCGGCAGTTCGCCGTCACAGGTCTCGCTCGACGCCGCGCGGGTTGCAGGCATCAACACCGACGCCGCCAAGCCGCGCCGCGGCCTGCTCGCCTCGCTGTTCGGCGCCAAGGACGAGGACGACGAGGACAAGGTCGCGACGACCGCAACGGTCGCCGCCCGCCCCGCCACCAAGCCCGTCGCGATCAAACCCGTCGCGGTCAAGCGTGACGCGATCGCGAGTCTGGTCGACAAGGCCGACTCCACGCTGGCGGCTGCGCCTGCGGCGCGTCGCGCCCCCGAAGTCGTCGAACGCGCAGCGACTATCAAGCTTGCGGCGGTGCCGATGCCGGCGGCGCGTCCGACACGTCCGACCCCGGTCGTGGTCGCCGACGCAGCCTCGCCCGCCGGTATGATCGCCTCGCGCGGCTCCTGGGACGCCGGTGACGGCCTCAAGCAATTCGGCGGCGCGACGTCGTTCAAGGTGGCGATGGCAACCCCGGTGGACGGCAGTGACCCAGCGGGCGAGGCGCTCGCTTACGCGCCGAGCGCGATCAGCATGGTCAGGACGCCCGCCAGGCAGCAGGTTGCGGATGCGCGACCGAGCTTCGATGACGTGTGGACGCGCGCCATCATGCTCACGCCCAATCTCGACAACTTCATGAGCGTCACCATGATCGGCACGTCCGAGAAGGACCTGCGTCCGCTGATGAAGAAGCCGACCTCGGCGCTGACGCTGACGTTCTCGGATGATCCGATGGGCGGCATTGTGACGGCCCGCTTCAATGGCGAGGCCGCCGTGGTGTTCCTCGATACGGTGTCGTTCGTGACCCGGACCGCGTCGCTGCGACCGTAATCGCCGCCGCTTACGCCATTCCCAGCGCGACCTTGTAGGTATCCAGGATCGTTTCCTGTTCCTTGCGCTCGGATTCTTCCATCTTGCGCAGCCGCACGATGGTGCGCAGGGCCTTCACGTCGTAGCCGATACCTTTGGCCTCGGCGTAGACGTCGCGGATGTCGTCGGACAGCGCTTTCTTTTCCTCTTCGAGCCGCTCGACGCGCTCGATGAAGGCCTTGAGCTGATCCTTGGCGAAACGGTGCGCAGCGTCGGAACTGGCGGCGGCGGCAGTGGCGGGCATTGGCTACTCCTCATTTGCAATGCACGACAGGGCAGCGCGGCCGCGGGGTCAAGCGCGGCGGGCGATCAGTCCACAGTCGCGAATATAGTTGTGGAATAGCTGTGGAGTTCAGCTCAGTGCTTGTGCGACGCCGCCTTGTCGAACGCTGCTTTCTGGTCGGCGCTTGCTTCTTTCTGATACTTCGCGCGCCACTGGTCGTAGGGCATGCCGTAGACGACCTCGCGGCTCTCGTCCTTGCTCATGCTGACGCCTTTGGCGTCGGCGGCATCCTTCATCCAGTTCGACAGACAGTTGCGGCAGAATCCTGCGAGATTCATCAGATCGATGTTCTGCACATCGGTACGGCCACGCAGGTGTTCCACCAGCCGCCGGTAAACGGCCGCTTCGAGTTCGGTGCGCGTTTTGTCGTCCATGGCGGTGTCCCTGGTTCGCGAGCCCTCAACATAGTGGCCCGCCCGTGCCCGTGCCATAGGTATGGTAATAGCCCGGCGGCAGCGGCTCCCATTTCATGACCCCACGCGACCTTCTCGAGGACTTGTTCCGCACCGCAGTGGCCGCGGTTCATCCCGCGTCGTGCCTCCCGGGCCATCTGCCGGCGCCCCCGGTCGGCGGAGATCTCATTGTGCTGGCTGCCGGCAAGGCCGCCGGCTCGATGACGGAAGTCGCCGAGCGGCACTATCGCGATGCGGGCCTCGCGCCGCCGCGTCTCAAAGGCATTGCAGTGACGCGTCATGGCTACGGCCGCCCGACCCGACACATTCCCGTCGTCGAAGCGGGTCATCCGATCCCCGACGATGCAGGCCTCGCTGCTGCCGAGAGCACCTTGCAACTCGCCACTTCGGCACAGGCAAACGATGTGGTGCTCGCGCTGATCTCGGGCGGCGCGTCAGCGAACTGGATCGCGCCGGCGGCGGGCGTGACGCTCGCTGAGAAGCAGGCCGTCACGCGCGCGCTGCTGCGCTGCGGAGCGCATATCGGCGAGATCAATACCGTGCGCAAACATCTCTCGCGGCTCAAGGGCGGACGACTCGCCGCGCTCGCCGCGCCGGCGCGGGTGCTCACGCTCGCGATCTCCGATGTTCCCGGCGACGACCCTGCCGTCATCGGTTCGGGTCCGACTGTGCCCGATCCGACAACGCTCGCGCAGGCGCAAGCGGTCGTTACGCGCTACGCGCTCGATCTGCCCGCGGCCGTCACACGTGCGCTGGCTGATCCTGCCAATGAATCGCCCAAGTCCGGCGACGCGGCCTTTGCCCGCACACAGTTGACGCTGGTGGCGCGGCCGGCCGATGCCTTCGCGGCCGCGTCGGCGCGCGCCCGCGCATTCGGCTATGAGGTCGTATTCCTCGGCGATCGCGTCGAAGGCGAAGCCTCGGCCGTTGCGGCCGAGCACGCGCGGCTGGCACGCGACCTCAAGCAGCAGAACCGCCGCGCCTTGATCCTGTCAGGTGGGGAACTGACCGTGGCCATCCGCGGCAAGGGCCGCGGTGGCCCCAACCAGGAATATGCCCTGGCCCTGGCCGGCGCGCTGGCGGGGGCTCCCGGCATCGCCGCGCTGGCTGCCGACACTGATGGAACCGACGGCGGCGCCGGGCAGCCCGACGATCCTGCCGGCGCGCATATCGATGCCTCCACCATTGCGCGCGCCCGGGCAGTCGGCCTCGATCCCGCCGCCTTTCTTCTCGACAACGACTCGACCACATTCTTCACTCGGCTCGGCGACCTCGTCGCCCCGGGCCCGACTTACACCAATGTAAACGACTTCCGTGCGATCCTGATCGGCGATGATTGAGCGATGCGATTGATCCGGATGGCCCGGCTGATCCAACCCTGCTTCCTTGCGACCGTCCTTGTGCTCGCCCTGATCGGCAGCGCCAAGCCGGCCCATGCCGACTTCCGCTTGTGCAATCAGACCCCGTCGCGGGTCGGGATTGCCATCGGCTACAAGGATAAGGACGGCTGGACCACCGAGGGCTGGTGGAATCTTCCGACGCGGACCTGCGAGACCCTGCTGCGCGGCGCGCTTGTCGCGCGTTACTACTATGTATATGCGGTCGACTACGACCGCGGCGGCGAATGGTCGGGACAGGCCTACATGTGCACGCGCGACAAGGAATTCACGGTGCGCGGAACCGAGGACTGTCTCGCCCGCGGGTATGACCGCACGGGCTTTTTCGAGGTCGACACCGGCCAGCAACAGTCCTGGACGGTGACGCTGACCGAAGCCGGCGAGACGCCACGCACCAATCGGCCGGCCGTTCCGTTGCTGCCGGTTCCGCCGGCGGGCGCGACACCGCAACAGGGCCCGCGAGGGTTGCAATGAGACGCCAGCGCCGGACCAAGATCCTGGCAACGCTCGGGCCAGCCTCGTCCGACCAGACGACGATCGGACGGCTGTTCGACGCCGGCGCCGACGTGTTCCGCATCAACATGAGCCACACCTCACACGACAAGATGCGTGCGCTCGTGACCACGATCCGCAGCGTCGAAGAGGAACGCGGCCGCCCGATCGGCATCCTCGTCGATCTGCAGGGACCGAAGCTCCGCGTCGGCGAGTTCAAGGGTAACGGCGTCACCCTCGACAAGGGCGCGAGCTTCACCCTGGACTCTGACAGCGCCCCCGGCGACGGCAAGCGCGTGAACCTGCCGCATCCGGAGATTCTGGCCGCGCTCGAACCGGGCCACACCCTGCTGCTCGACGACGGCAAGATCCGCCTCGTCACCACCGACGTCAGCAAGGGCAAGGCGGTGACGCGCGTCGAGGTCGGCGGCAAGCTGACGGCGCGCAAGGGCGTGAGCTTGCCCGACACGGTCGTGCCCTTCTCGGCCATGACGCCGAAGGATCACACCGATCTCGAGGCCGCGCTCGACGCCGGCATCGACTGGATCGCGTTGTCCTTCATCCAGCGCCCCGAAGACATCGCCGAAGCCAAGAAGATCACGCGCGGGCGCGCCGCCGTGATGGCCAAGATTGAAAAGCCACAGGCGCTAACGCGCCTCACCGAAATCCTCGACGTCGCTGACGCCATCATGGTGGCGCGCGGCGATCTCGGCGTCGAACTGCCGGTCGAGCGCGTCCCCGGCGCCCAGAAGCAGATGACCCGCGCCGCGCGCCGCGCTGGCAAGCCGGTCGTCGTCGCCACCCAGATGCTGGAGTCGATGATTTCGAGCCCGGTGCCGACGCGCGCCGAAGTCTCCGACGTCGCCACCGCGATCTTCGAAGGCGCCGATGCAGTGATGTTGTCGGCGGAGAGCGCCTCGGGCCAGTTTCCGGTCGAGGCGGTCACCACCATGAACCGCATCGCCGAGGAAATCGAAAGCGACCCGACCTACCGCAGCATCATCTTTGCGCAGCGGCCAGATCCCGAAGCAACCGGCGCGGACGCCATCGCGGCGGCCGCACACCAGATCGCCGACACGGTCGATCTCGCCGCCATCGTTTGCTGGACTTCCTCGGGCTCAACCGCGTTGCGGGTCGCCCGCGAGCGGCCGTCGCCGCTGACTGTCGCGATCTCACCCAAGGTTTCGACCGGACGCAAGTTGTCGGTGGTGTGGGGCGTCCACTGCGTCGTCGCCGACGACGCCCATGACCAGGATGATATGGTCAACCGCGCCTGCCGCACCGCTTTCCGCGAAGGCTTTGCCAAGGCCGGCCAGCGCGTGATCATCGTTGCGGGCATCCCGCTGGGCACGCCGGGTGCGACCAACATGCTGCGCATCGCCTTCGTCGGCGGCGGGCCCGGCGCAGACTAAGTCATACCACCCTGCGGGAACCCAAACGCTCTCCCTGGCGTTCTATCGCCAACACAATGGAGAGGATCGATGACGTTTGGTAAAGGCGCGCTGCTGTGGCTGCTGGGAATTCCGCTGCCGATCATCATTCTGCTGGCGCTGTTCTGGCACTAGCACCGTTCGGAACGTTAAAACACCAATGCGCGCGTGCGAACGCGCGCATTGGCTTGTCTGGGACCTGATTGAGTAGCGCGCGCCCGCTAGATCGGGCGGCCCTCGACCTTCTCGGTCAACGTCTTCACTTCGTCACCAATGCCATTGAGCCGCGGGTACACCGCGAGCGCGCGACGAAACGCGTCGAGCGCGCGGCGCTCGTCGCCGAGCTCGTTGAGAATGGTGCCGAGCCCCGCCAGCGCTCCGAAGTGGCGCGGCTCGCGCGCCAGCACCTGGCGGATATCGGCGAGTGAATTGCTGTAGTCCTTCTTCAGGAAATAAACTGTCGCCCGCCGGTTCCAGGCTTCGATGTAGTTTGGCCGGATCTCGATGACGGCGCCGAGCAGACGGATCGCCAGATCGAAGTCCTTGGCGTCCACCGCTTGCTTGACCCTCGACATCAGCAGGTCCGTGGTGTCGCTGCCGGACGCGAGCCACAGCGCCCAGATGCGGTTCTCGATCGCCTTGGCGCTGTCGTCGTCGGGCGCGACTTTCAACGCCTCGAACAGAAATTCGATGTTGCGCGTGCGATCGCCGCGCTGTGCCTTCGGCACCTCGCTCGGCGGCTCGACCCATTTCTTGTTGCTGTTGGGAGCCTGCGCAGCCGCCGGCATCGCCAGCACAGCGGCGGTGAGCGCGGCAATGAGCAGCCTGAGACTCATGCCAATAACTTAGCGCGCCACGGCGTTGCCGCAACGGCGATCACGTCAAGCTCGCGTGAATGGCGCGCGTGAGCACACCCAAATGGGCCAATCAGCCCTGGCGCGCCTTGAAGCGGCGCTGCGTCTTGTTGATGACGTAGAGGCGGCCCTTGCGGCGCACGAGGCGATTGTCGCGGTGGCGCCCACGCAGGGACTTAAGCGAATTGCGGACTTTCATCGGAATTGACCTTGCTGGGCCCGCGATCACGCGGGCGGCCTCGAATTCGGGCCGGACCATAGGGTCCGACCTCGCCCCCGTCAATTGCGCGGGCGGGCACAAATGCGCCCGCATTAGCACCTTGGCAAACACGAAAATTACCCACGAAGTCAATGACTTGTGGTCACGGAAAGGATGCGGGTGGCAAGCATTTGACGCGTGCGCCGAGACTTGAAACAAGTCCCTCGCCCAACAAAAGCCCTATCAACCGTCCGCCCTGCCTGACCGGCATCAATTCAGCGTCACGCCAGCACCCTCGGATGACCGCAGCCCCCGATCTCGAACGCGCCTACCGCGACAAGACGGCGGTCATCGGCATTGTCGGCATGGGGTACGTCGGTATTCCGCTTGCGCTGGCAAGCTGGACCGCAGGCTTCCGCGTCGTTGGCTTTGACGTTGACGCCGACAAGGTTGCCGCGCTCAACGCCGGCAAGAGCTACATCAAGCACATCCCCGGCGACGACGTTGCTGCTGCCGTGAAGGCGGGCAAGCTGCGCGCCACGACCAGCTTCGGCGAAGCGAAGGACGTCGACGCCATCCTCATCTGCGTGCCGACGCCGCTCACCGCGCATCGCGAGCCTGACCTCAGCTACGTCGTGAAGACGACCGAAGCGCTCGCCCCGCACCTGCGCAAGGGTCATCTGATTGTTCTGGAGTCGACGACCTGGCCCGGCACCACCGCCGAGATCATGAAGCCGATCCTCGAGCGCGGCGGACTCAAGAGCGGCAAGGATTTCTTTTTGGCGTTCTCGCCCGAGCGGGAGGATCCCGGCAATCCGACATTTTCGGCACGCGTGATCCCGAAGGTCGTTGGCGGCGACGATCCGACGGCACTCGCGCTCGCAAGCGCGCTCTATGGCGCGATCGTGCCCAAGGTGATTCCGGTGTCGTCGACCCAGACCGCGGAAGCCGTGAAGCTCACCGAAAACATCTTCCGCGCCGTCAACATCGCGCTCGTGAACGAGCTCAAGGTCGTCTACGACGCGATGGGCATCGACGTCTGGGAAGTCATCGACGCCGCCAAGACCAAGCCGTTCGGGTTCATGCCGTTCTATCCTGGCCCCGGCCTCGGCGGCCATTGCATCCCGATCGATCCGTTCTACCTGACCTGGAAGGCGCGCGAGTTCGATATCTCGACCCGTTTCATCGAGCTGGCGGGCGAGATCAACACGTCGATGCCGAAGCACGTCGTCGACCGCCTGGCGCGCGAGCTCGACACACGCGCTGGCCGCGGATTGAGTGGCGCGAAAGTCCTGATCCTCGGTGTGGCCTACAAGAAGAACGTCGAGGACATCCGCGAAAGCCCCGCCTTCAAACTGATCGAGCTTCTCGAGAAGCGCGGCGCCAAAACCGATTTCCACGACCCGCATGTGCCGCAAATTCCGCGCACGCGTGAGCATCCCGAGATGGCCGGCCGCAAATGCGTCGCGCTCAGCGACGCCGCTATCAAAAGCTACGACGCCGTGCTGATTGTCACCGACCATGATGGGGTTGACTATCCGGCGATCGCGAAGGCTGCGAAGCTCGTGATCGATACGCGCAACGCCTGCGCCCGCGCCGGCGTCACGTCGGCCAACGTGGTGAAGGCGTAAAGCCGTGCGGTTTTTCATCACCGGAACCGCGGGTTTCATCGGCTTCCATGTCGCCAAGCGCCTGACTGACGCAGGCCACGCGGTCTGTGGCGTCGACGGCATGACCACCTATTACGACGTGGCGCTCAAGCGCCGCCGCCATGCCATGCTGCTGCAGTCGCCGCACTTTGCGGCGCACGAGCTGATGCTCGAGGACATGGCGGGCCTAACGCGCGTCTATGAGCAGTTCGGCCCCGACGTGATCATCCATCTCGCTGCCCAGGCTGGCGTGCGCTATAGCCTGGAAAATCCGCGCGCTTACGTCGACTCCAACCTCATCGGCACATTCAATGTGCTCGAGCTGGCTCGCGCCAAGCCGCCGAAGCACCTGCTGCTGGCGTCAACCAGCTCGGTCTATGGCGCCAACACCAAAATGCCTTTCGCGGAAAGCGACCGCACCGATCATCCGCTCACGCTCTACGCCGCCACCAAGAAGTCGACGGAAGCGATGGCGCACTCCTATGCGCATCTGTGGACGATCCCGACCACGGCATTCCGTTTCTTCACGGTCTATGGCCCGTGGGGCCGGCCGGACATGGCGCTGTTCAAGTTCACCAAGGGGATCCTCGAGAACCAGCCGATCGAGATCTACAACAATGGCGACATGATCCGCGACTTCACCTACATCGACGATCTGGCGAAGGCGATCGTGCTGTTGAGCGAGGCCGTGCCGCAAATCGGCACACCGACCGATGATGCCATCGACCTGGGCATGAGCCCGGCGGCGCCATTCCGCGTCGTCAACATCGGCAACAGCCAGCCGGTGCAGCTCCTCGATTACGTCGACGCGATCGAGAAAGCGCTCGGCAAGAAGGCAATCCGTAAATATCTGCCGATGCAGCCGGGCGACGTGCCCGCGACCTTCGCCGACTGCCGGCTGCTCGAACGCCTGACCGGATTCAAGCCGTCCACGCCGATCACGGTGGGCGTCGAAAAATTCGTCCGCTGGTATCGGGACTATCATAATGTGTAGGCGATTCACCGATGGAGGGGCTTGTGGCGGGTGACAAGCCGGATGCCGGCGCCATCGTCCGTCGCCATCTCGCGGCCTCGCGCGAGATCGTCGCGACGACCTTGGCGGATGAAGGTATCGTCGCGGCGATGGCTGCGATCGCGCAACGGATGGAACAGACGCTGCGCGCCGGCGGCAAGATTCTGCTGGCCGGCAATGGCGGCAGCGCTGCCGACGCCCAGCACATTTCCGGCGAATTGTTGTCGCGGCTGATGTTCGATCGCACGCCGCTGCCTTCGATCGCGCTGACTGCCGACCAGGCGGTGCTCACGGCGATTGGCAACGACTACGGCTACGAGCACGTGTTCGCGCGCCAGGTGCGCGGGCTCGGCCGCAAGGGCGACGTTTTCATCGCCATCTCCACCTCCGGCCGCTCGCCCAACATTCTCAAGGCGGTCGAGGCTGCAAAGGATCTCGGCCTGCACACCATCGCCTTCACCGGCAACGGCAATGCGCCGCTCGCCGGGATGTGCGACCTCGTGCTGCGCGTGCCCTCGCAGGTGACGCCGCTGATCCAGCAGGTGTACATGGCGGCCGCGCACGCGATCTGTGAATACGTCGAGGCCGCGCTGTTCGGCACGGAACGTCGCAGCTAATGCCGTCGAGCGGGAGAAAGCCGGCCGTCTTTCTCGACCGCGACGGCGTGCTCAACGAAGACCGCGATTACGTGCATCGGCCGGACGACTTCGTCTGGATCCCCGGCGCAATTGACGCCGTGAAATTTCTGAATGGTCGCGGCTACTACGTCTTCGTGGTTAGCAATCAGTCGGGTGTCGCGCGCGGCTACTACACTGAAGAGCACGTGCATCGCCTCTTCGCACATTTGCGTGAGGAACTGGCGCGGCACGGCGCAACGATCGACGACTATCGTTATTGCCCATATCA
>Ga0105245_10002245_pt1 | contig 17493 bp, 11 predicted proteins | sample KBSM54metaG_FD_81523 | JGI IMG/M metagenome (GOLD analysis project Ga0105245, IMG submission 81523) | Miscanthus rhizosphere microbial communities from Kellogg Biological Station, Michigan, USA - KBS M5-4 metaG | ecosystem: Host-associated > Plants > Roots > Rhizosphere > Soil | place...
CGCGCGGTGATCGAAATGCGCGGCTCGTCTTTCTTGTCGCTGCGCGCGTAGGGAAAATACGGAATGACGGCCGTCACGCGTTGAGCCGACGAGTGCCGGAGTGCATCGAGCATGATCAACAGCTCGACGATCTGCTCGGAGAGCGGCGGGCAGGAGCTCTGCACCACGAACACGTCTTGTTCGCGCACGTTCTCTTCGATTTTGATCTTCAGGTTCTCGTTCGAGAAGCGCGTGGTGTGCGATTTGCCGAGGGGGATGCCCAGGTGCTCGCAGATTTCCTTGGCCAACCCGGGGTGTGAGGCTCCGGCAAAGACTTTGAGGTTGCTCGGGCTGGTCATCAAGAGAGGCTTCCTTCTGTGAGAAGCCGCAGGCGTAACACATTCTTGCGGCGGAGGGGACGCCTCGCCGGGACCGGAGATATCTGCAGGAAACGGGGGGAACTAGGCCGGGGCGGCCCGGTTGTCCGCGGGCTTTTGCTCGGCCCCCTTTCGGCCGTAATTCCCCGGGTGAGCAGCGGTTTTGCTTCGGGAAAAAGAGGGTCTCAGGTTCGCAGACTGTTGCGGCAGCTCCGGCGATCGATCGCGGCCGAGGTCGCGCGTCGCTGGGACGTGAGGAATGAAGACGACCGTTTTCGGATCATCGCCGATTCGGCTCAGGATGCCATCGTTTCGGCCGATGCTTCGGGCAAGATCATCACCTGGAATACCGCCGCAACTCGCATCTTCGGCTGGTCACTCGAGGAAGCGATCGGCATGCCGCTCACCGAACTCATGCCGGAGCGGTTTCGCTACCAGCACTTGGTCGGCATGTCGCGTTTCCTCGAACTCGGTGAAACTCAAGTCGTGGGCAAGACCGTCGAGCTCGTCGGGTTGTCTCGCGCGGGTGACGAGTTCCCGTGCGAGCTTTCGCTCAGCGTGTGGCGGCGTTCGGGTCAGCCGTATTTTACGGGATTCCTGCGCGATATCAGCAGCCGCGTGAAAGATCGCGAAGCGCGCGCGCGGAGCGAGCTCAAGTTTCGTGCGCTGGTCGAGCACGCACCGGTCGCGATCTTCGAATCGAACGTCGCGGGCGAATGTGTATTCGTCAATCAGCGCTGGAGCGAACTCACGGGGTTCACGCGCGAGCAGGCGAACGGCCCCGGTTGGATGAACGTCGTCCACCGGGAGGATCGGGCAAAGCTATTCGCGGACTGGCAGGCAGCGGCCGCGAAGGGCGGCGAATTCGTGTACGAGACGCGCTTCGATACCGCGCGCGGGATCGTTTCGGTGCTGGGCAACTCGGTCCCATTGCTCGATGCCTCTGGTCAAACGATCGGTCATTTGGGGACGATCAGCGATGTGACCGAGCTGAAGGCTTCGGCGGCTAGAATCGCGGCATCATTGGCCGAGAAAGACGTCCTTTTGCGGGAGGTGCACCATCGCGTGAAGAACAATCTGCAGGTCATCTCCTCGCTGCTCCGGCTCCAAGCGTCCAAGATCGAAGATCGCCAGGCGCGCGAAGTGTTCCTCGACAGCCAGAACCGCGTTCACTCGATCGGCCTTTTGCACGATAGCCTGTACCAAGCGTCCGACCTGGCCCACGTCGACATGGCCGAATATCTGGGTAAGCTCATCGGCGGCGTGCGGCGGACCTACTCCGGCGCGGCCAATCACGTCGATGTACAAATCGACGTCGAGAACATCTCCTTGCCGGTCGATCAAGCGGTGCCCTGTGGGCTCATCATCAACGAGCTGCTCACGAACGCGTTCAAGCACGCGTTCCCGGCAAGATCCTGGCCTTCGGAGCGGGCCGGCCAGATCGCGGTTCGCGTGCGCCAAGGCGACCGGATCGCGATCACCGTGACGGATGACGGAGCGGGGTTACCGGATCACTTCGGCGAACGCGAAACCAAGAGCCTTGGGATGAGCCTCATCCGAACGCTGGTCAAGCAGCTCGATGGACAGCTGAGCTTCGAAAGTCACCCGGGCACCCGCTGCCACGTCACTTTCGTCGCCCGGGGCGAACGGGGAGCGGCTTGATGGTCTCCATCTTGATCGTGGAAGACGAAAGCTTGGTCGCGCTGGACATTCAAGGGGTGCTCGAGCAAATCGGCTATCGCGTCGTGGGGATCGCGAGCTCGTTCAACGAGGCGATCGCCGAGGTCGAGCGGGGGCGGCCGGACATCGTGCTGATGGACATCAACATCAAGGGCGAGCGAGACGGCGTGCAGGCCGCAGACATGATCCGAGTGCGCTTCGGCACGCCGGTTATCTTCCTCACCGCGCACGCCGACCCTGCCACGGTGGCGCGCGCCAAGGCCGTGAATCCATACGGCTATTTGCTCAAGCCATTCACCGAACGCGAGCTTCTGGCAACGCTCGAGGTGGCGCTGCAGCGCTACGCGGTGGAACGCCAATTGGCCGAAAAAACCGCGTTGCTCGAAGAACTGATGGACCGCATGCAGGAGCAAACGCGGCTCCTCGAATCGGTGCTTGAAAACATCGGCGATGGCGTGGTGGTCGTCGACAGCGAGAAAAAGTTGGTCGTGGTCAATCCCGCCGCCAAGAGCATCATGCCCTATGCAGTCGGAGAGACTGCTGCGGGCGATTGGTCACTCGCGGCGCGCGCTTTCTTGCCGGATGGCGTGACGCGTTTCCCGGTCGACCGGGGGCCACTGCTACGCGGGCTCCGGGGCGAAGCCTCCGATGGCGTGGAAATGATGCTCGAGACGCCGAGCGGCCAGCAGCGCTCCTTCAGTGTCACCACGCGGCCCATCCTCGCTGGGAACGAAGTGGCGGCGGCCGTCGCCGTCTTTCGTGACTTCACGGAGCGCAAGCTGGCGCAAAAGCAGCTGATGGAAAGCGAGCAGTGGTATCGCGTGCTTTCCGAGGCCAGCTTCGAAGGGGTGGCGGTCACCGCGGGAGGGGAAATCATCGAAACGAACGCGACTTTTGCGGCATTTCTCGGCTATTCCGCGGAAGAGCTACGCGGGGTACCCGGCCTATCACTGTTCACGCCGGAAGAGCGCGAGCGCGTCATGCGCTATTCCAACATGGACGAGGTCAGCTACGAGGCGAGCATGCTCCGCAAAGACGGCAGCGTGGTGCAGGTCGAAATCCGTGGGCGCTTCGTCACCTTTCGTGACCGCCGCGTGCGCATCGCCGCCGTGCGCGACGTGACCGAGAAGAAGCGCCGTGAAGCGCAGCTCGCCGAGCAGGCCGAGCGCTTGCGTCACCAATCACTGCACGATGAATTGACCGGGTTGTACAATCGCCGAGGCTTCATGAACCTCGCGGAAAATGGCCTTTCCAACGGCGCGAGCGCGTCCGTGCCGTGTGCCATCTTCTTCGCCGATTTGAACGGCATGAAGCTCATCAACGACCAGCTCGGCCACGAAGCGGGGGATGACGCCATTCGCGAAGCCGCAACCATCCTCGTCCGGGTCTTCGGTCATCGCAATCTCGTGGCGCGCCTCGGCGGTGACGAGTTTGCGATCTTCGTTTCCGACTGCAACGAAGACGACGTCATCCTGCGCACCGCCGCCATCGAAGAAGCGGTGGCGGCCTTCAACGAGAACTCGCCCGTTCAATACCGGCTTTCGATCACGGTTGGTGCCGCCGTTTGCCACTCCGATCAGCGGTGCACGCTTTCGCACCTCATGCACGCCGCCGACGGCAACATGTACGAGCTCAAACGTCGCCGTCACTCCCAGGCATCGATTCGGGTGAAAGCGCGCTGAGGCGCGCGCCACGGTGCTTCAGAATCGGCCGAACAGGTTCGCGGAACCCGGGCCAACACCGAGCCCGACCTGGGGCGACTCAGCGTGGCTCGGCGCGGTCGACCACAAGACCACGGCCACGCCTGCGCAAACGATCGCCGCTCCCGCGAGGATGTCCGTCGTGAGCGCGAGCGTCTTGGCGTTGCTGCGTGAGCTGTCGAGCGCGCTCGGGGTGATACCGAACTGCTTTTGCTGATTTTGGTTCTTGCTCTCGGCGCTGAGCGCCAAGGCGCCCGTCACGCCCGCGCCAGCACCGAGCGCGACCGCGCCGATGGCCGTGACCCAGAAGCCCGCCCCGAGCCCCGTGTCTTGCGGCTCTGCAGCGGCCCCGCTGGGCTTCAACACGACCGTCCGTTGCGTCTCCTCGAAATCGAGCGAGAGCGATTGCTCTTCGCCGCCAGCAACGCGAATCAGCCGCTGGCGTGTGCCGCGATTGGCGGTTTCGACCGAGATGGTGCGCTGGCCTTCGCTCACCGAGATGGGCTCACTGAGCGGCGTGATGCCGACCTTCTTGCCGTCGACGAGCACGGTGGCGCCATTCACGTTCACCGAGACGGTCACTTTGGCCACGCGCTTCTCGAGATCGGCCAGATCTTTCTGGGCCGCTGCTTGGCGATCGGGCTCGATGGCCGTGCCGCCTTCGCGTAGGTAGCGCGCCATCGCATCGCGGGCTTCCACGTACTCGCGCAGCTGGAAGTAGGTTTGCGCGATGTTGTACAGCACCTTGTAATTGGGCTTGATGGCGTAGGCTCGCTCGAACTGCACGAGCGCCGCGTCGAAATCGCCGTCTTTGTACAGCTTCAGGCCTTGTGAGAAGTGCTGACGGGCCTCTTCCGTATCAGGCGCTTCGGTGGCGGCCGTCGTTTCGGCAAACGCCGAATGCGGAGCGGCGAGCAGCAAGCCGAGGAGCAGCGGGGCGGAACTGAGCGCGCGCAGGTTCATGGGTAGTTTCATCACTTGGCGTAGGGGTCGGAGTCGTCGATCGGGCGAGCGGTGTCCGTTCGAGTGCGATGACTGAGTGGGCTCTGGGTCGTGGGGGGGGCCGCCGCGGCGGGCTCGTCCACGTGCTTGGCGGCCGGGCCTTTGCTGGGCAAAATCACCGGGGCGCTGCCGCGCATGACGCGCGTCGTGTTGTCGGGCTGCAACGCGATCAACAAATCCAGATCTTGGTCGAGCCGGATCATGCGCGCTTCGGTTCGACGACCCATGCTGCGGAGTTCGAGTCGGCGGAGCGCGGCGGGATCTTTGGGAAACTGGCCCACGAACGGGTTGCCCTCGAGCTTCGCGCCATCCAGCAGGATCTCGGTATCCGATGGGGTCGCCGAGATCTTCACGGTGACCAATTGTTCGGCATTTTGCGCGTTCGGGCGCGAGGCGGCGCTCCCCGAAAAGCTCGGCACTTGGGCGGCCGTCGGCGCGAGCGGGGTCGCGTCCGAAGCGTGGCTCGAGTGATTGAGCCAGCTGCCGGCAATGCCCGCGACCGCGGCCACGCCCACCATGCCCGCGATCCAACGACCCTTGTGCGAGGGGTTCGGGATTGGCACGTACGACGAAGCGTTGCCGGTGAGCGTCACCGCGCCCATGCCGCCGAGCACCGCGGGCGCCACGGGGATGGATCGCAGGCCATCTGCGGGTTGGTCGTCTTCGAGCGAGGCCTGCTTCATGCGCTGATCGATCAGGCGACGAATCTCGGCGCGTTCAGCGGCGTACAGATCACCGAGTAAGTGGCGCAGTTGCTCGGCCGAGCACTCGAGCTTGTTCAGCTTGATGTAGGCGCGCAGTGCGTCCCGCATTTCTTGCGCGGAAGCGTAGCGGTTTTCCGGCTGCTTCGCCGAGGCCTTCATACAGATCTGGAGCAGCTCGACTGGCACGCCGAGCGCTTTGCGCATCAGCTCCGGGTCGACCCCCGCCATGCGCGCCTGCACGATTTCCTGCTGAGTGCGGTCTTGGGAGAAGCGGCGGTAGGCGAGCAACTCCCAGAGCAAGACGCCGATCGCGAACACGTCTGATCGCTGCTCGCTGTTGCCCAAGATTTGTTCGGGGGCCGCGTAGCCGAGCTTGCCCTTGAACATCCCGGCTTCGGTCGCGTGACTGATGCCGGTCGCCTTGGCGACGCCGAAATCCAACACCTTCGCCGAGCCGTCGAAGGTCACGAAAATGTTGTTGGGGCTGATGTCGCGATGCACGAGGCCGAGCGGCGTGCCATCGAGATCAGCGAAGCTGTGCATGTATACCAGCGCTTCGAGCACCTGATTGATGAGCTCGAGGCGGGCCGACAAGGGGAGCGGTGCCTCGCCCGTCTTCTTCATCAAGCGGCCGAGTGTCTGGCCCTCGAGGTACTCCATGCAGATGAAGTAGCGCCCGGTATCTTCCCCGACTTCGAGCGTTTGCACGATGTTCGGATGGTTCATGCGCGCCGCCAAGCGCGCTTCGGCCAAGAACATGTCGAGCGAGCCTTCGCTGTCACGCAACTCGTCGCGCATCACCTTCAGCACGACCAGCTTGTTGAAACCGCCGATGCCCGAGGAAAACGCCACGAACACGCGCGCCATGCCGCCTTGCCCGAGCTCGAGCAGGAGGCGATAACGGCCGAGTCTAACGACCGGTGCCTGAGCGGGCGCCGGAGCAGAATTCACGGAAAAATCTCCATGTAGCTGATGCCACCGGCCTTCAGTTGCGACGCCGTATCCACGAATTTATGGCCCGTAGGATTGAACACGGCGCTCAGAATCGCGGTGCCCGGTACGTCGATGTTGATGAAGCCCCCCGCGCCCTCGCTGGTGGTTTCCGTCGTACACGGGCCCGAGCAGGGAGGCTGGGCGGGTAGCGGCAGCATGTTCGAGAAGTAAAACGGTGTGCCGCCCGCGGTGTTGGTAAACGAGACGTGTTGCACCGGGCCGCGCGCGCAGTCGCGGGCGATGATGATGATCATGCCCTTGGTCGGGTCGTACTTGTGGCCCACCGAGGCGGTCAGCAGGCTCAAGTTGGTGGGGCTCGGAATGGTGAGATCCCAGCCGCGCGTATCGATGATGAGCGGCTGACCGAGAAACAACTGCGACGGGACTGCGTCCGGGTTGCTGATATCCAGATAGCCGGCGAAACCGTTGGGCAACGGCAAGTCCACCAAGGTGGCGTTGCCGACCATCGCGGGGCCGTACACGGGGTTGTCGCAGCTCAAATCCGGCCGATTACAGGCCTGAATGGCGAATTGGTTCTTGGTCGAACCGGCGATCGAGATCTTGAAGGTGAGGTGGACGGTATCGTTCGCGGTCGGGATTTGCGTGGGGCACTTCAGCGTATCGACGCCAGCGTCGCTGTCGCCACCGCTGCTACCGCCGGAACCCCCGTTGCCTTCGCCGCCCGAGCCGCCGGCTCCGCCAGCTGCCGGTGCGACGCACACGCTGGCTTGGCAGGTCGAGTTCGCGAAGCCTGCTCCGAGCTTCACGCAGTCCGCATCGGTGCTGCACTGCTTCGAGCTCACGTCGATCAGCAGCGAGCAAGAGACGGTTGCGCCCGCCAGAGCGAACAGCAAACCCGCAACACGAGCGCCGCGGTTGACGCGGGTTCGTGAAGACGAAACAGCTAAGGATTGGCCGGGAGGCGTGGGTGACTGTGCGCTAATCGTGGGCATATCGGTGAAGGCTCAACAGCCTAGCCTATCGTCTACCGTATGACGCGGCCGACCCATGGGTGACGGCCTCTTGCCGCCAGTTGTTTACCAGGGCGACGTTCTCTCGGTGATCGGACAGGTTCTAAGTAGGTTAATTTGCAACCGCACTAGAATTAGAGCCGATGTAGGTGCATGAGGTCAAGAAACCGGGATCGGCCTGCAAGCCTAGCATCAACAACGTGCTGAATCCCGCACTTCGCGCCTCTGATAGCGTTGCGGGTTGCCATGAACCAAAAGCAGCAGCTCGACCCGCAGCACCTGCCGTCGGACCAAGCGCAGCGTAGCGCGGTCGCGAGCGAACTCAAGGCGCTGGCACTCGCCGCGCGCGAACGCGGCGAGCTGCTCACGGCCATGCTGCACGCTTCCGACGCGCTGATGCTGTTCCCGAACGAGCGTCAGTTTTTGGACCTGGTGGATGAAGTGGCGCTCGCGACGGACGATCCCCTGTCGCTCGTGCCCGTCGCGAGCGGCGCCGTACACGTGGCCACGGCCGCCGCTCGCGCCCGCATCTTGATGATGAAGAAGGACATGCCGGCGGCGATCGAGCTCTTGGCCGAGGTGGTCAGCGTCGCGCCGGACCTCGCGTACTTACCTTGGGTTCAGCGCTGGCTTTCGCAACCGAACGTCTTGGCGCGCTTCGAATTTTCGCAATTGAACTCGATGGTGATCGCGGCCGTGCGTTTGGGCAGCGCGGTTTCCGTGCCGCCGGACGCAGGCGATCTCCGCCTGCCCAACGTGGCCGCCGGCGCCGCCATCCTGGCGCTCGTGCGCGGGCGGTTCCCGAGCGAGAGCGTGCTCTATTTCGGGGAGGTGCTGCTGCGGCGCAGGCTCGGTGATCCGAGCGCCACGCTTGCGGTTGCGGTCGCCGGCGTGCAGCAATTTCCGAACGACGCGCGCATTCAAATCTCGATGTTGAATGCCTTGCGCGACGCCAAGCGACCAGACGAAGCGCTCGCTCATGCCCGCAAGGCGCTCGAGCTCGATCCGAGCGATGGCGCGCCACTGTACGACTCGGCTTGGGCGTTCGTCGACGCAGGCCGCATCCCCGACGCGCTGCGCGTGCTCGAAGAATTGATCCGTCGCTTCCCCGACTACCCGAGCGCGCGCGCGGCCTTTCACTCGCTCCGCTTTCGCAGCGGCGGCGCGCATGAGGATGGCGTCGCGCTCGTCACGCTGCGTGAGCGCGAGTGGTGGAACGAAGAAGCCGTGCGTCTCGCCAACGAAGTGGATCCGGTGCGTGAGTATTTCAACTACTTGCCGGGGCCCGGTGATGCTTCTGCCGCCGCTGGGCGCCACCTCGCACGCGAGCTCGCGGCGGTGATTCATTGTTGCGGGGCAGGCAGCGAGCTCGAAGTATCGGTGGAGAGCCAATTTCTCGAATCGCCGAGTGTGCCTCTCGCTTTCGATTTGGCGGTACGCGCGCTCGGTGCACGCGGCAAGCTCGAGGTCACCGTCGCCGAAGTGCAGTCGCCGGATCCGCGCGCCGACAAGGCGCAGGTGCCGTTTCGGATTTGGACCTACGAGGGCACGAGCGCGCGGCGTGTCTCGCCGAGCGCCGATGCCCGCGCACAAGGCGCCATCGCGGGCATCGCATCCAGCCTATTTCGCGTCGAAACGTGGGATCCGGCGGCGCGCACGCTCGCGCAGCAGATGGGGCCCGATTGGTTGCAAGCGCTGGTCGCCGTGCTGACCGACCCTCCGCTGCCTCCGGACGCAGCGTTCGACGCGTTCACGTGGACTTACCGTTGTCAGGTGGCGACCGCGCTCGTGCTCTCGCACTTGGTTCCGTGGCAATCGGGCGCAGGGCGCGGCGCGTTGTACGCGCTGCTCTACGGGCCGAGTGACTGGACGACCGACGCCGCGATCATCGCGCTCGGGTTTCGCGCGCTGACCGAACCTGTCGTGCGGCCCGAAGTCGAAAGCGTTTTTCAGTGGCTGCGCTCGCAAATCCCAGCGCGCGGCTACACGAGCTTCGAGCCCGTGCTGGCGAACGTGTGGCTCGGCCTGGGTGGCCATTCGCCGCAAAACGAAGCCGAACTGCGCGAGTGGCTGGAAACGATCGAAGCCGAGTTACCCGAGAAGAATACCGTGAAGCCGCCCACTCGCCGCTACGGCGGGCTCACCCTCGAACAATACGCGGAGTTTTCTTTCGAACGCGATCGCCTCATGGGTAATGTCTCACAGCAGGGCGTGCTCGCCGCCGTGCAGAACTTCGCGGGGCGAAAGCCGCCGCCAGAACTGCTTGCGCTCGGCCAACGCTTCAACGTGCCGCTGCACACGGCCGACGGCACGTTCTACCCATATGTTCGCCAATGGCAGGAAGCGATCGGCGCGAGCAGCGAACTTCAAGAACGCTTCGCCGAGCTGCAACGCTCGCAAAACCTACGCAAGCTCGGCGTCTCCGGTGAGGAGCAAGCGGCACTCGATGAAATTCGGCGCGGCGAGATGGACATGCATTTGCGCATGGCCCAGCAGCAACAAGCGCACCGCGCCGTGGCCGAAGGCAACGCGGGTGATCCCGATCCGCTGGTATTCCCGGGGCAAAAGGTGCAAAAGCTCAGCGACTACGTGCGCATCATGAAGCGCATGCAGGGCGGTGATTTCATGGGCGCGATCGCCGAATACGGCCTCGACATGATGACTTACAGCTCGGTCGCCACAGCCTGGGGCGCGAAGTTCGCCGCCGATCCGACGCTCAACGAGAAGTTCTCGCGCATGATGCAGGGCTGAGTGCATCAATCGTCGGGCATCGTCGGGAGTTTAGCGGCAGTCCGACTTCGAGCCCAATTCACAGGCGCGCTTGGCGTAGTAGTCGGCTTCCGGTTGGTTGCCCGCGTTGTGACGTGAGCTGGCGAGGGCGGAACACGCGCCTGGAGTGCCGCGGTCGCAGGCGTGCTGGAGGTACGCCAGGCCGCGGTCCACGTTGGCGTAGGGGCCTTCGGTGATGAGAGAGATGCCGAGTAGCGTGCAAGCGTTCATGTCGTCGAGGTCGCAAGCTCGTTTGGCCAATGCGGAAGCCCGGCCGAGATCGCGGGGTACTCGGTCGCCGATCGCGTACACGACCATCAAGGCGTTGCAGGCCGCGCCTTCGCGCGCATCACAGCGTTGCTCGCAATCGGCGATATTCGGACAAAATTTGCCGCGGATGCCGGCGGCCGTCTCCTCCGCGATCAAAGTGATCGGCGGCTCGGGCATTTCTAGCGGCAAGAGCTCCAACCGCAGCACCGCGTTGCAGCCAATGGGTGGCGCGCCCGCCGCCCCTTGCGCCGAATTGCAGGCGTCGAGTGAGCCATCACGGAGAAACGTGCTTTTGCCGCTCTGGCTCTTCAATGCGACTTGGGCGCCGAAAAGGTCCGCCACCGAGCGCACACGTGCGCGCTCACCCGTGGCCAACGTGAAAGCGCCCAGCGTCGCGCTCTTCACCACGTGCGAGGCCCCGGCGCAATTGCCACGTAGATCGTCACGCGTAATGCTGGTGCGCGGAGTCGTGCGTTTGCCGATCATCACGAGTGCCAGATCCAAAGAGGTGCCCGACGCGAAGTCGTTGTCGAATTGGCCCGCCAACCGCGCGCCCGAGAGCGGCAGTGTCGCTGACACCTCGTCAGCGTCCGTCAATTGCACCGATTGCTCCTTAGGGCTCGTGGCTTGGTAACCATAAGCACCCTCCACATAGCACTCGGGCAATACGCGCAAGCTCCGACAATCCCAGGCGACCACCGAGATCCGACCCTGCATGGACACTTCTAGATCGGTTCGTTGTTCGGGCGGCGCGTCGACGACGAGCGGCTCAGCCGCTCCTCCCGGTCCAGCTACGCCGCAAGACAGCCTGCCCGTCGCGTCCGTCGCCGTCGCAGCGTGCGGTCGTATCGCCCGCGCGCAACCGGCGCTCGCTCCCCAAACCAGCAACCCAAGAACGACCCCGGTTTCGATTCGCCGCATTCCAGCGCATCCCTTAACGCAGGCGCGGAGCGCCAGCAAACCGGAACGGAGAGAGCGAATTGGCTGAGCCGTATCCGAGCGACGGGACATCTTATGGATATGAAAATCGTCTGGGCAGCATTGGCTCTCGTTGCGTCGAGCGCGTGCACGAACGAGCAGTCACCGGGCCAGAGTGCAGCGGGTGGTCAGGGCGCTGCTGCCGGTCAGGGCGGCGCGGCGGGTCAGGGCGGCGCCGCAATCGCGAACGGTGGGACGACCCTGACCACGGCGGGTGCCTCGAACGGCGGCGCGGCAGGGAGCGCTGGCATGGCGGGTTCCGCGAACACGTCGGGCAGTGGCGGTATGGCGGGCGGGGCGCCGCTCGCCTGTGATGTGCCGCGCCGGGCGCTGGGTTCGGGAACACTCGCCTTCGGTTCAGGCGTTGCCAAGTACGACGCAGCTTATGCGAAGGCGACCGCCAACATCGCCCAAGACGTCGTCAACGGCGTGTTCAACGCAGGGGAAGCGTGGGCGCAGGTCTGGACGCGCGATACCTCGTACTCGATCGATTTGGGCGCCGGGCTGCTGCGCGCAGACGTCGCCAAGAAAACCCTTCAAGGCATGACCGAGAAGGACAACGGCGCGGGTTCCAACGGCGCAAAGTCGGTTTGGGTTCAAGATGTCGCCGGTCATTTCGGCGGCTGGCCGAACTTGAGCGACGCCATCGTCGGCGCGCAAGGCGCATGGTCTTTGTACCTGACGACGGGCGACGCCGATCTGCTTTCCTGGAGCTACGGCATTACCGTGAACAGTTTGGCCCGCGCCGAGCGGGACGTGTTCATCCCCAGCGCGGGGCTGTTCGGTGGCTGTTCGTCGTTCATGGAATCGAACAGCGGTTACCCCAAGAAGTACGCGAACACCAAGACGTTGCTGGCCAAAACCAAAGCTCTCAGCACCAACCTACTTTACTACCGCGGCTATGTGGTGGCCGCTGCCATGGGCAAAATCCTGGGCAAAGACGTGAGCTCGTTCGAGAGCAAAGCGACCAAACTGAAGGCCGCCATCAACACGCATTTGTGGCAAGAAGATGCCGGATACTACGCCTACTTCGAAGACGAAAACGGCGTGAAAGAGCCGAAAATGGAGGGCACCGGTGAATCCTTCGCGGTGCTCTGGGGTGTGGCTGACGCCGCGCAAACCAAACGCATCCTAGAAAACACGCCGACCACCGCGTGGGGCCTCCCGTGCCTCTGGCCACAGTATCCAGAGTGGCTCTCGTACTCGGGCGGCTCGACCGCGAACTACTACCACAACGGGATGGTGTGGCCGTTCGTGCAAGGCTATTGGGGCTGGGCCTCCGCGGCCGGCGGCTCTGCCTCGCGCTTCGCGACCGAGCTCGAGCGAATGCGCGTGCTGTCCGAAAAAGGCGACACCTTTCAGGAATTCTATCACCCCGAAGATGGCACTCCGGACGGCTCGCATCGGCAGCTCTGGAGCGCGTCTGGCTACCTCTCCATGGTGTATCACGGCCTCATCGGCATGAGTTTCGACGAGAGTGGCGTGACATTCGCCCCGATGGTCCCCGCGGCGTTCCAGCAAGTGACGCTCGACGGCATCCCCTACCGCGGCATGACCTTGAATGTCAGTGTTCACGGCTCGGGATCTCAGATCGCGAAATTCTCCCTCGACGGAACCGTCTCGAGCGAGCCCCACATTTCGAACGCGCTCACGGGCAAGCACGACGTGAAGATCGTCCTCAGCGAGTGCTCGACACAATAACGGCGTGCCGCGCCAGGCGCAGTATCGGGATCCACTCGCGCGCGGTGCCGCAACGTCTCCGCGCGACCGCGACCGTCAGTACACCCCGAGTGCATAGCTGGTTTTGCCTTCCGCGCGGAGCGTTCGGCCGATGCGGCGGATCTCCGCCTCGCCCGCGCGCAGCGCCTCGACGCTGGTGTGCACCGAGTAGTTACCCAGCACCAGATCGTGTGGATGCTCGGCTGCCGAACCGACGACGAAGCGCGTGTCGCTTTCAGCGACGAAGTCGATCGACTGCTCGGAGGGTGCAAACACCGCCAGCTCACCGCCGGCGATCGGCGCTGAGCTGCGCAGGGCACCGTTGAAAACCGCAGCCCAAGCCACCGTATGCCCGTCTTCAGGCTGATAGGACCAACGCTCCCCAGCCTTCAGGTGCACGGCCAGATACGTGAGCGGCGGGGCCGAGATGGGGCTCTTCGAGCCGCCGTACGCCCCGAGGATCACGCTCGCTGGCCCGACGACGGGCACCTGTTCCGGAGTCACGTAGTGGCTTGCATGGGTGCCGTTCTCTAGCTCGGGAGGCAGCGCGACCCAGAGCTGGAAGCCACCCACCCCCTCCAAGTTCGGGGCGCCCGTGTGCCAAACACCATTGCCAGCGCGCATCCACTCGATGCTTCCGGCGCGTAGCACTCCGGACTTGCCCGTGGTCTCGGCGTAGCGAATGGCTCCGTCGAACACCACGGTCACGGTCGCGATGCCCGAGTGCGGGTGCCAGCCGTGTTCCATCGACATCGGCGCGTCTTGCCTGGGAAAATGAAAGCGATCGAGGAACACGAAGGGCTTCAGCACTCTTCCCAGGTCAGAGGGGCTCATGAGCCGGGTGATGGGCCCGCCAGCGGTACCAGCGGTGCGGTGAAGGATGGCGCGAGGCGGGGACTGGATCTGGTGTGCCAACATGGCTGGGGTCTCCTATTCACTGCGGGATGCCGAGTTTGGCCGGGCTCCCGTTCGGAATTTCCCGACAGCACAAGCTGTGTCCGTCCGCCTGACGCCGCTAGATGCGGAAATCCGAACAGACTGTTGCGCTGCGGCGCACTCATCCGAAGCAACCACGTTCATGCCGGCGAAATGCACGAACCAGGTGAAATGAGCGGCGCTTCGTCTCGGCTCTCGCCAACTCGGCTGCCTTTGCGGATCACGAGAAATTGATGACTGGCGCGGAATGCAATCCGCACGCAGTCAGAAATCGGGAAGCTTTCCGGCCCGAGTCCGTAGTTCGAGGGCTGCGCGCGTGATTGATCAGGCGTGGGTGAATCGTCCCCTCCGCAAAGGAAACTCGATGATCGTCGCGCGAAGCCTGTGCATGCTTTCTTTGGGCGCCGCGTGCGTCGCTGGTTGCTCGAGCGCCGCACACTTGCCGAACGAAGATGTCGTGGAAAGCCAGGGGCTGACGGTCGCCGCGCGCAACGGCGCGCAGCCGGGCGGGATAGAGCTCGATGCGAACGGCAACTACGTCGCTGGCGACGATCGCGTCAATTACACGCTGAACAACGGCTACGGAATCATCCGCGTCTATGCGGTGCTCGGTAACCCGGGTGACGGCGCTTCATCGGGATTGCAGGCACGCCTGGGGCAGATTTTTCAGGCGATACGCGACGGCGGACGAGGCTCGGTCAAAGTGTTCGTGCGCTTCTATTATGCGACCCCACTCACCTGGAAGAGCGGCTCCGCGGATTCCGCGAGCCGCATCCGGCGTGACATTGGCAGTGTGCAGGGGCTCATCAACGGCTATCGGGACGTGATTCCGTTCCTTCAAGCGGGCTTCCTCGGGCCGTGGGGTGAGTGGTGGGGTGGGGATCTCGAAGGCTCTGACTACGGTACCGATTCGGATTTGCGCACCTTGAAGACCGGCGTCGTCGACGCACTGAAAGCCGCGTTTCCGGGCATGCCGATCCAGATGCGCTACCCGCGCGACATCGCCACCTACTACGCGAACGACGCGCAAATCGCCTTTCACGATGACGCGATCTTGGCGGGTAGCGATGATCAGGGCACCTTCTATGGTTGGAAGGGCAGCGCGCTGTGGCCCGGTGATGGCAGCAGCACCCAGCAGCAACGCGATTTCATGAAATCTCGCAGCGCGCGCTTAGCGAGCCTCAACGCGGGCGAAGCCAGCGAAGAGACTCCGTCGCTGGATTGCGGGACACTGCTAAATTACCTCGCGACGTACAATATTCGAGTGTTCAACACCGATTGGCCGAGCACGGTCAGCGCCTGCGCGGGGACCGTGAAATCCGGGCTCACTTGGCCGGCGACCGCGGGCACAAGCGGGGGCGGTACCACCACGCCGCCCACGACGTCTGGGGCGGTGCTCGGCTGCTGGGCAACCGATCAGCGCCCTTGGCAGTACTGCTATCCCTCGAGCTGCGGGGGCGATCGCTGCCAGCGAACGCTCGCAGACTCGAGTTGTAACATGTACATCCCTTCGAGCTGCCATGGCACTTGGCCGCCCGCTGGCTACTCGGGCGACGAGAGCACGGGCCCTGCGCCCACGACACCGAGCACACCGAGCGGTGGAGGGCCCACGAGCCAGACCGTGCTCGGTTGTTGGGCGCCCGATCAACGGCCTTGGCAGCATTGCATCGTGAGCGGCTGCGCGAGCGGCCGCTGCAAGCGCGCCAGCAGCGATGCGAGCTGCAGCATGTATCAGCCGTCCGCGTGCCTCGGCTCCTGGCCTCCCGCGGGCTACCCGGGCGAGGAATTCTGAGAGGCCGCCCGCGGTGCTGCGTTTACGCCGGATCTTCCGCCAAATAGCGCAGCACCAAATCGGTGATTTCATCGACTAGCGTGGCCGAGTCGAGCCCGGGGGGGCGCTCGAGGAGGCAGGCGAGCATCGTGGCGCGCACCGCTTGGTAAACGACGAACGCCGCCGCATCCAAGTTCTTGCGCCGGATGCGCACGTTGGCCAAACCCAAGAAGCTGCGGATGGCGGTGATGATGCGCATGTCGAAGGCTTGCACGCGATCGGTCGGCGTGACGCGCAGCCCTTCGACGACGAGCAAACGATGCAGCGCGGGCGCCGCGCTGTGCAACTCCAGCAAGCCTTCGATGATGGCGCGTGCGGCTTCGCGATCGGAGGCGAATGCGCCGCGAGCGAGCAAGCGCTGCATCATCTCCGTCGCGCGATCGAACTCGCGATCTTGGAGTGCATCCAAAATGGCGTCGCGATTGGCGAAGTATTGGTAGAGCGTGCCCACGCTGACCCCCGCCACTTCCGCGACGCGCGAGGTGCTCGCCGCGTCCGATCCTTCCTGTTCTAAAACCCGAACCATGCCATCCAAAATGGCACTCACGGTGGCTTTGGCGCGCTGCTGCTGCGGCCCTTTTCTCGGTGGATTGCTCGCGTGGCGCTTGTTCATCTCGAAACCCGAAAGCGATGCGAATAGCGGAGCCCGTGATTGATGTTCAAGATCTACCCACCGCGACTCATCTTCCTCGAACGCACCGCACGCTACCACGGAATATTCTCATGCTCCTACGAAACCCCGCTGATCGCCGCGCGCTCGTTTGGTCGCTCGGCTTATTTCCCTTGCTCCCGGCGCTCGCTCTCGCGAGGCCTGCACTCGCGCCTTGGCTCTTACCCCTGGGGCTGTACCTTGCGTATTGCGCGGGGGTACTCACGCACAACCACAATCATGCCCCCACGTTTCACGGCAAGCGCTGGAACGCGTGGTACGCGGCGTGGCTCTCGTTCTTCTATGGCTCGCCGATCTTCGTTTGGATCCCGACCCACAACCAGAACCACCATCGCTACCTCGATGGCCCGGGTGACGCGACGCAGATCAGCAAGATCTGCCCGCGCGATACGCTGTGGGCCGCGCTCAGCTACCCCACGCGCTCGGCGTTCGCGCAAATGCCGGCCATCGTTGCTTATGCGCGCGCCGCGGCTCGCGACAATCCGCGGCGTTTTCGGCAAATTCTCGCGCAAACTGCCGCCGTGTTCGCGGGGCACGCGGCGGTGTTCGGTTTGGCCGTGGGCCTTCACGGGCTCGCGCGTGGCGCGTTGGTTTACGCGCTCGCCTTCGGGGTGCCGGCGTTGTTCGCCTCCTGGGCGATGATGTTCACCAACTACATGCAGCACGTCGGTTGTGATCCGAGCTCACCGGACGACCATTCACGGAACTTCGTCAGCCCGCTTTTGAACTGGTTCGTGTTCGACGCGGGCTATCACACCGTGCATCACGAGCACGCCGGCACGCACTGGAGCCTTTACCCCGCGTTGCATGCCGAGCGTGCGTCGCGCATCGATCCGCGCTTCAACGAACAGTCGATCTTCGGTTATTGTTTCAAGACCTACTTCCTAGCGCACTTGAAGCTTCCGCGTCGTCCA
>Ga0105245_10002248_pt1 | contig 17485 bp, 12 predicted proteins | sample KBSM54metaG_FD_81523 | JGI IMG/M metagenome (GOLD analysis project Ga0105245, IMG submission 81523) | Miscanthus rhizosphere microbial communities from Kellogg Biological Station, Michigan, USA - KBS M5-4 metaG | ecosystem: Host-associated > Plants > Roots > Rhizosphere > Soil | place...
CATGCCGAGGTAGGTGCCGCGCAGCTCTTCCGGCAGCTCCGGATGTTGCATGGTGAGGCCTCGGATGTGCGCCTCGTACACGACGAGTTCGTGGAACGGCAGATTCGGGTTCTTGTCTCCCGCCCAGTCGAAGCCCGGATCCAAGACGACCGACAGCGGCGCGCCCGAGGCGTCTTCCTCGCTCATGGCCAAGTCTTCTTGTTCGCCGCCGACGACGTAGGCAAAAGAACCTTTTTCCCAGTCGTGCAGGCCCGAGAGCGCCTTCGCGTACGGGTCGATCAAACGCACGTTGGCATTGAAACGCAGACCATTGATCGGGTCGTACTGCCCGTGCACTCGGTATGCGTACAGCTGGCCCGGCTTGATGTCGTCGAGATACGCGTGCCACACGAAGCCGGTTCGTCGCTTCAACGGGACGCGCGTCTCCTCACCCTGAGGGCTGACTAAGCAGAGCTCGACCCCCTCCGCATGTTCCGAAAAGATCGAAAAATTGACACCTTTGCGGTCCCACGTTGCCCCCAGCGGATAGGGGTTGCCTGCTTTGATGATCAAGACGCTCGTCTCCTTCGGCGCGTGGACCCGCGCAACGATGGGCAGTCAGATAGCAAGCCGCGTGCCCGCTTCCGCAGCGGCGATTTCGTGCACGGGCAGTCCCCGCGAGGGAGGCATTCTGGTCGCGCAGTGCAGGTTTGCCCCACGCGCCGGCTCAGAAGGAGCCGCCACTGCTGGACCCAGAGAAGCCCGTCGAACCAGAGACGCCCGTCGAACCGCTAGCCCCGAACGCATCACTCCCGCCGCTACCGCTCGTGCCGAAGGGATCACCACCGGTGTTCAACGTGCCGGATACACCGGTCTGCCCACCAAAAATAGCGCTCGTCCCGCCCCTCGATGTGCCGCCGCTCGATCCGGCGACGCCGCTGCCGCCGACCGAAGTCGAACCGCCTTCGACGATGATCGTGCCAGGGCCGGTGGGCGCGCCGATGGTTGGACCGTGATCGGTGCTGCTACACGCGACGCTGTACACGGTGGCGCACGCGAGCAGTGCGAATCGAACGGAGCGAACGGTCGGCTTGATCATGTAATCCTCCGCGGCCTCGAGCTGGGCCACACGTGGGGACGGATTGCAAAATCAGTACCGAGCGCGCTGCGGTCAGCTAATCAGCAGCTTTTGCGGGCGCTTGTGCGGCACTTTTGGTGCCGAGCGACTGCTGCAAGTCTTCGGCTGCTTGCAGGTGGTGCGCGACTTTGGGCCGGATGTCGTTCAAGTAGGCTTTGAGATCCGGGTTCTTCACGCCCGGTAACAATTGTGCGTCGATGGCGGTGAGCAACTTGCGGTGAGCCTCGACTTGCGAGGCCGCGTACGCTTCGTCGAAATCTTTGCCTTCGGCCTTCTTCAGCGTGGTCATCGTGGTTGCCGCGTCGGTACCGAGCGTGGTGGAGAGCGCGCTGTCAGCGGTGCTGAGCTTGAGCTTGTCTTGGCTCTTTTTGGCTTCACCGTGGTGCGCGAGCATCATGGCCGAGAAACGCTTCACGGCCGCGTTCTTCGATTTCAGTTGGGCGAGCTTGGCTTGCTCGATCTCGGCCGAATTACTGGCCTCCGTGACCGCGGCGATCTGCTCGTCAGTCAACGCGTCGGCTTTCGGTGCATCGCTCTTCACGGCAACGGCCGCGGGCGCGACGGCCGCATCCGGGTTCCCAGCATCGACTGCCTCTGGCGGCGTCGGTGGGCGTTCGGCGGGAGCCATCTGAGTATCGGGGTTGGTCGGCGCATTGGCCGCGTTCTGCCCGCCGCCGCAGTGAAAGAGGGCGAAGCCGAATGCCAATGCCGGAGCAATCGAGAGCGTTCGAAATTTCATGGCGACCTCGCTAGCCCGCGCTGAAGGGTGCAGCGGGTAATCACTCAAGGTTAGTCGTCGAGGGTGCACTCAGCAACTGAGGCGCTCTTGCTCCGCTGCTGCGCGATCGAGCGGCGCGATGGCGATTTTCGAGCAGTTTTCAGCGCGATTTTAACCGCGAACGCTGTTCACGCGGCCTTCGATGATTCCGGCGCTCGCGGTCATGGCCATGACCAGGCCCGAGTCCGCGATCATGCTCACGAACGGCGCGCTCCACGCCGGGTCCGACCATGCAGGGCGGAATGCTTCGGCCAAGCGCGGGTCGCGCGTCCACAGTGTGCCGAGGCTTGCGACCCATTCACGATCGAGGACGTCGAGCGCGCACGCTGAAAGGTCGGGCGCGCCGTGAACGATCGATACCGTCGTGTGATCCCCCTCGGTGCGCAGCGCCGTGCCGTCACTGCCCACGATCAAGGCCAAGCTGCGCTCGGCGCTGCTGGCGCCACTGACGAAGGCGCGTGTCGCGGGCGCGGGCAACGGCCGAAGTTCCCAGTCCATCGGTGAGTAGATCGCGGCGAACGCGCCTCCCTGCACCAAGCGACCACTGATGAGCCAGCGTGCGTCGTCGAGCCGCAATACCGATGCGACGTACTGCACTCCGTCGAGCGGTAGCGGCTTCATCCAACGCTTGCCCGACATCGCCCACAACGAAGGGGGCAGCCCGGGACGACGCCCGACCGCCACCACGAGATCGTCGAAGATCCCGCTGGCATCGAGAAACTCGACCGTGTGATCGGGAGCGCTCGAGAGCTCCCGAACGCCGTCGGTGCCGAACACGGCGAGCGTGCCGTTCGAGCCGCCGACGAGCCAGCCACCGGCTTCATGACGACGAGCGAAAGTCATCCCGCGGGGGAGGCGCGCCAAAATGCTCTTGGCCCCGAGCCAGGAGTCACCGTTCCAAAACAGCGGACCGCGGGGCGTGAGCGCGAAGCAACGGCCGTCGGTGTCCCACGCGGCGCTTTGGATGACTAGATCTTCGCGGGGCTTGTGCTTCACGATCCAGCGCCAGCCCGCCATATCGGAGGGCGGCGACAAGCTCTGCATGGTGCGGAGCAAGCGTCGATTGGAAGTGGGGGGTGCCGAGCGCTCGCCGAGCCAGGGCAACAAGGCTGCGGTGAACGCTTCCGCGGTTTGCGGGCGATGCTCGACGTCGAGGGCCGTCGCCCAAGCCAACGCCGCATCGATGGCGCGACACGCATCCTCGCGTTCGCGAATTTCGGGGCTCAAAACCGGGCAGTCGAGCACGCTGCGTCGCGCCTTGCTGCGCATCTGCTCGTACGCTTCGTACGGTGTTTGTGCGTCGAAATAATGCAGCCCCGTGAGCACGTAGTAGGCGATGCAGCCGAGCGCGAACACATCCGTGTGCAAATCGACACCCGCGTCCAGCGCTTGCTCGGGAGCGGCGTAGCCGACGGTACCGAAACCCACGCCCGCGAACGTGCGACCGAGCCCGACTGGCCGCGCGAGCCCGAAATCCGAAATCTTGAAAATCTCGGTTTCGCCGAAACCGCAGCACAGCACATTGCCCGGCGTGAGATCCCGGTGGATGACGCCGACGCCGTGAATGGCCGTGATGCCCGCGGAGAGACAACGGAGCGCGTGGGCCGCACGCACCGCGTCGAAGGCGTACTTCGTTTTGTGGATCGAATAGGTGACGCGATCTTCGAGCGTGGTGCCTTCGATGCCGCCGTGCACGTATTCGATGGCGATCCACGGCACCGGCGGATCACCGAAGTGCGGCGTGCTGCCCGTGTCGACGAAGCGCACAACGAACGGGCAGGGGGGCACGCGCTCGTTGAGCCGACCGAGCGCCACGGCCTCCTTTTGTGCCACGAGCTCGGGTGAAATTTCGGTGCTGCCGAATGCCCGCCGAACCACCTTGATGACCACGGGCGCGGCGCCATCGGGTGCCTCACGGCGCGCCAAGTACGCGGCGCCCATGCCGCCTTGCCCCACCTGATGCTCGAGCACGTAGCGAACCCCGGGCTGCACGTCTGAATCGATATAGCGACCGGCCAGAGAGGAGGGCGGCATCGAAGGGGGCGACTCGCTCACGAGTGCATTCGTGCCCTCGGTTTAGGCCGGCGTCGAGCAGAAGTTTCGGCGGCGGTGCGAGTTGCAGAGCCCCAGACGAGGGTGTACGCGGAGACTCCCCCCTCATGCCAACCGAACGGCTGACACGGTCCGTGAAGCGAGGTTTGAGCGCGCTGGCCTCGTGGCGCCGCCCGCCGTTCCTGATGCTCGTCGAGAGCACGCAGCTCGACTTGCAAATCGTGGGGCGGACGATTCTGCACGCTGCGGCCGTGGGCGTCGCTGCAGGGCTCGCTGGTGCCGCGCTGTTCGCGGGGCTCGAGTACTTTCAGCGCGCGCTGCTCGAGAATTTGGCGGGCTACATTCCGCTGCGCGCGGACGGCGAGACGTTTGCGGCGAGCGATACCTTTCACGCATTTCATCCGTGGGTACTCGTGCTCCTTCCCGGCCTCGGGGGGCTCGCCTGCGGCTTATTGACGCGCCTCGCGCCCGAGATCCGCGGCGGCGGCGGCGACGCGATGATCGAAGCCTTTCACTACGAAGGCGGCTTCATTCGCCGGCGCGTGATTTGGCTCAAAGCCCTGGCCTCGATGTTCACCCTCGGCACCGGTGGTGCCGGTGGCCGCGAGGGACCCACGATGCAAATCGGCGGCGCGCTGGGCGTGCTGGTCGGGCGTTGGTTGAAAGTCAGCGCGCGCGAACGGCGCATCCTGCTGGTGGCGGGCGTCGCGGCGGGTATGTCTGCGGTATTTCGCACGCCGCTCGGTGCCGCACTGCTCGCGGTCGAAGTGCTGTATCGCGATGGTTTCGAATCCGAAGCGTTGATCCCCGCGGTGCTCGCCAGCGTGGTCTCCTATTCGGTCATTATTTCCATTTTCGGCGAGAGCACGCTGTTTGCGCGCGTGCCGCGTTTTCCGTTTCAACCGGCGCAATTGCCGCTGTTTTTGCTGCTCGCGCTGCTGCTGGCATTGGTCGCGGTGGTGTTTCTGAAGGTGTATCAGGGCCTGCGTCGTTTCTTTGCTCAGCTACCGGTGCCCAGTTGGGCGCAGCCGGCCATCGGTGGGCTCGTGCTCGGCGCGTGCTGCACGCCGGTGATCGTGCTCGTGGGTAATCACCTGCACGCGCCGGGGCAGGGGCTCGGCCTCTTGGGTGGTGGTTACGGCGCCGTACAAATGGCCATCTCCGGCTCGCAGTGGTTGCCCGAAGGTTGGACGGCAGTGGTGCTGCTCGTCGCGCTCGCCTTTGCCAAACTCTTCGCGTCGTCGGTGACGATCGGTTCCGGCGGCAGCGCGGGTGATTTTGCGCCATCGCTCGCCATCGGTGGTTTGCTCGGTGGTGCCTTCGGGCGCACTGCCGCTTTGCTGCTGCACGATCCCAAGATCTCCTACGGCGCGTTCGCGCTGGTCGGCATGGGCACGTTCTACGGCGGCATCGCACACACACCGCTGAGCGCGTTGGTGCTCGTCTGCGAATTGGCCGGAAATTACGACCTGTTGGTGCCGCTGATGCTGGCACAGGGCGTGGCGTTCGTCGCCTTGCGCAAGCGAGCTCTGTACACGTCGCAAGTGCCCACGCAGCGTGACTCACCCGTGCATCGGGATGCGCTCTTGCTCGACATCCTGCGCGGCTTACGAGTGAGCGAGTTGTTGCGCCCGGGAACGCCGCCGGTGTGTTTTCGCCGACAGACGCCCACCGAAGAAATCTTGCGCAGGCTCGGCGAAACCCCCGATCAAGACGTGTTTCCGGTTTTGGACGACGGGGGCGGCTTGATCGGCCTGATCACGGCGGGTACCGTGCGCGTGTTGTCGCTCGAATTCAGCGACGCCCGTTGGACGCTGGCCGCCGATCTGATGCAGCCGGCCGTGTCCGTCAGCGTCGAGGATGACTTACGCACGGCAACCCAGCGCATGATCCAAAATGGGCTGCGCGAGTTGCCCGTGATTGACGCCAATCGCCAGGTGCTCGGCTTACTCGATGAATCCGAGATCGCCGAGGTGTATCTGAGAGCCGCCGTACGCGCCGAATCGGCAGATGCCGTGGGCTCGGCATCGCAGAGCGTGCCACCTCATCCGCCGCGCTGAACGGTCGCGGGCGGGGGGTTAGCGGCGCCGGCCGCTTTGTTGGCTCGAGCTCGCCTGCGCGCCGGAGATCAGCTCTTGCCAGGTGCCGCTCAGCACCACCTCTTCATCCTGCAACACGAGGGCCGTCCAGGCGCCGGGTTCATCACCGCAGGAAAATAGCCGTTCCGCGAGTTTGGGGGCGCTGCTCACGAGCGCGCTGCACAACGAACCGCGTTCCGCGCAGCCCACGTAGATGCTGTTGGCGGGCGCGGAGGTTTGCGACATCAACAGCGGGCGCAGCACTTGGGCCGCCCGCGCGTGGCGCAGATCGGCGATGATGCCGATGGGGCTCGCGAGCCCTTCTTGGCGTGCCAGCGCGTAGCTTTCCAGCAAGCGCCAGCGCACCCCGTGCGCGCAGCGCCAGGCGTCCGGATGTGTTTCGGAAGACACCCGACATGGACTATGCGAGCGCGGCGCGCCTGCCAAGTGCGGACTTGCTGCTCGGACATTTTCGCGTCTGGCATGAAACCGACAGTGCGGCGCGCGCGTAGGTCGCGGCCGTTCTGCGAGGTTTTTTTTGACCGCGCGGGCAACAAATCAGCCGCCGATTTCGCTGGCATTTGCCAAGTTCGCCGGGAGGCCCAAAGCTAGGCCGAAGCCGCTCGCCAGCGACGCCCAGCGGCTGTAACCAAGCGGGTTCGTGCACGTACTCTATTCGCCCATTTCAGTGGCGCTCGATCCGAAGGAAAGGATTCCGACATGGCACAACGCACGTTCAGCAAGCCGTCCGTGGATGAGCTCCGTCAGCGTTTGAGCTCGCTGCAGTTCGAAGTCACCCAGCACGACGCGACGGAACCGCCGTTTCGCAACAGCCTGTGGGATAATCACGAGGCTGGCCTCTACGTCGACATTGCGAGTGGAGAGCCACTCTTCAGCTCGCGTGACAAATTCGATTCCGGCACCGGGTGGCCAAGCTTCACCCGGCCCGTCGAGGCCGAGCGCGTCGTCGAGCACTCCGACGTGACACACGGGATGCGCCGCACGGAAGTTCGTTCGCGCGCCGGTGACTCGCACTTGGGTCACGTCTTCGATGATGGTCCGCGCCCGACCGGTCGTCGTTATTGTATCAATTCGGCGTCCCTGCGCTTCATCCCGGTGAAGGAGCTCGAAGCCGAGGGCTACGGGGAATATCGCGCGCTGTTCGGTGACGGCAAGGCGACCGCGCCCATCGTCGATCACGACAACGCGTGCGCGGTGCCCGCGAAAGGCGAAGCCGCGAGCTGCGAGGCCACGCTCGAAGAGGCCATCCTGGCCGGTGGCTGCTTTTGGGGCATGGAGGGCATCCTGAGCAAGGTGCCCGGCGTGATCGAATCGGAAGTGGGTTACGCGGGCGGCTCGACCCCTTCGCCGACTTACGAGCAAGTGCGAACTGGCCGCACCGGGCACGCCGAAGCCATCCGCATTCTGTTCGATCCGAAGCGCATCTCGTTCGAGGAGTTGCTCGATCAATGGTTTTTCCGGATGCACGATCCGACGACCAAGAATCAGCAAGGCAATGATCGCGGCACGCAGTATCGATCGGTGATTTTCGCGACTTCGCCCGCGCAGCGTGAAGCCGCCGAGCGGGCCAAGGTGCGCGCCGCGGAGAGCGGCCGCTTTCGCGGCCCGATCGTCACCGAAATCGTGGAAGCCGGGCCGTTCACCTCAGCCGAGGACTACCACCAGAAATATTTGGACAAACACCCCGGCGGGTACACCTGTCACTTCATGCGTGACTAGCCAATTCGTTTCGCGGCTCGCTGTCGGCGACGGCCGTGACGGGTGAAAAGCTGCTCGATTGCGCGTGGGGCGTGTTTCGCGCCTCGCGCGCGGTTGACGAAGTCGGCGGCCGCAGATGATGATTGGCGCAGTGTCCAAAGTTGCTACGGCTGATTACCGCGCGCTCGCCCAGTTTCGTTACGAGATCCGGAAGTTCCTGGCGTTCAGCGAGGCCGCGGCGCGAGGCGCGGGCATCGAGCCCCAGCAACATCAAGCCTTGCTTGCCATCAAGGGCCTACCCGAAGGCGTCGAGCCGACGATCGGCGCCCTCGCCGAACGGCTGTGTGTCCAGCACCACACGGCCGTCGCGCTCGTGGACAAGATCGAAGAGCGGCTGTGGGCCAAGCGCCAGCGCGGCACGATCGATCGTCGTCAAGTCTTGATCACGCTGACGCCCAAGGGCAGCGCGCTGCTCGCCAAGCTTTCTGCCATGCACCGTGATCAACTCGGCACCGTTGGCTCGAAGATGGTGCAAGCGTTGGACGTGATCGTCAGCGCGCAAGCGGGCAAGCGCCCGAAAAAGCGCGAAGAGCCGAAGAAACGTTAGTATTACGGCGCTGTCGCGGCGGGCTCCGCGGCTGAAGCCTGTGCCGGAGGCGCGACCTGCTCCAATGATGCGGGCGCCGGTGGGGCTACCTGCTCCAAAGGGGCGGCGCTTGCTCGAGGCTCCGCGTCCGTCGTGGCGGGGATGGGGTCGCCCTCGATCACCTCATGCACGAAGCGGAGCTTCTCGATCACGCGATCCGTGAGAACGAACGGGTAAAGATCATTGAGCCCCATGCCTCGATTGAAGCTGTTGAGGGCCACGGTGAGCGGCAGCCAGGCCGTGATCAAGTCCGTGAAATCGTCGAAGTTCAGCCGCCGCATGCTGACATTTTCCGCGGGCGCGCCGCCCACCGCGACCGGCTTCAGCGCGATCCCGTACGAGCGTGCCGTCTCCAGCGTGTCCACCATGTGCAGGTAGTGCGCCCACGTCTCCGCCCAGTCTTCCCAGGGGTGCATGGTGGCATAGGCACTCACGTAGTTTTCAGGCCAGTTCGGCGGCGGCCCCGCTTGATAGTGGCGTTGTACGGCGCTCTCGTAGTCGAGTGTCTCGTCGCCGAACAGGGCGCGATATTGGCTGAGCCAGGCGCTGTTCGAGACCAACCGTTCCCAGTAGTAGTGACCCGATTCATGGCGAAAGTGACCGAGCAGAGTGCGGTACGTCTCGCCGAGTTCGAGCCGAGTGCGTTCGCGCTCGGCCGGATCCGCCTCACGAACATTGATGGTCACGAGCCCATCGCAATGGCCGGTGAGCACTCGGGTGCCGTCGGCTTCGTCGCGCTTGAAGGCGAAGGCGAGCCCGGTATTGGCTTCGCCTTCCTTGGACTCGACGGGTAGGCCGAGGCCGATCAGCGTGTACACCAAGCGGCGCTTGGCGATCTCCATGTGGTGCCAGGCCTCGACGGCGTTGGGCGCCGATAGATCCGGGATGGTGTGGTTGAGCCGGCACGCGAGGCAGAAGTCGTTCGGGTCGTCTTCGCGAATCGCCCAGTTGCATACGGCGTGGCTCGTGTAGTTTGCGCACAAGCGGTAGCGCGCGCCCTGGGCCGCGGGGTCCAGCACGACGATTTTCTGCGGGTCTTCCGCCGAAATCTCGATCGCGCTCAGCACCCCGCGGTCAGGCAGATAAGACAGGAGGTGCAAGCAGCGCGTGCACTGAGAGTTCTCGAAGAACACGACATTCTGACACACGCTACAACTGAATATCTTCACGACCTGTCTCCGCTACTCAGGGAACGATGCCGCTGCAGTCACTGGCGCAGCTGAACGTGGCATTGAGACAAGACTTGTCGCCGATGCAGCTGTTGCAGGCATCGAGGTGGTCTTGGTTGTTGTTGCTGTCGTTCGCCTTGTCGGCGCATTTGCTGGCACAGCCGTCCACATCGTAGCTGCTGTTGTAGCAATCCGCGTAGCGCTGACAGACATGGTGGCAATCAATCGGGTTCGTGATCGCGTTCGCCGCATCGCTGCTGCAACCCACTACGGCAAAGAATAACGAAACGAAACCAAGAGCGAAGAGTTTGTTCATGGGGGCGCCGCATTGCAGCGCGCGTGCCAGCCGCAAATCACCGAGTATTGGGGGATTATCTGCCGAAATCGAGCGAGCGCCAGTCACTGTCAATTGGTCTCAGCTGTGGCGTTCGGTCGCGCTCTCGGCCGAGCGGGGCACGCTTCCTGCAGCCATTTCAGCTCGTTGATGTTCGCCTCGTTGAAGCACCTCTACTCACTCCTCAAACGCGTGTCCGATGAAGGCGATCGCGATGATGCGGATATCGTCGCCGCCGGGCTCGCGTTTTACGGGTTTCTAGGCCTATTTCCGGCTTTGATCGCCCTGGTGTCACTGTTCGGCATCGTGGCCGATCCGCGCCACATTCAGCAAACCATCTGGACGGTCGCACGAACGCTGCCGGGCGCGGCGCAAGAGCTCGTCGCGAGCGAGCTCTCGAAGTTCATTGCCCGGCCGGCTCAAAGCCTGAGCATCGGGGTGATCTTGGGCTTCTTTGGCGTGCTTTGGAGTGCCTCGTCGGCGATGAGCGTGCTCGTTCGCGCCGTCAACGTGGCCTACGACATCCCCTCTCGGCGTAGCTTTCTCAGGCGGCGTGGCCGGGCCGTGGTGATGACTCTCGGCGGCATGCTCGGCATGTTCGTGTTGGTGCCGGTCGTTGCCATTTTGCCCCGGGTGCTGGCATTTCTGCACGTCGGCGGCCTGCTCACTTGGCTGCGCTGGCCGGCGCTGGGGGTTGGCGCGTGGCTCACCCTCGTGCTGCTCTATCGTTATTCGGTCGAGCGCAGTGTATTGCCCTCCGTGCGTTCGGTGCTGCCGGGCGCCACCACAGCCTCGTTGCTGTGGGTCGGGCTGTGCGCCATTTATTCGGCGTATGTGCGGTACTTCACCAGCTTCAGCATCACGTACGGCGCGCTCACGGGCGTGATCGTGCTCGAATTCTGGCTGTACGTCTCATCTCTGATCGTCGTCTACGGGGCCGAGCTCAACTCCGAACTCGAACGCGGGACGGATGCAGGGCTTGCAGCGAGCGACGGCCACGCACAAAAACAGCTCACCCCGCGCGACGCCTAAACGACGTCGACGCGGGGTGGGGTGAGCCAGGGCGTTCCGCAAGGAAACGCGAGCACTCGGTGGTCACTCACGAAGGCGAGTTCGTGGCGTGTGTCTGGTCGTATTGGCTCAGCTTGTCGGTGATCTTGTCGTTCACGCGACCCTTGACGTCGTCGAGGCGGTTCTTGACGTCGTCGAGGCCGTCGGAGAGGCGTGCGCGGAGCACTTCGCCAGAGCTCGGAGCGAGCAGCAGAGCAGCTCCCGCACCGACCGCGGCGCTCACCGCGACCAAGCCCAGCACCGGCAGAGTCCGCGAAAGAATGCTGGGGCGACGCTCCAGCCCAATCACGCCCAAAAAGTCGTTGAGCTCCACGCCGCGAACGGCCTTCATGGCCTGTTGCGCGCCGATAATCGAGCCAAGGGTCAGAATCGTCTTACGGAAAGTCATCGGTTTTCCTCCAATACCCGAGGGTACTTGCTGCGCACGACGTGTGCGTCAGGCGGTGTTCAGCAAGCCGTGTGCCACGCACGAAGCGCGATTTGCCGCCTTTTTCTCGGCGCTTATCGTGGCGCTGATGGGCAAGCTGCCCCAGTGCGACAGCCTGGCGTGACGCGCCTGCCGATAGGGCCGAGCGCGCGGGAAGCGGCCCGCCGGCGAGCAGTTAGTACTTCTTAGTCACTTGTGTCCGACCCGAAGCTTTTCGGCTGCGCAGGAGCATTTTCCCGAGCAGGCGCGCAGCAGCGTGGAGTCGACCCTCGCTCGACGCAAAGTAGCCGGGCGCCGGGTTTACCCCTTCGGGTATCGCACCCCTTCGGGTATCGCACCCCTTCGGGTATCGCGAAGCGCGTCGAAGCGCGTCGCCCTGGTTTTTCGTCTCGTGGCATGTGGCGACTCGCGTCGATCGAGATCTGCGGCCCGTAACTGATCAAGTAGTATTAGTACCGGCGTCGCCAGATGAGGTCGTGACCCGTCTCGCCGCGGTCACCCACGAGGGCGGAGAGCGACCAACGCGAGCGAATTCGAAAATCGAACACGAGAAACGTGAGGTCGGGGGGCGCGCCGGGCGGCGGAGCGCCCAATGCCCGCGTGATGCTGGCCGAGACTTTGGGCGTGAGCTGCACCACGAGTTCCGGTCGCGCGCTGCCGGTGCTCGTGTCGATGCGGGTGCTCACGTCCAACTGGGAGACACTGGAGAGCACCTTGTTGACGCCCTGCGTGGCCGCCCCGCCGACCGCGCCGACGGCCGTGGCCGCGTTGCTACCGCTGCTGCTCCCGCCGAGCGAGCCGTCGGGCGAGCCCAAGAGCAGCAAGCTCAGGATTTGGTCCTGCGTGAGTGGTGGCTCCGAACGCAGGGTTATTTTGCCATTTTGTGCGGTGCCGGTGTACTCCGCGTACACGCGGTGTTGATCTTCGTCGGGCGAATCCCAGCGAGCCGTGGCCACGATCGTCGGGTTGTCGGCGGGGCCATCGAAGGTGATCTTGCCGCTCTCGACCTCGAACTGCTTGCCCGAAACGTCGAGCTTGCCGCCCCTCAAATCGATGCTGCCGTACATGGTGGCCGGGTCACCCAGCGTCATCTTCAAACGCCCACCGAGTTGCACTTTGGTGGTGTCACCGCGCTGTACGGAGATCTTCGAACCTAGGTTCAGGTCGACGATGGTCGGTCGCTCGTTCTTCTTCGGGTCCGCGTCGCTCAGGGGCTGGAGTGGCAAGGTGACGAACGACTGATCGCGCTGCTGAATGCCGACCCGAACATCCTTCGCGGGATCGAGATCCTGCACGCTCTGGCTGCCGGTATCCGGCAGGTAAACGTGAAATTCTGCGATATTTACGCCCACTTGGGTCGATTGCGTCGCGCCGCCGGGTTTCACGCTGACGTCTATCGCGCCGTAGGCATCGCCCAGCTCATTGCCGGAAATCGACAGCGAGACGGCCTCCTTCTTGGCGATGCGCAGCTTCATGTTCGCGCCCGTCAGATCCAAGCCGGAGAAATCCGCCTCGCCCGTGGCGGTGAGGCGACCACTCGTTGCGCGCGCGCTGAGTGACTCGAGCTTTGCTTTGCCCGGCTGCAAGCCGACGTGCGCTTGAATGTCCGAGAAGCGCTGCCCGACCGCCGCGACCTGCGCGACGCCTTTCGACATATCCAGGTGACCGTCGAACGAAGGAGGGCCCCCGTTGAAGTGTGCATTCAGATCGCCGTCGATGTAGCCATCCAGCTCGCCGAAGGTCGATGTCAGCAAGGGGCTCGCAGCGGCGAGCCGTAGACCTCGCGCGTGGAGCTCCGCGTCGGCGGGCAACTTCACGTTCGGCGCCAACCGTGAGCCCCAATCGAGGCCAGAATGGGCATCGGCGGTCGTTACCCCCTTCGAGTCTTCGACGCGCAGCGAGAGGCGCGCCTTACCGCCACCAGCCGTCACTTCGGTATGGATTCTCGCGATTTGAGCTTGGCCCAACTTGAGCGGCGCGATGTCGAGGGCGGCGTCGACGGCGGCGTCGGTGCCGAAGTGTTTGACCGCGAGCTTGCCGCTGAGTGAGCCGCGCACGTCGTTGGCGCGCGCGCCGGGAATCAGCGCGATGGGAAACTCGTCGAAGTCGAGCTCTGCGTTGGCATCGAGGGCGGGGGTGGCGTCACCGTGCTGATCCAGCCAGGCGGACAGCGCCGTCTCGAAGTCGAGATCCGCCTTGCCCACTTGGTGCTGGGCATTCCGTGCGTCGCCGCTGAATTTGCCGTGAGTTCCCGCGTAGCTGGCTTGCCACGTCAGATCGACGGGCTTGCCGTGTTTGCTGCTGCCGCGAAACTGCTGCACGCGGCCCGAAAGCTTCAGATCGGGCGCATTGATGGTCCCTTGGTAGTCGACCTCGGCCGACAGCGTGCCGTTCAGGCCCGCGGGGCGCACCTCGATCGGCAAGCGGTCCAAACGGCGCGGCGGAACGGTGAGATGAATCGTGAGCGGGATGTCGCGCAAATGAGGCAATTCCGCAGCCAGCGCGTCGAGCCGAGGCCGCAGGTTTCCCGCCAAGCTGAGCGCGAACAGTTTGCCGTCCGGATCGCTCAACTCGGCGGCCAGCTCCGTCTCGCCGCTTTCGGCGTGGGTGAGATCGAGATCGATGTCGAGCCCCTTGACGGACGGCGGCGCTGCAGCGAGCGCTTCGGCCTTGGTGGTGATGTTGGTTTTCGTGTCGCGCGCGCCGGCGAGCTGCAATTTTTGGGTTTTGACGCGCAAATGCAGGGTCGGCAGCGTATTGCTCGCGACGGGGCGCTCCATCGCCAAATCGTAGGTCAAGACACCGCGTGCCCGGGCGAGCGGCATGGAGCTCGTCTTCGGTAAGAGCGTGCTCAAGTCTTTGAGGTGAGCTTCGCCTTCGAGTGCGATCTTACCCGTCAGCTGCTCGGGGTTCGGGTTCGCCCAGTTACCGGCGCGCACATTGCTGAGCTGCAGATTCAGGTGACCGAGCTGCTTGAGATCCGCGCGAAACGTCCCGTCGAGTTGGTCATTGGCGAGTGTCAGATCGCTCTCGATCGTGCCGCCATGAAGCGCGTTGATGGTAATGTCGTGCGTCTGCCCTTTGACGGTCGCATGCGCGCCGCCCGTCTGGCCGTAGCTCACGTCGAGCGAGGCCGTTGCGTGCTGGAGCGGTGCGTTGGGATCTGCCAGGTGCCACAGTCGAGCGAGATCCAGGTCTTGCGTGTGAGCTTCGAACTTTTCCAAGCCCTGCCCGTAGGTCAGGGAAATATCGGCCGTTCCGACGCCGCTCAAGCGCAACGCGTCGACCTGCGTTCGGCCGTTTCGCTGCACGACCGAGATCGCGGCGAGGGTCACGTTGGTGTCGCCCTGACTGAAATTGATGCTCGGATGATCGAGCGCGATGCCATTGGTCGTGCTGGCTATCGTGCTCACTTGCACGCGTCGCACGGGCTTTTGGGTGGCGACCTCGGCGCTCACCGCCGCGCGCGCTAGAGATCCACGCACCGCTAGCGAGGCGGTCGACACTTGTTGCCCCGCGAGCTGGGCGTCCACGAGATCCACTCGCACGTTGGTATCGGGCTGGGGGAGGACGCCCGAGACGTCCGCCTTCAAGGTCAATTGACGCACGCGATTGGCTTGGAACGACAAATCGTGCAGCTGCGCGTTCACTCGCGCGTGCAGCGCGTTGTCTTCCACGCTGTAGGTGCCCGTGCTTTGCAGCTGGCCTTGGCCACGGAGGCCCGGCGCGTAGTGCGCGAGTCGCGGCGGGTTCTGGAGCGCGGTGTCGGTGTGAAACTCGACGGTAGTCCGCTGGCTCTGCCGGATGGAAGCCTCCACGTGAGTCCTCGCGCCGAGTTCCGCGATCTGACCGCGCACGTCAGCGGAGGCCGTTTTTCTCGCTGGATCTTGGGCGAAGGTGCCGCTCAAATCCAAGGGGGGCACGGCCTGACCCGCGACACTCGATGCATCCCCATGCAGTTCGAATTTGCCGGCGACGGGCCCGGCTTCGTGGCGAACGAGCGCGGCCTGCAGGTTGAAGTCCAGGTTCGATACGGGCGCTTGCTCCGAGATTGCCGAGAGATCCAAGCGCTGCGCGCGCACGTTGCTCGCGAGCGTCAAGTCCTGTTGCAGTTGCAAATGGAAGTCGCCGTTGACGAGGGCTTGGCGGACCGACAACTCGAACGTGCCATCGAGCGTGGGGAGCTTGCCGTGCGCCTCCGCGTTCAGCGACGCCGGGCCGCGCAGCTTCAGGGCAGGGACGCGCCGGGTCAGTTCCGCCGACGGGATGTCCTTGGCCTCGAGCTTGGCGGCGAGATTGGAATCGACGAAGCTCGCGTCGAGCGTGAGCGGTACGCCCGCGGCCGTGCCTCGATAGTGGGCGCGCGCCGTGAGCGCCTTGTCCGCCGCGGCAGGGATGTCGAGTGAGCCAACCAAATCGCCCACCGGGTCGGCACTTTGGGGCAAGCCGCGCGCGATCAAGTGCACGCGCTTCACGTCGATGAAGGTCGTCTCCGGGGCGCTCCGGAGTGCGAGCTCGCCGTGCTTCAATTCCACGTCCAGTGGGGGCACGCTGCCGAACGCGCCGTGCGCCCAAATGTGCTCGAAATCAGCGTGTTCAATGATCACCGTGGTGCCGGGGCCGGTGCTCGGCGGCGAGGGTTTGGGCGAGCTCCAGGTATCGGCGAGCGTGGGCACGCCTTGACCATCGTCGAACAGGGCGACCTCGGCGTGCGCGAGGTGCGCTGACAAGCGCACGGTGAGCGCCTGATTCTTGTGCGCGAGCACCGCCCACAGAAACGTGGGCACGTTGAGCTTCACATCCAAGCCGTGAATGTCCAGCACGCGCCTGCCGCTCGGGTCGAACACTTCGGCATCGGCCGCGCCGACACCGCCGAGCCCGATGCTCCGCGCGGAGTGCAGCACGAGGCGTCCCTTGAACATACCGCTCAGCGCCGCGTTGGTCTTGCCTAGCGCGTAGTTTCGCACGGCAGCGAACCGCAACGAAAATAGCGCGGCCAGCGGAAGCGCCAGTACGAAACCCACGAGTATGCCAAACCCCAAGAGCAGCCTGCGACGGAGCGGGTGCTTCTTGGACGGTGCGACGCGGATCATCAGAACGCCTCTCCGATGCCGAAGGACACGGCCATGGGCACGTGCGCATTGCCGAACAGGGTCGCTGGCACGCCTTCATCCGCTGCGCCCTTGGGCGCTTGCAAGCCGGGGATGCGGTAGCCCGCGTCCAAACGAATGGGCCCGACGGGCGTATCGTAGCGAATGCCCAAACCGGGGCTCAAATGCGGGCGATTCAGCCGGAAACTGAGCTGTCGCCCCGAAGCGTCGGCCGTGTCGGTGAAGAAGGCGCCGCTCAACGCGCCGCTGATCGGGAAACGCAATTCGAGCGATGCCTCCCAGAGCGTGAAGCCGCCGAGCGGCAGATTGCAGGCGCTCGTGGTGACACCGACGCAGGACTTCGCGAGCGTCGAGCTCGCCTGCGGCACGACCCCGTGCGGGCCAATTTCGCGGAGCGCGTAGCCTCGGTCGGAGTTGGGGCCGCCGGCAAAGAAGCCGCGTAGGAACATCAGCTGCACGTCACGCACCCAGCCCGCGCGAATGCCGGCGTTGGGATCGCTTTTGTCCGCGACGGGTTGCAGCGGAAACTGCGTTCCATTCGCGTCAGCCTCGATGGTGCCGCCGTAGTTCGCGGGGAACAACAGACCGACATTGACGCGCGCGGCCAACGTGACGCTGCGCGAGATGGGCACGTAGCCGCGCACTTCGGTCGTGGTTCGCACGTCCCGCGCATCGCCGCCGACACCGGCGATTTGCGCGTCACCCCCGAAATAGACGCCTTGATGCGGGTGGGTTCGTTGATCGCGAAAGTCGAGCGTCGCAAAAACTTCCGGGTAGGAGATGACGATGAACTTCAGATCCGGGTCGAGAGCGCCCGCGTAGGTGAAGGCGCTGTCGAGCTGCACGGTGTGCGAGACCGACCCGTACAGGCGACCGAAAGAGCGGTCGAGGCCCGCGCTGAGGCGTGCATCGCGATAACCGTAGATCGCGCCGGTGATCTCGTCCGGGGAGAGAATCACGGGCGCGATGCTGCCCTCCAGGCG
>Ga0105245_10002249_pt1 | contig 17478 bp, 16 predicted proteins | sample KBSM54metaG_FD_81523 | JGI IMG/M metagenome (GOLD analysis project Ga0105245, IMG submission 81523) | Miscanthus rhizosphere microbial communities from Kellogg Biological Station, Michigan, USA - KBS M5-4 metaG | ecosystem: Host-associated > Plants > Roots > Rhizosphere > Soil | place...
AAGGCGAGCTGCCGCACGTCATCCCGCCCGCGGTGCCGCCGGGGACGAACGCGATGGGCCAGCAGGTCAATCCCGGGATGAGCTATCCGATGGCGACGCCGAATCCGAACCCGCCGATGCGTGGCGTCACGCCAGGACACGGCGCGCCGATCGGGCCGCAGCCGCTCGGCCCGATGCCTCCGCAGCCCTACGGCTCGCAGATCAGCCCGTACCCGCAGATGTCGCAAGGTCAGGGCATGGGCGCGCCGATGATGACGTACCCGCAGGCTTCGCCCGCGCTCTACGGCGAGACGCTGCGCACGCGCGAACCGAAGTCGACGCGCTGGATCTGGTGGCTAGTTGGCTTGCTCGTGCTCGGCGGGATCGCCGGTGCGGCGGTCGCTCTGCTCATGAATCGCTAGCGCGCGAGCACGCTGCGGGCGCGTTGCTCGCTCTGCGGATCGTCGGCGCCGCCCTCGAGCCAGCGCTGGAAGAACTGCTTCGCCTGGGTGTCGTTGCCGCGCGCTTCCGCGATCTCGCCAGCGAGCTCGAGTGCGGCGGGCAAGGCAGGCGCGCGAGCGCGGGCCCGGCTGCACGCTTCCGAAGCCGCGACGCGATCGCCGTGCGCGAGGGCCACGCGCGCGGCGCGAAGATCCGCACGCGCGGCGACGAGCGATGGAATGCGATCCGGATCGTCGTTCGGATCGGTGGCGATGTCCGCGGGCGGCGCCGGGCGATCGCCTTCGCCGCGAAGCTCGTGGCGCAGATCGAACGCGCGCATCCGGCCACCGGCACGCGGATCCGCGACCCACAGCTGGAGCGCGGCGGCATCGACGATGACTTGTTGGATCTGCCGGCCGTCGTCGATCACGCCGCGATGACCGGGCGGGCGAGGGCTGTCGTCGACGCCGCGCTGATCGCGCAGCACGGCGGCGAGAGCCGTGACGTCGGTCAGCGGCGAGCGAACGAGGCGCGCGGCGCGTTCGATCCGACCCGGTGCGAGGATCCGCTTCGCGCGATCGTTCTCGGGATCCGATGACAACGCGTTCGTGGTGAGCGTGTCGCCGAACACCGGGAGCTTCGGGTTGCGCTCGACGATCGCCTTCTCCGGCGTGCGCTCGACGATCAGCCATTTCCCCGTCGTGCCGTCGACGAGGGTGATCACCGCGGAGCCGAGCGATGGGGTCTGTTCGACGAGCTTCACCGCTTCGTCGAGCGTCTTCGCTTGCTCGAGGATCGCGCGCGCGAGCAGCGGAATCGGTCGCGCGGTGCGGGTCGGGCGAATGTCGCCGGTGCGCGCCGGATCGACGAACACCGCGATGCCCTGCGCGTTGATCGCGGTGATCGCGCCGAGCTCGCCAGGCCAGCCGACCGACGCCCACGCGATCCGACCTTCCGGATGTGCGAATTCGACGACCGGCACCGCCGCGTCGCCACCATCGGCGAGGCCGGCGAGCGAGACCGTGCGGCCTACCCACACCCGCCCCGGCGCTTGGGCCTGTGGGGCGATCACCGTCAGGGCGTGCGCGAGGCCGACGAGCTCGCCGCTCTGAGGCGCCGGTACACCGACATCGAGCACCGCCTGCATGCGGAGGAGATCTTCGAACCCGACCACGACGCCACTCGCTTCGGCGCCGCGCGTCATTCCGGCGACCATGCGGAGATCGCTCTCGCCGAGGCCATCGTCGATGAAGCGCCATCGCCACGCGAGTCTCATGTTGTGGGTCGAGCGGCCGAACCAGCCATCGTCGGTGATCGTGCCTTCGATCGTTGGCCGGACCGCCGCGACCATCGCCGGGAGCAGCGGGGCGAGCAGGCGGCCGTGAGCGGCGCCGATCGCGTGTGCGTCGCCGCTCGCGCGGAGCACGGCGAGGCCGCCATCCCACTCGAGCGTCGAGCCATTGAACGACAGGACAGGTCGCGCTCCCGGCGCCGCTTGCTGTTCGGTGATCTCGCCGGTCACCGCGCCCCCGGGAAATTCGTAAGCGACCGAACGGCGATAGATGAACCACGCGACGACGATCGCGACGCCGACCATGGCGATCGCGATCATCCCGGCGCGCCACGGCTTCGGGAAGTTCGTCTTGCGTGCGCCGATCACGATGTCCGGCATGCGGTGAGGTAGTAGCAGAAATGCGCGATTGACCGATGAAAATGGGGTTGCTAGCCTTCGAGCAAGCTCGGGTTTCTTTGATGTCGCGAATCGGTTTGCTGACGAGTACTTTGGCGACCGCGGAACCGATGCTGGTCGCGGTCATCGGCCTATTGGTGCTCGTGATCGCCGGGCTGATCGCGATGGCGTTCTTGGTGCGCCGGCGCAGCAAGGTCGTCGAGGACACGACCGATCAGATGCGCGCGGTCCGCGCGCCCGCGCCGCCGCCTCCGGCTGCACCGCCGCCTCGGCCGCGTCCGCGTCCCGTGCTAACGCGCGGTGGTGGAGGGGGTGGTGGGCTCGCGATCGCAACCTCGTCGGCGCGGGTCTGCCCGACCTGCCGCACCGAGTTCCACGGGATGACGTACTGCACGCGCGATGCACGCCGGCTCGTGCCGCCCGAGGAGATGCTCGGTGGGCCGCTGCGCGCCGCCGGTGGAACGTCGAAGAGTGCGGGGCTCGTGTGCATGGCGTGTCGCCGCGCGTACGAGCCCGGTCTGCGAAGCTGTCCGCATGATGGCAACGAGCTCGTGCCGTTCCCCGTCTACAACGCGACGCGGCCGCGCAAACGCAACGCGACCGAGCCCGCCGGTGTGATCGCTCGGATCTGCCCGGTGTGCGCGACGAAGTACGATCTCAACGCTCGGTTCTGCGGCCACGACGCAGGCGAGCTGGTGGTGATCAACTAGGTTCTGGCCACGGCAGCGAGCGCATCTCGATCGCGATCGTCGGATCGATCCTCGGACGCAGCACGCCGTCCGGCAGGATCTTCTCCATCTTCGTATACGTACCGTTACGCGGCTCCGTGTAGACCTCGACGGTCTGCGTGGCGACGAGGATGATCCAGTACTCCGGTACGTTCGCCTCGGCGTAGATCGGGAGCTTGACGTTGCGGTCGCGTCGTATCGACGAGTAGGCGACCTCGACGATCAGGAGTGACTCGGTCGGCTTCGTTCGCGGAAAGCGCGTTCGGTCGAAGACGCAGATGTCCGGTTCGGGTTCCGAGTCGTCCGTCGCACAGAACGGTGCATTCGTCGCGATGCCGAACCGCTCCGGTAGCGCTCGCGTGATCACGTTCGCGATCAACGAGGTGATGCTGTAATGCTCGTCTCCCTCCGGACTCATGGTGACGAGCAACCCGCGAAGAAGCTCGATCTTCTCGTCCTCGAAATAGCCCTTGTTGACGAGCTCGTCGTATTCGCGACGAGTGAACCTGCGTAACTCCGCGCTCGTGAGCTCCGCGTCGTCGGCTTCCATGATTGCGAGCGTAGCAGCATACACACCGCTACTCATTGCTCGTCGCGTGCCACGGCTAGTCGCGCGGAATCACGTGCGCAGATGTCCGAGCGGTCCGCCTGATGGACACGCGTGGCCGGATCTCGTCGGACGCGAGCTAGATCGTCTCGCAGAACTCGATGCGGCGCGGGACCTTGTACGGAGCCAGGTTCCGCGCGCAGTGATCGATGATCTCTTCCGCGGAGACCTTCTGCTTCATCACGACGCGAGCGACGACCATCGCGCCGGCCATCGGGTCGGTGACGACCGTGGCTTGCGCGTGCTTGATCTTCGGCATCGCCTCGAGACAGCCCTCGACTTCGCCGAGCGCGACCCGCTTGCCGTCGACCTTCACGACGTCGTCTTCACGGCCGGTGATCTGGAGGCGGCCATTCTTGTCGAGCTTGCCGAGGTCGCCGGTGCGCAACCAGCCGCCCTTGTCGATGCCACCGATCGCGGGCATGCCGGACGACCGGGTCACCGTCGGAGAATCGGCGTCGAACGGGCCGATCGATTTCGGCGACAGCGTCTTCGACTTGATGCAGATGATGCCCTCTTTGGCGGGCTTGCCGTCCTGGCCGACGATCTTCACCTCGACGCCGCTGATCGGCTTGCCGACGGTGGTCGGATACTTACCGGTGTCCTCGAGCGCGACGGTCGCGGCTTCGGTCGAGTGATAACAGCTCTGGATCTTCACGCCGTACTCGTTGAAGAACGCGTCGGCGACGGTCTGATCGAGGCGCGAGCCGGCCGCGAGGTAGCGCGGATCTTTGAGCTCGAGCTTCTTCGCGGTCGGCAGCTTCGACAGCTCCGCGTACATCGCGGGCGTGCCGGGCAGGACGTCGACGTCGTGCTCGCGGATCAGCTTACCGATCCGGCGCGCCGAGACTTCTTCCTCGAGGAACATCGTACAGCCGAGCTTGAGCGTCGGCAGAAAGCCGAGGTCCCAGCCGTAGGCGTGGAACAGGGGGACGGCGACGAGGACCTTCGTCTTCTCGGACATCCCGAGCGCCTCGACGACGTGGTCGACGGCGGCGATCGTGTTCTTGTCGGTGCGCAGGACGCCCTTCGGATCGCCGAGCGAATCCGCGGTGAACAGCACCGCGATCGGATCGACGCCGTGCTGCGGTGGGCTGCGCTTGTAGACCGCGCAGGTCAGCAACGTGCCCTGGAGGCGGCGGCGCACCTCGGCGGCATCGGCGGCGGGAGTCGGCGGAACACCGCCATCGCGCGGCGGCGTGGTCGGGCGTTGCACGCGAGAGCGGGGCAGGGTGCTCGGTGGCACCGGTGCGCTTGTACCGTTCGCGCTGATCGAGCCTTCGCTACCGCGCGGCCGGGTGACGAGTGCGCGCAGCGGTGCGGCGGCGAGGATGAGCTCGAGCTCGCGGCCGCCGGTCGTCGGATCGATCGGAACGATCGCCGCGTCGAGCTTCGACAGCGCGAGGGCGAGGATGACGAAGTCGGGGACGTTGCCGAGCATCAGGCCGACCCACGCGCCCTCCTTGATGCCCATGCTCTTGAACTCCTGCGCGCGCCGATCGACGCGGTGGAGCAGACCTCGCCACGACAGATAATTGTCGCGGTAAACGACGGCCTTGTTGTTGCCCTGGACCTTCGCGGCCTTCTTCAGCCAGTCGTAGAGGAGTGTCATACCCGCGCCCAGCGCACAGACCTGGGCCGCCGCACTGTACCCCACGAAAACCCGGGGCTCAACGAGGCTGACGCCCTTGATTTGGCGACGGATCCGGGGCACGAACGCAGCCAGCATGAGCACGGCGCCCCGCCCCCAGACCGACGATGTCGAGCCCGAGACCGGGCCGGCAGACGCCGAGGGCTGGGCGCTGCTCGACGCACTCCGTCGCAAGCTCGACGACCAGGGCGCGCAGCAGCGTAAGACTTCTGCCCAGGTCCAGCAGCTCGCGGACTCGATCGCGGCGCTCGTCGGCGAGCAGCGGAAGCGCTCGCGCTGGCTGAACGTCAACTCGTTCGTCGCCTACCTCATGTTCACGCTGCTCTGCGCCGGGGCGTTCTACTTCGTCTACCAGAGCCGGGTCCACGAGGTCGTCGCGGCCCGTGATCGCGCCGCCAGCGACCGCGATGCGGCGGTCCGGCGCGCGGACGATGCGAACGCGAAGCTCGCCGCGCGCGATGCCGCCGATGCAAAGGCCTGGGACACCTGGCAGGCGCTCGAGGCCGGCAAGAAGGACGACGCGCTCAAGAAGCTCGCCGACCTGAAGGCCGCGCCGCTCTCGAAGTTCGAGCACGAGGTCCTCGCCGCGCGCGCGAAGCAAGCCGAGATGATGCAGGTCGACGCCGCGATGAAGGCCGCGAACACCGCGTTCAAGGCCGGCCGCTACGGCGAGGTCGTCGTCACGCTCGAGGCCGCGCTCAATCTCCAGGGCGCCGCGCCGCGCGTGCCCGAAATGCACTACCTGATCGGCCTCGCGCATCTCCGCGCGAACGAGATCGACAAGGCCGTGCCGCAGCTCGAGACCGCGGTGAGCGGTGATGTCGGCGACGAGGACGCGCGGTTCCAGCTCGCCTCGGCGCTCGATCGGGTCGGTCAGTGGAGCAAGGCGCGCGCGGAGTACGATCGGTTCGCGACCGCACATCCCCAGAATCCGAGCGCGGTGCTCGCGATGCGTCGCAGCGCAACCCTCGCACGGATGCCGGCGCAGGCGCCGTGGGTGATCCAGGCGCAGCAGCAGCAGGCACAACAAGCGCAGCCGAAGCCTGCCGCGCCAGCAGCCCCAGTGCCGAACGCCGCCGTGAAGCCCGCGACGCCGACCCCTGCTGTACCGGCGCCAGCGCCGACGGACTCCGCGCCCGGCGTCGCTCCGTCGCTCGCCAAGCCTTAGCGGCATGACCGCGCTGCTGACGCCGCCGACTGCTGCGTTCATCGCCGAGATCCATCCTGTCGGCGACGCCGTGCGGGCGCGGATCACGAACATCTCGTGGCGCGACGATCCGCGCTGCCCTCGTTACGACGACCTCGCGTACCTCCGGCTCGCGCACAACACGTTCACCGGCACCACCGCGATCGGCGAGCTCCTCGTCGCGCGCGCGATCGCAGCCAGGACCTGCGAGCTATTCCGCCGGCTCTACGCGCTCGGCTTCCCGATCCGCCAGATGAAGTTGATCGACGAGCTCGGCGCCGACGACGAGCGCTCGATGAGCGCCGACAACACGTCGGCATTCAACTTTCGCATGGTCGCGAACACCCAGATCCTGTCGCAGCACGCGCGCGGCCTCGCGATCGACATCAACCCGGTCGAGAACCCGTGGCGCAAGCCCGATCGTTTGCTGCCACCCGAAGGCGCCGCGTTCGCCGATCGCGCGAACATTCGCCCGGGAATGTTCGTACGGCCTGGCCCGGTGGTTGCCGCGATCGACGAGCTCGGCTTCGAGTGGGGCGGGGACTGGATGCACGCGTGGGACGATCACCACCTCGTGTGGTCGCGCTAGTCGAGCCGCCCGATCCGCGACCACACGTAGCCATCCTTGCCCTCGGCGAGCCAGATCGCGAACACGCGTCCCGTGATCAGATTCTCGGGAACCGCGCCGAACACGCGCGAGTCGCTCGAGTTGTTGCGGTTGTCGCCCATCACGAAGTACGTCCCCAGCGGCACGATGTAGTGCAACTGCGGCTCGCACGCCGTGGCCGCGGGCTTCGTCAGCACGACCGCGGGGCTCGGTCGAAACGCGTCGTTGTTGCGCGTGCAGCTCGGCTCGACCGGCCGCAGTCGGCTCGGAAAATCGCGCGGGTCGCCTTCGCTCCGATTCGGATCGCGCTCGCGCGCTGGCCGCTCTGCATCGCCGTACACGTCGTAGCCGCGTCCTCCGACCTGCTCGCGATAGCGGCTGCACGACAACGTCGTCCACACGCCCGTGGTCTCGTTGCGATCCTGATACGCGCACGCGCCGGGCACCGCGGTCGCCGGCACCGCGATCCCGTTGACGTAGACGACGCTACAGCGCACCTCGACCGTGTCTCCGCCGCGCGCGATCACGCGCTTCACGTACTGCTCCGCGCCGCGGTCGCACGGATAGTCGAACGTGATGATGTCGCCGCGTTCGATCCCGTGCGGATGCGTCGCGACGAAGAACCGATCGCCGATCGCGATCGTCGGATACATCGATCCCGAGCTCGTCACGCCATTGCCGATCACCGCGCGCATCGCGATGAACAAGCCGATGCCCACTGCGACGACGATCGCAGGCAGCGCCGCGAGCCACACCGGCTTCTCGGTCCCACGCACGAACCAGCCGCCTTGCACCGCTGCGAACAACCGCGCTGCGAAAGAGACGTAGAACAACCACGGCGACAGCACCAGCACCGCGATCTGGCACAGCGGTACGAACACCGCCCAGCCGAGCGCCCACCACCTACGGCCGGCGATCGCTTGGCCCAATCCAGGGACCAGCAAACCGCCGACGACCGCGACGAACGTCATCGCCACAACTCCACCACGGCGACTCCCGACACACAACACGCGGTGTTACCGTTGGGGCGATGCCTCAGGTCGTCGAGTTCCCTCCGATCGGCCACGACCAGCGTGGTGCGCTGGCCGCGATGGTCCGCGTCGCCAAAGAGACACCCGCGAAGGGCGAGCCGTTCCGCGAGCTGCGGACCCGCCTGCGCGCGGCGAAGCTGTGGGATCGCGATCGCCCCGCCACGATGCTCCGCTTCCTCGGTATCGGTGGCGCCACGATCACGCCGTCGGTCTTCATGCAGGCGCTTGCCGCCGCAGCGAACGAGGACGACACCGCGATCGTCGTTCTCGATCGGATGTGGCACCTCAACCCGGTGCTCGGCAAGACCGTCGTCGATCTGGTCTCGCAGCGCGCGTACCACAAGGACGAGATCTACAAGCACCTCAACTCCGCCGCGTTCACCGGCAAGCTGCCGTCGCGGCCGGCGCTCGAGACCTGGATCCAGATCGCGATCGCGTGCGGCCTCCTGCGCCCGCTCGGCGTTGCCGTCGCGTCCGGCCCGCGCGCCGAGCGCTATACCCAGCTCGCGTCCGCGCTCGATCTCGAGGAGTACGTCTCCGAGGACAAGCCCGAGCCCGAGCCCGTGATCCCCGTGCTCGTCGATGAAGAAGCCGCCGCCGCCCCGACCGAAGCCACTCCCACCGGCGACACTTCCATCCCGGTCGCTGCCGCCGCGACGCCGACCGGCTCGCCGTTGCCCGCGCCGCTCCGCCACCTCTCGGCCGACAACGTCCCCACGCCGCGCAACCGCGAGCGCCCGGTGCCATTATCGCGATTCGCCTCCGGCTTCTCCGACGACGTTCTCGCCGAGACCACCGCGCGAATCGCCAGCTGGCACGGCTCGCTCGATCTCGCGGCGACCACGTATCAGCCGTCCGATTTCGGCCTCGATTCCGAGCAGTGGGTCGAGGGTGCCGACGAGGTGCTCTACCGGATCGCCGTCGCCGCCGCGCTCGCGTTCCGCCTCGATCGCGATCGCGCTGGCGTGATCGCCGCGTACACCGCGCTCGACAAGGCGAGCGTGCTCGCCGACCTCTACCAGGGCACCGTGCCGGAGAATCTGCCCGCTCAGATCGATGCGCGCGCCCTGATGCTCGCGTCGCTCGCCGCTCGCCGCTGCGCCGAGGTCCCCGAGCTCGCATCCAGCCTCGATGGCCGCGGCTCCGCCGCCGAGGTGTTCGCCGCGCTCGACGCCGCGCTCGGTCGCGGCCTGTTCCGCACCGAGCTGTTCTGGATCCTCGACATGCTCTCGCACCTCGGCGTGATCCGCTACGACGACCTCGGCGACTACACCGTGACGCCGCACCGGATCGTGCGCGACACGCTGTTCCGGCTCGGCTTCATCTCGACGCCGTACGCGACCGGCGCCGCCGCGCTCGCTGGCGCCGCGAAGGCCGCGCGCAAGGCCGTGCCGACCGGCGCCGCGGACGAGATCCTCACGCTGTTCGCGCTCACCGCGGGCTGCGCGTACGACTGCACGCATCGCAAGACCTGCGACTTCCCGTGCCGCGAACGCCTCGAGTAATTCTCGATAGCTCCCGCGGACTCATTAACTACGCAACCGCCGCGCGTGTGGGTCGAAAAGGTCCTCATGAGCGTTCGATCGACCACCCGGTGGTACGTGTTGTTCAGTCTTCTCGTGACGAGCGTCGCGCTCGTTCTCCTCGCAGGAACCTTCGACGAGATCAGGTCACCTGATCGCGTGTGTGCGATGCCGGCGATCACGGTCGCGATCCTCGCGACTGCGACGAGCACGCTGCTGCTCACCATGATCTTTCAGGTCGTGTGCTTGTTCGGAACCCGGATCGACGCGGTGCCGAAGGTGATGCTCGGGTTCGTCTCGATGCTCTCCACTGCGTGCGCGCTGCTGACCGTCGGTGAAATGATCGGCATCGGTCGCGGCTACTACATTCGCGTCGGCCATCCAGCTTTGCTGATCGTCGCTGGTATCGCGTACACGTGCCTCGCGATCTGGCTCGCGGCGATCTTCGATGCGGACGTTCGTGCAGCAGAGCTCCAACTGATGTTTCGCGCAGCCCACGAACGCGAACAGGAGTACAGACAACACCGGTTTTCGCCTCGCGAGACGTTGGAGATGAATCCCTAGCCAGTTGGCTCGGTTACGAGGGCAGGCACGCGGGAGTCGCGCGTGCTACGTTATGAGCGTGGTGGCAGCGATCATCGTTGGTGCTCTGACGGCCTGGTACTTGGGTCTCCGCCTCGGCGTGATCATCGCCGTCGTCACGGCTGGTGCGCTACTCGTCGCCTCGATCGTCCCTGGGATGAGCCTGACCGTTTACGCGCTCGTGCTGGCGTGGTCGGCGGCGCTGTACTTCTTCGGTCCCAAGATCTCGAAGGCGACCGGCAAGAGCTCGATGTTCGGCGGGGCGCTCGGCAAAGCGAACAGTGGCTTCAATGCCGCGAGCAGCTGGGCCAAGAAGTTCCTTGGACGTCAAACCAAGTAACCGGGTGTAAATCGAGATCCCGCCGGGGGTTGTCCGCACCGATGGGGGAGTTCCCTCCCAGGCGAGTCCCGTTGCTCGCGTTTGTGAACGCGGAGTTAACAACCGCGCGAAACGGCACGCAGCTTGTAGTTGTTGCGCAATATGCGCACAGCCCTACTCGCAGCACTCCTCGCCCTAGCGGCTCCGGCTTGTACTTCGGACATCACTGGTGGCGCAGGGCCTACCGGTGGCGGTGACACCGGTGGCGGCGGTGGTGGCGGAGGAGGCGGTGGCGGTGGTGGCGGTGGCGGAGACACCGGGTCTGGGACCGGATCCGGCGTTTCCGCGTCGGTTGCTGTTTCTCTCGACCGCCCAACGGTTGCTACCGAGCTCGGTAAGACCGAAATGCTCTCGCTGACGGTGTCGAGTCAGGGTGGGTACGCCGGCAACGTTCCCGTGACGGCGACGGTCGTCGACGGAAGTGGTACTGCCATCACTGGCTGGACGCTCACGCCAACGCCTGCCTCCGTTGACCTGACGGCTGGCAGCTCGGCAACGGTTGCGCTGCTCGTCAAGATTCCGACCGACGCCGCCGTGCTGACTCCGACGGTAAAAGTTTCGACGGGCGGAGCAAACGTCGCGTCGACGTTTACGATCGCGAATCAGCTCACGATCACGATTGCCGAGGGCACCGGTACTACGCCGCCTCATACGAATCTGCCGGCGCCCAACGCACCGATCAAAGTTCGCATGGGCGCAAAGGTCATTTTCCATAACGCAGACACCGTCCCCCATGAGATCCACGCTGGTGGTGGCATCCCGCACGAGGGTGGCCCACTCAATCCTGGCGCCGACTACGTCACTACGCCGACCGGGGATGCGACCTGGTACTGCCATGCGCACGAAGGCAACTCGAACATCAGCCGCCTAATCAACGTCGAGTAACCGGGGTTTCCAGTACGCTTGGGTGGGGTGTGGGGCCCCGGGTCTGGGGTTTTCGGCGCCATGTTAACGCCGGGTTAGCCCAGGCACATGATTTGTAAGGAGTGCACAATATGCGCAGCCTGCTCCTAGCGTTCATCGCGGCCATCGCCGTTCCGGCATGCACCGAAGACATCACCGGTGGAAAAGGGCCGGGCGACGACCAGCAGGGTGCGGTCTGCGGCAACGGAGTCGTGGAATCCGGAGAGACCTGCGATGACAGCAATACCGTTAGCGGTGATGGCTGCTCCTCGACATGCCAGACGGAGTCATCTGGAACGCCACGTATCGTTGGTACCTCCGATCAGCTGAACGTCGCGGCGGACCTCAACACTACTTCGACGGTAACCCTCACCATCACGAGCCAGGCAGGCTTCGCTGGTACCGTGAACATCGCGGCGACGTTGACCGATACGACGACGAGCGCGGCAGTTCCAAAGGCGACCGTGATGGTCGCCGCGACCGCGGACGTTGCGGCGAACGGGACGGCGATGGTTCCGATCATGATCACGGTACCGCCGGACACGACGGGTGCTGCAATCACAGCGAACTTGAAGCTCGCGCTGACGGCGACGGGTGTCTCTGAAGAGGACGTCACGGTTCCCGTGGCGATCAGCAACGTCTTCATCGTCGACTACGCAAACAACACTGGTGCGACTGCGGCAAATCACAAGTTCGCTGGCATGAGCTTCAATATCGTTCGCGGAGCGATCTTGCGGTTCAAGAACGACGACGCGTCGGTCACCCAACACGTCATCCACGCCGATGGCGGGTTCCCGCATCAAGACCCGCGTGATCAACCGACTACACAGGTGAACGGAGACACCTACGACATTCCAACGATTGCTGTCCCGCCGGGCAGTAGTGGGACGATTGGTTGCCACACGCACGGTGCGGCAAGCTATGGGGCGTACACGCTGATCTAGCGTCTGTAGGGTTGTCTATGGCAGGCTCGCTCCTAACGGGGCGAGCCTCTTCGCTTTTCGGCGATACGCAACCCGCGCAAGAGCAGTCCGATATGGTGGGTATGGTTCCTCGTCTTCTCGCTTCACTCGTAGTTCTATTCGCAAGCGCTTCCTCCGCCCACGCGGAGGACGGTATCGCCCTCGAGGTCTACACCGGCCAACGCTCCGCGGACGCGCCCCGGCTCGTAGCACCTGTACTCGACGAACTCGCGAAGTCCAAGATCGACTCGGGTGACACGGTGGGGCGGAGAATCGCGAACCTGTCCACTCCATCGCAAACCGTGGCGGGCATCCCTCCAAACTTCGCTCAGGAAGCCGACGCAGGACTGCGGCTTTATGCGCAGGGCAACTTCAACGCCGCGATCCAGAAACTGAACCCGCTGGTCGAGGCTGCGCAGCACAACTCAGCTGCATTCGCGAAGGTCACAACTCTTGCGCCGCCACTCCAGAAGGCGATGATCGCACTGGCGCTGGCGTACTCGCGGAACGGCGATCAGGCCGCGATGCGGTCGATGTTCTTCGAGATGATTCGGTCTTTCCCGGAGGCACAGGTCGCGCGCACGGTGTACGGCCCAGAGGCGGCACAGGCTTTCGAGGAATCGCGAAAGACGCTCGCCGCCATGGGGACTGGCAAGCTGATCGTGCACGTGACCAAGGGCGCGGTGTTCGTCGACGAGACCTACCGAAGCAGCGGCGATCTGACGCTCGAGGTTCCGCCGGGTGAATACCGCGTGCTCGTGATCGATAACCAGCCGTCCCGCACGCACAACGTCACGATCACCGCGAACAGCGAGAAGACGCTCACGATCGACGCGGCGTACGACCAAGCGATCAATACAGGCAACGGCTGGACGGGCTTCCTGTTCGCGAACGACGCCGCGCGCGAGGCGCACGAGGCGGAGTACGCGGCGAAGCTCGCACACGAGATCAAGGCGAACTCGGTCGCCCTCGTCGGACTCGACCAGCCGAAGTCGGGCGCCGTCGTGGTGGGCTCGCTGATCAGCCTCGAGCGTGCGACCGAGATCCGGCGAGCGAACGTCGCGCTCAATCCCGACCCGTCGCGCGAGCGTCTGAAGGCGCTCGCGCACTACATCGTCGGTGAGGGCGATACCGGTGGCATCGACGTCGTCGATCTGTCGAAGCAACCGGTGCACGTCGCCGAGCCAACCGCCGCGCTCCAACCGAAAATGGTCGCGCAAAGCGACACCGTCGACACTCGCTGGGGTGGCTGGCGCTGGATCTCGCTCGGCGCAACGGTGGGACTCGCCGGCACGGGTGCGACCTTCTACTTGCTCAATGGTCACTGCAACGGGCCGCCGCCGCCGAACGGCAGCCCCTGCACCAACGTCTTCGACAACCATCCCTATGACAGGGACACGCTGCTCGCCGCGCTTCCGTTCGCCGCGCTCACCGTCTACCTGTTCGCGACCCAGACCAAGACGGTCGACGCTCACACCGCGGCACTGGTTCCGGTCTCTCACGGCGCCGTCGCTACCTACGCGTTCACCTGGTAGATTCGGCGGCGATGGACCAGCCGCAGTCATTCGAAGAGTTCTGGCCATATTACGTCTCGCAGCACCGCAACAAGACCTGTCGCCGGCTGCACTTCGTCGGGACGACACTCGCGATGGGCTGCGTCGCCGCCGCGCCGTTTTATCCGCCCGCGCTGATCGGTGCGCCGCTCGCGGGCTACGGCTTCGCGTGGATCGGCCACTTCGCGTTCGAGAAGAACAAGCCGGCGTCGTGGCTCGGCGCGAAGGAGCTCGTGTGGTCGCTACGCGGCGATCTCCGGATGTGGAAGAAGATGCTCGTCGGCGAGATGGATGCCGAGGTCGAGCGTCTCGCGGATGCGTACGGCGAAGAGACCGACGCGATCCACGCGCAGTACGCTTCGCACTAACGCTCGATCAAGCGGCGCTCGCGCGAGTCCCAGCGCCACACGGGGCCGTGGCCTTCGAGGTGGACGCCACCGCGCCACTCGTCGATGCCGTGTTCTTTCACGCGATCGATCGCGCCGGCGAGCGCCTGGCGACCGAGCGCGGTGATGCCATTCGCATCGGTGAAGCCGAGCTTCTTGAACGTCGCGAGCGTGTGGTTCAGGACCACATCGGTGATCGGATAGCGTGGATCGATCGCCTGTACCGCGGGCACGAGCGCGGATTCGCCACGCGCGATCGCGGCGAGCAGCTGGCGCTCGGTGCGCGACAAGCCGCTCGTCGGATCGGGGAGCTCTTCGAGCTGGCGCTCGAGCGCACCGGCGAGGAAGGGCAGGGCCTTCACGCGCTTGACCAGAAACGGCAGCGCGCGCGGATCCGCGGACGTCACCGCGATCCACGTGGTGACGGCTTCGTCGATCGCATCGCGCGACAGCGGCGTGCGGCGCGCCCACAGCTCGGCGAGCTGCTCGGGCTTCAGCTGACCGAGTCCGACGAAGTTCGGGACCTCGGGGTGGCGATCGATCGAGACGATCGTGAGCGTCTTCGGTAGGCCGCGGCGCGATAGCCGCGAGAGCAGGCGAACGAGCGCGAGCTGATCGAACAGGTCGTGCTCGAACCACAGGACGAGCTCCTCGGCGCCCGCGGCCTCGTCGAAGTCCTTGTCCCAGGTCGCGAGCTGCTGCGCGCGGTCGGCCGCGTTTGCGCCGCGGCTCGCCGCGAATTCGCCGCGCAGCTTGTAGTGCTCGGCATCGCTGACCGGAAGGAGCGGGCCCTGGTCGAGCGCATCGGCCCACACGCGGATCTCACCGGGGAGATCGGCGAGCGAGAGCGAATCGGCCGTCGAGTCGCCGTTACAGACATGGACGAGGCGTTCCATGGCGCGTTGGTATCATTGATCTCGCGCGGCTCGGCTTCGCGGACGCGTCCGATTTTCGGAGTACTCCTGGTCGCTTTGGAACGCGCGAAAAAACTGGATGAGCGACTTTTTTTGAGAAACCTGAAGCCGGAGCGTCCGATACGGACTCCATGCGACAAAGTCCCGAAACCACAGGAACCTCACTGACACGAGCCCAACGCCTCGCGTATCGTCAATCCATGATTCGCTTTGCGGTACTCGCGATCGTGGTGTGCGTGTCGGTGGAGTGCACGAAGTCCAATCCGCTGAACTGCTCCGACGGAACCTGCTCTGACCCGATGTATCCGTTCTGCGATAGCACGGCCCAGTTCCAGTCGAGCGTGTTCACGTGCATCGCCGTGCAGTGCACGCCGGACGCATTTGTCGCTTGCCGCTCAGACGAAGCGTTGAGCTGCAACGCCACCGGCAACGACTACAACGTGATGAAGTGTCCCAACGGATGCAGCCAGGACGCGAGCGGATGTCTCGCGTGCACGACCAACGCGGACTGCAAATCACCTACCCCAAAGTGCACGACCGGCGGCGCTTGCGTGCAGTGCCTGCTCAACGTCGACTGCACGAGCGCGTCGGAGGCGATCTGCGACCAAACGACTAACATGTGTCGCGGTTGTCAGTCCGATAATGATTGCGCCAGTCGCGTCTGTGACGCGACCACTGGCACCTGTCTCGACGAATCTCAGGTCCTCTACGTCTCGAACAACTCTCACACCGACAATTGCATTCCTTTGGATCCGTGTCCGCTCGCGTCTGCCAGCACCCTGGTGACCCCGTCGCGATTTACGATCAAGATGGAGGCCGGCACGTACGTTAACCAGGGCTCAGCCATACCCTTCTCGACCGGGCCGACGACGATTCATGCTGCGGGTGTCACCTTCTCCGGCCAGAGTCTGTCGGCGTCAGGCAGTGGAGACCTGACGATCATTGGAGGCGAATTTACTGGGAGTGCCGGTGTGACCTGCAATCAAGCGAAGGTCCATCTCAGTTCCGTGTCGGTGACCGGTGGTAATATCTCCGGCACCGTTTGCACTCTGACGGCTAGCCATTCCCAGTTCAACTCATCGTCGTCGATTGGTGGTCAGGGATGCGCAGTGAGTGTGGATCACTCGTTGTTCAACATGTCGAGCGCGGGTGCGTCTTCTGGAGCCTCTCTCAACGTCCAGAACTCCGTGTTCAATGGCGGCAGCGTCGGCTTCTTCAACGCAGGGAACGCGACGATCTCATTTTCTACATTCTTCAACACTCCAGTGACGTGTACTGACACGATTCATAATCCACCGAGTGTCTCCATATCGAACGATGTCCACTTCGGAACGGGATCTGGGGACGTCGTGACGGGCTGTCCGACCCGTTACTCGATTCTTCAGCCACAGGCTGCCCTCGTCGGTACGGATCACGTCATCAACAACGTCGACCCGATGTTTCAGAATGCGGCGCAGGGAGACTTCCATCTTCTCGTCCACAGCCCCGCGGTGGATGCCGCCGACCCCAACGTGTCGGTCAGCGACGACTACGATGGGACGATGCGCCCACAGGGCAATGCGGCGGACATGGGCGCGTTCGAGTACAAGCCGTAATCGGGTGAGCGGGGCTTAACGTCGCACCGCGAGATCGGCTGAAACTCTCGCCGGATGCGTAATTCGTTCATGCTGCGCAGCGTCGAGCCTTCCGCTGCGTTGAGGCCGCAACGTTGTCAGCTGGTCCGGGTGTACAGAAGCTGCACGGTCGCAGACGCTGTTCATATGCGTCTCTCTGCTGTGATCGCGCTCGCTCTAGTTGCGGGTTGCCATGACCCTCGGTCCAAGCCGACTCCGGCCGCCGCTGATGGCGCAACGGTGTTCAGCGCGCAGGCGTACGACGTCTCGCCGCCGCTGCGCGAGCTCGCGAAGCTGCCGCGCTTGGCGGCACGCGAAGAGAACGACCATGAGATGGAGAGGGTCATGCCCAACCCCTGGGCGGCTCGGCTCAACGCTCCGGAGAGCGAACGCAGCGGCGAGGCGATCATGCAGCGGGCAATCGGACCTGCTGCGATACCGACGACGCTGCAGAACTTCGAAGGTCTGGGTGCGGGTCTCGCAGGTACGAACCCGGGCGGCTTCCCGTACCCGCCAGATACCGATGGCGCCGTCGGACCGAATCACTACGTGCAGGTCGTCAACCAGGGGCTCGCCGTGTTCTCGAAGACCGGCACCGTGATGATGGGCCCGATGGACACCAGCATGGTGTGGAGTGGATTCGCCGGCATTTGCTCGACGAACGGTTACGGCGATGGTGTCGTCAGGTACGACCAACTCGCTGACCGATGGGTGATCAGCCAGTTCGCGTTCGTCGTGCAGGG
>Ga0105245_10002252_pt1 | contig 17473 bp, 13 predicted proteins | sample KBSM54metaG_FD_81523 | JGI IMG/M metagenome (GOLD analysis project Ga0105245, IMG submission 81523) | Miscanthus rhizosphere microbial communities from Kellogg Biological Station, Michigan, USA - KBS M5-4 metaG | ecosystem: Host-associated > Plants > Roots > Rhizosphere > Soil | place...
CCGAAAATCGGAGGAATATCTGGAGTGTGTATTTCGAACCGACCGCGAAATCCGCGGAGAAGACCTGCGACTGGAGGTCAGCGGATTCGGCACGCGGGCGATCCATGTGCAACGCAGAGAAGACGGAGCTTGGGTAGCGTCGTTTCGCTTGCCGCCCGCGCTCGATGCCGGATGGCAACCTCTGCGGCTGCGCTTTGCCGACAGCGGATTCAGCAACGAACTCCGGATCGCCGTGGATATTCCCCTGGCACGTCCGGAGCGGCTTGCCGTTCAAGACGTGTGTGACGGAAAGTCGTGGAATCGCGGCGAGGTCAGCATCGCGGAGGGAGGCTTTGTAAGCTTCTGGTTAAGCGGGCTGCCTGAAAACCGCAGCGCGCTAGACACGCAGGTGCTATTGGGCGAGGTGCCGCTGCAGATCACCTACATCGGGCCGACGGAAACAAGCGGGCACTGCCAGATCAACGCCAAGGTTCCGCCTGACCTGGCGAGAGGCTCGCACGACTTTCGCGTAATGTGCGCAGGCGTGGCATCGGACCCGCAGGTGGTAAGGGTTCTGTAGCGATGCCTCCCACGGGCGCGCCATCGAAAGTAATTGACGCCCGCCGCCGGATCGATTTTTCCAAAGAGCTTGCAGCCAAGGGCTGGTACCACAGCTTCGAACTGCCGGACGGCACCTTTATCGACGGCTTCATGACCGTCGCGCAGCAGAAGCGTCGCTACGCACAATTCCCGATTCCAGATGACCTGACGGGCAAGAGGCTGGTGGATATCGGCGCGTGGGACGGCTGGTTCAGCTTCGAAGCCGAGCGCCATGGAGCGATGGTAACCGCGATCGATTGCGTGGAGCTGCCCAGTTTTCTGGATATCCATGCGCGGCTCGATTCCAAGGTCGATTACCGGATCATGGACTTTTACGAGCTTCCCGACGCCGGCCTGGGGAAGTTCGACATCGTCTTCTATCTGGGCGTGCTGTATCACGTGCGCCATCCCTTGCTGTCGCTCGAAATTGTCTGCGCGATGACGCGCGATATCGCCATCGTGGATTCATTCGTCACCGATCCGGAGGATTGGCAGGAGCACACCGGCGACATCCCCACTATGGAGTTCTACGAACTGGACGAGTTGGGGAATCAGTTCGGCAATTGGGTGGGTCCCACGGTCCAGTGTCTGCTGGCGATGTGCCGCGCCGCCGGTTTCGCGCGCGTAGAGTTTCTGGGCACGGGAGATCATCACGCGGTGGTGGCGTGTTACCGAAAATGGGAAGCTCTTCCTACGGAGCTCGCTAGCGATTCGCCGGAGATACTCACCATCGAAAATGCGCGCAACGGCATCAATTTTTCGACGCGGAAATCGGAAGAATACATCTCTTGCGTATTTCGCGCATCCCGAGCCGTGAACGCGGAGATGCTGCGTCTCGAAGTGGACGATTTCGGCGCGGCAGCGCTCTTCGTAACAGCCGAGAACGATACCTGGCGTGCGACGTTTCGCTTGCCTCCCGGTCTCGATTCGGGCTGGCATACTGCGCGGATGCGTTTCCACGACACGGCCTTCGGACGCGAATTTCGCATCGCCGTGGATGTGCCGCTGAAAGTGGAAACCATCGTCCTGAAGGAAGTCTACGACGGTGTCGCCTGGACCAAAGGCGAAGTGAAGGTCGCCGAGCGAGGATTCCTGAGCTGCTGGGCTGCGGGACTTCCGGAGAATGCGGATCGGGCAAATGTTCGCGCATCGCTGGGAAATCGCCGATTGGAAGTAGATTACGTGGGGGAGCCGAACGCGGAAGGCTATCGCCAGATCAACGTCGTGGTTCCCGCGGATACCGCCAAGGGCGATGGCGGGTTTCAGATTCGGTGCGCGGGAGTGAGCAGCAACTCCTTGACACTGGCGGTTCGCTAGATTTCCAACAGATATCCCTTCTTGCCCACGTTCATCGCCCGCGTCGCTCCCATTTGGATCACCCGGCCTTCTGCCTCATGGATGTGTCCGCAGAAAAAATGTTCGGGCTGTGCCTTCTCGATGAACTCCCGCACGGCCCGGCTTCCGGCGTGCAGCCCGTGTTTGATGCGATCGAGATCCGTATCGAATGGAGGTGCATGGCAGATCAGCACCCGGGGTTTGAGTACTGCAAATTTCTCCAGGCGCTCCGCCATTTCCTGTTCGGAGTACTCGCCGGGCGTGTCGAAAGGGGTGGGAGTCGAGTAGCCCAGCCCGGCGATGTGCTGATCTCCGACCGCTAAGGTGCCGCCGTGGAAATTAACGAATCCGTGACGCTCGCAGAACTCCGCGATGTCGCGCTCCGGCTCGTGATTTCCGGGAAGAACGTATACGGACCCGGCGCGGCGCTTCATCGGCCCGGCCATTTTGTCCAGCCCGCGAGCCCAGCTCACCAGGTCTCCCGCGGCGAAATAGTAGTCGGCCTCCACGTCCATCAGCTTTTCCAGCGCGCGCACGTCGTTGTGGAGGTCAGAAAAGATTAAGAGACGAGTCATGTTCATCGATATGATTCAGATACCATAGTAGTAGCGCCATTTCATGCAAGACGATCCCACACAACCCAATATCAATAGCTGGCTGGAGGATGAACTTCGGCAGCAGTTCCAGCACGATCGCAAGACCGTGGATGCCACTTGGACCGCGGTTCTGGAAGGCAACGGGCACACGGCTGCACCGCCGGCGACGCGAGACACGCGCGCCGCGCTAGCCGATCCGCCGCGAAGTCTGGCGCTGCGTGCACCCGAAGTTCCCGCGGTGGCCGTCGGCGTGGACGATCAGCTCATTCCTCTGCGCGGGCCGGCTTTGCGGATCGCCGAGAACATGTCGGCCAGTCTCAGCATGCCCGTGGCCACCAGCCAGCGTTCGATGCCGGTGAAAGTGATCGACGAAAACCGCCGGCTGATCAACCAGTATCGCGCCTCCGCCGGACAGAGCAAGCTTTCCTACACGCACATCGTTGCGTGGTCTATTGTTCGCGCGATTGAGGCCGTCCCGGCCATGAACCAGGCCTATTCAGAACGCGGTGACGAATCCTTCCGCGTGGCGCGAGGTCACGTGAACCTGGGCATCGCGGTAGACGTCGCGGGCAAGGACGGAGCGCGGTCGCTGAAGGTTCCGGGCATCCAGGGCGCCGAAGCCATGAATTTCGCGCAGTTCATTGCCGCCTATGACGATTTGGTTTCGCGTGCGCGCAACAACAAGCTGGCGGTCGCCGATTTCGAAGGAATCACGATTTCGCTGACGAATCCCGGCACCGTCGGGACCGTCGGTTCCATACCGCGGTTGATGCCGGGGCAGGGCGCCATCATCGCGACGGGCGCAATCGATTATCCGCCGGAGTATCGCGGCGTGCCCGACGATGTTCGATCGTCCATGGGCCTTAGCAAGGTGATGACCATCACCTGCACCTATGACCATCGCGTGATTCAAGGCGCCGAATCCGGCATGTTCCTGGCGCGCATGCAGGCGCTGCTGGAGGGCGAAGACAAGTTCTACGATCAGATTTTCAGCCAGCTGGCGATCCCTGCACAAGCCTGGCGCTGGGAGCCGGACCAGGCCACAGCCCCCATGGTGAGCTCGGATCCGATGAAGCAGGCCGGGGTCGCCCGTCTGATTCACGCTTGGCGCGAGCGCGGGCACTTGGTAGCGGATATCGATCCTCTGGGCGAGCCGCGTCCGTCGCATCCGGATCTGGAGCCGTCCGCGCACGGGCTAACGATCTGGGACCTGGATCGGGCGTTTCAGGCGGAATCGTTCGGTGTGCTGCCGCTGCGTTCCCTGCTCGATCGCTTGCGGAGCATTTATGCCGGCAAGACCGGCATTCAATATATTCACATCGACAATCCGGAAGAGCGGAAATGGATCCAGGAGCGCGTAGAGCTGGCTCCGGATCAGTTCGCGCTGGATGCGGCCACGCATAGGCGAATCCTCAAGAACGTGGTTCTGACCGAAGGCTTTGAAGGTTTCCTCGATAACCGCTTCAAGGGTCATAAACGCTTTTCCATCGAAGGCGGCGAGACTACGATCGCCATGATCGAGGAACTGCTCCAACAGGCGGCGTCGGCAGGCGTGCATGAGATTCTCATCGGGATGGCGCATCGCGGCCGGCTGGCGGTGCTCGCAAACGTAATCGGGAAGGGCGTGGCGCAAATCTTCTCGGAGTTCGAAGGCGACATCAATTCCGAAGTCGCCGAGGGAACCGGCGACGTGAAGTATCACCTGGGCGCGACCAATGTCCGGCAGATGCCGGGCGGGCGGGAGATTACGGTTTCGGTTGCCGCCAATCCCAGTCACCTGGAAGCTGTGAATCCTGTAGTGGAGGGTATCGTCCGCCCCAAGCAGGATCGTCTGGGCGACACCAAACGCGAGCGCGTGATTCCGGTGCTGGTCCACGGCGATGCCGCGATGTCGGGTCAAGGCATCGTTGCGGAAACGCTAAATTTCAGCCAGGTGGAAGGCTACACCACCGGAGGGACGATCCACCTGGTGATCAACAACCAGGTGGGTTTCACCACCAATCCGCGCGACGCCCGGTCCACCCGATATTGCACCGATGTGGCCCTGGGAATTCAGGCGCCCATCCTGCATGTGAATGGCGACGATCCGGAAGCCTGCGTGGCCGCCATGGAACTGGCCTTTGAATATCGCCAGCGATTCCACAAAGACGTGGTACTCGACATGGTGTGCTATCGCAAGCACGGCCACAATGAGGGCGATGACCCCAGCTATACGCAGCCCCTGGTCTATCAAAAACTGCAGAACCACAAGCCGGTTGCGGTGTTGTACGCGGAGCGCCTGATCCACGACGGCGTGGTGACCGCGCAGGAAATCGCCGAGTGGCAGGAAGCTCAGAAGAAGCAGCTCTACGAAATCTACGATCAAACGCAGAAAGTGAAAGAAGAGTTCGAGCTGGCCGAGATGAATCCCATCCTGGCCGAGTTCATGCCGGCCAATCAGTTTCCAACGGCGGCCGATCGCGCGGTGCTCGGCCGCATCATCGACTGCATCACCACCTTCCCGGCGGATTTCCATTTGCATCCCAAGTTGACTCGATTGATCGAACGCCGAAAACAAGCTCACGACGGCCCGCATGTGGATTGGGCTCTGGCTGAGACGCTGGCGTTCGGCAGCCTGGTGCTGGAAGGGACTCCGGTTCGCCTGAGTGGACAGGATAGCGGTCGCGGCACCTTCAGCCAGCGCCATGTGGAGTTTCACGATGCCGTAACAGATCGCGTGTATTCGCCACTGCAGCATTTGGCGCCTGAATATGGAACCTCCCAAGCCAGGTTTGAGGTATACAACAGCCCGCTGAGCGAGTTCGGCATCGTGGGCTTTGAATTTGGCTACAGCGTCGCGGATCCGCTCACGCTGGTGCTGTGGGAAGCGCAGTATGGCGACTTCGTAAATGGCGCGCAGATCATCATCGACCAGTTCATTTCCTCGGCGGAATCCAAGTGGGGGCAGCCCAGCGGTATCGTGCTGTTGCTGCCGCACGGGCAGGAAGGCGGCGGCCCGGAACACTCCAGCGCGCGCCTGGAGCGTTTTTTGCAACTGTGCGCGGAGAATAACATGCAAGTGGCGTATCCCACTACGCCGGCCCAATATTTCCATCTTCTGCGGCGGCAAATGCGCGGGGGCGGGGATCGCCGCGGGTTGCGGAAACCGCTGGTTGTCATGACGCCCAAGAGCCTGCTGCGGCATCCGAAAGTGGTTTCGACCGTGGAGGAGTTGGCCAGCGGCGTGTTCAACACCGTGCTGGACGATGCTCGCGTGAGCGATCCCGAGCGCATCACCCGGATTCTGGCGTGCACCGGCAAAATCTACTATGAGCTGCTGGCGGCGCATGAGACCCGAGGCGGCGATTTCGCCATAGTCCGGCTCGAGCAGCTGTATCCATTTCCTCTGGCTGAGTTCGGAGAGGTCTTGCTGCGGTATCCCAACGCGCAGCACGTGGTGTGGGTGCAAGAGGAGCCGCGCAACATGGGCGCATGGGCGTTTGTGCGCGGGCATATCCAGCCGATGTTGAGGGCGAATCAGGCCATTGGCTATGCGGGACGTCCGCGCAGTGCGAGCCCGGCTCCCGGATCGCCCAAAGTACATCAGCGCGAGCAAACGCACCTGATCGAGGCGGCCTTCGCCGCACCTACGGTCGCGCGTATGGGACGCAAGCGGCTGATCCGCCGCAAGAAAGAAAAGTAAAGAATACTAGCCGCGGGTTTCTCGAGCGAGCTTTGCCGTCGTGATCGCCTGCCCCAGATGCCGCTGCGTATGCTCGGCGATGTGCACCAGCAGGCCCAAAACCGTGGATGGCAGCCGCTTTTTCCCGATATAGCGCGACTCCTCCATGGAATCTTTCGCGACGGTTCGCAGCCGTGCCTCGGCATCGCGCAGCTTGGCGTCCACGCCCGCCAACAGTTCGGCTAAACTCTGACCGCCGGGTTCGCCTTCCTGCTTCAGCGTAGCGATCTGCGCCTCGCTCAGTTGCTCACCGCAAAGATAGGTCACCAGCCGGTCCACACTTTCGCCCATGTGCCGCAAATGGAATCCCAATGACGGAAGCGATCCGGTGCGCCGCCAGACGTCCTCTGTGGTGAGGCCCGCGGTGTAGCGCGCGAGATCCTCGCGCACCATCGCGAAGGAATGAAACACCGGCATTAAATGCGCGGGTACGCCTTCGATAGGTCCATTGAGCCAGGGTTCTGTCATTGTGCGGTTGCCTCCGTGATCGCCGATGGTGCGCTCTCATTGCCGGTCAGATCCACGGCTGAAACCGTGTAGCGATATTTTTTGCCAGGTTCGATTTTAGAGTCGCTATAGGCCGGCACGTCCACCAGGGTCGCGATCGTTACGAAAGGCGCGCCATCGGTGGAGCGCAGGATGTTATATCCGCGCAGATCAGTTTCCGTATTGCGGGTCCAGGAGAGCTCGATTGATTGCGGCGTGGGAACCGCGGAAAGGCCCTCGGGAATCGCGGGCGCGAATGTATCCACGGGCGTAATCTCGGCTTCAGCGGAAACCAGGCTCCACTGGTTATCCGCCGCAATGGTCTGCACCATATACCGGTAGCGCGTCCCGAAAAGGGTGGTCGCGTCGAGATATGGAGAACGCTCGGTGTCGGTGAGTGGCGCGGGTAGCCCATCGGCCTCCGCGCGGAAGATACGATAGCGAGGTCCGGTCCCGGTCCATGCGAGTTGTACACCGCCGTCCACGTTCTGCGGCTTCGGCGTCGAAGGGGGCGGCAGCGGGGGAATCACCGTCAGCGCCGCCGGATTCGACCAGATAGATGCTTTCCCCTTAGGTCCCGTCACCCGTACCGAGAGTGTGATCGACTTGCCGATCCAATCGCGCACCGGCACTTCGCTGGTGGCCGGTCCCGGAATCGGCACTGGCAACATTACGATCTTGTCCTGTGCGCCATTTTCCCGGATACGAAGCTCTAGCGAGCGAACATTCTCCAAGGGCAGAGCTTCGGTGGTCGTGCTGGGCATGGTGAATGCGATCTCGATGTTCTCGCCGTACTCTCCCGCGCGAAAATCGGCGATGGTTGCAGGAATATCCAGAGTCGGCGGCTGCGGAGGGCCGACATAGCCGCATCCGGACAAAAGACCTGCCACCAACACAGGAACCGCAAGCTTCACAGAATATACCGGCTGAGATCCTGATCCTTGACGATGTCCGCCAGCTGCTTGCGCACGTAGGCCACGTCCACCTTCACGTTCTTCTTCTTGAGATCCGGACCCTCGAAAGAAACCACCTCCAGCAGTTTTTCGAGGATGGTATGCAGGCGGCGCGCGCCGATGTTTTCTGTGGATTCGTTGACGCGCGCGGCGAACGCGGCCAATTCCTCGATCGCGTCTTCGGTGAAGGTGAGCTTGATGCCCTCGGTGTCGAGCAAAGCCTGATACTGCTTGATCAGCGCGTTCTTGGGCTCTTTCAGAATGCGGATAAAATCGGCCTCGGTGAGCGATTTAAGCTCCACGCGAATCGGAAAGCGGCCCTGCAGTTCGGGAATCAGATCGCTGGGTTTCGAAACGTGAAAGGCTCCCGCGGCGATAAATAAGATGTGATCCGTGCGCACGAAGCCATAGCGGGTGTTTACCGTGGTGCCTTCGACGATGGGCAGAATATCGCGCTGGACGCCTTCGCGGCTCACATCCGGGCCATGCCCGCCTTCGCGGCCTGCGATCTTGTCGATCTCGTCCAGGAAGATAATCCCGCTGCGTTCCACACGCTCGATCGCGGTGCGGGTGACCTGGTCCATATCCACTAGCTTTTGTTCTTCTTCCTGAACCAGATAGTCGATGGCCTCGCTGACGCGCATCTTGCGCTTGCGTGTCCGCCCGGCGAATAGGCCGGGCAGCATGTCCTTGAGGTTGATGTCCATCTCCTCAATGCCGCTTGCCGTGGTCACTTCGAAAGAGGGACCGCGTTCCCGGACGTCGAGCTCCACCATGCGGTCGTCCAGCTTGCCGGCTCGCAGACGTTCGCGAAGTTTTTCACGCGTGCGCTCCACGCTTTCGCTTTCTTCGGCGGGCGTGGGCATCAGAAGATCCAGCAGGCGTTCTTCGGCATTGCGCTCGGCGCGATCTTCCACCTCGGCCAGGCGTTCTTCGCGGACCATGTCGATGGAGATCTCGACCAGATCGCGAATCATGGACTCCACATCGCGACCGACATAGCCGACTTCAGTAAACTTGCTCGCCTCGACCTTGAGAAACGGCGAATTTGCGAGCTTGGCCAGCCTTCGCGCCAGTTCGGTTTTCCCCACGCCCGTCGGCCCAATCATCAAGATGTTCTTGGGCATCACCTCATCGGCCATTTCCGGCTCGAGCTTCTGGCGGCGGATGCGGTTGCGCAGCGCGATGGCGACCGCGCGCTTCGCGTCGGCCTGTCCGATGACGTATTTGTCCAGCTCACGCACGATTTCGCGCGGAGTCAGTTCATCCAGCAAGGGCGTATCTTCGGCTGCCTGCACGGGTAGATAGATTACCATCAGCCGAGCTCCTCGTAAATCACCGTCTCATTGGTGTAGATGCATATCTTCCCGGCGATGACCATGGATTTTTGCGCGATTTCGCGAGCCGATAGTTTCGTGTTCTCGATCAGCGCCGTGGCCGCGGACTTCGCGAAGGGTCCGCCTGAGCCGATGGCAGCCACCGCTTCGTCCGGTTCGATCACGTCTCCGTTTCCGCTCAGCAAGTAAGTGTCGTCCTTGTCAGCGACCAGTAAGAGCGCTTCCAGGTGCCGGAGGGAACGGTCTGTTCGCCATTCCTTCGCCAATTCCACGGACGCTCGGGCAAGATTGCCATTATGCTGTTCCAGTTTCGATTCAAACCGGCCGAAGAGCGCAAAAGCGTCGGCAGTAGAGCCGGCGAATCCGGCTAAGATCTTGCTGTTATAGAGCCGGCGGAGCTTCTTCGCCGACGATTTCAGGACTTCGGAGCCCAGGGTGACCTGGCCGTCGCCCGCCATCACCACCTTGCCGTCGCGGCGGACGCACAGAATGGTGGTAGAGCGAATCTTTTGTCTCATGGGTGAACTTTTAGTGTATCGCGCTACTTCAAGCACAACAGATTCCCGGCGCGATCCAGTTGAAATCGCCAGCCTTGGGGAATCAGCGTAGTGGAGCCGTAATCGAGTACCAGCGCAGGTCCACGGCGCATCGCGCTGGTTAGCTGCTCGCGATGTATTACCGGGACGCTACGCCACGCGCCTGAGATCCAGACCCGGCGGGTCTCTGCCGCTCCCTTACCGACGGGCGGACGCGTCAGGCGGGGCTTGGGAAGCCTGGTTCGGGCGCGAACGCGAATCGTGACGACTTCGACTTCACGGTCCGCGGTCGAATAGCCGTAAACGCGCGCATGCTCGCGATGGAATTGCGCGGCCGCCTTGGGCCACGGCACGTTCAGCTCGTAACTCTGTCCGCGATAACGCAGGTCGGCCGTCCGCTCGATGGTTGCGTGCGGAGACTCGCGGCGCGCTCGCCGCTCCAGAGCGTCAAAACGTTTCTCGATGCCGGAATCGCCGAGCACGCCAGCGGCGTAATCGCGCACAGCGTCGGCCATCAGCATTCCCAAGGCCGACAACGCTCCGGCATACTGCGGGACGATCACCGTTCGGATGCCCAATTCCTGCGCGATGTCGCAAGCGTGCAGACCGCCGCAGCCGCCGAAGGCAACCAGAGCGAACTCGCGGGGATCGTAGCCGCGCTCGACCGAGACCACGCGGATGGCCCGCTCCATGTTGGAATTGGCGACGCGCAAGATGCCGGCGGCAGCCGCATCCAGGCCCACTTTCAAACCCCGGGAAATGCGCTGGATGGCGGTAGCGGCCCGGTCCGCATCCACGCGCATTTCGCCTCCCAGCAACGACTGAATGCGGCCCAGGACGACGTGCGCATCCGTTACCGTGGGCTCGGTTCCGGAGCCGTAGCAGGCGGGGCCGGGATCCGCGCCAGCACTCTGAGGACCCACGCGCAGCAACCCGCCGGCGTCCACGCGCGCGATGGACCCGCCCCCCGCTCCCACCGTGTGGATGTCGAGCATGGGCACACGGATGGGAAAACCGTCCACGATCGCCTCGGTCGTTTCGCGCGCGTAATCCTGAACCAGGCTGACGTCGGTGGAGGTCCCGCCCATATCAAAGCCGATGATGCTACGGAAGCCGCTGCGGCGCGCGGTATTGCCAGCGCCGATCACGCCGCCCGCCGGCCCGGATAAGACCGTGCGTACGGCGTCGCGACGGGCATCGCGGGCGGATAGGAATCCCCCATTCGATTGCATGATGGCGATGCGGAATCTCCGGGCGTGCTCCAGCTCCGCGAGGTACCTTTCCATCAGCGGGCCGACGTAGGCATTCACAGCGGTGGTCGATCCGCGCTCGTATTCGCGAAACTCGGGACTGACTGCGTGCGAGGCGCACACATAGACGCCCGATGTCTTGAGCGCTGCAAGAACCGCACGCTCATTCGCAGGATTCCGATATGCGTGCAGGAAACAGATGGCGATGGAGCGGACCTTGGCGCGCTTTAGCCGGGCGGCCAGGCGCTTTAACTCGGTCGCGGCCGGGCGCAGCGCAACCGTTCCGTCGTGATACTCGCGCTCGCGCACGCCGAAACATAAGTCGCGAGGGATCAGAGGACGCCGGGGGATCGGCGTGAGATTGTAAAGTTCGGGGCGGTTCTGGCGGCCGATTTCGAGAATATCCTCGAATCCGGCGGTAGTGACGAACGCCGTCCGCGCGCCTTTGCGCTCCAGCAGCGCGTTGGTGGCGACCGTGGAGCCGTGGACTACGTCCACTTTTCCGCGCCCGGCAGCCGCTCTCTCAAGACCTGCGAGGATGACTTGGGCGGGTGCGTGCGGGTTCGAACGGAGCTTGAACGATTCCAGACGCCCGTCCTCGTGGAGCACCACAAAATCGGTGAACGTGCCGCCGGCGTCGACTCCGATTCTCATAGCTCACTTCTCATTTAACTCACGATTGTAACGTCGAGTTTATGCGAGATGTCATCATAGAAGCAGCGTGATCCTGCTGCGGGGTGTTTCCAAGACTTTTGACGGAAAGCGTAAGGTAACGGCGCTGGACGGGATCGATCTTTCGATCTCCAAGGGCGAGATGGCGTCCATCGTGGGTCCTTCCGGATCCGGAAAATCCACCATGCTGAATCTGATCGGCGGGCTGGATCATCCTAGCGCCGGCGAAGTAGAACTGGACGGCCAACCGCTTTCGAAACTCAGCGACGACGATTTGACTCGCGTTCGCCGCGACAAGATCGGGTTCATCTTCCAGTTCTTCAATCTGCTGCCGACTCTTTCGTGCCTGGAGAACGTGTCGCTTCCGTTGCATCTGCGCGGCTGGCCGCGCGAGAAAGTTCAGGAACGTGCGCGAGAGTTGCTGGACCTGGTCCGTCTGAGCGAGCGCCTGGATCATTTGCCTGACGAACTCTCCGGCGGCGAGCGCCAGCGGGTGGCAATCGCTCGGGCGCTTAGCGTGTATCCGCCGATTTTGCTGGCAGATGAACCCACGGGCAACCTGGATACGCATACGGGCGCTGAGATCCTGAAGCTGATCCATGATCTGCACGATCGGCTGGGTGCGACGGTGCTGGTGGTGACGCACGACAAGACGGTGGCGGACAGCTGTCCCCGGACCATCCAACTGCGCGACGGGCGTGTGTTCGCGGATACACGGCGGGAAGAAGTGCCGCGATGATTCTCCTGCGCCTGATCAGCTGGCCCTACGCGCGCAAACATCTGCTGCGATGTTTGCTGACCATGGCCGGCATCGTGCTCGGGGTCGGGGTGTTCGTCGGCATGCGAACGGCCAACAAGAGCGTGATGGCGGCGTTCAACCAGACCATCGACCGGATCGCCGGGGCCGCGCAGCTCCAGGTAACCGCGGGCGATGCCGGCTTCGACGAAGACATTCTGGACAAGATTCGGCAGATTTCCGAGGTCCAAGCGGCCGCACCGGTCATTGAGGCGACGGTTTCGACGGGGCGGAATAATCTGCTGATTCTGGGCGTGGATATGCTCGGCGATCGCAACATCCGCAACTACGACCTGGAAGGGGACGACGTTATAGACGATCCGCTGGTGTTTCTGGCGCGGCCGGACTCGCTGATGGTGACCAAGAAGTTTGCCGAAGAGCAGAAGCTGGGGGTCAACAGCAAGCTGCCCATGCGCACCATGCAGGGCGACCAGGTCTTCACCGTGCGCGGAATCATGAAGCCGGGAGGCCTGGCGAGCGCGTTCGGCGGCGATCTGGCGGTGATGGATATTTACGCCGCACAGAAGATGTTCGGGCGCGGCCGGAAATTCGACCGGATCGATATAGCGCTGCAAGAAGGGACTTTGCTGGACGACGCCACGCGCAAAGTGCAAGCGCTGCTGGGCGCCGGATTTCAGGTGGAACCGCCCAGTTCGCGCGGGCAGCAATTCGAATCGACCTCGCGCATGTACGCGCTGGCCAGCAATATCACCAGCGTGTTCGCGTTGTTCATCGGGATGTTCATCATCTACAACACGTTCGCGATTGCGGTCACCGAGCGTCGTGCGGAAATCGGAATTCTGCGTGCATTGGGTGCGACTCGAGGACAGATTCGGACGTTGTTCCTGGCGGAGAGCGCCGTTAGCGGTCTGGTTGGTACCGCGGTCGGCGTAGCCTTCGGCATCCTGCTGGCACGTGCGATGGCGGGATATATCGGCGGCCTGCTTACGGAAATCTACGGCGTCGCGCAGACCCAAGGCGATCTGACGCTGGATCCGTTGCTGATCGGTGTAGCCGTGGCGATGGGCTTAGCGACCAGTCTTGTGGCGGCAGTGATCCCGGCACGCAGTGCGGCGGGAGTGGACCCCGTGAAAGCCTTGCAGAAGGGCGCATTCCAGTCCCTGGGCGAAGGAGAAAATCGCACACGCCGGCGATGGGCCTTGGCGTTCGGCGCCGGAGCGCTGGTGGCGTTCGCGTTCGGGCGCCAGGGCGTCGTTACCTACGTGGGATTCGTGCTGGCGGTTCTGGCGGCGGTGCTGCTTTCGCCTGCGATGGCCTACTGGCTCGCGCGCGCACTCCGGCCTACATGGGCGCGGCTGCGGCCTGTGGAGGGAACGCTGGCCGCAGACAGCCTGATTCAATCCCCACGGCGAACCTCGGGAACCATCGCCGCATTGATGCTGTCGCTGGCCTTGGTGATTTCGCTGGGCGGGCTGGCGCGTGCGAGTTACGATTCGCTGGCCGAGTGGATGCGGATCGCGCTGAATCCCGACTTCTTCGTGACCACCGCCGAATCGCTTTCCTCGCGTAGTTTTGTGTTCCCCGGATCGCTGGGCGACGGGTTACGGGGTATTGAAGGCGTTGCGGAGGTGCAGCCGGTGCGGAGTGTTCGCGTGATGGTGAAGAACGCGCCGATTATGGTGATCGCGCTGGATGTGAGCTTCGTCTCCAAACGGGTCAAGCTGCCGGCCGTAGAGGGCAACGCCGAAGAAATGTACCGGTTGGCCTCTGAAGAGAAAGGCGTCATCGTTTCCGAAAACTTCGCGCGGCTGCACGATGCCCATATGGGCGAGGTGCTGGAGATTCCGGCGCCGGGTGCGATTCTGCGCCTGCCCATCGTCGGTATCGTGAATGATTTTTCCGATCAGCAGGGCACTCTTTTGCTGAACCGTGGTCTGTACCTGCGCTACTGGCATGACGATTCGGTCAACGTCTTTCGCGTGTACGTGACGCCTGGCGCCGATCCCGCGCAGGTCCGGCAGCGTATTCTGATGGCGTTTGGCGGCCAGCAGAGGCTGTTCGTGCTGACCAACCGCGAAGTGCGCGAGTTCATCACGCGCCTGACCGACCAATGGTTCGGACTGACCAACGTGCAGACCGCTGTCGCCGTGCTGGTGGCGATTCTAGGCATCGTCAACGCGCTCACGGTTTCCATCACGGACCGGCGGCGCGAGCTGGGCGTGCTGCAGGCAGTGGGGGGAATGCGCAACCAGATCCGCCATACGATCTGGCTGGAGGCGATCGCCATCGGAATTATCGGCGTTGTGCTGGGGCTGGCGCTCGGTGCAGTCCAGCTTTTCTACAGCGTGGAGATCGCGCGCAGGGATTTGGTGGGCATCGGCATTGCGTACGAATATCCGTTCCAGACGGCGCTGGTGCTGATCCCGGTGATATTGGGCGCGGCGTTCCTGGCGTCGCTAGGGCCGGCGGAAAGCGCGGTACGAGGATCACTGATTGAGGCGTTGGAATATGAATAAACTGTTCTTGGTGGCTGCGCTGATGGTCCCCGCGTTTGCACAGGACGCACGCCAGATCATGGTGGACGTCCAAAAGCGCCAGCACTCGGATTCGCAGCGCTATGAGGGCACGCTGGAGGTGACCAGCGGCAACAACCAGCTCACCACCAAGCGCTGGATCTATCAGCGCATTGGATCGTTCGGCAACAGCAAAGCGATTTTGCGATTTACGGCACCGGCCGAAGTGAAGGGTGTGGGCCTGTTGATTGTGAATCATCCTGAGCGCGCCAGCGATCAATGGATGTGGCGTCCGGCGATTGGCAGGGATCAGCGAATCGCACTGCAGGATCGCTCGACGCGTTTCTTCGGCACGGATTTCAGTTTCGAGGATTTGGAGGAACGCGACGTCGACCAGTACGAATACAAACTGCTGGCGGACGAAGGTGCGAGTTGGAAGATTGAGTCGAAGCCGCGAAAATCGTCGCAATACGAGTACTCGTATTTCTGGGTGCAGAAGGAACACTACAACCTGATCAAGATCGAGGCCTACAACAAGAAGGGATTGATGCGGGTCATCGACTACAAGAATCACGAATCGATCAAGGGGATCTGGACGCCTCGCCTGACGGAGGTCTATGACGTCACGCGCAAGAGCCGCACCATTCTCAAGTACGAAAAGCTGGAATACAATCTGCCGATGAAAGACGAAGACTTCACCTTGCAAGCCCTGCGGCGCGATTTATGATGGACGCCGGCGCCCTCATGCTGCTGGCGTTTCTGGGGCAGCAGTTTGAACAGCGCGGGTTCATCGAAAATCGCACGGTGGCGTATCCGCAAACCGCGCCGAACGACAGCGCGCATGTGGTGGATGAGATGTTGCTCCGCGAGGAGGCATCGTACAAATTCACTCCCTGGTTCACGCTCAGCGGCGCGTTCGATGCACGGACGGATTCGCATCGCCAAACCGCCCGGGATGGGGTCGTGGATGCCGATGATCGCAGCATCCTGCGTCCGGCTCTCTCCCTGCGGCGTTTGAGCGCCACGGTTCACAAGGGCAAGGTGACCGCGGAGATCGGCCGGCAGTTCATCCGCTGGGGCAAGACCGACATTTTGAATCCGACCGATCGATTCGCGCCTAAGGATTACCTGTCGAGCGTGGTGGATTCGGATTTCCTGGGCGTGACGGCGGCGCGATTTACGGTTGAATCGGGCGGGAACACAGTCGATCTGGTGTGGCAGCCGTGGTTCACTCCCAGTCGCACGCCGTTGCTGAATCAGCGCTGGACGGCGTTGCCAGCGGAGGCCGCGGGCTTGCCTCTGAGGGACGCGGGTGCGGTGTATCCGGGCGGATCCCAATATGGTGCGCGATGGAATCACGTCGGATCCGGCTATGAATACTCGCTGTGTTTTTTTGACGGCAGGCAGAATCTTCCATCGTTCGACGCGATATTCACTCCGCCCGATTTTTCGATACAGTTCACGCGCACCTATCCGCAGTTGCGTCTCTACGGAGGCGATGCCGCGGTACCGCTGCCATGGCTGACCATCAAAGGCGAGGCGGCGTACTTCACTTCCTCGACTCCCGGAGCGGAGGAGTACGCGTTGTACGTGATCCAACTCGAACGGCAGGTGAAGGAGTGGTCGTTGGTTGCCGGCTATGCGGGCAGCGTGGTCACACGCGACGTGGCATCGCCGTTGCAATTCGCCCCGGATCGGGGATTTGCGAAATCCTTCGTGGGGCGCGCCGGGTTTACGATCGACGCGAATCGCAGCCTGGCGATGGAAACTGCCGTGCGGGCCGACGGATCGTTCGTAAGGTTCGAATACTCGCAGCTTTACGGACAGCATTGGCGGGCGACGGGCGGTGTAGCTTGGATACGCGGCGACATGACGGATTTTCTGGGCGAATATCGGCGAAACTCCTACGCGTCGCTGGCGATCCGGTATAGCTTCTAACGGAGGATAATGTTCGTATGTCGCTGACTGCCTCGACCATGATGGAACTGGGAACCGAAATCCCGTCGTTCGCGTTGCCGGATGTGAGCAGCGGGCGGACGGTGCAGCCGCCTGCGCATGGGAAAAATCAGGGTCCGATTCTGGTGATGTTTATCTGCCGGCATTGCCCCTACGTGATTCACATCAAGCGCGAGTTGGCGAAGATCGGCAAGGACTATGCGGGCAAAGTGGCCATCATCGCGATTTCATCGAATGACGTGGGCTACGTCGCCGAGGATTCTCCCGAGCGTCTCAAGGCCATGGTGGAAGAAGAGGGTTTTGTTTTCCCAATGTGCTACGACGAGACGCAGGAAGTCGCCATCCAGTTTGGTGCGGCGTGCACGCCGGATATTTTCCTGTTCGATAAAGACCGCAAGCTGGCCTACCGGGGGCAATTGGACGGCAGCAGACCGGGGAACGGCGTCCCCGTAGACGGTCGCGATCTGCGGGCAGCTATGGACGCCCTGCTGAAAGGCGAACACCCCAGTGCCGAGCAGCGGCCCAGTACGGGCTGCAATATCAAGTGGAAACCGGGAAAGCAGCCTTCGAAGTGATTCGCGTTGTTGCATTGCTGGTGGCCATCCCGGCGTGGGCACAAGCTCCACAAGCCCAGGCCCCGCAGGAGTATACCGTTCAGGTGATCGCCACCGGAATGCGTTTCGCGGATGGACCGGTGTGGTCGCTGGAAGATTTTCTGTTATTCAGCGATACGGTAACCGACAAGCAACATAAGTACACTCCGGGGAGGGGCGTTTCCGAGG
>Ga0105245_10002254_pt1 | contig 17460 bp, 15 predicted proteins | sample KBSM54metaG_FD_81523 | JGI IMG/M metagenome (GOLD analysis project Ga0105245, IMG submission 81523) | Miscanthus rhizosphere microbial communities from Kellogg Biological Station, Michigan, USA - KBS M5-4 metaG | ecosystem: Host-associated > Plants > Roots > Rhizosphere > Soil | place...
TCCCCTGGACTGCATAGAGCAGATGCACGTGATTCGGGACCGTCACCTCGAATAGTGTGCATTCGGCTGCGATCTTATCCGGAACCGGCCGGTCGAATTCGTAAGACGCGCGGCAAACATAAGCGCCATCCTGCTCCCTGCACGATGAAGAAGTCCGCTGTGCGCCTTCGAATTTCACATGATCCAGGAGCGCGGTTTCAGGATTTGAAACGTGCGCGACCTCATACATCGGGATCCGCAGTTCGTAGGTCGCCATGCGGCCTTCGACGTGAAGCTCGCCGCTGCTCATGCTGACCACGTGAGCGAAGGCGCTGCCGCTCCACAGCACCAGCAGTAAGCTACGCATGCTTCGGTCGTCGCATGCGAATCACGACGATGCGCAGGCCGGCAATCACCGGAACAGAAAAGAACATTCCTGGAATGCCGGCCACCTGCTCGCCTGCCAGCACGCCGAACAGAACCAGCAGCGGATGAAGCTCCACACCCGAACTCATCAGAAACGGGCTGAGAACGTAATCCTGGAACAGGCGATAGACGATCAGGATGACCACCACCCACAGCAGGTGAGGATACCCGCTGACGCCCGCAACCAGAACAGTCAACACGCCGGCGGTAAGCGGTCCTACAAAAGGAATGAGCTCCAGCACAGCGGCGATGCCCGCCAGAAGAATCGCGTAGGGAACTCCGATGATCTCCCAGAAGACCGAATACGCCACGAACGTTGCGATTGCCAGCAGCGTTAGAGCGCGAATATATTGGGCCACCAGTACATGCAGGTCGGAAAGGATTTCTTCAGCCAGTTCCCTGCGGTTCGCCGAGGCGCTATTCACCAGGGCCTGCCGCAGTGCGGCCCCATCCTTCAGAAAAAAGAAACTGAGGATCGGAATCAGAACCACCGCCACCAGGTTTCCCAGGCCAGTGAGAATGCCGGGACCCAGGTCCTTCAGCAACGGCAGTATCTTGTCGCCGAACCCGGCGATCTCCTCGTGGATGAATTCGGTCATGCGGGGTCGCCATTGCTCCAGCCATGCGGGCAGAGGGAGGCGGCTGAGCGGATCGCCTTTTAACGCCTCTGGAAGTCTTCCCGCCAGCATCGATGCTTCCTCGCCGATCTTCGCGCCTACGGGAATCAGCACGGCCAAAGCGGCGCCCAGCAGGGCCAGGTATACCACTGCGAGAACCACGGTCCGGGAGATCCGCCGCGGCACCAGTTGCTCGATGCGATCGATCAGAGGCGCGAGCAGGTGTGCCAGAAAGATCGCCAGTGCGAAAATCACGATGGTCTGGCGCGTCAGATAAATAAGGGCGATGACCAGCGCGAACAGGAATACGGTCCACACCGCGCGCAAGACGCGCCCATCGATACCCAGCATCGCTACTAGAATAGCGGGACCGGCGAATCTGCGATATGATTCGGTCCAAAGCGAGGTCAACGCCATGCAATCGAGAGCCGTGCTCCGGGCAGTCGCGGGGATAGGTTTATCGGCATGCACAGCGTCCGCGCATCATTCCCTGGACAGGACTTACGACCTGAAGAAGGAAGTCAGACTGGAAGGGAAGGTCCTCCAACTCCTGCTGCGCAATCCGCACTCCTTCTTGCAGCTGGAGGTCCCGGACGAGACCGGAACCATGCAGCGATGGGCGCTCGAATGGCCCGGCGCGGGATCGCTGGCCAAGGCGGGAATCAACCTCGACACGCTGAAGAATGGCGACGTGCTCGTGGTCACGTTGCATCCCGGCTTTAATCCCGCCGACCATCGTGGCGTCCTGTCCACGCTCCGTCGCGAATCCGACGGACTCGCCTGGGACGCTCACCCGAAGAAACGACCCAAATCGTAACGCCGCGACAACTGATTACCATAGAGTGGTGACGCACACCCCTGCCGACCGCATGCGCGGGCTCGTCGCCAGCCTTCAGGAGCTGGAGGATCAGCTCAAAGCCGGCGGCGGCGCGAAAAAGATCGACAAGCAGCATAGCGAGGGCAAGCTCACCGCGCGCGAACGCGTCGCCCAGTTGATCGATCCCGGCGCGCTGTTTCTCGAAATCGGTCTGTTGGTCGCCTACGACCGCTATGACGGCCAGGCTCCCGCTGCCGGCGTGATCACCGGGCTAAGTCATATCGAGGGCCGGCCCGCGGTCATCGTCGCCAATGACGCCACAGTAAAAGCCGGCGCGTGGTGGCCGGAAACCATCCATAAGATTTTGCGTGCGCAGGAAATTGCCATGCGGAACCGTCTGCCCATCGTGTACCTGGTGGATTCGGCGGGCGTAAATCTGCCGTATCAGGACGGTATCTTTCCCGGACAATACGGAGCCGCCCGGATTTTCTACTACAACTCGCTCATGCGGCGGCGATTCAAAGTCCCGCAGATCGCGGCGGTGATGGGGATGTGCATCGCAGGCGGCGCGTATCTGCCGGCGCTTTCCGACGTCATCATCATGGTGGAAAAAACCAGCTTCATGGGCCTGGGCGGTCCGAATCTGGTGAAGGGCGCAGTGGGCCAGGTGGTGAATGCGGAGCAGCTGGGGGGCGCATCGCTGCATACCAAGATCAGCGGCGTGGCGCACTATGCGGCCAAGGATGAGCACGCTTGCCTGGAGCTGATTCGCGAAAAAATGCGCGAGCTTCCGGAGTCTGCGGCCAGAGCCAAAGGCGTCGCACCGGCGAAATCGGCGGAAGGCTTGTACGACGTGCTCCCGTCGGATCACCGCCTGCCCTACGCCGTAGAAGATGCCGTCGCGAGAATCGTGGATGCCGACGGTTATCTGGAATTCCAGCCCGAGCATGCGCCGGAAATGTTGTGCGCCCATGCGCGTCTCCACGGGCGTCCCATCGGCTTGCTGGCGAATCGCCGTGGATTCCTGAAGACCACCGAAGGTCCCCGCATCGGCGGCATCGTCTACACGGAATCCGCCCGCAAGGCAGCCTATTTTGTCGAGACCATCGAACGCCAGGGTTTGCCGCTGGTGTACTTCCAGGACGTCTCGGGATTCATGGTCGGTGTCGAAGCGGAAAGCGCGGGCATCATCCGCGCGGGCGCCGAGATGGTCGAAGCCATGGCCTGCGCGACGGTCCCCAAGATCATCGTGACGCTCAATCACGCTTCGGGCGCCGGCTACTACGCGATGGCCGGCCAGGGATTCGATCCGAACTTCACCTTCGCGTGGCCCACGGCGCGCATCGGCGTGATGGATGGCGATGCGGCGGTCCAGGCCGTCCACGGCCCGGAGCTCGAACGGTATAGATCGGCAGGACAGCCGGTGCCGCCGGAACTCGAGGCTCGCATCGCGCAGACTCGCGACGACTACGAAAAGTGGCTGGACGCCCGCTTCGCGGCGGCGCGCGGCCACGTGGACGCTGTCATCGATCCCCTGGAAACCCGGCGTGTCCTCGAACTCGCACTGGAAGCAGCCACCGCGGGCCGGCATCGCGAGCATCTGCCCGTGGAACTCCTCTCATGAGTCTGCCCCCGTCGAATTTGCGCGTGGAACAGGACGGACGTGTGCGGCGGCTCACGCTGGCGGCTCCGGCTCGCCGGAATGTGCTGGATGCGGCCTTGGCTGAAAATCTGTTGCACGAACTGCGCGATGCACAGGCCGATTCCAACACGGGTGCGATTCTGATCGACGCCGATGGTCCCGTCTTCTGCGGCGGAATGGACTGGACCGGGCAGGTCGCGGAGGACACCTTCACCTTCGGCCGGCATGCTTCCAAGCCGATTGTGGCGTCCATGCAGGGTGTGGCGATCTCCGCTGGGCTGGCTCTGATCGCGAACGCCCACGTCGCAGTCGCCGCGCAGGGATCCAGCTTCGGCTTGACCGACATTCGCGAAGGCCGTTGTCACGTGGGCATTCTGAAAGCCGTCGCGGCCGCCATCGGCGACCGGCGTACGCGCGAATTGTCGCTCACCGGACGTGTGTTCACGGCTCCCGAAGCGTTGGCGTGGGGATTGGTGCATGCCCTGACTCCGCCGTTCGAGCTGGATGATCGCGCCAGCGCCATCGCCACTGCCCTGGCGAATGCGGACCCCGGCGCGGTGCGGACAATTCTGGAACACTTTACAAGGAACCTTTCGTAGAAATCCGCGTCTAACGACAAAGCATGCCGCTACGCTCGCGCTGTACCTTGTCGATACTGCGTCTCGCGGCTTGTCTTATCTGCCTTGACGCCCGCGGTCAGACGCCGGCGCCCGTCCGGACGTTACGGAACATGCATGTCGTACAAGTTTCCACACCGCCCGTTCTGGACGATTACATCAATGGCAATGCCCCCGGCGGCGTCTCGCCCATCACCGATTTCATCCAGCGCAATCCTGACGACGGGAAACCTGCCAGCAGCGAAACCAAAGCCTGGCTGGCGTATGACAGCCAGAATCTGTATGTGATGTTCGTGTGCCGGTCGCCCGCCGGTGAGCTGCGCGCACGCTATACCAAGCGCGACGATATCTTCGCCGATGATTTTGTCGGCGTGCTCCTCGATACGTTTCATGACCGCCAGCACGCCTTCGAGTTCTTCGCCAATCCCTTCGGCATTCAACTGGACGGCCTCAACACCGAAGGCCAGGGCGACGACTGGAAGTTCGATACCTATTGGAAATCCGAAGGCCGGGTGACCAAGGACGGATATGCGGTCCGCTTGGCCATTCCGTTCAAGAGCCTTCGCTTCACCACCATGGATATGCAGACCTGGGGATTTGCATTTTTTCGCAACATTCCCGCGCGCAATGAAAATTCTTTCTGGCCCCCCGTCACGAACCGCGTTAGCGGCTTCGTCCCCCAGTTCGGCGATGTCGATGGCTTCGACAGCATTTCGCCCGGCCGTAACATTCGCCTGATCCCCTATATCGCTGGATCCAGCGCGCACCTTCTCGACCAGCCTGCGGACGTGCCGCCGCTCTTCCGCACGAATCGCGATCTGCGCGTGGGCATGGACGCGAAACTCGTGATCCGCGAATCGCTGACCCTCGACGCGACCATCAATCCGGACTTCAGCCAGGTGGAATCCGACGATCCGCAAGTCACGGTTAACCAGCGCTTCGAGGTGTTCTTCCCGGAGAAGCGGCCCTTCTTTCTAGAAAACGCCAGCTATTTTCAGACCCCCGAAGATCTGTTCTTTTCCCGCCGCATCGGCGATCCGCTGGGCGGCGTGCGCCTGACGGGACGAATTGGACGCTGGTCCATCGGATTTCTTGCCGGCGCGGATCGTGGTCCTGGCAAGCGCGTCGATCCCGCCGATCCTCGCTCGGGCGATTACGCCCCGGGCGGCGTGCTGCGCATTCAACGCAACATCGGCAAGGAATCCACCATCGGCGTGTTCGTTTCCAACTATAACTTCGGTGCCAGCCATAACCGCGTCGGCTCTCTCGACGCGCGTTGGAAGATCGCCAGGAACTGGGTGGCCGTCGGGCAGGCCATCGCCAGCGCCACGCGCCATCTGGATGGAACCCGATCCGCCGGGCCGGCCTACAAGGCGAACCTAAACCGCAACGGCCTGCACTTCAATTACTTCCTCAGTTATCTGGACCGCAATCCCGGGTTTCATACCGATCTCGGCTTTGTGCCGCGCACCGACATCCGCATGCTTCAGCAAAATATCAACTATCAATGGAGGCCCAAAGGAACGCCTCTGGCCGATTTCGGATTTTCCAGTTTTACCAATGGCGATTGGAACCGTCAGCATCGCTTTCAAGACGGCTTTGCGGGCGCGACCTTCTTTCTGGACTTCCGCCGGGCCACCGGCTTCAACATCGATCACATCTGGGCCTACGAACTCTATCAGAATCTCGGATTCCACAAGGAAGCCACCGAGATGTTCTTCTACTCCGACCGTTTCAAGCGCGTGGGGATCAATGCGTTCTTCGGAACCGGCACGGGCGTGAACTATTCGCCGGCCGCCGGTGTCTATGCGTCTCTCGCCAGCAATCAATACGGAAACACCACCCTCACCCTGCGGCCGAATACGCGGCTCCGCATCCAGCAGACGTATTTCTACGCACGCCTCGCGCATATCTTCACCAATCACATCTTCCGCAACACCGTGAACTACCAGTTCAGTCCGGCGTTGTCGCTGCGGGCCATTATCGATTACAACGCGGTGCTGGCCAACACCGCCTTGGCGGACTACGATACCTCCAAGAAATTCACCGGCGATTTGCTCCTGGCGTATCTGCCTTACCCCGGCACGGCGGTCTATATGGGGTATACCAACAGCCGCGAAAATCTGGCGCTGCTCGGCGAACCCGCCACACTTGTCCGCACCACCCTGCCGGATTTGCAGACCGGATCTCAGGTGTTTGTCAAGGTCAGCTACCTGTTCCGCTTCTGATCGTGAATCCGCCGTGCTTTGCTAAACTCGCTGTGAATGCCTCAAATCCTGGACGGTATCGCCGTTCGTAACGAAATCCTCGAGCGGCTGAAGCCCCGCATCGCCAAACTCAAGCGCAAACCCGGATTAGCCGTGGTCCTGGTGGGCCACAACCCGGCTTCCGAAGTCTACGTCCGCAGCAAGATCAAGACCTGCGGCGAAATCGGGATCTTTAGCGACAAGTTGACGCCTCCGGAGACCATCACCACCGAAGAAATGCTGAAGGTGATCGACGACCTGAACCGTCGTCCCGAAATCGACGGCATTCTGGTGCAAATGCCGCTGCCGAAACAGGTGGATACCCGCCGCGTCCTCGAAGCCGTCGCTCCCGATAAGGATGCCGATGGATTTCATCCCGTGAACGTCGGCCATCTGGTGGCCGGGCGGCCCGCCCCGCGCGCCTGCACGCCGGCCGGCATCATGGAACTGCTGAAACACTACAAGATACCCATTGAGGGCCGCCGCGCCGTCGTGCTCGGCCGCAGTGACATCGTCGGCAAGCCTATGGCGCTCATGCTGCTGCACGAGAGCGCCACCGTGACCATCTGCCACTCGCGCACCGCGGAACTGGCCGACGAATGCCGGCGCGCGGACATTCTGGTCGCAGCCATAGGCCGGGCCGCGATGGTCACGGGTGATTTTATTGCGCCCGGCGCCACCGTAATCGATGTCGGCATGAATCGCGTGACCGATCGCGCGGAAGCCGCGCGCCTGGGCCGGGCCGATGAGTTTGAGCGCAAGGGCACGGTCCTGGTCGGTGACGTTCATCCCGTTGAAGTGGCTCGCGTGGCGTCGGCCTATACTCCGGTCCCCGGCGGCGTGGGTCCGCTGACCATCGCCATGCTGATGGCCAACACGGTTGCGCTGGCCGAGCTGCATCAGTCGCATTAGAGGATGTCGAGATGCTTCGTGTCGGTCTCACCGGCGGTCTGGCCAGCGGCAAGAGCTTCGTAGGCCGCTCGCTGGAAGAAATGGGCTGTCTTCTGATCCAGGCGGACGAACTGGGGCGCCAGGTAATCGATCAAGGCGGGGAAACTTACGAAGCCGTCGTCGCCGCCTTCGGCAAGGAAATACTCGACCCGGGCGGTGCCATCAACCGCAGGCGCCTGGCAGCCATTGTATTCCCCGACCCCCAGCAGCTTGCCAAGCTCAACGCCTTGGTCCATCCGCATGTGAAGATTCGCGAAAAGGCGCTGGCGGCTGAATTTGGCCGCCTGCATCCCCATGGCATCGCCGTAACCGAAGCTGCGATACTGGTCGAGACGGGCAGTTACAAGGATTACGACCGTCTGATCGTCGCCATCTGCAGCCCTGAGCAGCAGATCCAGCGCGCGATGGAACGCAGCGGGGCCAGCCGTGAGGAAGTCCTCAACCGCCTGCGCCGCCAGATGCCGCTGGACGACAAGGTAAAGTATGCGGACTTCGTGATTGACACGTCCGGAACCAAGGAAAATACCCTTGCGCAGACCCGGAACGTGTATGAAGCGCTGCGGAGATTGAATCCATGAAGCTACGAATATTCTTGATTGCTGCTGCCATAGTCGGCGGGTTCGTATTTTTCACCAGCCGGCAGAATTCGCCGGTGCGAACCTTTTGGCGTGACCCCGGCCCGGGCTGGTCTGGCCCCGTCATTGCTGCCGGGCTCAGCTCTGACGAGACGAATAACATCGAAATATACAAGGCCGCGAAAGACAGCGTGGTCTATATCACCAGCACGGTGTATCAGCGCGATTTCTTTTTCGGCGTGCAGGAAGTGAAGGGACTCGGATCCGGATTCCTGATCAATTCCGACGGCCAGATTCTGACCAATTTCCACGTCGTCAGCGGCAGCTCCGATGTGGAAGTCACCATGCCTCCCGATCAGAGCCGCTATAAAGCCAAGGTGCTGATGCGCGATCAGGCCCACGATCTGGCGCTGATTCAGATCGAGCCCAAGAAAAAGTTGTCCGCATTCCTCCGGCTGGGCGATTCCGACGCGCTGCAGGTCGGCCAGAAGGTATTGGCCATCGGCAATCCGTTCGGGCTGGCCGGCACTCTGACTACCGGTATCGTGAGTTCGCTGCATCGCAAGATTCAGAGTGAAGATCGCGGCGATCTGGAAGATATGATCCAAACCGATGCAGCCATTAACTCCGGCAATAGCGGCGGTCCGCTGCTGGATTCTCAAGGCAGCGTGATCGGGATCAACACCGCCATTTATGGTCCCAACGGCGGCAGCGTCGGGATCGGTTTCGCCATGCCGATCAATCGCGCCAAAGGGATGCTGGAGGATTTCCGCTCCGGCAGACGTCCTGCATCCACCGTCATCGGCGTCACCACCTATTCGATCTCTGGCGATTGGGCCGAGGCTCTGCGGCTGCCGCGGACCGGAGGCTTGCTGATCGGCCGCGTCTCCCCCCGGACGCCGGCCGCTGCCGCTGGATTGCGAGGCGCCACTCAGCAGGTTCGTGTCGGCAACTATCTTGTACCTGCGGGCGGCGATCTGATTACTGCCGTAGATGGCAAACGCGTCGAGGAGCAGGATGCCATCATCCGTGCCATCTCCCGAAAACACGCCGGAGACACTCTGACCCTCACCATCTGGCGCGATGGACGTACTATGGATGTGCAAGTAACTCTCTCGCCGCAAGGGGACGAGATACTTTGAGTTCGTAATGCAGGTTCACTCTCCCGAACCCGCGACCGCAGTGCCGGCTGCACCAGTCGGAGATCCGCTCGGATCTTCCAGTGCACGCCGCGCCTTAGCCGGATTCTTTATTTCCGGCGTGCTGCTGTCCTTTCTGGGCACCATCCTCTTTTCCTGGCAGCATCACCTCACCTCGCAATACGGCATCGTAGGACTGTATTACGCCGGCCTGATCGCCGGGCTGGTCGGATCGGCCAGAATCGCTTCCTCTCTGCTCAAACGTAAGGGCATCGGCTGGACGCTGGCTCTGGCGTGCGGACTGGCCGGAGCGGCGTTTCTCTACCTGGCCTTCGTTTCTCCGCCGTTCTCCCCGTGGTGGCGCGTGGGAGGCATGGCCGTCCTGGGATTCGCGGCGGGCCTGCTGCACACTGCGATATTCCACGCCATCTCGCCGATGTACCGGCATGATCCTGCGGCCACGGTAAACCTCGCCGGCATCCTGTTTGGCTTGGGATGCTTCTCGCTCGCGATTCTCATCTCAGGAACGTTCTATCTCTACACCGCCGCCGCCGTACAGGTTTGGATCGCCGTGATCCCGGCAGTATTCGGCTGGATGTACTGGCGGACGCCGTTTCCAGCTCAGACCAGCCTGCAACCCACCGCCCCCGCTCCTGCCTTGCTCGATCTGCAGAGTGTCGGCGCGGTGCTCTTGAGCCTGTTGCTATTTTTCCAGTTGGGAAACGAGTGGGCTTTGGCCGGCTGGCTCCCGCTGTTCCTAAGCCAAAGACTTGGGATCAGTCCTCCTACGGCGCTGGGGATGCTGGCCCTGTACTGGCTTGCGTTGACCGTCGGACGAGCCGCTTCCCAATGGATCCTGCCGCGCGCGCGTCACGGAAGACTTCTGCTCACAACCGTCACCGCGGCGATGTTCGGCTGCGTGATCCTGGGGGCCACCAACAACAAATTTGGTGCGATCGCCGGAATTCTGTTGGTAGGCGGCGCATTCGCCCCTATTTATCCCCTGGTCGTGGAGAAAATCGGCCACCGGTTCCCTTACTATCACCCCGGTTTTTACAACGGAATCTTTTCCCTGGCGATGGCCGGAGGCCTGCTGACCCCCGGATTGATGGGATACTTCGCGTCGCTCTGGGGATTGAGCGGCATCATGATGTTCCCCCTGATCGGTTCGATCGTAGTGTTTGTGCTGGTGATGCTGATCTGGCTGGAGTCGCGCCTGAGTTCGCACACCACCCATCCTGCGTCATCAGCACAGTAGTTTGGCGCGAGCCCCCGCGTGATGCGCCAGTCTCCGATTCGTGCGATTTACATCTGCGAGGCTAAAATACCTCCTTACTAACCCGACTACTCGCGAAATATCGGCGGAGGTCGTCTGTAATCGGTGAAAGAAAGGCGCTGCGCGTGCGCGACGCGCAAAGATGGCCCCACCACGAAGGAATTGTGCGGTGAAACTGTACCGAGTCTCGGCTGTGGCTGTCAGAATGGGTCCGCTCCGTGTTACGCGGCGACTTCCACGTAATCAACAGACGTGCGGGGGTTCCGGGATTGGCTCGCCGACCTCGCGCATGGCTTCGAAGTGGACAACCAGGGCATCCTGGAAATTCCGACGGGTCTGTTCCTCGGTATCGCCAGCAGCGGCACAGCCTTCAACATCCGGAGAATAGGCGGAGTAGCCTGTCGTCGTTGGTTCAATGATTACTGAATAACGTCTCACGCTCATTTCACCCCCGCCTTTCGAGTATAGCCGCCAACGAATTCCAAATCCCTGGATTTTCTATTCTTCCTGTTTCAGCCACTTGCGGCTTCATCGCGCGCCGTCCAAGCTACCACCCCCTTAAACCTTAACTGCAGCTCACTCCGCCCATGTGTCTATCTAACGAAGGAAGCCGCAAAAATGCTCGACCATTTGCTTTCAAGCACTTCCTGGGTTCGTTTTGTAGCAGCGTTTTGTGCGATTCTCGGAACATGAGGCGAGTCCTGTCCGGGCTCATCGCAGTGATGATGCCCTGCGCCGCGGCCGATCTGCAGCGCGCCATCGATGCGCTGCTGGAGGCCAGTCCCGTTGCCCGCGCCTCCGTCGGCATCCACGTCCTCGACCTCAAGACCGGCGCCGCTCTCTACTCTCGCAATGCGGATCGCCTCTACCTGCCGGCGTCCAACATGAAGTTATTCACCGGCGCGCTCGCCCTGGAGCGGCTGGGTCCCGACTATCTCTTCACCACGCGACTCGTGCGCGCGCCATCCGGCGACCTGATCCTCGTTGGCGGGGGCGACCCGTCTCTGTCTGGCCGGGCATACCCATATCAGAAGGATGCTCCCGCGGCGAATGCGCTGCGCGCCATCGAGGATCTAGCCGATCAAGCCATTGCCGCCGGCGTTCAACGCGTGGATGGCGACATCGTAGGCGACGATCAGTTCTATCCCTGGGCTCCCTATCCTCCCAGTTGGACCGAAGACGACATGATTGGCGAGGATGGCGCTCCAGTGAGCGCGCTCACCGTGAACGATAACGTCACCTCTCTGTCCATTCATCCGGCGGCGGAGGCCGGTGAGCTGGCGGTCATCACCTTTGATCCGGCGATCGAGTATTACGCCGTCGATAATCGCGTCCTCACAGTCGCTGGAAGTAGAGAAGCCCGGATTCGATTGTCCAGGGTGCCCGGCTCGCGCCAGCTAATCGTCTGGGGCAGCATTCCCTTGGCCGGGCCCGTGGTGCGCGAAACCGTCGCAGTGGACGATCCGGCCTTGTTCGCGGCATGCGCGCTCTACGACGCCTTGCTGCGGCGCGGCGTGGCCATACGCGGGCGTCCGGTAGCCCGCCACCGCGCCAGCTTCGACGATCCCTGGCCGGTCGAGGGTGACGTGATCGCGGCCAGGACCTCGCCTCCGTTGGTGGACATCCTTCAGGTGATCGAAAAGGTCAGCCAGAATCTGCATGCCGAGCTGATGCTGCGCGAGGTCGCTCGCGTGACGCGCGGCGCTGGGACCAGGGAGTCCGGGTTGGAAGAAATGGGATTCTGGATGGCGAAAATCGGTATCAAAGCCGATGAGTGGCGGGCCGAAGATGGCTCGGGTCTGTCCCGTAATGACCAGGTGTCTCCCAAGGCAGTGACGCGCATGCTCAGCTACATGGCAGCTTCTAAGAACGGACCGGCATGGCTGTCGCTGCTTCCGGTGGGAGGCGAGGATGGAACTCTGTCTCGGCGTCTCTGTTGTGCATCCGATGGCCGGGATGCAAAGCAGGTCCGCGCCAAAACCGGAAGCTTAACCCGGGCCGTCACGCTATCCGGCTATGCCGATAGCAAGACTCGCGGACGCCTGGCGTTTTCAATCCTGGTGAACAACTTCTCCGCGTCTCAGGCCGAGGTCCGGGCTTGGGTTGATAAAATAGCAATGACCCTTATCGATTGAATCTGGATTTAATTTACTATGCCTATCTTTGAATATCTGTGTGAAGACTGCGGAAGCAAATTCGAGAAGCTCGTGCGGCGCGCTGCAACCGGGAGTAGCTCCGACGGAGTGCAGTGCCCTTCCTGCGGTCAGCAGCACCTGAAGCAACAGTACTCCACCTTTGCCGCCCATGCCAATGGAGCTCCCAAAGAAATGGCGCCCTCGTGTCCATCGGGCATGTGCAGCACGCCTGGGCTCTGCGGCCGAAACTAGTCCCGGCCCTTGCGCGCTTTCTCGATCTGCTCCACCAATGCCTGGGGCAGGAAGGGTTTTTGCACGAAGCCGATACCGGACGCTTGCGGCTGGTAGGGGTATCCGCTGGTAATAATGGCAGGAAGATGAGGGTGCATCTCGCGCAGCTTTCCGATCAGTTCCTCGCCGTTCATCTCGGGCATGGAAAGATCCGTGATGACCATGGAAAAACGCTCCGGATCGGCTCGAAACCGGGCTAGCGCATCTCCTGGAGTCGGGCACGTCTCCACCTCGTATCCCTGCCTGCCGAGGTAACGGCGCAAGAGGTCCAGCAGGGATTGCTCGTCGTCGATGATCAGCAGGCGCAAGGAATCAATGGAAAGCCAGAGGGATATCGCCGGGGCTGAAGGAGATCCCCACGCTGGCACGATAGCTGGTGCCCTTAAAGACGCCGTCGATGATCTCCTGATGGCGTGCGTCGTATCGAGCGGTCAAGTGGATAGGGCCAGTGAGCGCGTACGTGGCGTCCGCACCCCCAAGGAACTGTGAATAGGGCTGCAGGTCCTGAGCGATCCCCCTAAGCTTCGTATACCCCCCGCTCGCTGAGAAGCTCCACTTTCTGGTGGCGGTAAAGCTGAACTTACCGCTCGCTGTTTCCTCGCGTGAAGTCAGATAGACGCCGTTGCCCGCGGATGCGCCGTGGAGGTAACGTAACGACACAGAAGCTCGCTGGAATCGGCGAGTGAGCTCGAAGTCCCAGCTTGGGAAGGTGCTCTTCTGGTAAAAGGTCCTGATGGTAGAGGACACTCCCAACAGTGCAGCGATCGCCGGGTCTACCGCAACTTGCTGCAACCCGATTACCTCGGCCCTGTACACTCCCGCCTTTGCCGACAAGGTCAAGTAGCGGCCGAATTGCGTCGCGTAGATGCCTGAAATAGCATCGATGTCGGACTCGCCGAACGCTTTCGGGTAGTCATAGTGTGCATGTTGATAACTTATCCCGAGGGTGGTCCGCTGCGAGAGGCGGCGTTTTAAGGTTCCGTGAAGATCATACCCTTCCATGCCGATGAGACCGCTGGCTTTTCGCCAGACGCCGAAACCCTCGCCGCCGACGGTCAACACGGTGCGGTCCGACAGTATATAGTTCACGTCCAGAGACGACTGCAGGTAATTCGCCCGGTTATCGAACAAGAGAGAGGCTGGTGATATTAGGGCGTCCGTCACCGTAGGTAGACTGCCGCCAAAGCTGGTGCCCTGCGAGACGCTGCCGGCGATTTGCCGCGTATCGAACACCAGGCGGCGGGACTTCTGGTAGGTGTACCCCAGCGTTAAAGTTTGGTCGGTGCCGTCATAGAAGGAGTTGTTGGCATAATGCCGGTAGGTTCCTCTATAGTCCAGCCCCAGCCTGGCGTGGCGGAATTTGTGGACCCCATAGGCTCCCAACGCGACTTCCGTGCCCCAGAGGCCATTGATTACGGGTAATTTACCCGTAGCATCCACCCCATACGGCTGGATACCATTGTCGTAAATACCGGTAGCGCTGATATAAAACCGTAAATTGACATCTTGGCCGGCCCGTGTGCCGATATCACCGGCGCCGCGGGTGAGGATCCCCGGCCCCAGGTAGTTGGTAAACTGCGCCGCCATGCTCGAGCAGTACAGCACCAAAATCGTCGCTATGTTTCGGATTCTCAAGAGGGCTCCTTCGGTTAGACTCAAGGCAGCAACACTTCCGAGTCTGACGCCCAGCAAACGGCTGTGTCAACTAATGCCGATGCCTGCAAGGATCGGCGGCGTCAGGGCATTCCGTTAGCGAAAGGATCTCGACGATGCGAAACCCCCTTCTATTGGCACAGATAGCCCTCATAGTACCGGCCGTGGCCGCGGATCTGCCGATCAAGGAAGTCATCCTCTACAAGCATGGCGTGGGCTACTTTGAGCGGGCTGGCGACCTGCGGGCCGGAGATACCGCCCGGCTCGACTTTAAGGCCTCAGATATGAACGACGTGCTGAAATCCCTGACCATTGTGGATCGCAGCGGGGGCGTGATCGGCGGCGTCCGCTACGATGCGGCCGAGGCTCTCGACAAGCGTTTGCAGGACTTTCCCTTCGCCGTAGACCGTCAGGCTTCCCTGGCCGCCTTCCTGGACCAATTGAAGGGCGCCCGCCTGGAGCTGCGTCTCGGCTCGGATACCGTCGCCGGCACGATCATCGGCGCCCGGACCGTCAAGCCGGATGAGAAGTCTCCCGAGCGCGAAAACGTGGTTCTGCTGACCGATTCGGGCGAAATCCGCACCTTCGACATGGGCGCGGCCAGCTCGGTGAAGTTGTCGGATCCCAAGCTACAGGGCCTGCTGAGGGACTACTTGACGGTGCTGAGCGGAGCACGCTCGAAGGACAAGCGGAGCGTGTACATCGATACTGCCGGAACCGGAACCCGCCAGCTGACCGCGAGCTACATGACTCCGTCGGCGGTGTGGAAGTCCAGCTATCGGCTCATTTTCGGCACGGGTGCCGAGGCAACTCTGGAAGGCTGGGCCATCATCGATAACACCTCAGGAGAAGACTGGAGCAACATCAAGCTCTCGGTGGTGTCGGGACGTCCCATTTCGTTCATCACGCAGTTATACGAGCCCCGGTACGTGCAGCGGCCGTCGGGCGAACTGGCGGAGAATCGCGCGGTAGCGCCGATTGTCTTGCAGGGAGCGATGGGCGGAGCTGCTCCCGCGGCAGTCGCCAAGGCACTTGCGGCGGCCCCACCAGCGCCGGCGAACCGGCAGGACAGGGCCTTTCTAGCGGAGGAGCGCGTCAGCGTGGACGCGCTGCGTGATTCGTCGATCGCTCCCGCAATGAATACGCGCGACCTCGGCGAGCTGTTCGAATACAGCTTCTCCACTCCGGTTTCGGTGAAGCAGGGCGAATCCGCCATGCTGCCGTTTCTGCAGCAGAAGATCAATGCGCGCAAACTGCTGATCTACATGGAGAGCTTTGGACTCAATCCGATGAATGCGGCGGAGATCGCGAATTCCACCGGCAAGACGCTGGACGGCGGGCCGATCACCGTCTACGACGCCAACGCCTACGCAGGCGAAGCCTTGGTGGAAACACTTAAGGCCGGTGACAAGCGCCTGATCACCTACGGAATCGATTTGGGTGCGCGCGTTACTACCGCCTTCAACTCGACGCGCGCCAACGTGCGCGAGGTCCACTTCGCTCGCGGCGTGCTGACTACGCGCAATTCGGTAGAAGAAACCAAGACCTACACGATTAAGAACGTGGACCCTCGCCGCAAGACTGTGATTATCGAACATAAGCAGCGGCCCCAGTACAAATTGCTGGAGATGAAGCCGACGGAAACCACAGCGGATGCCTATCGCTTCGAGGTCAGCGTGGGGGGCAATGCGACCGAAGCCTTCGCCGTGCGTGAAGAGCGCGTCTACGACCAGACCATGAGCGTCACCAGCCTGACGCCGGACGCCATTGCCGCATTCACGCAGAACAAAGCGCTGAGCGATGCAGCCCGCCGCCAGCTGGAGCAGATCGCGCAGAAGAAGCGCGATATCGCCGCGAACGACGGGCAGCTTCGCCAGACGCAGGCGGATCTCAACAACCTGACGCAGGATGAAGAGCGGCAGCGCCGCAACATCGAGAGCCTGCGGAACGTCGCCGGGCAGCAGAATCTGGTTCAGCAGTACGCCGGGCAGCTGGCCGCCGCGGAAGTCAAGCTGGCGGGACTGCGCGATCAGGAGAGCCAGCTGCAGAAGAAGAAAACCTCGCTCGAAAGCGAGCTGAACGGGCTGATCGAGAAGGCGGAGTTCTAGGCTGACAGGCGACGAGATCGCCTGTCCCCCCCTAACGGAAGCCCAGCCCGGTGATCACGACGCCGAGTTTGCGCAGATCGCCCGGAACTGCGTGAGTTTTGTCCACGGTGACTGTGATGGTTGCTGTAGGACCAGGCGATTGAAACGGGGCGGCCAACTGGTGTCCGCCGTCTTTCGCGAACGTATCCTCGGCGACCAATTGGCCGTCGACCAGGAGTTGCACGTGGCGGGCAGGAGCGTCGGCCGGGATGAATAGCTTCACTTCGACCGAGGCGGGCTTCTCCGGAAGCTTGAGCATGACCGAGGCCTGCTCCGTCATCCATCCATCGGGGAACAATCCGGAGATCACGTGCGCGGCAGCCTGCGGATCCTTCGGATCCAGATAGCTCAGCGTGGGCTTACGCTCGACCACCGTATCGGCATGGACCCGGTCGGCAGGGGCGTTCGAGATTTCGAATGGCAAGAGACCTTCGGACGCGCTGGAATAGGCCGAGCGCCGGCTGAGCGAGATCAGGCGCAGCGGAATGCCCGGCACGATACTTGCCGCGCTCACCAGCGCCAGCGGAGCGTTGATGATTACGGGATGCGCCAGTTCGCTGGACACGATGATGTCGCCCGGCTGTACGATCTGATCCTTCGATAAGGGGAGCGCTCCGGCAGATTCCAGGTAATATCGCAGACCCCATTCTGCATCCACCCATACGCGCTGGTGCGCAGCATTCGCGGCTTGGGCGGCCGCGAACGTCCGATAACCATCCCAATGCTGGTAGTTCGCCGTGGCTAGTGCCAGCGAGAGAACCAGTTGCAATGCGAATCCCGCGGTGAGCCAGCGAGGTTGCGCGGCTCGCGCTGCCAGGATCGCAATCGGCGCCGCGATCGGCAGCAGGTAGCGCGCTGAGCCGGCGAAGAAGATCAGCATGGCGCCGGCGAAGAAGACAACGGCCCAAACGGCCAGGAAATCACGACGCACCGCTTCGGCTACCAGCCA
>Ga0105245_10002256_pt1 | contig 17455 bp, 14 predicted proteins | sample KBSM54metaG_FD_81523 | JGI IMG/M metagenome (GOLD analysis project Ga0105245, IMG submission 81523) | Miscanthus rhizosphere microbial communities from Kellogg Biological Station, Michigan, USA - KBS M5-4 metaG | ecosystem: Host-associated > Plants > Roots > Rhizosphere > Soil | place...
GCGCCGGCGGCCCCGGCGGCGAGCAGTGCCAGCGCCAAAAGAGTGGCTCTCATGTTCATGTCTCCTTGCGGGGGGCGGTTCAGAAGATCCCCGTGTCGCAGTCTAAGCTAAGGTCCGGGTGGCGCCGCGGCAGTGAACAATCGTTAACGAGTGTGCTGCGCACGGGCGCAGGCTGTCAGCGGCGCCGCGGCAGCAGCAGCAACGCCTCCAGGCCCCCGCCGGACAGATTCTGTAACGTCAGCGTGCCCCCGTGCGCCTGGGCGATGTCGCGGGCGATGGTGAGACCGAGGCCGGTGCCGCCGCTGTCGCGGTTGCGCGAGGATTCGACTCGGTAGAAGGGTTCAAACACCCGCTCGAGCTCCTGCGGCGGGATCCCGGGTCCGGCGTCGCGTACCCGGATACCCAGCTGCGCGGCGTCCTCGATGGTGACGTCCGCACGGCCGCCGAACTTGATGGCGTTCGCGATGAGGTTCGTGAGACAGCGCTTGAGCAGCTGCCCCTTGGCGGTGAAGGGCTGGCTTGCCTGGCCGCCGACGGTGACCTCGCCCATGACGGCGAATTCCTCGCGCACCTTCGCGAGCAGGGCGTTGACGTCGACCGCGGCCAGTGGTTCGCCATCATCCAGCCCGCGGAACAGCGACAAGGCATCGCGCACCATGCCCTCCATCTCGTCGAGCTCGTGCCCGATGCGCTCCTGCATCGGCGGGTTGTCGAGCGTCTCCACCTGCAGCCGCAGCCGCGTGAGCGGGGTCTTCAGGTCGTGCGACATGGCCGCCAGCACGCGCGTGCGGCTGTCGAGGTAGCGCCGCAGGCGATCCTGCATGGTGTTGAAGGCGCGCGCCGCGTCCCTGAGCTCGCGGGCCCCGCGCTCCTTCAGCCGTGCCACCCCGCTCTGGCGGCCGACACGCTCCGCGGCCGCGGCCAGCTCGGACAGCGGCCGGGTGATGCTGCGCGCCACCAGGTAGAGCACCACGACCAGAATCAGCACCAGCAGGATGAGATTGATCAGCAGGTTGCGCGGCAGCGGCGCGCCACCGGCCATGCGCGTGACGCGGTACACCACCGTGTCGGCATCCGGGAAGCGCACCGTGACGTCGTAGCGCAGCGCGTCCTCCAGGTGCGCGGCCAGCTCGTGCGCCTCGTAGAAGGGTACCGGGACCGGCACGGCCGGCGGCGGCGGCGCGGGCGTGGGACTCACGTCCACGGTGTATTCGGGACCGAGCGTCGCATGCAGGTGCTCGCGCAGGGTGTTCTCGAAGCCCGGCAGCAGCGGCAGCCGCAGGAAGACGCGCTCCGGCGGCGGCAGCCCGCGGCGCGTGCCCTCCGGCAGGGCGCGCGTGACGCGTGCGCTCTGGCCGTCGCGCGGGACGGCGAGCTCGCTCACCGCCTCGGCACGCTCGGCCGGCGTCAGCGCCTGCAGCATGAGGGTGGTCTCGGCGATGCGCCGCACCCACTCGCGCACACTCCCCTGCAGCACGAAGTGCTCGCGCTCCTGCGCGATGAGGAACAGACCCACCGCCTGCGCGAGCAGCACCGCGATCACCGACGCCGCAAGCAGCCGGCCGAAGAGCGACTGGGGCCACAGGGGCAGGCGCATCGGAGAAGTTTCGTCCCGTGTCAGTCGGTCACGACGTTGACGCCGACCACGTAGCCCTCACCGTAGACCGTCTTGATGATCTGCGGGGCGCGCGCATCGTCGCCCAGAATCTGGCGCAGGCGGCTGACGCGCACGTCGATGCTGCGGTCGAAGGGGTCGGCATCGCGGCCGCGCAAGAGCTCGGTGAGCTGCGCCCGCGTCAGCACCCGGTTGGCCGAGCCCAGCAGCACCGCCAGCAGGCGGTACTCCGCGCCGCTCAGGGCGACTTCCTTGCCGGCGTTGTCGGTGAGCGCGCGCGTGACGGTGTCGAGCCGCCAGCCGCCGAAGTTGAAACCGCGCACACTGTCCGGGCTCGGGTCGCGCGGCGCGTGCGCCGAGCGGCGCAGGATGGCCTTGATGCGGCCGAGGAGCTCGCGCGGGTTGAAAGGCTTGCCCACGTAGTCATCCGCGCCGAGCTCCAGGCCGATGATGCGATCGACGTCCTCGCCGCGGGCGGTGAGCATGATGATCGGCACCTGCGAGCGTCCGCGCAGCTCGCGGCACAGCGACAGCCCGTCCTCGCCGGGCAGCATCAGGTCCAGCACCACGAGATCGACGTGCGAGCGCTCCATGACACGGCGCATTTCCCGGCCGTCGGGGACCGCGGTGGTGCGGTACTCGTGCTTCTCCAGGTACTGCGCCAGCAGTCCGCGGATCTCGCGATCGTCATCGACGATCAACAGGTGTGCTCGGTCGTTCATCGTGCCTCGCGTGCGCCCTCAGTATTGAGGATACCGGGGCAAAAGACCGCTGGCAGCTGATTTGGTGCCGCAGAGTGTCTTACGTTCCTTTAATGATCGGCACACCCGCTGCTTGTAAGCAACTGTGCCCTAGCCGGACAGCGGCGGCGGCCCGGAATGAAAGCGCAGCACGCCTTCGGGCGTCGTGGCGAGCTGCGCTTCGCGCGCGGCCAGCACCTCCAGGCGCCGGCGCCACTCATCCGCGGCCGCGGCGCGTGCGAAGCCGACATACAGCTCGAAGTGGCGGGCCTCGCAGCTGCCCAGGTCCGCATACAACCGCGCCAGCGGCGCCGGCAGCCGTGGCGCGAGCAGGCTGAAGCGCTCCGCCGAACGCGCCTCGATCAGCGCCCCCACCAGCAGCAGGTCGAGCTTGCGCCCGGGATCGGCGGTGCGCGTGAGCGCGCGCAGTTGCTGGGCGTAGCGACCGGGGCGTTGCCGCGTGAAGGACACGTCGGCGGCGCGCATGGCGCGCAGCACCTGCTCGAAGTGCCGCAGCTCCTCGCGCGCGAGGCGTGCGAGCGCGACGCACAGCTCGCGGTCCTCGGGGTAGGCGAACATGAGGGCCAGCGCCGTGGAGGCGGCCTTCTTCTCGCAGTTGGCGTGATCGATGAGCAGTTCCGGCCAGTGCGCGACGGCCGCCTCCACCCAGGCGGCCGGGGTCGGCGCCCTGAGGATCGTGTCCGCGGCCGGCGGCGCGTTCATCGCGACGCCGCGGCGCGCGAGCGCCAGCGGGCGAGCGTGCTCTCCAGCGCCGCGGCCGCTTCCGGCGCGCTCGCGTAGCGGTCCGCCGGGTCCTTGGCGAGCAGGCGCTCGAGCACCGGCTGCACCTGGGCGAACTTCTGCGGCAGCCGCGGGATGGCATCCTTGCGGTGCTTGTAGACGATCGCCATCGGGTTCTCGGCGCGGTAGGGTTTCTCGCGCGTCAGCATCTCGAACAGGATGATACCGAGGGAGTAGAGGTCGCTGCGCTCATCGAGCGCCTCGGCGTGCCCCTGCTCGGGGCTCATGTAGTGCGGGGTGCCGAAGATGGTGCCGGTCTCGGTGATGTCGAGCGCCAGCGCCGCATCCTTGGACATGCCGAAATCGATGAGTGCAATGCTGCCGTCGTCGCGCAGCATGATGTTGCCCGGCTTCAGGTCGCGGTGCAGCACGCCGGCGGCGTGAACCGCGGCGAGCGCGCGGGCGATGGCGGCGGCGAACTGCAGCGCCTCGCGCGGCGTGAGGCGCGCGCGCAGGCGACGGCGCAAGTCCCCGCGCGCGAAGTACTCCATGACCAGCCAGGCGTGCTCGTCGCTCACGCCGAGGTCATGCAGCCGCACCACGGCGGGGCTCGCGATGCGCTGCGCAATCTCATACTCCTGCAGGAAGCGCCGGAAGGAATCCACCGGCTGCTCCGGCTCGTGCTGGCGGTCGCGGGCGATCTTGAGCACCACCAGCGTGCCGGCGCGCTCGCTTTCGGCGAGGAACAGGTCGGTGGTGGCGCCGTTGGCGAGGCGCCGGATGCAGCGGTAGCCGCGTATGAAGGCATCGCCGAAGCGCTGCGTGTCGCGCCCGGCGACGCTGCTGCGCCAGACCGCGCGCGCGTGCGACTGGCGCTGCTCGGCCGCCGCCAGCACGCGCGCGAACGCCTCGTGATCGAGTTCCTCGGCAGTGACGCTGAAGGCGCCCAGCGCGGCGGCCTCGCGCGCGAGGGAGGGGTCCTTGCGGCACAGGAGCACCAGCGGCGCAAACCCCGCCCGCCCGGCGAGCTCGCGCGCCCAGGTGAGGCCGCGCCCGCCGGGCCACTCGTCCGCGAGCAGCACCGCGTCAAAGCCCTGCGCCAGGAATTCCGGGGCGAGCGCCCCCTGCGCCACCGGACGGTGCACGATCAGTTCGGCCCGCGGGCGCCAGGCGGCGAGCCGCTCGCGGATGTGCGCGCAGCGGCGCGCGTCCTCCTCGATCAAGAGCAAACGCATCGAAGAATTACAGCACGCGTGCACCCGCCCCGCCACGCTCAGCGCACAGCGCGCGGGCGGCAGCCGCGGACAGCTTAAGTCCAATCACCAGGTCCCCGACGTTGGTGCCGGTGGGGCCGGTGTGCACCAGGTCCCCGCTGGCGGCGAGCGCGGCGGCGGAGTCGGCCTGCCGCAGGCACGCATCGGCGTCGAGCTCGGCGATCGACAGGCGCGCGCAGGTGTCGGCATCCACCAGCGCGCCGGCATCCTCGGTCACCCCGTCGCTGCCGTCGGTGCCGGCGGCGAGCAGCGCCAGGTCGGCGTGACCGGCGATCAGGCGGGCGGCGGCGAGCGCCAGGTGCTGGTTGCGCCCGCCGCGCCCGGGCTGCGCCGGCAGCGCCACGGTCGACTCCCCGGCCCAGACGCATACCTGGGCCGCCGACAGGTGCAGCTCGTGCGCGAAGCGCGCGGCGAGGCGCGTCGCGCTGTCGGCGAAGCGCCGTCCCGGTGGCTGCACGCTCAGGCCGAGCTCGCGCGCGCGCGCCACCACCGCCGCCACTGCCTGCTCGCTCGAGGCGACCACGCGGCGCACGATGCGATCGGCACCCTCGCTGGCAGGCCCGAGGAGGCCGGAGCCGATGACGGCCGGATCGTCGTGCGGGACATCGGAGATGAACAGCGCCCGCCCCGGGCGGCCGCCGAGGCGCGCGGTGAGCCGGCCGCCCTTGATGCGCGAGATGCCGATGCGGCGCGCATTGAGTTCCCCGATGGCGACGTCCTGCGCCAGTGCCTCGCGGGTGAGCGCCTGCAGGTCGTGCAGGGTCGCTCCCTCGCGCAGCACCTCTACCAGAGCCGAGGCGCCCCCGGAGATGAGGAACAGCGGCAGCGCCTGCGGCGGCAGCGTCTCGACCCAGGCGAGCAGTTGCGCACCGGCGGCGAGCGAGCGCTCATCCGGCAAGGGATGTGCGCCGATCACGATCTGCACGTCCGGGCGCGCGGCGAGGAGCGCGGCGCTTTGCGCGTCGCGCGTGATGAGGAGCGTGTGGCCGACGGCGCTGCCGAGTGCCTCGTGCGCGCCGCGCGCCATCGAGGCTGCCGCCTTGCCCACGGCGGCCACCCACACGGGCGTGCCAGCCTCGGGGAGCTCGCCGGCGAGGGCGGCGCGCACGCAGCTGCGTCCGTCCACGGCGCGCAGGCCCGCCTGCAGCAGCTCGAGCAGTAGGGCGCGGCGCGGGTCGGACGCGCCCGCCAGGCTAGGTCCCGCGGACGATTTTGAGCTTGGCATGGCGCTCGCGACGCGCCACTTTCGCGGCGTCCGAGCGTTCGAGCTGCAGCCGCTCGAGGTACTCCGGCGTGATGTCACCGGTCACGTACTCGCCGGAGAAGCAGGAGGTGTCAAACTCCTCGATGCGCGCATCCTCGTGCTTGCAGGCCGCGATCAGGTCCTCCAGATCCTGGTAGATGAGCCAGTCCGCACCGATGAGGCGCGCCACCTCGCTCACCGTGCGCCCGCTCGCCACGAGCTCGCTCGCCGCCGGCATGTCGATGCCGTAGACGTTGGGGAAGCGCACCGGGGGTGCGGCGGAGGCGAAGTACACCTTGGCGGCGCCGGCCTCGCGCGCGAGCTCGATGATCTGCGCCGAGGTGGTGCCACGCACGATCGAGTCATCCACCAGCAGCACGGTCTTGCCGCGAAACTCCAGGTCGATCGCGTTCAGCTTGCGGCGCACCGACTTCTCGCGCTGCTCCTGGCCGGGCATGATGAAGGTGCGGCCGATGTAGCGGTTCTTGATGAAGCCCTCGCGGTACTTCACCCCGAGGCGTTGCGCGAGCTGCAGCGCGCTGGTGCGGCTGGTGTCGGGGATCGGGATGACGACGTCGATGTCGTGCACCGGGCGTTCGCGCAGGATCTTCTCCGCGAGCCGGTCCCCCATGCGCATGCGCGCCCGGTACACCGAGATGTTGTCGATCTTCGTGTCCGGGCGTGCGAAATACACGTACTCGAAGATGCACGGCGTGTGCCGCTGCATGGCCACGCACTGCTGCGTATGCAGCCGTCCCTGCTCGTCGATGAACACCGCCTCCCCGGGGGCGACATCGCGCACGAAGCGAAAACTCAGGCTGTCGAGCGCCACGGACTCGGAGGCCAGCATCCACTCGGTGCCGCGCGGCGTGCGCCGCTCGCCGAGCACCAGCGGGCGGATGCCATGCGGGTCGCGGAAGCCCAGGATCCCGTGCCCGATGATCATCGCCACCACGGCGTAGCCGCCGCGGCAGCGACGGTACACGGCGTTGAGCGCCGCGAACACGTCCGCCGGGGTGATGCGGGCGGCGCCGACGCGCTGCAGCTCGGAGGCGAACACGTTCAGCAGCACCTCCGAGTCGGAGGTGGTGTTCAGGTGGCGCCGGTCCTCGCGGATCAGAATTTCGGCCAGTTCGGTCTGGTTGGTGAGGTTGCCGTTGTGCGCCAGGCAGATCCCGTAGGGGGCGTTGACGTAGAAGGGCTGCGCCTCCGAGGCGCTGTCACAGCCGGCGGTCGGGTAACGCACGTGGCCGATGCCGAAATTGCCCTTCAGCTCGAGCATGTGATGCTGCTGGAAGACATCGCGCACCAGGCCCGAGCCCTTGCGCACGTAGAGTTCGCCCTCGCCGGAGGTGGCGATGCCGGCGGCATCCTGGCCGCGGTGCTGCAGCACGGTGAGCGCATCGTAGATGCGCTGATTGACCGCGCTGGTGCCGACGATTCCGACGATGCCGCACATGCTTGGCTAGCCCCCTAGGTATGCACTTCGCCACGCGCGTGGGCGACGTGGGGCTCCCCGACCACAGAACGCAGCCCGTTGGCGATCGATTCGCCGTGGGGGATGAGCAGCGAATGGCGCCACCAGCCCTCCTCCGACAGCCGCAGCAGCTGGCCGAGGATCACGAAGACTCCGAGCAGCACGAAGCCGCGCAGCAGCCCGAATCCAAAGCCGAGCAGACGATCCATGCCGGAGAAAATCGACAGGCGCACGAAGTGCGACAGCAGCGAGCCGATGGCAACGCCCAGCAGCAGCACCAGCACCACGATGATGACGCGCGCCGCCCACGGCCGTACCGTGGGGTCCGCCAGCAGCCCGCCGAGGTGCGGCTCGATCAGGTCCGAGAAGTGCCAGGCGACGAACAGCGCCACGATCCAGGCACCGAAGGCGATCGCCTCGCGCAGGAAGCCGCGCATCGCGCCGGCGATGGCCGAGACGAGGATGGCGGCAATCACCAGGTAGTCCGCAAGGTTCATTGCAACCGTTCGTGACCGCGGTCAGCTCCGCGCGGCGCGGATTGTACAAGAGAGCGCCCGGGTTGCCTAAGGAACGCGTCACGCGTCCGGTGCCTACTTCGGCACGATCGAACCTGAGTGGCCGGCCGCCTGCAGTTTCGCCTGCAGCTGCGTGGCCGCGCCGTGATCGTGTACCGGCCCCACCCGCACGCGGTACAGGTGCCGCCCGCTGCTGCCCTGCGAGACGCTGGCCGCAAAGCCCTGCCCCTTGAGCTGCTGCGCGAGTCGCTCGGCGTTGCTGCGGCTGGCGAAGCTGCCGAGCTGCACCAGCCACGCAGCACCGGCGGTGCTGGTGTCCGCGCTGCCCGATGCGGCGGGTTTGGCGGCGTGGGCCGCCGGCGGCGGCGCTTCGGACCGGGTGTGCGCTGCTGCAGGCGCGGGGACGGGCGCGGCGGCCGCCGCTGGCGCGGTGTCGGGCGCCGGCGCCGTGTCCGCCGCGACACTGACGTCCTTGCTGGCGGCGGCGGGGGCCGGCAGGGGCACGGGCACGGGCGACACCGCCGGAGTTGCGCCCTGCGGCTCGGCCGGCTTGGAGTGCGTCTCGTCGCCCAGGGTGATGGTGTAGGAGCGTAACGGCGGTTCCCCTGCGGCGGAGGCCATGGCGCGGGGCGCGGACCGGATGGGTCCGGTCAACAGCTCGGGCACCAGGAGCACGATCAGCGCCACGAGAATGATTGCGCCCGTTAACCGTTCTTTCACCGAAGTACCCACGATGGGGACAAAACCACGCAATGCAAGCGCGGCGGACGCCTTGTGCAAGACACTCAGGTCATTAACTCCGTGAGCCCGCTTTAGTATATCCGAAGCCACTGCAGGGCCGGCCCCACCGTGTGCAGCGAGCCGCACACGACGACGCGGTCGCCGGGCCGTGCCTGCGCGCGCGCCCGCTCGCAGCCCTCGCCCACCGAGGCGGCGAGTGTCACCGTACTGCCCGGACGGCCCAGGCGCGCGGCGAGCGCCGGCGCGCTGCTGCCGCGCGCGCCGGGCAGTGCGCACACCACCCAGTGATCGATCACCCCCTGCAGCGCCGCGGCGATCGCGGCGGCATCCTTGTCGGCGAGCACCCCGATCACGGCGATGGTGCGTGCCGCGCGCTGCGCGCCCGGCGGCAGCGCACGCGCGCGCAGTTGCGCGGCGAGCACCTGCGCGGCCGGCTCGTTGTGCGCGATGTCAAGGATCCACTCCACCTCGCCCGGCACAACCTGGAAGCGCCCGGGCAGGTGCACGCTGAGCAGCCCCTGCGCAGCGTTGACCGCCGTGAGCGGCGCCAGCACGCGCTTCAGGCGCGCGACCGGCGCGGCCGGCACCGCCTCGAGCGCTTCCAGCGCGGCGAGCGCGGTGGCGGCGTTGCGGTACTGGATGTCCCCGGCCAGCGCCGAGGGTGGCAGCCCGCTGAGCGTCACCTTCAGGCCGCGGTAGTCCCAGCCCGTCGCCGCCTGCTGCCAGCTGAAGTCGCGCTCGGCCACCACCGCCTGCGCGCCGCGGGCACGGATCGCGGCGAACACGCTCGCGGGCATGTGTGGCGTACCGAGCACGGCCGGGCGCTGCGCGCGCACGATGCCCGCCTTCTCCGCGCCGATCAGCTCGAGCGTGTCGCCGAGCCAGTCGCGATGATCAAGGCCCACCGAGGCGAGCACCGCCACGTGGGCATCGATAAGATTGGTGGCATCCAGGCGCCCGCCCAGTCCCACCTCCAGCACGGCCACCTGCACCGCCCGCGCGGCGAAGATGAGCAGCGCCGCCAGCGTGCTGTACTCAAAGAAGGTGAGCGTGGTGGCGCCGCGCGCCGCCTCGATGCGCTCGAACGCCGCCACCAGCGCGGCATCCTCCGCGTCCGCCGCATCGAGCCGGATGCGCTCGTTGTAGCGCACCAGGTGCGGCGACATGAACAGCCCGGTGTGCGCGCCGCGGGCGCGCAGCAGGGCCTCCAGATGGGCGGCGATCGAGCCCTTGCCGTTGGTGCCGGCGACCGTGATGACCGCGAACTCAGGGGCGCTGAGCCCGAGGGTGCGCGCCACGCCCGCCACGCGCTCGAGTCCCATGTCGATGCTCTGCGGGTGCACCGACTCCTGCAGAGTGAGCCACTCGGCGAGCGTGCGCATCGCGGCTTGCGTGGCGGAGGAGGCGCGCGCCTCAGGCGGCCGCGGCGGGCAGCTTCAGCAGCATGCGCAGCACCGCGGCGATGCGGTCGCGCATGTCGCGGCGGTCGACGATCATGTCGATCGCGCCGTGCTCGAGCAGGAACTCGCTGCGCTGGAACCCCTCCGGCAGCGTCTCGCGCACCGTCTGCTGGATCACGCGCGGGCCGGCGAAGCCGATCAGCGCGCGCGGCTCCGCCAGGTTGAGGTCCCCGAGCAGCGCGAGGCTCGCCGACACGCCACCGGTGGTCGGGTCGGTGAGCACGGAGATGAACGGCAGGTGTGCCTGGGCGAGGCGCGAGAGCGCGGCGGCGGTCTTGGCCATCTGGAACAGCGAGTACAGCGCCTCCTGCATGCGCGCCCCGCCGCTTGCGGAAAAGCACACGAACGGGCGGCGCTCCTGGATGCAGTAGTCGACGCCGCGCTTGAAGCGCTCGCCCACCACCGAGCCCATGGAGCCGCCAAGGAACTGGAATTCGAAGGCGCAGGCGACGATCGGCAGCCCCTGCAGGGTGCCGGTGAGCACGATCAGGGCATCGCTCTCCCCGGTCGCCTTCTGGGCCTGCACCAGGCGGTCGCGGTAGCGCTTGCTGTCGCGGAACTTCAGCGGATCCTCCGGCGCGATGTTCGCGCCGATCTCCTCGATGGTGTCCGGGTCGAGGAAGCGCTCCAGCCGCTCGCGCGCACCCATGCGCATGTGATGGCTGCACTTGGGGCACACGGACAGGTTGCGTTCCAGTTCCGCGCGGTAGAGCACCGCATCGCAGGCCGGGCACTTGATCCACAGCCCCTCCGGGACCGAGCGCGTGCGCCGCTCGGTCTTGATGCGCGAGGGCATGATCTTTTCGAACCAGGACATCGTTAGCTCGTCGTGCTCACAGTGGGTACTGGCCGCGGATCATAGCCGATCAGGGGGCGGCGCCCCCCGCTGCGGCCGCGGGCACCCCGAACGCCGCCGGGTAGCGCACTGCAACGAAGTACAGCCCGGCGGCCGGGGCGGTGGCCGCCCCCTGGGTGCGATCGCGCGTCGCGAGCAACTCTCCCGCCCAGGTGGGCTCCGCGTCGCCCCTGCCGATGGCGATGAGCAGGCCGGCGAGGTTGCGCACCATGTGGTGCAGGAAGGCGTTGGCCGTGGCCTCGATCCGTATCCACTCACCCTGGCGCTCCACGCTCAGGCGCTGCAGGCGCCGGATCGGGGACTTGGCCTGGCATTCCGCCGCCCGAAAGGCGCTGAAGTCGTGCTCGCCCTCGAGCAGGCGCGCCGCCGCATTCATGCGCTCGGCATCCAGCGGCCGGTGCACCCAGGCCGCGCGCCGCGCGTGCAGTGCCGAGCGTGCGGTGCGGTTGAGGATGAGGTAGCGGTAGGTGCGCGCCTCGGCGCTGAAGCGCGCATGGAAATGCTGCGGCACCGGCAGCGCCCAGCAGACACTGACATCGGCGGGCAGTTCGCTGTTGGCCCCGAGCACCCAGCTGCGCATGGGGCGCGTCGCCTCGGTATCAAAGTGCGCCACCTGACCTAGGGCGTGCACGCCCGCATCGGTGCGCCCGGCGCACACCAGTGCCACCGGGGCGGCGGCGATACGCGAGAGGGCCTCCTCGGCCACCGCCTGCACGCTCGCGAGCGCCGGCTGTGCCTGCCAGCCACAGTAGGCTGAGCCGTCGTACTCGATGCCGACGGCGATGCGGGCCACGCGCCTTGGGGTGGTCGCTGCGAGCTCAGCCGGGGAGCGACTCGATCAGCCGCTGGGCTTCCTGCTTCTGCGCCGCCGAGCCCTCGGTGAGCACTTCCTCGAGGATGTTGCGGGCACCGTCCGGATCGCCCATGTCCATGTAAGCGCGGGCGAGGTCGAGCTTGGTGCCCACCTCGCTCATGGTGACCGGCTCCAGGTCCGGCAGTGCCAGGTCCTCCGAGGACAGGCGCTGGGTGGCGGCGAAGGCCGCATCCGGCACCGTCGCGGTCCCCACGTCGAGGTCGAGCGTGCCGCCGTTGGTCTCGTGGGTGCCGGTGGCCATGCCGACGTCGAATTCCACGTCGCCGTGCGCGGCGTGGGTGCCCGTCGCATCGCCGACATCCACATCGAGCCCCTGCCCGCTCAAAGCGCGCAGGCGCGCAGTGGCCGAGCCGTCGGGCGCGACGAGGTTGGTCTGGGTGAGCGCGGCCTCCAGCTCGTTCTGGTCGAACTGCCAGGCGCCGGTGTTGGAACCGGTGTCTTCCTTGGCGGCGCGCCGCTGCGCGTCCTCCATGATGCGGCGTGACTGATCATCGAGCCCCGCGACCAGGGTGGGCGCGTCCGGCGTCGAGGCCTGCGCCGAGGCGATGCCGGGCTGGTCCACGGTGTCGACGGCGCCCACATCCAGGCCCAGATCGTCGATCGCAAGTTCCGCGGTGTGCTCGGCCCCGCCCTGGCGCAGCGCGCCCTCGAGCTTCTGGCGGATCGTCGGGTTGTCCGCCGGGGACAGCTGCGGCTGCTCCACCGTCGGGCCTTCCGTCTCCACCGTGCCCCCGGGCCCCTGGCGCACGCGCGCGGTCATCTGCCGCGTGGTGCCGGTGGTGCCGAGGAAGCTGTTCTCGAGCAGCGCGGCGTTGCGGTCCGTGATGCCCGACTGTGATTCCGCGGTCGCCTCCAGGTCCCCCACGGCCGAGCCGATGTCCAGGTCGAGCCCCGCGGGCGCCTCTTCGGGCACCGAGTCGCCCAGCAGGTCGAAGTCGACGCGGCTCTGGCCGCCCTCGAGATCGAGGTCGACGCCACCGGCGGTGGCCCCGGCCACGCCGCCGCCGCCGGAGAACAGCGGGTCCTCGGGGGCGAGCTGCTTGCCCATGATGAGAATCTTTTCCCACTCCCCGGGGGCGGCCTCGCCGCGGCTCTGCGCCAGCTCGCGCGCGGCGCTCAGGAACTGCTCCTTGTTGCCCCACACGAAGAAGACTTCGAGCAGCTTCAGCTTCAGGTCACGACGCTGGGGCTCGCGGCTGATGGCGATGCGGATCAGGTCCGCCGCCTGGTCGTACAGCCCGTACGCCATGTGGAAATCGGCCTCGGCCAGCGGATCGCCCTGGTCAAGATTGATCGCCGTCTCGCTGCTGATGGTCTCATCGCTCGCGACGTGTTTCGGCGCGGCCATCGCCGGCACGGTGCCGGTGGCGGACAGGCGCGGCCGCTCGTGCGAGCCGGTTTCCTCCACCAGGAAGGCCGCCTCGGGCAGCGGGGCTGCCGCGGCGCGTGCCGTGGCACGCGGCGCAGGCACCACGGGCTCAGGTTCGGAGAAGTTGCGCGTCGCGCTCATGGCGCCCAGCTCGGCGGCATCGGCGCCGGCGGCGGCCAGGCGACCCAGGGAATCGTCGAACTCGCTGCTGCGGCGCGAACGCACGATGCGCGCGGCGAAGAATCCGATCACGCCGAGCGCCAGGAGCGCGAGCACCCACCACAGGCCGAGGAGCGTGTCGAGGAAGGAGCCGCCGCTGGGGGGCGCCTTCACGGGGGTTTTCTTGACCGGTGCGGGCGGCGGGGGTGCCGGTGTGGCCTCCACCGCCGGAGCCGGCGCGGTCTGGGGCTGCTCGGTGCTGGCCGCCGGCGGGGCTTCCGCGGGTGCGGGCGCCGGTGCGGTCGCGGGCGGCGGGGTTGCCTCCGGGGCGGGCGCAGGCGTGCCCTGCTTGGCGGCCGCCTGGGCCTGCATGCGCGCGAGCTCCTGATTCTTCAGCTCCAGCAGCCGCTTGGTCTCGCTCTCCTGCGCGGCGGCCTGCGCGGCCTGCTGCGCGGCCGCCGTGCCGCCCTTGGGCGCGGCATTCGCGGCGGGGGCCGGCGGCGCAGTATTCGCCGCGGCGGGCTCGGACTCAGACGGGGTGACCAGCTTCAGGCGTCCGGGCTTTTCGGTCGCCGCCGTCGGCACCGGCGTGGAGCGCCAGGCCGCGTACTGGCGGCGGATTTCGGCGGAGGCCTCGGCCGGAGAAACCGCCGCGGCCTCGGAAGCATCGGGAATACGCAGCACTGCGCCCGAGCGCAGCACGTTCATGTTCTGGCGGAAGGCCTTCGGGTTCGCCTGATAAATGGCGAGCATCCAGCTGCGGGCCCGCGGGGAATTCGCGCCTTCGCCGGCCACGCCGCTGGCGATCTGCGAGAGCGTCTCACCGCGCTGCACGACATGACTGCCCTCCTCGCTGCCTGCCGGGCTCGAGGTACCCGCCGGTGCAGCGGCGGGCGCGCGGCTGGCATGGGCCGGGGGCGGCGCTGCCGTGGCCGTGGCCGGTGCCGCGGCGGTTGCCGGGGCTTCCGCCGGCGCCGGAGCCGGAGGCGGCGGAGTTTCCGTCGCGCGCGCGATCGATCCCTCGCGCGCGCCGGGGCCGGTTGCCGCGGGCGCCACAGGCGCGCTCGCCACGGCGGACTCACCGGGGGTGTAGACCGGCGGGTCGAGCAGCATGGTGTACTCGCGCACCAGGCGGCCGCGGGCCCAGTTGACCTCCACCAAGAGCGTCACGAAGGGTTCGGCAATCGGGTCCGTGGACTTGAGCTTCACGACCTGGCGGCCATCGGGCGTGCGCACGGTCTTCAGTTGCACGGTGCTGAGGTAAGCGGGCCACTCGAGGCCGTAGCGGCTGAAGGTGTCGCGCGAGGCAAGCTGGACCTGCATGGTGGCCAGCTCGTCCGGGGCCACATCCACGAGCTCGATTTCCGCATCCAGCGGCGCATTGAGCGGCGAGAGGAGATGGATATCTCCAAGACCTAGGGCAAACGCTGCTGACGGCAGACCGAGCAGCAATGCCAGCGCCCGAGCCGAGCGTTTGACGAGCATCAGAGCACCCCGAGAAGAATCATTGGGTGAAATATCTTTTGAAAACAAAAGGATGGGGCAGATGTTGCGACCCCCCCATCAGCCTCGCGGCAATATAACTTAAATAGGTCGCCGGGCCAAAGCCTCTGCGATCTGCACGCTGTTGGTGGCCGCGCCTTTGCGCACATTGTCAGATACAACCCATAAGTTAAGTCCACGGTCCGGGGCGAGATCTTCACGGATTCTCCCGACATAAACTGTGTCGCGGTTCGCTGCCTCGGTAGCAGCCGTGGGATACCCGCCGAGCCGCGGCTCGTCTAAAACCGTGACGCCGGCCGCATTCCTCAGCAACTCGCGCGCCTCCGCCGCACTCAGGGGCCGCCGGGTATCGATGTGGACCACCTCGGAATGACCGTAAAACACAGGCACGCGCACCGCGGTGGCATTCACGCGCAAGTTGGAATCGCCGAGGATCTTGCGCGTCTCCCACACGATCTTCATTTCCTCGCGCGTGTAGCCGTTGTCCTGGAAGACATCGATGTGGGGCACGCAGTTGAAGGCCATCTGCTTGGCACCGCCCGGGGATTCGAGCGGGCCCTTGCCGCTCAAGGCCGCGATCGACTGGCGCACCAGTTCCTCGAGCGCTTCGCGCCCGGCGCCGGACACAGACTGATAGGTCGCCACGTCGATGCGCTCGATCCCGGCCGCGTCGTAGAGCGGTTTGAGCGCCACGACCAGCTGGATGGTCGAGCAGTTGGGGTTGGCGATGAGGCCGCTCGTGCCGATAGCCTCGAGCGCCTGCGGATTCACCTCCGGGACCACCAGCGGCACGTCCTCGCGGTAGCGAAATTCGGCAGTGTTGTCGATGACGAGGCACCCGGCTGCGAGCGCGCGCGGCACGTGCTCGCGTGACACCGCCGCGCCGGCGGAAAACAGCGCGAAGTCGCAGTGCGCGAAGTCAAAGCCCTGCAGTTCCTGGACCGGGTAGTTGCGCCCGCGAAAGCTGACCCCGCGACCGACGGAGCGCTCGCTCGCGAGCGCATGCAGCTGCCCGACCGGGAAATCGCGCTCCTCGAGCACGTTCACCATCGCCTCCCCGACGAGGCCGGTGGCGCCGACGACGGCTACCGTGAATTGCCTGTCCATGCGCTCAATCTCCTGCAGGGTGTGGGGGCGGTGCCGTCGTCCGCACTGGCACTGCGCACCGGGAAAGTCATGGGGCTCCGGCTGACCCGGGCAATCAGCCGCGCGGTGCCGTGATGTCCGGCGTGGCGGATCTTACGTCCATGTTCTGGGCGCGGTGGCGCAGGTAGTGGTCCATGAGCACGATCGCGAGCATCGCTTCCGCGATCGGCGTGGCCCGCAGCCCCACGCACGGATCGTGCCGCCCGGTGGTCTCGATGGCGACCGCGTTACCGTGCGTGTCGATCGTGTCGCCCGGCACCTGGATGCTGGAGGTGGGCTTGAGGGTGAGGTGCGCGATCACGTCCTGCCCGGAGGAAATCCCGCCGAGGATGCCGCCCGCGTGGTTGCTGCGGAAGCCCCCGGGGGTGAGCTCGTCACGATGCTCGCTGCCGCGTTGCGTGACGGCGCGCGTGCCGGCGCCGATCTCCACGGCCTTCACCGCATTGATGCTCATGAGTGCGTGCGCGAGATCCGCATCCAGCCGGTCAAACACCGGCTCGCCCAGGCCCGGCGGCACGCCGCTCGCCACCACGGTGACGCGCGCGCCGATCGAATCCCCGGCGCCGCGCACGCGCCAGATCAGTTCCTCGAGCTCCGGGACGCGCTTGGGGTCCGGACAGAAGAACGGGTTCTGGTAGGCGAAGGCCGGATCCACCGGCTCGATCTCAAGCGTGCCCACCTGGCTGAGGTAACCATAGATGCGCACGCCGAGGCGCGTGGCCAGATAGCGGCGCGCGATGGCCCCGGCGGCGGTGCGCATGACGGTCTCGCGCGCGGACGCGCGGCCGCCGCCGCGGTAATCGCGCAGGCCGTACTTCTGCTGGTAGGTGTAGTCGGCGTGCCCCGGACGGAAGCGGTCCTTGATCTTCTCGTAGTCGCGCGAGCGCGCATCGGTGTTCTCGATGAGGATTCCGATCGGGGTGCCGGTGGTGTGGCCCTCGAACACGCCGGAGAGGATACGCACCTGGTCCGCCTCGCGCCGCTGGCTGACGAAGTGCGAGGTGCCGCTGCGGCGGCGGTCCACGTCCTGCTGCAGCTCCGCCTCGGTCAGTTCCAGCCCCGGCGGACAGCCATCGACGATGCAGCCCATGGCAGGCCCATGGCTCTCCCCGAAGGTCGTGACCGTAAAGAGCTTGCCGAAGGTGTTGCCGGACATCGTTTCAGTGAGCCTGCAGTTGTTCGCGCGTGAGCAGGAACACTCCGCCGCCGCCACGCGTAAATTCGAGCCATACGAAGGGGAGCCTCGGAAACGCGCGGCGCACGGCGCGTTCGGTGTTACCCACCTCCACCACCAGCAGCCCGCGCGCCCGCAGGTGCCGGGCAGCCTCGCGCAGGATGATCCGAACCGAATCAAGCCCGGAGCGCCCCGCGGCAAGCGCCACGCTCGGTTCGTGCCGGTATTCGGCCGGTAAGCTCCGCAGCTCGCGCGCCCCCACGTAAGGCGGATTCGTCACGATGATATCGTAGGTGCGGCCGCCGAGCGCGCGGAAGTGATCGGACGCCAGCACGCGCACGCGCCGCTGCAGGCGGTGCAGCCGGACGTTGGCGCGCGCCACCTCCAGCGCTGCCGCCGAGATGTCCGCGGCATCCACCCGCGCCCGCGGCAGTGCCCGTGCGGTAGCGATGGCGATGCACCCGGAGCCGGTGCCGAGATCGAGCACGCGCCGGATGCGGGCCGGCTCGGTGCAGGGCGCGAAGCCGCGCTCGATGAGCTCGGCGAGCGGCGAGCGCGGCACCAGCAC
>Ga0105245_10002257_pt1 | contig 17450 bp, 16 predicted proteins | sample KBSM54metaG_FD_81523 | JGI IMG/M metagenome (GOLD analysis project Ga0105245, IMG submission 81523) | Miscanthus rhizosphere microbial communities from Kellogg Biological Station, Michigan, USA - KBS M5-4 metaG | ecosystem: Host-associated > Plants > Roots > Rhizosphere > Soil | place...
CACGGCGGAGACGCGGGAACTCGCGCGCCGGCGGCTGCTAACGGCGCTGCGGCAGTTCCCGATCCTCGGACTGCGCACGAACATCCCCTTCGTCATCACCATCCTCGAACACCCCGCGTTCACCGACGGGATGATCGACACCGGCTTCCTCGACCGTGAGGGCACCGCGCTGGTCGAGAGCGAGCGCGAAACGTACTTGCCGACGTCCCCCTCGGGGACCGGGCGCGGCACGAAGCTCTGACCGAGCGTGATTTTGAGGCCCATGCGATCGACGCGAAACGTGCGCCAGGCCTCGCGTTCGAGATCCCACGCGACGAGGTACCAGCGTTGATACACGTGCACGAGGCCGTGCGGTTCGACCGAGCGCTGAGTGGTGGCAGCAGCCACCGCTTGATATTCGAAGCGCACGCGTTGCTTCTCGCGACAAGCCCCGGCCAGGGTGGACAAACTATTGGCATCGACCCGTGGCCCAAAACTCGCGAGCGGCACGATCTGAGAATGAAGAGCGCGCACGCGGCGGCGGATACGCGACGGCAGCAGCTGCTCGAGCTTGGTGAGCGCACGCAGAGCGGACTCTTCACTGCCGCTCACGGTGCCGCTGGCCGCACTCTGTAAGCCGATCGCGACGGCCAAGGCTTCATCGTCTTCGAGGAGCAGCGGCGGCAATTCCGCGCCGCGCCCCAGGCGATACCCGCCGGCCACTCCGGAAGTGGAATCCACCGGGTAACCGAGCGATCGCAGCCGGTCGACATCGCGGCGCACCGTGCGCTCGGTGATTTCCAGGCGCTCGGCGAGGCCGGATCCGGTCCACTCCCGACGCGCTTGGAGCAGCGACAGAAGTCGGAGCAGGCGGGCCGAGGTCGGCAACATGAGCCACAGCCTAACAAATCATCGAGGACCGATTCTGTCCTCGATTGCCGATAGCGTGTTTTCTGGCCCGCACGTCGTGGGCCGCCGAGGAGCCATCAGCCATGTCGATCGTCTTTTACGAAGCCACCACCCCTTCCAGCGCGATGCCGGTGGCCTGCGCACTCACCGAGTTGCACGTCCCGCACGAGCGCATCCGTCTGGATTTGTCGACCGGCGCGACGCGCACACCCGAGTATTTGCAGTTGAACCCGCACGGCAAAGTCCCACTGCTAATCGCGGACGGCACCCCCATGTTCGAAGGCTTGGCGATCGTGCTTTGGCTCTCCGAGCGCTTCGGTATCGAGCGCAAAGTGTGGCCCAGCGCGGATTCGCCGCTGCGCTGCGAAGCGCTGGCCTGGAGTGTGTGGGCCTACGTCAGTTACGGGGCCATGCTCGGCCGGCACTTCATGGCGACGGGGCCCCGGCTCGGCAGCGAGTTCCACAATGTGGCCCAAGCCGCCTACACCAAAAAAGAACTGACCCACATGCTGGACATTTTGGACGCTCGCCTCGCCAAGCACCCCTACCTACTCGGCGAAGCATTCAGCATGGCCGACCTGATCACCGCTTCGTCCGTCGGCTACGGCGCGTTCATCGGCGTCTCGGTCGGCGGCCACGCGAACGTGGGTGCGTGGCTCAAGCGCTGTCACGAGCGCCCCTCCTTCCGCACCGAATTTGCCGCGTTTCGCTGAACGCGACGCGCACTCGGTGCGCTGGCCCGGCGGGAGCTGATCTTGGCGGAATTCTCGCGCTTTTCGGCACGACTTCGGCGCGTTCCGGACACGGAAGGCGGGTCCATCGTTCCCAGTTTCGGGTTCGGACCAGGAAGCCTCGCCATGCTGAAGAGTTTCGCCCGGTTTTATGCGGCTCCCGCCCTGTTGGCCCTCGGTTGTGCGAGCGCCAACAGCGGTGGCTCGTCGACTTCGGCGGGCGCCGGTGGCGTTTCCGCCGTCGGCGGTTCGGGCACCACTGCGGGCGGTGCCAGCGGCGGCGGAATCGGCGGCAGCGAAACCGCCGGGGCCGGGGCCGGTGGAGCGAGTGGTAGCGCCGGAACGAGCGGCGCTGCGGGCAGCGGCGGCTCGAACGGCGGCGCTGGTGGAGTGAGCGGCGGCGCTGGAGCAAGCGGCAGCGCCGGCAGTGGCGGCGGCGGCGGTTTGCCCAGCAACGCCCCGAACAACGTACCGGCGGATTATCAGGGCAAGCCGTTCAAGGTGCTGCAAATCCCGGGCACGATTCACGTCGCTGATTACGATCTCGGCGGCGCGGGCGTCGCCTACTGTCATGGCAACGCGGGCAATTGCGGCCAAGGCATCAACACCGGTGATTGGCGCCCAAAAACGCAGCCCGCGTATCGCCCCGCGCCGACTCCCGGCGCAACGATGTGCAGCGGTGCTGCCTGCGTCGACAACGCCGGGCTCTGTCACATGGATGTGAGCGAGCCGGACAACACCACTGCGGGCGTGCTCGTGATGCCGCAAGACGTGTACCTCTGTTACGTCGCGACCGGCGAATGGGAGAAGTACACCGTGCAAGTTCTGGAGCCGGGCACTTACGCGATCGGCGGACAGATGGCGGTTCCAACCGGTGTCAGCGTGTCGCTCGATTTCGGCAATGGCATCACGAGCGGCTCGTTCGCGCTACCGGCGAGCCCCACCGCGAACTGCAAGTGCCCCGAGACCTACCACTCGTGGGAAACGGTCAACAACCTGGGCATGGTCACCATCCCAGCGGCGGGCACGTATCTGATGACGTTCAAAGTGCTGACGTCACAGTTCAATCCCGACACCTTCACGTTCACGAAGATGTGACGCCTCACGCAGCGCCCGGCTCACGCGCGACACCTCACGGCGTGCAATGGACAAGCTGCGAAAGGCTTCGTTTTCGGGCGCCCCGGCAGCGAGCGCCTGCGCGGCGCGTTCGACCAAATCGACGCGACAAGCGCGTGGCCCGAGCACGATGTAACCCACGGAGAGCCAAGCCGACTCACTCAGCAGGCGCGCTTCGTGCGTGGGGCGGCCCAGTTCGGGGAATTTGAGCGACGGCAGAAACACGCGCAGCAAGAGCGCGCGCAGCTCGAGCGCGGCGCGATGCAGCAAGTTCGGAGCAAATACCGCGACGCGCCCGACGCGCACGCCCGCCTGAGCGAGCAGCGCGTGATCTTCGGCTTCGAGCTCGGCGAGCGCAGAACGCAATTCGATGGCCAGCGCGCTGCCGAGCCCCGAGTCGAGCTGGTAGGCAATGGCACGCAAGGGCGCGCGCTCCGCTCGATGCAAAGCTCGAAAGCCTTCGAGCAAGCGGGTGACGGTGTCGCGCGCGTAGGCCAATAAGCGCCGTTGCAGACGCCGCTCTGCGCCAGCCCCGAGCTCCTCGAGTGGCGCCAAACGCACATCCGGTTGGGTGAGCGTGGCGCCGCGCACGAGGCGCGCCAGCACTTGCCCTTGCCCCGAAATTTCACCGTTCGGTCCCAGCGTGAACGCTTCGTGCGGCGCGTCGCACAGGGCAGACAAATCGCTGACCAGCTCCGGTTCGGGTGCTGTTTCGCGCACGCGCGCGCGCAGTTTCTCGAGCGCCGCAAATGGATGGGCGCGATCGATTTCGGCCTCGGCAGGCGCGAGTTTGGGCTTCCGTTCGCTGCGTTGCTGGGTTCGCCCGGTGCGAGCGCGACGCTCGACATAACGCGCCATGAGCCCCTCGTGCAGCGCGTCACTCAAACGATCTTCGAGCGCGGCCAGGCGCTCACACCACAGTGCGGGAGACGCGGCCCATCCGGCCCGATTGACGACGAACGCCCAGGTGCGCAACCGGGCGATGCGCGCCACGATCGTTTCGACGTCACCGTCGACGCGCTCGAATTCCTTGGTGTGCGTGGCGAGAAAGTCGCTCGAAAGCGGGCCGCGCGTGAGCGCGACGAAGATCTCGCGCATCAGGGCCAGGTGCACCTCGAACAAAATATGGCGAAAATCCGGGATTTGGCAGACGAGCCACAACAGTTCGAGCGCCTCGGGCCCGCGCGCAGCACGCGCGATCTCTTCGTCTCTGAGCAGCGTGCGCAACGAAAGCAGGTCGACCGCGTCTGGCACGCTGGCCATGAAGGCGAAGGGCGGCGGCACTTCGAGCGCGCCGAGCAGTGCTGCTGGCGACGAAAAATCCAGCGCACTGTTCCGATAGCGGACGCGACGAACGGCATCGAAACGATGCTGCTCGATGCGGAGCGCGCTCTCCGTCGGCAGTGTGAGTGGGCTCAGTGTGCCGAAAGAGCCATCCCGTAAATAGCGGCCGGCGCGCCCGGCAATTTGCGCGAGCTCGGTATCGGCGAGCGAGCGCGCCGTGCGGCCATCGAATTTACGCAACGAAGCGAACGCGACATGAGCCACGTCCAAGTTGAGGCCCATGCCAATGGCGTCGGTCGCCACCAAGTAATCGACTTCGCCGGACTGAAATAGCGCCACTTGGGCGTTGCGCGCGCGCGGTGAAAGCGCACCGAGCACCACCGCGGCTCCGCCGCGCAGCACGCGCAAGCGCTCCGCGAGCGCGTACAGTTCGGGCACCGAAAAGCCGACGACCGCGCTCCGCGGGGGCAAGCGCTGTAGCTTGGTGCTGCCCGCAAAAGAGAGTCGCGACAGGCGCGGCATTTCTTTGTGACGCGCGGCGGGCACGAGCCGTTCGAGCGCGCTACGCATGGTGCCCGCGCCGAGAAACCAGCTCTCTTTGCGACCACGCGCGTGCAGCAAGCGATCGGTGAACACGTGCCCGCGTTCGTCGTGCGCGGCAAGTTGCACTTCATCGACCGCGAGGAAGTCGACCTCGTGCGTGAGCGGCATGGCCTCGGTCGTGCAGATCCAATAGTCGGCTCGACGCGGGATGCGCTTTTCCTCGCCCGTTACTAGAGCCACCCGCTCTTCGCCCAGGCGCGCGCTCACCCGATCGTAAATTTCTCGAGCCAACAAGCGGAGCGGCAGGCCGATCATGCCACTCGCATGTTCGAGCATGCGCTCGACCGCTTGATGCGTCTTGCCGGTGTTGGTCGGCCCGAGCAGCGCGACGCTCTCCGTGGCATCCACACGGCGATCATGCCCGGAAGGCGGAGGCCGAGCCACGTCCATCACGCGGCGCACCGATTTCCGGCCGTGAACGCGCAAAGCGGGTGTGGCAGCGCGGCTGCCCGGTGACGCTCCGCGGCATTTGCCCGAGCCCAGAGCCCACGCCAAGAAAGCCTCGACGCGGCGCGCTCGCCACTGAAAGATGCGCCGATGAGCAGCCCCTCGGCCCCCGTCGACCCAGCACGCGACACCGCGCTACCGCGTGGCTTCACGTGGTCGAGCGAGCGTGAGCCGCACGCCGAGCGCCGGCGCGCCATGCTGCAAAAGTATCCGCAGATCAAAGAGCTGTATGGGCCCTGCGCGCGCACCAAATACGTGTGCAGCGCGCTCATGGCCGTGCAGCTGGGCTGCGCCTATGCGCTTCGCGACGCACCGTGGTGGCTCATCGTCATCGTGGGCTACGCGTTTGGCGGCGTGATCAATCAGGCGTTGCTGCTCGCGATCCACGAGCTCAGCCACAACCTGGCTTTCACCAAACCCTGGAAAAACCGGCTCTTCGCCTGTTTCATCAACTTGCCGGTGGGCGTGCCCGTCGCGGAGACATTTCGCTACTACCACCTGCTCCACCACGTGCATCAGGGCGACGCGGTGCTCGACACCGATCTGCCGACCGAGCTCGAAGGCAAGCTGCTCGACAACCCGTTCAGCAAAACGCTGTGGGTCATCGGTCAGGGCTTTGCGTACGCGCTGCGGCCGCTGTTCGTTCATCCGAAGAAACCCACGTGGCCAGAGCTCGCGAACCTCGCGCTGCAGCTCGCGTTCGACGTGCTCGTGTTTCACTTCTGGGGCGTAAAAGCGCTCGCCTATCTGCCCATCAGCTCGCTGGTCGTGATGGGCTTACACCCCGTCGCGGGTCACTACATCTCCGAGCATTACGTGTTCCGCCCCGGGCAAGAGACGTACTCTTATTACGGTCCGCTCAATCGGCTGACGTTCAACGTGGGCTACCACAACGAACATCACGATTTCCCGTATATCCCCGGCTCTCGCCTGGCGCGCCTGCGCGCCTTGGCGCCCGAATTTTACGACGGCCTCATGCACCACGATTCATGGACCAAGACGCTGTGGCAGTACATCAGTCAGCCGCGCCTCGGAGGCTATAGCCGCGTGAAGCGCGAACCGCGCTGAGCTCGTCGGCAGGGACGGTTATTTGGCCGTGCTGATCTGGTCGTAAACGAAATCGCTCGAACCGAGCACCGTGTGGTCGGAGTTCGATCCGGCTGCGCTGTGACATCCAACACAAATGGCCAGCGCCTGGCCCTCGGTGCCGATGCCGTCGGCGACCACGCCGGCCGAGTTGTGTGGAACCGCACTAGCGAGCGGCACCCGTTCGTACCAGTACCAGTTGTTGCCGTGATCACTCGTGGCCTTCGTCTTCACGTACACGGCGTAACCCACGAGCGCCATCGAGTCGTCATAGAGCTCCTTGACGGCAGCCGACCCGACGGGGCGCTCGTCCGCGACGGCGCCTGCGAATTTCGCAGTCAGATCGTTGGAGCAAATCTTGTTTTGCCCGTGCGGCGAGACCTTCATCTGCGGGTGTGACGACGTCTCGCAATTCCAGGCTTTGTAACTCCCTTTGGCCAGCCACGCCTCCACATCCGCCGCATTGGTGCTCGGTGGAGTTTGGTCATCGCCGGCCTTTCCGTCGGGGTTTTTGCCGCCCAAGCTGTCGCTTTCGGTTGTAGCCATCGTCGAATCGCTGCTGCACGCGGGCAGTAAACAGAACAAACCGGCGAACGCGAATGAGTAGTGAAGGAACTTCATGAAGTGGCCTTTCCTTTAAACGGACCCGGAGAGCTCTGCGGATGGCAGAACGCCTCCAGCCACCGCGTATGCCGTCAGTTCCAGACGGTTACAGCTACTGCGAGAAAACGTTGCGCGCCCGCGCACTCGGCTCGCCGTGGCATCTCTCCACGGTTTCTCCACGCACCCTGCACACCTCCGGGCGTTGGCTCAGCTAGCACTAACGCTCACTCGGGAGGCAGTCATGGATAGCAGCGCTTGGTTCGACTATTTCACCCGCAATCAGCGAGCAGACGGGCATATCGAACGCGTGTGTGGCACGGCACTCGACCCCGATCTACGTCGAGAATTGGCACTTTCCCTGGCGCGCTTCCAACTCGGCGAGGCCTCGGGCGGGCGCATCGCCGAAGAAGTGGAAACCGCACGCGATCCGGCCCTCGATCTGCACAATCGGCGTGCGATTCAATTTTACGTTCTCGAAGAGGCCCGACACGCCCGCGAATTGGCCGCCCTCGTCCTTGCTCTCGGCGGCACCACACTCACGCAGCATTGGTCGAGCGACTGGTTCCGGCGAGTGCGGCGCTGCCTAGGGCTGCGGACGAAAATGCTCACGATGGCGGCGGCCGAAGTGGTCGGCATCGTTTACTACACGTTGCTGCGGGAACGCGTGGCGTGCTCGACCGTCGAGCGCACGTTGGCCTTGATCGCCCGCGAAGAGACTCGGCATTTGAATTTTCAGGCGGAGTGGTTTGCGGGCGCAGTGGCGCATGCCTGGTGGCCGTTGCGTCCACTGCTCGCGTTCGGCATCGTGCTGCGATTTTCAGTCATCTCGTGCGCGGCGGTGCTGTTCCTGCTCGCCGATCACCGCCACTTACTCGCCCGCCTGAAGGTGACGCCGCTCGATTTCGTTCGGCTGAGCGCGCGCGAGGTCAGCCGGCGATTTCCGCTGTTGCAGGAGCGCCACCACGCGGTGCGAGTCCAATAGCGAGACGTCGCGCCGCCCGCAGACGAGAATCCCAGTCTGCTACGGAAAAATCAGCGCAACTGAACGCCCGGCGGCGTTTGTACAGCGACGTTGTGCACCGAGAGTCGGGACGGTTTCGATTCGCAGACGTCTAACGCGCCACAGCACGAGAAGCGGTGCAATCCGCAAGCGTGCAGCAAACGTGTCACAACCCTGACGGCCGGACTGCTCCCCGACGCGGGCTCTGCGGGTTGGACGCCGCGAGCGCCACGTGTTAGCTCACAAGCACTCACTCAACGGGGTTGTCCTGTTGAGGCGACACATGACTTCCCTCGACAAATTCAAAGCGCTGTGGCGAGAAGAAACCGGAGCGTTCAATGCGCGCCTGGTTTGCGCCCGGCTGATGCTCGCACCGCTGCCCAATTACGTCGGTAGTCGCGTGCCGGCACGGGTGCTGCGAGCGCTCGGCTTTCGAGGCATCCACCCGACCGCGGTGATGTGGGGCCTGCCCACGATCACCGGCACCGGTGACATCTTCAGCCGTCTAGAAATCGGCGCGACGTGTTTGTTCAACATCGGTTGCATCCTCAACTTGGGTGACAAGATCACCATCGGCAAGCACGTGGCCTTCGGCCATGGCGTCGTCGTGTTGACCGAAAGCCACGCGATTGGCGAACCCGATTTTCGTTGCGGCGCACTCAGCTCGGCCCCCGTCGTCATCGGTGACGGCAGCTGGATCGGCGCGCGCGTCACGATCCTCCCGGGCGTGACGATCGGCAAAGGTGCCGTGGTCGCTGCCGGCGCGGTCGTTTCGAAAGACGTGCCCGCACACACCATGGTCGGCGGAGTGCCCGCCCGTGAGCTGCGCCGCTTGAGCGGCTCGACCCCGCCGGATCCCGAGCTCACCTCCGTGCTCTCCGAAACGGGCGCGTTCTTCGAGGCTTGGCAGCAGCAACAAACATCCGGGCTGGGCAGTGAGCCGCCGGCGGCTTCCGCTTCGTCGCTCGTGACCGCTGATGCTTTGGCGCAAAGTGGCCTCCGTCCCGTCGCTCGCCTGGCCGAGATCGACGAAGACGAGCCCGCGCCGCTCACGCGCGCCAGCAAAACCGGCTGACGCGAACCGAGCGCGCAGCGGCCGCCGCTGGAAAACTCCACGGTTTCTCCTTCGGCCTGCGGCACGCACTCGTGATGAAGTGCCGTCGTGTCGCTCACTCGACGAAGCTCCGCCGCGCTCACGGTGCCGCTGTTGGTCCTGCTCGGCTGGGTCTCGCGCCGCCAAGCGATGCCCACGTTCATCGTGCTCTACGCGGGCGACGTGCTGTGGGGCAGCCTGTTTTACGTGCTCTTTATCTGGTCGCTACCGAGAGCGGCCAGCACGTGGGTTTGGCTCATGGCCGTGCTCACGACGGAGCTCATCGAGTTCAGCCAAAGGTATCGAGCCCCGTGGATCGAGGCGATCCGGCACACGATGCTCGGCGGCCTGCTCCTTGGCCACGTGTTTCTGTGGAGTGACGTCGCCTGCGTCGCCATCGGCGCCACGCTCGCGGCGTTACTCGATCTCACGCTTCGCAGCCGTCACCGAAACACGACTTGATCAGTTACAGATGGCAGATCTCGATCAGCGCGAGTCGCGACATGCCACGAGACGAAGAACCGGCGGGACCGGCGCCTGGCTACCTTGCCTCAAGGGACAGTCGACTCTACGTTGCCGGCGCGACCTGCTCAAGAAATGCCTCCTCGTAGCTGGAAAGCCTCGGGTCGGAGACAAGTGACTAGGTAGTGCTAAACGCGCGAAACGCCTGAGGCGCCTCGGAGCCACGCCTCTGGATCACGCCGTCGGCGACGCCCTCTCGGAGCGTCACCGACGAGCTCGGTACCGCTTACTTGTTGGTCAGCGCCGCAACGCCCGGTAGCACTTTACCCTCGAGGTACTCGAGCGAAGCGCCGCCACCGGTGGACACGTGCGAAACCTTCGAGGCCACGCCGGCTTTCTTCACGGCCGAAGCAGAGTCACCACCACCGATGATGGTGGTCGCGCCTGCGGCCGTCGCTTGCGCGAGCGCCTCGGCGATGGCGATCGTGCCCTTGGCGGTCGCGTCGATCTCGAACACGCCGACCGGGCCGTTCCAAACGATGGTCTTCGCGCCGAGCAAGATCTTGGTGAACGCGGCGACCGTCTCCGGGCCCGCATCGACCGCTTCCCAGTCACTCGGGATGGCGTCTTTCTTCACGGTTTTGAGCGCACCCACGGTGCGAGCCTTGAAATCGAGCTTATCGGTCACCACGAAATCGGTGCCGAGCACGAGCTTGTCACCGGCTTCGGCGAGCAAGCTCTTCGCGAGGTCCAACTTGTCGTTCTCGACGATTGATTTACCGACCTCGAGGCCCTGCGCCTTCAAGAACGTGTACGTCATCCCGCCACCGATGAGCAGCTTGTCCACTTGCGGCAAGAGGTGCTTGATGACGTCGATTTTCCCGGACACCTTCGAGCCACCGATGATGGCGACGAACGGGCGCTTCGGCTCGGTGAGCGCGCCACCCAAGTAGTCGAGCTCCTTCTTCATCAAGTAACCAGAAGCCGCTTGCGGCACGAACTTGGTGATGCCTTCGGTCGAAGCGTGCGCACGGTGCGCGCTTCCGAACGCGTCGTTCACGTACACGTCGGCGAGCGCGGCGAGCTTCTTGGCGAAGCCGGCGTCGTTGGCTTCTTCTTCGGCGTGGAAGCGCAGGTTTTCGAGCAAGAGCACGTCGCCATCTTTGAGCGCGGCCACCGCGGCTTCCGCCGATGCCCCCACGCAATCGTCGGCGAACGCGACGTCCGATCCGAGCAACACCGCGAGCGCCGCAGCAACCGGCTTCAAACTGAACTCGGGGTTCCGCTTGCCATCGGGCCTCCCCAAGTGGCTCATCAAGATGACCTTGGCGCCCTTTTCCCTCAGGTACTTGATCGTCGGCAGCGACTCTTTCAGGCGCTTGTCGCTCTCGACTTTGCCGTCTTTGAGCGGCACGTTGAAATCGACGCGCACGATGACGCGCTTACCCGTGGTCTGAATATCTTCGACGAACAATTTTCGCTGCGTGCTCATGGGCGGGGCTTAACAAGGCGGTGGGCCGGTGTCGAGCGCTCGCCAGCGGACCGCACATTTCCGCGGCCGCGTAGCTCCCCCGACGTTTCATCGGCTGCCCCGCGCTGAGCACGGCGCAGGCCGGCGGCCGTGCTCGCAAAAGCTGCGCGCGGCCGGGCCCCCAAGCGCCGCGCCTCCGGCCCGGCGCGGAGGCCCAAACGTCGCACACGCGCGAATGTGCGTGATGTGCGTGATGTGCGCGATGGGTTCACTGCGTTCGATGTGTAGCGGAGATGAACGGACGTCACCGTTCGGCCGTCTGCTCAGCCGGTGCGCGGAGCGCGAGCGGGGTGTGCGGCGTCGAGCAGCGGGCGGGCAGCGGGCGGATAGAGTGGTTGAATCACCGACAGCACCGGCGCCGCACCGAGCAAAGCACTTTCGAGCCGCTTGCACCCGAGCGTTAGCCCTGCTTCGTTAGAGAGTCATAGGCGATGACCGACGAGGAGTTCGACGCATTCGTGGCGACGGCCAGCGAAGCGCTGAGCGTGAAGCAAACCGCGCTGGAGCGCCGTTATGCGCTCGGACGGCGTGCTCAGTGGGACTTCGACGCGGTCACGGGCACGCTGCGCTTCTCGGATACGAGTGGCACTCCGCAGGTGGAAGCCAAGGTCACGCCGATCGGTAGCTACTCGACGACGACGCAGACGTTTCGCTGGGCGTGGAGCAATCCCTCCGCGCCCGAGCCTGCACGCGCTCAGGCGGCGCGCCTGCGCGAGTTGTTCGACGTCACCGGCATCGAAGTTTTTCGCGAGGAAACGTTCGAGGCCGATGAGCAGATGGCGTGGGAGCTGGCAGCCATGGCCGTCGCGCACCTCTCTGCAGAAGGCGCGTATCGCGGCATCGCGCGGCACCTGTTCTTGTTCCTCGCCATCGACGAAATTCACCTGCTCGGCAAACCAAACTAGCGAGTCACGCTCGCGCCGTGCTTCGCCCATGCACTCGCGGGGCGTGAGCGCGTTGCCGCACGACCGTCGGCGACGCGTGCCGCGTGCATTCGCGCATTTTCGAAACTGCTGGAAAACCGCCTAATCAAGAGTGTAGGCAATTTTCTCACAGTCACTCACGCACGCCATCGATCGCGAAACAAAATGCCACCGCGCGCCGGCGATGGCGGCGTGAGAATGACGCATTCTTCAGCAGTTACGCCACAGATGTGGCGCGTGACATCAAGTCTCGAAGCGAACGCGATGCGCGCGCGACATCGAGTGTCGGAGTTAGACACCCACCAACATTCGTCGCTCTGTACTTGTTCTTTTTCAAAAAGCCCTGGTAGGGTCCTGATGCGCTGAAGTGGAGCAGCGACTCAGGGCTCTGGTACTTCGGTACCGGTGGCTCACGGGCAAACGTGATGTCATCAACGACTACCCCCTACGAGCATGGTCAGAAGCAGCGCACGCTCCGCTGTGGCTGCTCCACGTGCACTAGCGAGTTCCGTCATGGCTGAGATGGATCGCTTGCTCGACGCCGCACTCGAGCTCTCCCGCGCCGACAACAACGGCTCTTCGGAGTGGTACTCACAAGTCGTCGCGGCGCTGCATGCGCGCCCCGTGCAAGCCGTGTTCGATCGCTGCGTCGCCTGGTGCGCGAGCGCGGACGCCTCGGAGCGGCGCTTGGGCGCCGATGTTCTCGGACAGTTGGGCGGCAAAGGCCGGGCATTTCCGTTTCGCGCGGCCGCCATCCCGGTGCTCACGCCGCTCCTTTCGGACCCCGATTTGGAAGTGGTCGATTCGACGCTCGTCGCGCTCGGTCATCTGCGCGCCCGTGACGCCGTCGCAGAAGTCGTGGCCCTCGCCGAACATCCCGAGGCGCACGTACGGCACTCCGTCACCTTCGCGCTACTCGGTGACGATCGCGCTCTGGCCGTCGAAGCCATGATTCAATTGTCGTCGGACGACGATCCCGAGGTGCGAGATTGGGCGACCTTCGGGCTCGGTTCGCAAATCGACGTCGACACCGAAGCCGTGCGCGAAGCACTGCTCGCCCGCGCCGACGATACCGACGAAGACATTCAGGCCGAGGCGTTGAACGGCCTCGCCAAACGCAAAGATCCGCGCGTCGTGCTGCCGCTGTGCCATGCGCTATCGAGTGAGGCGGTCGGTTCGCTCGTCGTCGAGGCCGCGCGCGAGGCCGCCGCCGTGGAACTCGTTCCGGCCTTGGAAAGCCTGCGCTCTTGGTGGGATCTGGACGCGGCGCTGCTCGAAGACGCCATCGCGCGCTGCCGTGGCACGAGCCAGCGCAACTCGTTCAACGGCGCCGAGTTCGCGCGCGACATTGCCTGAGCCACGCGTGCGCAGTAACGAAAATCCGAGTTCGTTTTACGACGACCTGGCCGCCCACTATCACCTGATCTTCGAAGACTGGGAGGCGAGCATGACCCGCCAGGGTGATGCCCTTCTGCGTTTGCTCGACGAGCTTTTGCCCGATCGCGGCTCGAGATCGGTGCTCGACGCAGCCGCTGGAATTGGCACCCAATCCCTCCCGCTCGCGCGCCTCGGCTTCGACGTGTGCAGCCGCGATCTGTCCGCCAATGCCATCACACGCTTGCAAAATGAGGCGCGGACGCGCGGCCTCACCCTCGACGCCAAAACGGCGGACATGCGCCGTGTGGACGAATCGGTGTCGCGCCAGTTCGACGCGCTGATCGCGTTCGACAATGCCGTCCCGCATTTACTCACGGACGCCGAGCTATCGACCGCGTTCGCGGCATTTTACCGTGTGATTCGCCCAGGCGGCGTGTGCTTGCTCTCGGTGCGCGATTATCAGACGGTGTCACGAACCGACACGGTGTTGACGTACGGTGTGCGCTCGGTCGAGGGGGCCCGCTGCCTGCCTCTTCAAGCCTGGCATTGGCTCGACCAAGATCAGTACGAGGTCACCTTCTACCTGATCATCGACGGCGAAAAGGCGCCCCAGGTGCGCAGTAACACCGCGCGCTACTACGCCGTTTCCATCGATCGCCTGCTCGCGCTCCTCACCGCCGCGGGCTTCGTCGACCTCGAGCGCCGCGACGAAACCATCTATCAACCCATTCTCATCGCCCGCCGCCCACGCTAAAAGCCGGGAATGGCGAAGTCGGTGCACTCGGGGCCCATGGCGCATGCCCCAGAACCGCCCGCGTTCACCTTGGTAAACGCGCAGGCGAGCGATTTCGAGGCATTGCTGGCGCTGCGCAGCGAGGCCATGCGCGAGAGTTTGGAGCGCCTCGGCCGCTTCGATCCCGAGCGCGTTCGCCAGCGTTTTCTAGCCAGTTTCGCGCCAGAAGCCACGCGCCACGTGCTGGTCTTTGGCGAACCAGTCGGCTTTTTCACGCTCAAGACCGCCGCGAACGGCCTGCTGCTCGATCATCTGTATGTTCATCCTCGGCACCAAGGGCGCGGCCTCGGCTCGGCGCTGCTCGGTCTCGTGTTCGACGAAGCCGACGCAGCTGGGCTCGAATTGCGCGTGGGCGCGCTTCGCGGCAGCGCTTCGAATCGCTTCTACACGCGGCACGGCTTCACTCAGGTGGGTGAAAGCGAGTGGGATATCTATTACGCTCGCGCCGCCCGGCCGCTCGTGCCGCCCGAGCCCGCATGACCGACGAGCCCACGATTCATCCCGCCCGCATTCGGCGCGCCGAAGCGGGCGACGCAGAGACGCTCGCGCTACTGAATCGCACGATTCACGATCTGCACCTCGAGGCTCGCCCCGATCGCTTCAAGAATCCGGAGCCGCAGAGCATCGTGGATTGGTTTGGTTCGCTGCTGGGCCAGGCCAACGTGAGCATTTGGCTCGCCGAGTGCGACGGCCGATCCGCGGGTTACGTCGTGGCGATCGACTACGAAAGAGCCGCAAATCACGTGTGTTTGGCGCGTCGCTTCTGCGAGATCGACCATTTGGCGGTCACGGCGGAGTTCCGCCGGCGCGGCGTCGCGCGAGCGTTGGTGAGTGCCGTCGTCGACTGGGCAAAGGCCCGTTCGATCGCGCGCATCGAGCTCAGCGCTTGGGCGTTCAACGGCGACGCGCTCGAAACCTATCGCGCGCTCGGCTTCAGCCCGCAATCGATTCGCTTCGAGCTCGACGTTTGACCGCACTTCACCAGGGCGCGAAGGCGCGGCCGATCACCCGACGCCGATTGCGCGCAAAAAGTTAGACACTCGCGCGCTATGCCTCGTATTCACCCCGTTCTTTGACAGCGACTCGCGTGGAGCTAGAGAACAAGGCAAGCCATGTCGAATTGGGACGTCGAAGTATTCTACGACGGTGAGTGTCCGCTGTGCGTGCGCGAAATTCGCATGTTGCAGCGCCGCGATCGCAAGCAGCGCATCCGCTTCACGGATATCTCCGCGGCAGGCTTCGATCCCGCGAGCATCGGGCTCGACCGCGCGGCGCTGATGGCGAAAATCCACGCGCGGCTTCCGAACGGCGAGCTCATCGAAGGCGTCGAGGTGTTTCGCCGTTTGTATGAGGCGGTGGGTTTCGGCTTCGCCGTATCGGTGTCCCGTGCGCCGGGCGTCTCGCAAATGCTCGACGTCGCTTACCGCGTGTTTGCCCGCAATCGGCTACGCCTCACCGGCCGATGTGAAAACGAAGCCTGCGCGGTCCCCGCGGCCAAGGCTTGATCTCGCGAGAATCGAGCCGGTTCAGCCAAATTCCGGCGCAACTCGAGCGGCTCCGCGCTATAGAGCCCAATCATGGGTCGAGGGTCTGCGCGCAGCATTCGGAGTGCACTGCTCGCGCTGCTTGCGACTCTCGCGCTGGGTGCCTGCCAAGACGGCTACCCGATCGCGCCGACTGCCTGCGACGAATGGTGTCACGACACGATTGGCCGCGATTGCCAGACCGAAAATCCGGCAGAGTGCGTCGCGGCCTGCGAATATTCGGGCATTTCAGCGCCCGAATGCCGTAGCGAGTACGAGACGGCGCTCGCCTGTTGGCGCACTGCCACCTCGAACGTCTGCTTCGGTGAAACCGCGCCCTGCGGGAATGAACAGCAAGCACTCTCGCAATGCGGTGCTGCGGCGCGGCTCAACCTCGGCCTCCCGAGTCAGCAGTGAGCTGCCTCGCTCAAAACGCGCCCTCGGCGCCGATGCTGGGCACCGTGACCGGCCCGAACGATTGATACGCGCAGTCGAATGCGTTGCAATCGCCTTGCAACACTTCCTTGTTCAAGGTCGTGTTCAGTACTTCGAGCGCGAGCCCCCACCAGGCCGTCGGCTGCTTGATGTACCAGCGCTTTTGGATCTTGAAATCAGCACGCCAAAAAGGCGGCGTGCGCGGGGGATTTCGCGCTGCCTCTAGGTAGGCCACGTGCGTCGGGATCCCGCTGTAAAAGAGCCAACGCGCGCCGAGCCGCCAATTGCGGCCGAGGTCCCCGGACAACGCCAGGTTCAACACGTGGGTGCGATCGGTAGTCGCTGGGCCAGAAACGTTGCCCGCATAGCGCAGCGAGCGCGACAACGTGTACGAGAGAAAGCCGCCCACGCGCCGCGACAAGCTGCGCCGAATCATCATTTCGGCCCCGTAAGAATGACCCGTCGTCCGCCGGTCGAGCACGTTCGAACTCGAATTCGAACCATCTCCGTTGTTCCGATTCGAGCTCGTATTCTCCAACTGCACCAAACTGATGATGTCGGTCATGTTGAAAAACGCGTTCTGAAACACCGAAAATGACGACTCGAACCCGGCGGGCAGCGAATACGAGACGCCCATACTGGTCTGCACGGCGGTTTGCAGGCCGCCCGCGAGCGACGGCTTGAAGCCAGGAACGGGCACCACGAAGCTCGGCGCCTGGTGCACGAGCGCGACACCATTGGTGAGGCTCAGCTTCTTGCTCAACGCCAGGTGCACGCTCAGGCGTGGGTCGATCCCGAGCGCCGCAGTCCCGCCCGAAACGAACAGGTCTGCGCGGATGCCGGGCGTGACGTCGAGCCCCGGCGCGATGCCGAGCACCGTATCTGCCCAGCCGCCGGCCGTGAAATCGCGCCGTGCTGGCGTGAAAGCGAACGCCGATGGTCCGTTATTCGAGGCCGAATCGTTGAACGTCGAGCCGTCGGTGCTGGAGTTCAGATCGTGATTGTCGATTTGCTGATTCAGTGATTCGAACAGCGCATCGCCCCCCGCGCGCACGGTCACGCGCTCTTCGAGCTTTTGCGAATACTCCGAGCGCAAGCCGACCATGCGGTTTCTGACCGTCACGTTGCCGTTGTCGCCGCCCGTGCGATCGAGCCCGAGCATCAGTGCGTTACGCCAATTGCCCGCTTCCAGCCGGTGATCCCAGCGTAAATCCAAGCGATGAAATCCGACGTCGACCAGCGTATTCCGCCGTTTCTCCTCGTGTGAGGTCGAAAATGGCGTGTTGCCCTGAGGTGGATCGAGGACGCTCACGTTCTCTTCGTCGGCTAGGAAATCGCCCGCGCCGAAGCTGAGCAGCTCCACGCTGTTTTTGGCGTCGACCTCGTAGCGAACGCGCCCCTGATAGTCCCAATAGTTGACGGTCACGTTGGGCACGATCAGCGAGAGCACCGCGCCGGTGTACGAGTAGCGCCCGCCGAGCATGGCGGAGCCACGCCCCGAAGCGAACGGCGCTTCGATCATCGCGCCGCTATCGATCAAGCGAATGCTCGCTTC